>TARA_R110000823_G_scaffold4645_2_pt1 | contig 78621 bp, 49 predicted proteins | sample TARA_R110000823 | Tara Oceans TARA_R110000823 (sample SAMEA4397722) | marine metagenome | biome: Polar Biome; feature: [DCM] deep chlorophyll maximum layer (ENVO:01000326); material: water (ENVO:00002006), including particulate matter (ENVO:01000060) such as... | depth 20 m | reverse complement strand
TAAAGGGTAAGGTGTTCCAGTTACCCAGTTACCTACAGAACCTGAGGCTCCGTTTAATAGTGATACCGATGAAGCTGCGTCACCATCTATAAAGAACACCATAAATTCGTCAGTTCCGTCAGGTCCAAAGTCATGATACAACTCTTCCATAACCCCTCCTGTGTGCCAAGACCAACAAGGTCCACACCAATGAGCAGATATATCTACTAATGTAGCTTTATTACTGAAATTAACCATGTCGTATGATACTCCATTCATATCATTAGCGGTCCATGTTTGTGCTGTTAGTGTAAGAGTTATTACACTTAATAGTATTGTAAGTAATTTTTTCATATTATTTTTTAAGTCGTTTTTTTAATGACGCTCTTGCGTCTTTACCAGTTTTCTTTTTCACTACTGGTTTCTTGTTTCTAATTTCTTTTAATTGCTTATCAGTTTCTGAGATTTTTTTCTTAGTTACTTTTTTGTCTTTCTTAATTCTTTTAACCTTATTCTGTACTTCCTTGGTTTTCTTTTCGTTACTTTTAATACTTTTTTTAATCTTTTTAACTTTTCTATTAGAGTTAGCGTTCATAAACCAAACCATACTGATAATAAAACCTAACAAACCAACTATAACTTTCCAAGATTTTTTAATAAACTCCATAATTACATTTCTATGTCATCTCCGGGTTCAGTAACACCCATATCATCAAAGTCCTCTTGTTCCTCATCTGTCTCTTCCATTTCCTCAAACTCAGTAGATGTTTCTTCTGACCATTTTTTAGCCCAACCATCATAATAAGCTCTTAGTTTTTCTAAGGTTTTTAGTGTGTCGTCTCTTAGTTGTAAAAGATCAGCACTAATATAACATCCAACCGTGTCGTCTAAAGAAAAGACGAACTCCATTCTTTCCCTAATTAACTCCCCCATCCATTCTACTTTTGGTAGTCCTCCACTTTCGTAAATCCTTATCTTTCCAAATTTAACCCTATCAGAAACAGCTCTTCTAAAATCTTCCTCCTCTCTTTTTTGTTCCTCTGGTGTTAACTCCCTTCCTTCTTCTTCCTTAAGGATATACCCCATGTTTCTACTCCTTGAAAGTAGTTTTTTTATCTCGTCGTATTGGTTACTCATCTTTTTTTATTTTAATAGTTTATTATCAATGTAATCAAATTCAAATGATGGTGAAATATCGGTAAACTCCCTAGAGAAATTACTCTTACTCAAAACTCCATTAAATGAAGGTGCTTCTGAAAACATAACATTATGTGATAAAGAGTTTTTTTCTATATTGTGTTTATCACACAGTGTCTCAATTAGTCTCCCTGTTGATTCCATTTGTTTTTTAGTATATGGGGACCAAAAGAAATGCCCTCTCCACTGTTTCTTAAAAACATCACTTCCTTTATAAATATTACCTACCCAGTCTTTGTACTTGTTAGTTAACGAATCTTTTTTTAACCATCCTTGATTTACGAGGGTAATACCTATTGTTTGTTTATCTAGTGTTTTTATTCCCATAAACCCCGAATAATAGGTGGGGTCGTAGTGTTCATATACCTTCCCATCTCTATCCACTGTGTATTGGGTTACTTTTTTATACTTTCCATTTCTTCTTAGTAACCACCCATTAAAAAATTTCATGTCTGGAGTACTCGAATTCCTTAAAACTATTTTATTTTTTTCTTGTGGTTCTGAAAAAAAGTTATCTTCTTCTAATATAAATTTTGTTTTATTTATTCTCATTTTATCTATTACTATTATAGACTAGTCTTTGTGCTTTTAATTTACTTTGTTGTTTAACCCGAATCGCTTCTTTAGCTGAAATCGGTTTAACTCCCTCTTTATTAACAATAACTTCTTTTTCTTCATTCTCAATAGATTCTTGTTCAATATGTCCTTCCCCCCGAAACTCAACAGTGTCTAGACCTAAAATCTCTTCTTCTGATAATTTTTTGTTAATGTCGTTAAATTCATAGTGTATTCCGTCATTACCATTTTGTCCAATTACATTCATTCTTTTTTCATCTTTTTCTGTATATATGTCTTCTTGAATTTTTGGTATTGTTACGTTTTCCATATTATCCATTATAACATCCTCCTTTTCTATCTTAATTTCTTTATATTTTTCTACATCATTTTTTAATTTATCGTTTGGTGGGGGTGGGTTGTCTAAATCAAAATCTATTTCTGGTTTTCTTATTTGTGAGAATGCAAAGTTAGCTGCAATTACCATTGCAATTGCTAATGGGTCAAATACAAATACTATAAGTAATAAGAACCAATTAACAACTTGTCCCATATCTTGTCCTGTGGTCTCAGCTAAATATTTTAGTGGTCCTAGTTCCCTCTCATCTTCATTAGACATCTCTAAATTTAATAATCTAGTGTCAAGAGACATAATAGAGTCTTGTAATACCTCCAACTTTAGATTAAGAATATTTCTATCTTCAATTGTAGTTTTTAATTCGGATTGTAGGGCTCTTCTAGAAGAACTGGATGTGGTTGTTATCAATTGACCCGATCCTTTATCTACATATTGTACTTGTGCTGGATTAGAGAGGGATACCCTTAAGTCTGATATTGATTTGTTTAGTTGATTCTTTTCGATCTTAAGGTCTGTTTTATTTTCTTCAAATCTAGTTTGTTTAATCTCTAACACCGCTAGTGACTTATCTAAGAATTCGGACTTGGTGGCTGTCTCTTGATACGCACCGGATAAGAATCCATATATACCCCCTGAGGTTATTACCATTAAGACGAATACCGCAATGGATAAATATACCTTTAAGACTTTATTAATCGTATCCCAATACTGATATAGTAGTGACGCCACAACTAGTTTAGCGAACTCTAACGACCCAGCCATTATAATTACTTGCACACTGGCCCCAGCAAATAATTTACTTAACCCAAATACCGAATAAAAAGCCGCGGAACCTGACACTAATAACGCGGAAAGTGCGATTAAGAATGGAAATATTATTTTTTTCATAATGTATTTATTTTGTTATATAAATACTTAGTCTTCCATGAACCTAAATAATGAAAATGAATTATTTCTTAGTTTACGTATGGATTTTTCTTTTATTTGTCTAATTCGTTCCTTAGTTAGAGAATAAACCTCCCCAATAGCCTCTAAAGTCTGACTTTCTCCAGTAAGTCCAAAATATCTCTTAATTATATCTTGTTCTCTTTCTGATAGTATCGAAAGTACCTGGTCTAGTTCTTTTTTAAGTTGGATTTCTTCGTCAACACAGTAATCAGGTCTTTTACAATCTTCGTCGGCAATTAAGTCAATCAGTTCAGACCCTTCGTCATCTATTTTAGTAAACAATGATGTAGTTTGTGGTATCTGTTTTACATTAAAAAGTTTTCTCAATTCCTCCTCTTCTTCTTTCGAGGAAGCCTTTTGTAATTCCTTATATAGTTTTTGATTTTCGGTAATAACATTTACTGGTACTCTAATTGTTCTGGAATTTTCATTTAGTGATTGTACTATAGTTTGTTTAATCCACCAAACAGCGTAAGAAATAAATCTGAATCCTTTAGTGTGGTCAAATCTTGTCGCCGCTTTCATTAACCCATGGTTACCTTCAGCAATTAAATCACTTAGTGTTAGTCCTTTATTCTGGTATTGTTTAGCAACCGATATGACAAATCTTAGGTTTGCTTTAACCATTTTGTCAATTGCGATTTGACTTCCGTCATCTATCTGTTTAGCTAAATCCACTTCTTGTTCTGGAGTTAAAAGTTTTTCTCTCCTTACATCCTTAAAATATTGGGATATTGAATCTTCATCATTACTTATAAATCTACTCATAATTTCTATTTTTATTATTATTACACTTCAAATACTGTACCACACTAGTTACTGTGACATTTTGTCACTAACCTTTACTTTTTCTATTCTTTGGTTGGCAAAGTTAACATATTCTTCTATACTATCAAAACCAATCCAAGATCTTTTTAATTTTTTAGCAGAAACTCCTGTGGTTCCACTACCCATAAAAGGGTCTAACACTAAATCCCCTTCATTTGTAGAACCTTTTATAAAATACTCACTTAACTTTTCAGGGTAGACAGCGATGTGGTTATCGGAAATTCTTTTAGATTCTGAACCAATGTTTATCAAAGTAGAGGGGAGGGCTCCTTTTGGGTTTGGTCCCCAGTCTTTGTATTCTACTTTTTCATCACCTTCTGTCCTATTAAATCTTTTTTTGATTGGTTTCTTAAATCTTTTTAGTGATGATTCACTATAAGGTACTCTCATTTCGTCTATGTTAATGGTAAAATCCCCACTTTTAGCGAACCAAAAAAGATATTCTATTTTATCCCCGAACCTTTTTGGGTGGGACAGTCCCTTTCCTTTATTCCAAAATAACCTCTCGTATAACTTAAGTGAGGTAGAGGATGTAATCTTATACACAAGTTCATATACGTAAGGATCTCTGAATTTGTTACTAACTTTATCGTTTATATTTAAGATGAAACTACCTGTTGGTTTCAAAACCCTATCTATTTCTATAATGAATGTCATTAACCAAGCAACATATTGTCTCACTGGGACTCCTTCACTACCATCCACATATTTCTTCATATCCGCGTAAGGTGGTGATGTTATAACCAAATCAACCGTATTATCCTCTAGAGTTCTTAACCCATGTATCGCATCTATATGATGTACTTTATTATTTTCCATTTGTTAGTTTTCCTTGATTATCTAAAAAATCTTTTTCTTCCTTATTTAATGACTCAACCCCATCTTCTATTATCTTATCTAAAAGACTGTTAACGGTTAATTGTTTTTTTGGTAATTTATCTAAATAATTAGTTAGTAGTTCTTGTATCGGAATTATACCTATGTCTCTACCTTCTTTATTAGATTTTCGTTCATCTGAAGGTTTGGTAAACTTAGTGTCTAAAAAATATGTTTTTAGTTGTTCATCCATCTCTATTGCGTGTTCTCCCTCCAAGGAAAAAATAAAGAAGGATTCTATCATTTCTTCCAAATAGTCCAATAGTACTTGTCTAATATCCTCAACACTATCTTTACTCTCAAAATGATAAATACTATATGTTGGTCCGCCAAAAAACTTTATTTCGTCACTTATTTTTTCTAAATCCGCCAATGTCTCTACTATTAACTCTTCTTCTGCGAATCCAAAAATGAATAATATATATTTTTTCATATTAATTAATTTGTTTATTACACAAAGATACTAATTAAACTAAACCCAACAAAGAGAACTTATGTTTTCTTTTTTACCTATAGTTATTATTTTTTCTGACCAGTCTTTAACCATATCATTATGAGTTATTAACATAACGATAGGGAAATAATCTTTTACCTTACCAAAGAATTGTTCGACCTTTTCAAGATTTTCGTTAGATACCTTCCCTAATACCTCATCTAACACGATAATGTTAGGTTTAGGTAAACAACTAATTCTGGTCAATACGCAACGTAACGCTAAAGAAGCTAATGTTTTTTCATACCCACTACCAGCAAATAATGGTTTAGACACGCCTGTTTCTCTATCCATCATATGGAAATCTACTTCTTTCTTTTCATTAAGTTCTAATATAACGTCAAATTCTGTAGTGTCACTCAATAACCTCTCTAATTCATTATTAATCGACGGTATTATATTATTCATCACAATTTTACCAATTCCATTTTTACCAACCATTTGTATATAAACCCTAAACACATTATCTATCTCTTCTTCTTTTTTAATGACCTCAATTATTTTTTTGTTTTTATCAAGGGTGTTACCGTCATTGGTGATTTTGGAATTATTTGTGGTTATCCCATTTAAGGATTTGTCTCTTTCTAAAGATTTTTTACTTTTTCGATAATTTACGTCTACGATTTTTTCTTCAATACTAATATTGTTATTAATGTCTTTAATGTGAGAATTATATTTACCAATTAAATCATTTTTTTTCTGTATTTCTAACCCCCATCTTTCTAAATCAATTTCTATTCTACTAAGAGTTATTTTAATTTTTTCAACTTCATCAAAGTTACTTTTTAATTGTTTTTCTTTATCTAAATTTTTACGCACTTTAAGTATTTTTTGACCCCCCTTCTCTTTTTCAATATCTAGTTTTTTGATAAGTTTTTTAATCTCTTGTATTTCTTTGGTATTGTTAATGTCTTCCATTGCTCTTTTACAAACTGGACAAAATTCACTATTTTCTAGATTCTTAATTTGGTTGTTGAAATTATTTAATCCTGAATCTATCTTTACCTCCATGATCTCTATTTCCTTTTCTTCTTTTAATAAGTCAGAGTAGTTGTCTATGTTGTAACCAGTTTTACCAATATTTTTTATTTCTTTTTCTCTTTGTTCGTATAGATTTTTAGTTGTTAACACCCTTTTCTCTAATTTCACTATCTCTTCCTCGATTTCATTTGGTTTTACTTTTGTTAAACTCTCGTCTATTTTTGTTTTCTGGGAGAAATAAAGGTCTTTTTCTTTTTCAAAAATAACTAACTCTTTTTCTATATTTTTTAATTCCCTTTCTTCCTGTTCCTTAAGAGTTTTTAACTCTATTATTCGATCTCCTATGATTTTATTTTCGTTTTTTAACTCTTCAGTGTCATAGATATTCATCTTCAAAGTTTTATTCCAAGAAGAATACATTTCTTTTACAATTTTTTCTTTATTTTCCAACACCTCTAAACCCACAAACTTTGAGAGTATCTTTCCTCTTTCTGTAGGTTTAGTCTCGATTAGATTCTCTAAATTAGAGGCTGTGGAGATAATAGTAGACATAAAGTCATCATAGGTACCTATACTTTTCTTAATTAGTTCGTCTGTTTCTCTTCTTTGTTCACCTTCTAGATTAAGTACCGACCCATCTTCCATAATCTTCTGAAATTTTAATTCAGTTTTTATTGCCCACTCCCCCTTTTTTGTTTTTTTACGAGTAATCCCTCTTTCTATGGAATACTCCTCATTATCTATTATCAAATACCCTTTAACCCGTACCCTATCTTTGTTGGAATACCTATTGAATATCTCAAGGGTCTTTGTTGTTCTAGTTGTTGTGTTAAAAAGTAAAAATAATAGTAGGTCTAAACAAAATATAGTTTTACCACCAAAGTTAGGAGGATTTGACGAAACCACGGTAACCCCATTTAATTTTTCATAATCAACCACATTACCCTCACCAAAAGATAAAAAATTGTCAAACTCCACCTTTTTTATCTTCCAAGTCCTATGTCTATAATCTATATCTCTTTCTTGTTCTAGTTTTTCTTGTACTTTCTTATTTAACGACAATAGTCGTTCCCATTCAACTTTATGATTAGTTAAATTTAACCAAGATTCAAATAACTTTTTTTGGTAATTATCATCCATTATGTTTTCTGAAATATCAACCTCTACTTCCCCCGTAATTTCATTAATTTTTGTGGGTTTGAATATCACATTAACTTTCTTAACCCCATACTTACTCTTAAAGTAAGATTCTACTTTTTTTCTTTTCTGTTGGGTGTAGTTTTCTGTTTTATCTTCCCATAGAACTCTAATTTGGGCATTCTCGGAAACTTTAGTCATCGTATAAGTTTTTATTTAAGTTAGAACCTTTTAAGAAATCCCCTCTCATTAATTTTTTTAATGGACCTTCTTTCTGTTTATTAATTTGTTTTTGTAGTCCTTTGATTTGTGTTTGGTAGAATTCTGTTTGGGAACTTAGGGTTAATAACTGGGTATCTTTATTCTCTGTTATTGTTTCAAGATTTGAATATTCGTTTTTTAAGTTTTTTATTTGGTCTATAAATTCTTGTATTTTTTTATCATCCGTTATCGGTATTTCTTTTTCTATAATCTTTTCTATAATTTTTTCCACCTCTACTACTTTTTCTATCACTTCTCTCTTTCCCATAGGGGTTGGTCCGTATTTTTCAATAGTAAAACCGGTGGTAAAACACTTAAACGCTAATTCATCTATTTTATTAATTTCGTTAAGTTTACAATACTTTTCAAACTCCTCTTTTATGTTTTGTGGTATTTCTATTTTCATATTAGTATTTCTTTTTCGTTTTCAATATCCTCTATAGACTTTATCTTAAAAGAGTAGAACCCCCATTTATTTTCTATGTCCTGGAATTTGTATTCGTCATTTTCTAAATCTATAATACAGAATCCGTGTTTGTTTATACTTTCTCCAAAGTTTTGTTGTATTAAGGACCCAACCATAATAACAGGTCTTTTATCTATTTTTAATACCTCTCTTTTATGTATATCCCCACATAAGGTCCAATCCAAACCCTCAAAAATACTAACTTCTTGTCCGTCTTCAAATTCATACCCAACATCTGTCTTCAAACCCACAATTGGGTCATGGTATAAACCAATATGTTTTTTGTCTGGGTATTTTTCTCTAGAGTCTTCTATTTTAGGTCTGTCTGACCCAGTAATTTGTGAAAAAACACACCACACTATGTTGTTATCTTCGTAACACCCAGTGTCTTTATAAAAAAGTATATCTTTATTATCTAAAGACTCTATAAGTGGAGAAAGAGCATCCATCCTATCCAAATTATTAGCTAAAAAATCATGGTTACCTAATATGATAACAGTCTTACATATATTAGTACAATCATTTAACATTTTTATAACAAAACTAACTAGTTCGGGCGTCATTTGGTTTTTGGAGTGGACGATGTCACCGGCTATTGCCACCCTAACTTCATCTCTACCTAAACCTCTCTTCTTCATATCTTCAACAATTCCTTCATACAATTCATTAAGAACTGTTTGGTATTCTAAGTGTCTTTTGAATAGTCTTATGTGTATGTCCGCTATGTGATAAACTACTTTTATCATTATTTTCTATTTTTTAACATTATTTTAATCTCTTGTGTGTAATCATGACATTTTATCGGAAAGTATTTATCATTTTTTTCGTTAAACCATACGATGTAACTGTCCCCTAAATCAATATTGGTATTTCTTGTTATTATGTATTTGTATAGAGATAGTTGTAGTGAATAAGTATTTAATTCGCAAACATCTAGGTGTGAGACAGGTTCTTTGAATTGTTGAAACCTATTGTTCCTATCAATTTTTTTATTGGTTTTCCAATCCCATATTTCTAACTTACCAGATTTTTCATTAAAGAATAATTGATCGACCATCCCACAAATACCGAGTTCTTTATCACCAACAACTAATTCAGCCCTAATCGGTATCAACCTTCCATATGATTGTTTGTAGAACTCTTCAAAAAGAATTACTAACTTATCAAATCTTTCCTTAACGTCATTCCCTTTACCTAATACATTATCTATTTGTTCTTGGGGAAAAGGAAATATTCTATTTGTTAGATAATTTTCAGCGTACTCATGAAAAGCTGTTCCTTTTTCTGTAGAGGTAAGAGCTTTATTCTTCCATTCTGCCAATATCTCTTTTTGTGTTATCCCTCTTTCTTTAGCCTTTTTTTTAGACCAATACTCTTCATCAAATTTTTCCTTAAACCCTCCAATAAATGTTGTAACGGATGTTAGTTCTTTATCGTCTATATAATACTTGTGTGGTTTATCGTAGTATTTTATATTATTAAATTTAGCTAATTCTCTTATTAATTTCATTATAGTGTACTTTCTTTTAATCTACCTGACGATAATAAGATTTTCTTTAATTCATCAATACCATAATTTTTTACGATGTCAGCAACATCTGTATCATTAGGGACTTTTGTTAAAAAGACTTTTTCTTTTAATTTACCACCGTCTAATTTTTTATATAATTTTATTGCATCACCCCAAGCGTCTGAATCTAGAACTATGAATATCTTTTTAGTTAACTTTCCATACATAACCTCCCATAATTTGTCACTCATAACTTTACCTAGCATTGGTATTGAATTTGGGATAAATAACGAATCAAAGACCCCTTCCACTAGGAATACATTTTTATTCCAGTTAATCTTATCTTCATTAAAGATTACCTCTTCTTTTGGAGTTACCGGATTAAGGTATTTCATTTTATGGTTAACGTAACTTCTACTAATAAAGTAGTTTAGTTCTCCATATTTATCATAGGATGGAATAATCACTCTCCCTGAATATTTACCACTTTGACAAAACCCAATCTTATTTCTAGATATTATATCTTGGGTTATCGCTCTACTCTTTAGATACCTTATTACTTTTATAGTTTGATAATCTTCTTTGGTGTTATTACTTAACGGAACGTATTCTTTAGGTAATTCGATTTTTTCGGTTATTATGTTCGCCTCTGAGTATTCAAAATCACTACCATCAACTAAAGAAAAATACCTATCTTTGATTCTCTTAGTTGCGTAAATATTCATTAATTTTCTGAGACTCCCATGGGTACCATGTGTTTCACTACAAGCCCAACACTTATAAACCCCTAAACGATAATTAACCTCAAAATTACCTTTACCGTCTCCATTATTTAACCCTTTTATATCTTCAGAACAAACAGGACAATCATAACTAACTTGTTGTTTACCTTCGTTGGATTTCATCCTTTCGCCCAGAATCTCGTCTAGAATATCAATTATGAATTCATTTCCCATAATTAAAGATACTAATACGTAATGACTATGTCAATTCGGACCAGATACCTTCTTGTTTCATATGACCTAAAACACAAGCATATGCGTCGGTCATGTCAAAAGATTCTTTTTTAAGGGTTTGGTTTCTGGTGTAAAGCCAAACTATTTGGGGTTCAAGTAGTGCGACCTTTTCCCAGACAATCATTTTTTTATCACTTTTAGTGTCATACCCCCCAAAAAGAACTGGTTTTAACCCTTCTTTTCTTGAGACCATTAGTTCTGGAAATGCAAATTTTCTGGAATTGTAAGTGGAAATATAGCACGGTATTACCCCTAAGACATCATAACATATTTTAGAAACCATACCATTGTATCTTAATAGGGTTCCTACTGTGTTCACGTTATTACTTCTAAGTAGAGGTTCTTCAATGATTACCGTAGTTACATTTAAGTTTTTATACTTTTCGATAAATATCTTAAATGTTTCTGCCTTACCTATCAATTCACCAATTTTAGTGTCGGATTTAGGTTTTGACCTCGGAGAGATATGAGTTAACTCAAGTAAGTTCCCATCTTCTTCAAATAAAGCAACTCCTATTGTTTTTGTAGACACATCTAAACCTAATATTGTATTCTTTTTTTCCATAGAACTAATATAAGCTGTTTATCTAGTTAAGTTAAGTGTTGCTGTTAAATATTGTGTTTGGGTTTTTAATATTGGCACATCTGGCACTGCCACCCCTAACAGGTTATAGTTTTCATCCCATAATCCAATCTTAGTTACATACACTCCCGCATTATTAGATCCTGAGTCCGCGTATTCTTCTACCCATGTTGGGTTAGTAGAGGTTCCCCAAGATCCTGCTTCAGCGACACAAGTTATACTTTGTATGTAATCAGTACTAATAGTCCTAAATGATGTTGATGCCGAGATTGGTGTCGTCTGACCCCCCGCACTTGCGGTACCCCCAGTAAAGTATACTGCAGTAAATGGACTTCCACTATCTGATTGTCCTGCCCAATTACCTGTATTAGGTTCTGGCCAAGTTCTACCTACAGAATCAACCCCCGTATCAACTGTCCCGGGTCCTGAATAAACACCACTCGATGGTGTTACCCATCCAGCTCCTGTAACTGTTCCCGCAGTTAACGCTAAAATATCAACGATATAAGGGTGAGTTATCGCACAAAACCCAGCATCTAACATACATAAACCAACTGGTACATCCACCTTATCCCTATTTGTTAAATTTAACGATTCGTAGTTAAAAGCGTCTTTACCGTTTTTATATACTTTATTAGTACTTATTAAAGCATTAGCCGATTGTGTCGCCCAAGACTTAGCTGTGTCGTTATTTGGTCTTCTAACCCAATCAGAAAATAAGAACACAACATTACTCTTGTATGGGTTATAATTAATAAGTTCGTTATTTATATTATATATTGGTTGTCCAAATTCTACGGAATTAATACTACTATCCGAAGTTAGATTATCAAATGAGTTTTGGTACCCTCCTTGGTATTCGTACGAACCATAGATATCAATAGTGTCAACACACGCAATATGACCACATGGGGCCGCCGCTGTAGTAAGAAATGTAGTTTGACCTGATTGGATCGGTACTTTCATGTGGACGGAGTGACCCACCACTAACTCTCCATAACTGGTTCCTGTGATCGGAGTGTAGACAATTACGTTTTGGTTAAACCCACTTGTACCCGAAAAGTTATAACTTGTTCCTGTTGCAAAATTTCCTTGGAACACTGTTTGTTGTGTCGGAGTAAGTGGTAAATTCATTGTCATGAATATATTATTCTGTGAATTTGTTAAGTTCCTTCTATCGGCCGCATAAAACTTAAGCGATTTACCACTATTAGTAACACTATTAGTATTTACCGTTATTGGTTTTATTACCGAGGAACCATCCTCTACTTGTTTGAAAAATCCTGTATTAATTGCCATAGTTTTTTATTTTAATATCCTCCTGAAGACCCCATTGAGGAACCTCCTGTACTTCTATTTCCGGTAGTAGTGTTCTGTCTTACTGGTCCTGAATTAGAGTTTTGGTTGTTATTTTGTGCCATATTATTTTGTGTCCTATTATTCGTTATCCCTCCTTGAGCAACTCTAGTATTTGTCAACTTTTTAGTTTTAGGGTCTAACACTAAAGTATCTCGTCCAGGCATCGCCGCCAAATATGTTGGTTGTGCCATATAAACTGGGTTATTTTCGTTTGGTGGGGTTTGGTTTGTTACAGTTCCTTGTGTTGTTGTTGTTATTTCACCTAAAGCCGAATCATATTCCACATTATTCTTAAAAGGTAAATTTATAAAAGTTTTAACATAAGCCGAAGTGTAATCAGCGTATGGAATGTCTGTTGTTAAACCACCTAGTATGGTTGTATAAACACCATCCTCAGCAGTAACCTCTACTTTGGGGTTTAGTTTATATTGTACTTGTCCTTTTGTTGTTGACTCATCAAAATAAGCGTTAAGGTTTTTATAATCCCCTGAATTAAATGTTGGTATTCTATAAAGTATTGCCATAATGTTCTTTTTATTGTATTATTGTATTATCTGGTCTTTCTCTCACCACAAAACTATTGTATCCGTAACTATTGTTAAATTGTGAAAGACTCCAGTCTATTGTCCTATCTTCAGCAACCGATTTATTATACTTAAAAGTTATCGTTATTTCTGCATCTTTTACTGGATTAGAACGAGAGGTTGTTATATTTCTAGGTTTTGCGATTAACGAAAGTGTTGTTCTATAGTTGTCGTATTCGTCTTTATTTGTAAACTGATAAGGGGAAAGAGTAGTTTTTCTAAAAAAGGACTCAACTATGTCATTTTGAACTAACATTGGTTGGACACCAAACGAACACATCTCTAAAAGAGGTATCGCCAATGGATAACTACCTGTTCTTGTTCTTGGATAAAACGCTCTATTGTGTTTAGTCACTATCGACATACCTGGATAAAGAGGGACTATAGTAGAATTATTAGTAACCGCAACTGGTGCGTTTAACCCTTCATAACTACCGGGGTCTACCTCAATAAAATCATTATCAGTGTTAAGTGCATTAGAACCGTCCATGAAACTCACCATGTCAAAGTAACTTATAACTGGTGTTTGGGAACCGTTTCCTTGGACTATTCCCGAGTCGAATACCCCGTTGATGGTGTCATTAAACCAATCTCTTCTTCTTATACCGTAAACGAAATCTCCCATACCTAAAGTTAGTCCCCATTGTCCAGCACCTCCAAATAATTTACCGTTTTGTTTTTTCTGTGGTGGGTCATTTGTTAATTTGTTAATAGATTGTGTGTATTGGTTCATCTCTCTTCCTGAAGAGAAGGCAAACTTAAATGGACTGTCTATGGAGTTTTCAACGTAACTTGCATTAATAGGACTACCACCATTGTTATATAACATCTCCTTAGACATTATAATATACTTCTGTAAGTCAGAACTATATTTGTTAACACTAGTAGTTAATATCCTATCGTTTTGACCAAGAAAACAAATATCAATGTCGTCTTTTGTTGTATCCAAAGTTACTTGGGTATTTTCATCGTCTGTGTCAATTACCATACCGTCTAAGAAATTCAAAAACCCGTCCCTAATTGAAGAGGCTGGGTGATTGTTTGTTTCGTAAAATATACTATAATCTAGAGTTTGTTGTGTTTCTATCTGTTGAGCTTGCCAATACATAAAATTAAGAGCATAGTCTAGATTAACAGTTACGTTTAACTTATTATAACTAGCGGTATCAGCGGTTAAGCCTAATAAAGCACCCCACCCTTTAGCTGAAGGTCTAGCTTTAACTTTTTTAACTCCAGTTTGTCTAATAAGGTCATTCATATTATTAGGTACGTCCTTCAATATGACATCCCTAAACCCAATACCGTCAGCAATTGCGATATTTGTGTTTGAAGAACCAGCAACTGAAGGGACTTCCCCTCTAATCGGTTTAACTGTTGAGGTGTAGTTAATACCCTCGTCATGTAGTGTAAAATATTTAATATTAGTACCAGTACCATATACTAATTTTTCCCTACCTTTTTTAGTAAGTTTCACATTGATAGTAACTGCGTTTTTTGTGGTCCCTGATGGTGAAAATCCCATTTATATAATTTTTTGTTTAATATTATTAATAACCCCCACCAGATCCACCTCCTGAAGACGAAGACCCACCTCCTTGGGTATTTGTATTCGTCGAACTTGTAGTTCTTTGAGTGTTTGTGGTTGTAAAATTATTATTTATTTTTTTTCTTGTTATTTCTCTTGTTCTTTGTCTTAAGTAACGTAATTCAACACAGTCTCCATTAACATTTCTATTAAGACCCGCAGGACAAGGAGTTAATTCACCATTATTTCTAATAACAAAATCCTCTAATTGTTCTACGGCACATCCGTTTATACCTATTGTTTGAGTCTCTCCCCTTAAATCAGGTACTTTATTATAAAGGCCCGCTGGTGTCCCACTTAAAACAGCTGTAGTTGCGGATTTAGTATAGTTGATGTCACTATCGTGCAAACTAAAATACTTAAAACTAATATCACCCCCAACCCCAGTATATAGCCGTTTTCTAGCCATCGGTGTTAGGTAAACATTAAAACTATTAGTATTTCCTGTTGCAAATCCCATGACTAAAAATCTAATCCCATTACTAGGGTAAATTGGTCACCGAATGATTTCTCAATTGGATTACTGATTTTACCCATTATTACTTCTTTATAGTTTGAGTCGTAAACTGCGACTTCTGCGACTCTAACATTGTGTGATGGAACAGCGGCTCCAGTTGCAAACGTTGGGTTTTGTGAAGTGTTAAACTCACCTGATCCTGCAGTGAACGAAAAAGTACTCCTAAACACAGTTGCTTTAATATTTGTATCAACATTACCAAAAAAGAATCTTTCGTCCCCAAAAGTTAAAGTTGTGTTACCATTACCACCCGGAATATTTGGTGCGGTTGTTAATTCTGTTAACGTTGGCATTGATATCCAATCGTTTAGACTGTAATTACCACCATCTGGTGCGTAAGTCCCTGTAGTCGGGTCGTAATACTCATTTGTTATAATAAATTCAGAATTATATAGAACTTCGTAATCTACCCAATTTTTACCATTATGTGTGTTATATATTGAAGTACCTACAGAATTAACAGACACTGGTATTCTTCTCCAAGCCGTTGGGTCAGGTTGTTGATTATTTTGTACTTTTTGTACTAGTATGTCAAATGAAGTGGCATCCCACCCAATAAATTTAGTAGTAGCGTCGGTATTACTACCAGGTGTCCCAAGTGTAGAACTAATCCCTCCTCTCCTCATAAAAGGTAAACTACCATAAGGAAAACTTACCTTTACATTTTTACCATTACCGTCACAATCAGTACAGTTGGTTGAGTTCTCAGATAAAAAACTGTATTTGTTACAGTGTAGTCCTGTTGTATACCCACTAGTACTGGTAAATAAGTAACTTATCCATAATTGGTCACCTGAAGACATTAGTGATGTACTCCCTGAAGGGGTGTAATAACTAGCATCTAAACTAGGTAATGTCCAGTTCCTATTAGACTTATACGATAAAGCTGCTACGATTTCTTCATTATCAATAACAGCTATTTTTAATTCAGGAAATATCTTACCAACACTAGTTGGTCCTGTGTAAGAAGGTGTTGATATCCCACTTGTACCGCCAGAAGTATGTAGTTGGTAGTATTCCACTTCACTGTTAGAGTTATAAGTAGATGTCATTTTTCTTGGGGTTGTTCGTGTCTCCCCCGTTAATAAAAGACCAATAGTTGTATTTCCCGTGTAATTATACATCACTGTAGGCATGGTTAACTCAAAGTTATTTGTACCATTCGAGTTCCAATAGAACCCCTCCCCATAAAAGTTAGAGATAGAATTATTACTGTAGTGTATAACGGCGATAGATTTTTGTCTATAATCATCAACCAACCCACCATAAGATTCAGAATCTGTAGGTACGGTATAGTTTAAGTATTCTTTTGTCCCCGTATAACCTGTAGAACCAAAAGTTGCGTAGTCTCCATGAGTTGTGCCAGTTAAACCAGCTACCGTCTGTGTCCATGGGATGTTCATATTCCAAACTTTTACATCTGTTACTGAAACATCACAATTACTATCAAAAGTTAAACTCATTTCATTCCAATAGGGTATTGTCGTACCCGTTCCGTAATAAGTGTTTATTGGATCATTTCCTTGGTAGAAAAATACACTAGAATCTCTATACTGAGTAGTAGTTGATCCCGTAAAATTAGGTATTGACCTATCTACGGTTACTTTTAACGAGTTACCTGCTAATGTACCGGTTACTTCATCTATTCGATACCATAGGTAAGGAGTTGGATATGCTGAATCTACATGTCCTGGTCCAGGTCCTGGAATAGTCCCAGTGGTTGGTCCTTGGAATTCATTAGGTAGTAGTACCATAAAGTCTCCAGCTATTGGTTCTACAGCGTTTCCACTTACATCTGTTATAGACCCAAATTGTCCTTTATTAATGTCTATACCTGTATTTCCAGGTGTTAAACTTTGTGTAAGATTACTACCCGCCCTTACAATACTTCTTAAATTAGTTTTTCCTACCGCTTTAGTAAAAGTAGTTGCGGTTCTAAGTGAGTAATCATATTTACGTTCTGGAAAAGTAGTTGATGCTTTTGTTTCACCAGTAAAAAACCCTCTTTGTAGTGCTTGGTTATTTATTACTGTTTCGTTAAGATCAACACTGTTGACAGAACTATAAGTACTTCCACTGTTTCCAGCAATCCTTAATAATGGGTATTTAACACCGGCTGGGTTATCAGAAGGTCTTAATATTTCTAAATTACCTAAATCCACCACGTCAGACCAAGTATATGTGTTATCAAAACTACCGTAATCTATTTCTGAATCACCAAACCCCCAGTAAGAAAAGTTTAACTGTCCTATTGCCAATTGCCTTCTACCGTAGTCGGTTAGTTTTGCACTTACGTATGCAACGTTATCTTTTTGTATATACCCCATTTTATTTAATTTTCTTTAATATATTATCTTTCATTTTATTATAAATATTAACTCACTATATTTCTAGTAACTCAATAATGCCGGATTATCGGTATCGAACTTATTAGTTGCACTAGTTGCTGTTGTTGTTATGTTTGAACCACTCAGTCCAACATAAGAACGAGTGTTAACTACCCTATATAAATACTTTTGGTTTAAGGTATCGAACGGTCCAACACGTGCATTATATTCTCCACGACCTATTACGTAATTTGTTGTGTTATATGTTTTAGCAACACTAAAACTTGTATCAGCGCTATTAGTCACTTGAATTAAAAAATTTCCTTGGAGTGTTTTAGGTGTTGGATTAACTGTCCAAGTTATATTTCTATACTCGGAACTTAGACTTCTACTTTCTATTCCTCTTACATTGGTTAGGTAGAATAGGTTAACTGAATCACCTACACTTAACACAATAGACGGGTTAAATATAACTAATCTATCATTTGTTATGGAACGATAAAAATCTTCGTTGGGTTGTAGTCTAATCCCATTAACCAATACCACTAAATTAGCTAAATCGCCTTTTTTATTGGAATTTAGTGGTTGGTTTGTATAGTATTCGTATGTCGTTCTTCCAGTATTATAATTAAACTTATTGTACAATACATTAGAACTGTCAGGTGTTGTGGCACCTGTTATAATACCTGTTGTTGGTACGGTTTCACCTTCGGTTATAAGTCCTTGTACTCCATTTCCTTTAACATATGCGGCCACTAAAACATCTGTAGTCTCTATATCAATAGTGGCACCACCTGTCACAATAACTTCTATTTGTATTTCTCTTTTATCTTGTACAAATTCAGTGTTATTTTTTAATACCACTCCGTTAACACTTAAAGTAACGTCCCCAATTGGGTCTTCACTTAAATAAAAGACTGATTGTCCTTCACTAATAACAGGTAAACTTTCAACAACAAATTCAATATCATTAGTTTCACCACTAAAGGATGGGGTCACATTAACTTCGTTGGAGTCTATATTTAACGTATCGGTACTAAATTTAATCACTGGGTTTGGTGGGTTTGATACCGCAATAAATCCGAAATCTTTTTCTGGATAATATAAGTTATCGGTGTAAAAATTTTCCTTTATTCCTTCAAAATTTTCTTTGTTTGGGTTATCTATTAGGGTGTCGTAAGTATTTCCTGATGTTAGGTAACAGGACTCTGTTGTACCATCACCACTATAAACAAAAGAACCTTTAACCAAATAATTATTACTCGACCTAGCACTACCCTCCCCTTTACTAGTAGATAAAGCATTGTTATTAATCACATCTACTATTTTAGAACTACAACAAGCGGTGTATACATAAGCGTTACCAGTAACAAAACCAGTATATAACCCAGTGTATGGACCACCTGAGGAACTAACTAACTTAGGAGCCCCACTTAATATTAACCCACCGTTAGCTCCCGGGTTACCGGCACCTAACCCGATGTTAAAAGTAACCCCTGTCATATAACATTCACCATTTTGCCAATAACCAGCGTTACCCGTCACACCTCCATTGGTTACATTTGTACTATCGATAGGTATAATATGTCCATTTTTATTAGCTTGGGTATAGACTCTTGTTTGTTGGTAACTGGTTCCGGTACTACCCGCACCCCCTATCGTACCCCCTGTTGATATATAAACACCATTAAAAGAGTTTGTTAGTGTGTAAGCTGTGTACAAACCAGGCCAAGTTGGTGCTAAATGTCCTCCTGAGGCACTCGCTCTAGTTATGTCTTGTCCAAACCAATACCACGATTGTTTGTGTATGGGTGAGGGTCCTGAAACAGAACCGACTGAACTAGCAGATATACTAAAAAATGCACTAAAGGTTGTTGCTGTAGTTTGCCCCTCACAACTTAAGTCAGCTGTTAGTGGAAAGGTGTTGAAATATCTTTCGTGTACTGGTGGGTAACTAAACCCTTGTACGCTGTCATCAAACTTATAGATAGAACTCCTAAACTTTCCGGTGTATCCACTCATTCTTGAGTAAGGGAAATAGTATTCTAAAGTTGTTGCAGATGAAGAAAGATTCCAAACCGAATTTTGAGTAGCCGCGGTAGGTCCCTGCCCATTAGAAGACATACCTAAAGTAGTGTAAGGACTCGCACTATATTCGTAATATTGTAACCCCGCTGTTAGTTTGGTAGCACCACTCATGGTAAATGAAGGTGATTGGAAATAATCGTAACAAGTATATATATCTAAAGGTAAGTAACTTGTATTTTGATTGGTGTACTGAGAATTACTCTTTAGTTTAGCCGAATCTCTTAATAAAGTTTTATATCTACATCTATCCATTTGAGTACTTTGATGAATTTATCGTCCCTTTTATTGTGTTAACAATATTATTATTATTTACCTGCATCATACCCATTAAAGATTGTCCGTATAGTTTTTTATCCACTCTACCGACAATACCATCTGTTTCAATATTTTGCCCAAGTATTAATGTACCGTTATTTATCCTATTGTCCAGAGTACCACTACCACTTTTATACCCAGTTGTTTGTTTTTCTAATAAAACCTCCTGATTAGGCGACCTTTCGTATCCCACCGCTGTTGAGTCGGTGGTTATCGACACATTTATATCTAATTTTCCTTTTTTTAACATATCTTAATATTTTATCATTGTCCGCAATGTGGTTGTACTCCTTGGCAATACCAATCTGTCCCTATAGTAACAGACTCAGTTCCGTCTGTACCAGGCCAAGTGTAGATAGGAGATGCTTCTATCCCCCATTTACTTTTCCCAGACGCGGCAACACCACTACAACTTTCACCTGACCAGTATCTTAACCTACTTAAAGTCATAGAACCATAATCCTCATATTCTAAACCCTCGGTAAAGTTTCCATTCCTAACATTATTATCAACCACATAATTAGAATCTGTTACATTATATAATTTCACACTATCTATTATTAAACCATTAATATCTGTACTTATTTGTAAATAACCATTCGCTCCCGCTATTGGTGTAAATTTCACATCATAGAACCCGGGCCCCTCTACGTTAATAATAATATCTTCGGTGTTAGAAGAAGCTCTTTTCAAATATATCCTTCCTTGTCTTTCTGCAAACCCTATGGCGGTCATACCAATACTAGTATTACCAACACAACCCCCATTATTTAACGGATCACCAATAGACCCACCTATAGAGTAACTCATCTGTTCATTCGGTTGTAACCCATACCTTCCTGACACAAATTTAACCCCAACCCTAAAATAATATTCTTTACCCGCCGTTAAAACAGTTGCCACAGAACCACAACCTGGTTGGGTGTTAGATCCGTCATTATTTCTTAAGGTTAATCCTTCTGTTTCTGTATCAACATCACAGGGTCCTATCCCCATTGATATAAATCTGTGTTTCTTATACCATTGACTATCTAAATCCTGGTTACTTGTGGAATCCATGTCAATGATTGACCTTTGTCCGTGTTTATAAACAAATTTTTGTCTGTCAAAGATTGTGTTTGAATGTTTAGTCCCCATTCCTATAATCGTAGTTGCTGGAATAAATTGTTCTAAAAGACGTGACCAATAAGGTTGTATCATATTAACAAACCCTAACATTTTTTTATACGTTAGTTGATTACTACCTAAATTGTTAACAACTGGGACAACCGTACCCGCAGCGTTACTACTAGTTCCACCAGAAACATACGATTCAAAAAGATTTCTAATTGTAGGGTAAGCAGGCCAATTAGGTTGGAATCCGAACCCTCCTCCCGCAATAGTTTTTCTATTTTTTACATTAATAAATTGGGTTTTTACCCTATCTAAATATTGTGCGAATGTGGTCGCACTCACAGCAAACCCTGAACCACTCATTGAAGATCCATAATATAGGTTAGTTCCTAAATTCTGTCTATTATAACCTCGAGCGGTACTCTGCACTGGCCAAAGATTCTCGTGTATGTTTGGGTTATAGTCATATTTTATTGTTATTGGGAACCCACTTAGTTTATTGTAGTTGTACATATCCGTCTCAATAGCCTTCGCCATGTTAAGATGGGAGTCAACCATTTTTGTATTTAATACTAGTCTTTCGTCATCACCAACAAAATAGTTAGTATCCCTAGTCGTTGTAGTAGAACTAAATTGTGAATTAGTTAACGCCCATTCTCTATTAGAATTTATCGTTGTTCCACTATTATTAACCCATGATTTTTTATTATCTATTTGTGGATAAAGTACAAAACCTGGACTACCAACAAAAACATTTTGTGCATAAAATTCAGACCAATCAAAATCAAAATAAAATCTATTATTTTCATTTCTCATTGTTAAGAAATTCATAACATTACTAAATAATATAGGTGTGTTAGATAAATTTGGGTTTTGACAATGTATCCACCTACCTCCGTTTACGTTATATAAAGAAACAACATTAACTTTGTCATTATTTGGTACATCATTATAGGAGATTATCGTAGAGTCCGAACTCACAGTAACTATATCCATACCATCTAAGGTGTTAAGAGATGGGGTATTTGCCCATCCTTGAGTTAAAGGATTTAACGGATCAACAAATGGATTTTGAGTAAATCCCCACGGCACCCCTGACGGGTGTATTTGAGTACTACTAATTGGGTATAGTGACGAAGTTGCGTAGTTACCTATGGTTAAAACCGAGTAACCCGCGTCATATAAAGCTTTAGCTAAAATTTGTTTATTCGCTGGTATACTTTCACCAATATGTTCAAAAACATAAACAGCGGCTGGACCTAAGGTTATTGCATCGCTTACGGTTGACCATGTATTTCCTAACCCTGGTGTTGGTCCTTGTATACCATTTACGTAACCTAGGTTGTTAGTAATAAATTGGAAATTAAGTGTCGAAGCTCCGTTAGAAACCAAAATCGGTACTAACTCCTCCTCTGGTACAGTTCCTGAAACGACTGAAGGTATTGTATATGTACCCCCTGTTGACTCTGTGAATTTTCTAAATTTATTAAAATAAGCTTGTCCCCCATCATACGGTCCAAAATGGGGATTGTTAGCCCCTATAAAATTAGTTTCTCTATACCACCCTCCTTGCATTTGGAAATAGTAGTCCTCCGTATTATCTAACACCTTCGGATATCCGTCAGTATCAATTGGGTAGTATGTTAAGTCTATCCCCCCTTTTTCATCATCTTCACCCCCTCTACTACCATCCAAATAAGCTAGAGAGGTCTCTACTTTACTTATATCGAGTTTTTCTTTTGTTGTGTAGACATATTCATTAAACTCTATTAACGAATCTGGCGCCCCAATAAATCTTAGAAAAAATTCTATAACTTTTCTTGTACCTTTAGCCCTAAAAAGATAACCAGCGTTTAGTACTAACCTTCTCCACAATTCAATATCAAATTCTACTGGGGTCATACCAACAGAAGTCCCAGAGAAAGCATTATTATTAGTCCCACCTAAAAAGGACTCCAGTATATTTTCTTGATTTGCGAAATCAAGAGTTTCAAAACCTAAAGTACGAGCGAAATTCTTAACTAGTTTATCAGGGATATTATCGTTTTTATCATAAGACACTCGAGAAGCGAAAGCAATTCCGTCAATATATCTTTTAACTTCGTCAAATTCTCTACCATAAATTCTTAAAAGTTTTTCCACCCTTTTGTCTGTGGTATCAAATTCTTTTATGGAATCTGTTGTGAAGAACCTAGCAACTAAATCTGTTTTATAATCATCATATGAATCTGCTAACTCTAATAACGCTGAAAGATAATCTGCGTATACGGTAGTGTTTATATCAATGTTATATCCGTCTGACACTGGCCAGGTAAATTTTCGTTTTACTTCTGTGAAAGTTTCATCTTCCCCTTTGACCGGTACAGTAAATTCTGAAGTGTAGATTGGGTAGAAGTCTCTATTGAGTAAAAACCTATCCAACCCTTTTAATCTATTAAAGTATGATTCCCTTACATTAACTTGTGGTTTTATGTGAAAGTTTTGTATTATCGCCCCATTAGTCGCTCCAGTAAAAGGATTACCACTAACACGCATACCAATATAGTCTTGGGATTGTGAAGTTAGTCCTGTAAAACCTATTACCCTAAACTCTTGGTTGGTTGTGTAGTACCCTGGTGAGTTAGTTATTGTCGTGGCGGTGGCAACTGGGTACTCCAACACATATTCATAGAAATTATTAGCCATGGATTTTTTACCCGGTTCCGTTTGGAAATTATTAGGTATGTTATCTAAGTTTATAAAAAAATTATTACTTATGTTTCCTATTGGGATTTTGAATTCTGAACTATTTGTTAAGCTGTTATAGAAATATTTTATTGCGGTGAACGTTGTCCCTCCACTAGAAACTTTATTTATGAAAAGAGACGCGGGCCAATTAATGATAATTTTTTTAACTGAAGATTTTATGTGTTCTCTTAAACTACCAAATAAGGTGTAATGAAATAAATCCGACTCGTTTAAGTTTAACACAAGGTTAAGGTTGTTATTCAACAGTTCTGCCCCTTGAGCATTAGTTAGATTTAAGTCACTTAAAGTAACGGGTTGTGCGAACCCTTGGGTATCATAGAAGGTACTACTTTTAGTAGAGGTAGTTGGTGTTGTGTAGAAGTTGGTAAGCGTCATTAGTGGACTCCCTTCTGTTATCTGGAAACCTACTAAGTCAGGAGAGAAGTCAAAATTAGACTGATAATTACCGATTACTTTTTTATAAGCCATTATAATACGTTTATGTTATTAAAATCTTTAGTAAAATCTATGTTTGTTCTTTGTTGTCTCACTTCATAAAGTGAATCATCAAAATTATCTTTTATTTCATATAAATTATATTGTCTATAAATATTATTATCTGTGTCGTATATTGTATATATCCCATCTTGTATAGATTTTGTTTGATTACCGAATAGTCCATATCCAAGAGTGTCGAAGTCATGTTCGGTTATCTCAATTTCTATCGTTATTGGATTAAAGAATGTATTTGTTATGCTTAGTTTTTGTCCTGTCTTACCTAAGAATGGTTCTGCGTTTGGTTTTACGTTTGGTGCGGAACTTGGTGTTAGTGTGAGGAATAGTAGACTACCGTTATCGTTAAAATTATACCTTATCGCTTTTTGTGTTGTGTTAGATAGTTGTTGGTTTACCGGTTCACATAAATTAGACGAGGTAACAATCCTAAAAAAGTTTGGTATTTTTTGTTGAGTACCCCCTTCATAATATTCAATTCGATACCCCACTAAACCACCATTAATACCAGCGGACCCTAATAGTGTCTGATCTAATACAATTCCTTTTACCTCTGGCATCGCGGCTAAATTACCACAATCAACCACTTCTTTTATTATTTCCCTAGGTTTTAACACCAAAGTATAGATACCTTTAGCGTTAAAAATGTTTGGTGGTAACGATAAATTATACATACCCTCTAAGATACCAACACCCACTGTGTTTTCTGTTGGTTTAGTATATTGTCTGATGTAGTCACTACTTGGGGTTAGTCTTGTAAATGTATCCGCAAAACCTGTGTCCCTACTTGGTGAGTAATGTAAAAAGATGTCAATATCCTCTGGAAGTACATCTGCTGGTCTTTTTATTCCGTAATTACCTGTTGCCATTTATTTATTGTTTTTATTTTAATTTATTATATTAAAGAATCCTCCTTGGTAATTGTCGAAATCTTCAAGTTTATCAACTTCTGTTATTCTATAGTACTCCTCAAAAATAGATATCTGTCCTCTATCTATAAATACATTATTTTCTATTTGTGGAGGAAATACGTGTCCTAAAGTCCATTCTTCTTTTATGTCTGGATATAAACAACCCGGACAACAATTAGTCATCTGTACCGCAAACCTTGTAACCACATTTTGCCCTATCGGTGAAGGGGTTGGTACTGTACTATAATCCCAGTAATGTATATTGTTAATTGTATACGCAGTAAATAGATTATCATTTATCACTGTCCACCCATTATTCATTCCTTTTGATGGTACTCTTTTAATTAGAGGGTAGTAAGGATTAACCCCGTATTTATCAGTAATCGTAGGATTGGTTGTAGCTTCTAAAACACTAGCACTATTACTAAAACCAGGCCATAAAATTTCACCGATCTTAGTGTCTGTAAAACCAGTTATAACATAATTCAAACCACCATCATCTTCCCCCACACCACAACACCCCCCATAACATGTCCCATCATCACATGTTGCGTTAACATCATAGTTTGTTGACGTAGGGTCAGTACAACCATATTCACACTCCACGTATATACAAGAATCATTGTTTATAGTTGCACTAATATCGTAATTTGATGCAGTCCCTAAATATCCGTTTGGTCTACCGGGGAAAAGCATATCTGTTCCATCATCCGTACATCCAGATATCTCACAACTCCCATCATCTACAGTTACCCCTGGGTCAAAGTTATCAGCAAGTGGGTTACTACAACCATCAATCACGTAATTACAAGAACCATCATCTGTATCTGCACTAGAATCGTAGTTAGTCGAGTATGGGTCGGTACATCCATATACCGCGGGTTGGTATTCACAACAACAATTGGAGGTTCCTGGTACTTCACAATAACTACCATAGTTTCCATTACATGGTATCGTAGCGCTTGTGTTAAAATTAAGAGCGGTGTCATCAGTACAACCATAACATTCGTAATTACAACTACCATCGTCCGCATTAGCTAATGAATTATAGTTACAAGCCACAAAATCTGTACACCCGTAAACACTTTGTGTTGTTTGTTGAGTATATTGGCAAGAGTTGTTTTCCGCGTTTGCTGTTGGGAGGTAGTTGGTAGCCCCAGCATTGGTACATCCCCACGTATCACAAAAATCAGCACCAATTATTTGATTCGGGATAAATGATAGTGTATTATTTATTGTAAAACTAAAATTATACCCACATTGTTGTCCGTCTGAAGAAGTGTTATTATTATCAGTTATTTTAATCACATAGGTATTAGATAAAAGTAATGTTGTACTAGATATGTCATATGGGTTAATTATCTCTGTTAGAACCCCAGAATCAAACCAATACAATCTATATGTGTACTGGGTTCCTAGACTTTGCCCTGGATGAGATGCATAACCTAAAAGGTCACCATTGTCATCGTTCATCATTAGATAGTCAGAACTATTTGGTAAGGTAAATATGTTATACACCCCTTGTACTGGTGACGTATTTGACCAATAGTTAGGTACGTTAACAACAGAGTGTTCTCTCCAAATGCCGTCACCATTTAGATTTGTATTAGTATAAAGGTCACTAATTATTAAACTAAGATTAAAACTAAGACAAACATCTTCTTCACACCCTGGCATAATTCCAGCAGAACGTAAAGCAACTGGTGTGTTACCACCAACCCTCATCGCCACATTTGGGTTGTCGTAAATACAATAGTTATTGTCACAAGCGCAGTTATTTTGTAATAATGCCATCTGACATCTACTATCACAGTTTGATGCTTCTTTATCACAACATGTTGGTCTTTCTTGACAATTATTACAATTGGTTAAACAATCGTTAAGTCCATCCCTACCCATATATTGTCCATCACCAACGGGGTTAATCTCACATTTATTATTAACACAGTCATAAGTTAATTCTCGAGAACTATTACTTTCACAATAGGTTAGAGCTTCATTAAAATTTTGGTAATACCCACTACCGTTTATTATCTCAGTAACTACTCCATCAAAACATTCCCAAGTTAAGGAAAACTCTAACGGTTGACACGAATTACCATTCCAAATAAAACTATATTCTCTCCATTGTTGGCAACAAGTTTGGTTTGTTAATACGTCGTTAGTTGTGTTATTAAAAACTAAACTACCATCTATTCTAGTTTCTGTGTCAAAACATGAGGGGGTTAGGTTATATTGTGAAGATTTATGATCCTCACAAGACATAAAACCAGTTCTGTTACCAATGGTATGTTTGTGAGTACCATCACACCCTATAATATTTGAGTATTCCAAAGCTGCTCCATTTGTGTACCATACCGGTACACCATCGATAAAACTTAATACACTATGATTACCCACAATTGTTGGGTCAAGTTCTTGGGTTAAATGACATTTTCTAGTTAGTGAGTCCCAAGTGTACCCTTGACTTTCTCGTTCCTTACAACAACTTTCTTGTGTTTCTAACTCCGTTATATTAGACCACATCACAATACCACTTATAGTTACCCCCTCTATGTAGTCGTCGCAACTTAATATTGTTTGTTGTTTATTATTAATTGTTTCATTTTCATCACAAGCCATGTAGGTTTTTTTACCGTTAGACACATGTTCATGATAACCCTTACAACCTATTTGGAGTCCGTATTTTTCAGCTTGTGATATGTAACTGAATATTGGTTTACTATTTACATAACCTATCGCATAAGAAGAATAACTTTGTTCTGAATTAATAGTTTTAGGATCAACCAGTTCAATTATTTTTTGTAAGATTTTATCTGTTTGTTGTGTAACACAACAATTACTACAACTAATTTCTGATGTATTATCATAATTCATTGCGGTTTTATCAAGACACCCTATTTTATTTTTAATTATCATATGCAGTTTGAATTATTTGTAGTACAACTATTGAATGTGGTTTCGCACCTAGAGTCGGATAAGAAACTATTATAGTCATTTACATTAGTTGTGTTAAATTCTTGACAGGTTGACCCAGGACTTAATGGGAAACAACAGAAAACATCATAAAATACTGTGTAATTACAACTACCGTTGTCAATTATTGCCAAAGCATCGTAGTTAGTGGCGTTAAAATCAGTACAACCAACCGGTAGATTATTAATTGGGTCAAAATAACAACAAGTAATATCTCCAAAGGTACCTGGAATTATAGCATTAGGGTAAAGTGGGTTATTAAACTGTGTTGGTGGTGGATTACCCACACAATCCGTACAACCAATAATATTACTGTTAATCGTTATTGCGTTAGTTGGTTGACAAGGGTTTGAAGCTGTTGGGTCTGGACAACCATTATGATAATTACAAGAACCATCATCAAAGGTCGCCTCGGGCCAATAGTTATTAGCTGCAATATCAGTACAACCCCCTAAAGGTAATACACAACAATCGTTATAGTAGTTTAACCAACATGGTTCTTGAGCTTGTGGATTATAATTAATAGCGGTATCATCCATACAACCCACAATAAGGTTACAACCACTACTTAACATACACTCTTCAGGTGTAGAATATAAAGTAACCCCTGGTATTGTCGTTGAGGTACTTAAACAACCTTGTATTGTTATGTCTCCTGTTGGTGGTCCCATCTCTAAAACATAATCTAAATCACAATACCACCCAATTACACTAGGGGTAAAGTCACAATCTGCGTTTGACTCCACTCCACTGATAACTGGTAATTGTGGATCGGTTGCCACCACAGTATTAACATATGGCACTATAGTATTTTCTATAGAACCATACTCATTTCTAATTGTATTAAGGAAATGAGTTTGGTCACACCCTAAAAAGTTAGGTTTTTGGTTATACTTAAAAGAGATTTCCGTAGTTATCAAATCAAATTCTAAGTGGTCAAGTAGGATTTCTTCTTTTACATCACAAATCAATCGTAAACTTACAGATGTTGCCCCTTCCATTTTTAATTCACTTTCTAATTCTACCTCAACCAAACCATCCGCAGCGTCATAAGAATTACTCGTCCAGTATTTAATCGGTGTTACTTTAACGTCTTCATCATTTGTAAAATTGTATGGTACTTCTTGAACTGTTAAGTATTCTAGACCAAACCCATAACTATCATCGTCACCATCGCATGGAGTACCGGTTGAGATACAACCACTACTACCATTTGGGTTAAAGACTTGAAGTTGCATTTTATAAGCTCCACTAACAACTGCGGTATGTTCTTCTTCCATGTCGTAAATATTTCCGGAAGCGAGGTCTTCGTCCAACACCAAAACAAAATTTGGGTCACGGAGAGTAAATTTCAAATCAGTTGTATTTGTTAATATATTTTGTATGGTTGGCATGAATAAAGCTAAATAACGTAAAGTAAATTTATATGTCATACCTTGTTCTAAACTAATACTAATATTAACAGTTGCTTGGTTACAGTTAGTGGTGACCACACGATAGTCTCCGTTAAAGAAACTAACTGTTGTGTTAGCACCAATACAAGATGTTGGGTTGGTGAAGGCCAAAGCTTCCCCTAGTTCAAAGTTTTCAAAATATAGATAACCCCAATTTGGGTCAAGTGTGGAAGTCGCACCCCACATTATATTACTTAAGGTAGCACTTGGGTAGTTTTGCATCACCATTTTTGATTTAATGATATATGTTTCCCCATCTATTAACCCAGAAATAATTGGTGTATAAATTAGTGTTCTTTTCCCTGTTGCTCCTATTATTTCCCCATCCGCCCCTGAATTAACATAGGTTTGAGTTGGTGAAAGTGTAGGTCCTTCATAAAATGTTGTGAAATTATCCCCAGTTCCATAGAAAAGTATATCATAAGGAAAGTTAAATAGTTCTAACCCTTGTCCTTGGTCTTTGTTACCATAGTCTTTATAACATTTCTTCTCCCACCAGACAAACCCATATTCACTATAATCTTCACAACATTTTCTTTCCACAAAAACTTCACTTTCTGTTTCATAATCATAAAAAACAACCTCACCACCATTACTAACATACCAAGGAACTGGACATTTATAACTTTGTGTTAAAGTTTTTGTAGACCCACTACATTCCTCAGCAATCCCCGGGTGTATTAAGTCCGTATATATCCCAATATCTTTAATGTCTTGGTACAAAGGGAAGTTTATATTTAATACTGATGGTCGACTACCCACTACATTTATACAAGGTATCCAAGCACAATTATCATCAGGAGAACAATCATTACAAGTATCATCTATTGTTTCATTACAGTACCAAAGAGAACCATCCAGTGCTTCTGTCACATCTCCTATTGTGTAATTTTCATCAACCCCATTCCAAGGACCCATATCAGGGCCTTGACAATAAAGGAATCCATTATTTGTCACAACATTATTTTGTACATTAGTTATCGCGCCGTAAAGATTCCAACCTAAATAATAGAATGGAATAACTCCGACTGGAGGTGAAAAGATTAGATAATTTCCTGTTTGTACCCCATTCAAATCTATTTCTTGTGTTCCATACACCCCTAAAATTATTTCGTCCACGTCGATAGCGTCTTGACTTAAAAGATAATTAGTTATATTGTATCGATAGAGGTTTAGGTTAAATTGGGTGAGTTCAATATTAAAACTTTTGAAGAATCCAAATATTTTTCTCTTTACACTATTAAAACTATTATCATCTACTACCGAAGTTAGTGTAACGACTCTGAAATCGTCTACGATTAAAAAATCCCCTATTTGAGCCGGCGTCCCAAGTGAGTCATCAACATAAACCGATAAACCAAATTTATAATTACCCCCATCTGGAGCGGTAAATGAAAAATTAACAATTCCTCTGGAGATGAATAATTCTACCTCATTTTCATTAAACTGACCAGAAGATATTGACCCGGTATCCACATTTTGTGCGAACAAAAATAAAAACCCTGGTTGGTTTACCCCGGGATTTGCAACCATATTAATATGTGAAAGAATGTTGGAACTCATTCTTACACTCATATTATAATTTTCATTAGCATTAATACTATATTTATTGATGGTGTTAATTCCCATAATACCATTCGTAGATACTGGTCCTGGTCCTCCTATTTCGATTCGTATTGAGTTATTTCCAAAATTCTCAGCGTATGGAGGTACTGTGTTCCAAACCATGGACAGTGGAAAACTTAACGAGAAGGGTTCCCAATTTTGTGTACCTTGTGAGAAATCATCACTAAATATTTCTGACACAAACTCACCAAATAGGTCAATAATAGTGGAGTCTATGTATTCTTCCATCCAATCACCCCCTAATGTAGCGGTGTACAGTGGGTTTAAGATATTACTAACACAATCGTCGAAACTCATTGTAGAGTCGGTACATGGATAAGGGCTGACCCCATTAGATAAAATTGGTTCTGGGTCTAAAACAGGTCTTCTTGCATTAGTTGTGTCACCTAATAAACTACCTCTTGATATTACTTTTTTAATTATCTCCATTATATATAATTAGCGGCACTTTGTGTTATTGTCCCTCCAGTGTAGTTCGTAATTAAAGAACTGGTTCCGTATGTTGGGAATAGTTTTCGTAATCTCCTTAAACTATTTAGAGACCCGACAGGTAATGAGGGTATTAGTCCATCAAGTGTCGTTGGTTGTGGTGTTCCCACGACTTCTGTTAAAACCTGTTGTTCTGGTAATGGTGGTAAAATATAATTCTGAGTAGGACTTCCCATTCTTAGTTGATTAAGTGGTGGGAGTGAAGTGGCATTACCCGTTATACTATGTATACTTTTTATAACTAGACTAATTGAACACGTACTTGGTTGTAGTATCGTATATAATTCTTGGGTACCCATATCGTCATACCAATAAGCTGTTGTTTCTAACTCAAAAGTTCTGGTTTTATGGTTTAGTAGAATTGGTATGTAGTCCATACTTTCATTGTAGTATTCGAGTGGGAAGGATCCTGTCGAATCTGGTAACATACCAGTAAAGGTACTTACCGAACCTTCGGCGGAGTTAAAGAATTCCAATTTCAAGTATAATCTGTTTTGGGTTATATTTAATTTCTCTTCTGATTTCCAAAAATATAGGGACCCTCCTGGAGAACTATCACATATTTGTATTTTTGCAACCTCTTGTTGGTTAAGGGGTATGTTACCATAACTGACTAATTTTTGTGTCTCTCTGTGGGGTGTTGTAAAATAAGACACCCTAAAAAAACTCCCTCTAAATCTTTGTGTCTTAAAAGTTATATCTTCTTCTAAAAACATACCACCAGCAACCCAATCTTCCGTGGTAGTACCCCAATCTTTATCGTATAAATCTAAACCGATACTAAAACAAGTTCCCACAACTTCACCAGTACACTTAATCTTATAACTTGTTTTTTCCCAATCCTCTATATTATTAATAGATTTTTGTACTATTTTTGATACTTTCTCATCAACTAGTTCGGTATTATCAACTGGGAAGAAGTCGTCTCCAATAGGGAGATTAATCACATTTGTTTTTTTGTTAAGTTTTAATTTATATGTTATTTTCTCACCCATTATACGACTTGTGTTAATTGTGCCACTATGTAAGAAGGTAAATAATTTCCAGCACCGTCATACCCACTATTAATTTCCTCCTCAACCCTAGACTTTTGATTACCCTCACCTTTCCAGTTGGTCTTAAATTCTCCATTAACCGCTCTAGTGTAAACAAATACTTTATCACCGGTTTTTAATGGTATCTCTTCTGATAGAAAACTTTGTGACCATTGTTTCTGAAAACTTGCTTTTGTTGAATTACTGTTAACTTCACCACAACTTGGTACATAACCAAGTCTACCTGTACCCGCCATAATAAAATCATATCTTGGATGGTTACCGGTTTCATCATAATTCCCTCCTCCAAATTCAAATGGTTGTGTAGTTCCATTCCAAATTGACGTACAACCAGGACATGGATTACTACCATCACCACCTAGTGTACTAACCCCACATTGTTGACTAAGATTCGGACTAGCACCACCTCCATGATCGTTACATGGTGTGTACGACATTTTATTAACCGCTCGTGTTATACCGTCATTTTTGAACCCCCCACAACCGATATCCCAATTAATACCATTACTACCTCCGGGTCCTTCTGATTGTTTTGAAGAAGAGGCGGTTGACATCCCATTTGACCCATCATCTGGGTCGTAAATATATGTTACCTTATCTGTTTCTGACACCACAGCAATCCAAAAACCAGCATATAGTCTTGTATAATCCATGTAACCATCTGGAACTGACATCTTATCTGCAAGCCAGTTCGACCATTGTAAGTACATGCTTTTAGTACCACTATTTCCTATCGAACCAAACCATTCACTGTTTATGTATGTTATTGGAGGTCCACCATATGTCCCCCAAGCTCCTCCAGCGAATTGCCACCCAGCATCACCCACACTAGTAGCATTACCATTCCCCTTATAATATTCAAACCCATCATGATTAATACCCATTTCTATATTAACTCTACCCCTAAAACGATGGTAGTGAGTCTCCCCAGCTGGAATAATTGGTTCAAAGTAACTTGGTTGATTTTGTCTATAGTTACTTATTGCTCTACTCATTCCCCCATCCATGTCTAAACCAAATGACAACGGTATATTAGGAGTAAAAAAATCATCACTATTATTCGGTATTCCATCTGGGTCGGTAATAAAACCTCCATCTTTTTGACCTCCTGAAGGTAGTAAACAACCACAATACCTTGCACAATTATCATCTCCAGCATTAGCATCTGCTGTGTTACAATTATTGTCGAAATTTAGGAAGTTGGCTTCTGTTGGACCACCCGACGGTGTAGTCTGACTAGGATTTGTTGCAGTACCTGGGAATTTAGAAGAATTATTATCTCCAAAGTTGTTGATCTTCCAACAGGCCCAAGTACTTGGACATTGCGCATAAAAGAAGGACCAATTATCAGGGTCGGTAGGTCTTCTATGAGCTACGATATTAGTGTTAAGACTACTCCTTATATCTCGATTAATTAACCCTATAGACCCTGGGTCACTTTTAGAAATATTTCCATACCCTGAGTTAGAATTTTCGAACCTCCTTTGGGGAGTCCAAGATTGACCAGCATTATACCCCATAGTCATACCCTTCCAAAGATTTGGTATGTACATAGTGACACCGTTACCATTAGTAAATTCGTCTAAATTACCAAGACCTCCTATTCCAATAAGACCTGGATTAAGTAATGGCCAGTTATGTCTTGGTGCGAAATAATCATGAGTTGATGGAATGTACACAGGGGGAGATACCGACGTATCCCATCCTTTATCAAAACAAGTGTTACAAGTCGTCGTATCAAATTTATAGAACTCTAATATACCAGTTTGGTCAAAATATAAATTTGTTACATTATTATATGTTACTGGAGAACCTGATGGGTCTGTTACTATATTTTCTGTCATTGGCCAGACACTTTCTAGGTTATCTCCATTATAGAGACCTCCAGGTGAACCTTTCCAACCGTTAGTGGTGTTTCCATTTTGTGGAGGTAATGGACTGTGGAACACATTATCTGGGTCGAATAAAACTTGTACTTGACCTCGGTCATTCCCGAAGGTAGGATTTGGGGGTATAGCACCATCTCCAATTACCACATCAAGTGTGTTTTGAACACCCGCTGGAGAAGCTCCGTAATTCTGGAAGGTAAGTATGTCATAAGTAGCTTCTCCACTTTCTCTACTAAATCTAGCGACAGGGTTATCAACACCTACTGAGACCCCAAAAAAATCGTAAGACACATCATAATCAATCAGGAATGGGTGATTTTGATTATTTTGTCCAAAGTAGATGGCGTCTTCCCAGTAAGGGTATTTACCATTACATCTATTGTATCCACTGTTTTGTATACCATAATCATATCGCTTATCCCCTTGTGGTCCAGTGCCAAGTACACTAGCCGGTGGTGTTTTCACCGCGAATACAGTATTATTCGCCGAATTAACTGGGTCAAGTTGATAGAAACAGCAACAACCTAGTGGGTTAGTTACCAAACTCTGCATCACTCCATTTGAGTCATTAACACAAGGACCTCCTTGAATCGCAGCATCATTATCACATGGTACTGTCGCGAAAGGATTGTAATTACTAGAAACAATATCCATACAACCAAAAATTATAATTGTGTTACCATTCCCGTTGGTACCCCCTAGTTGGTTCGGTGTTAACCCAACAGTTAGATTTAACGTTGCATCTACATAATGTTTGCCGTTTAGAAATGGGTAATCAACACCAATAGTAAAATCAATATCTTCAAAATAACCAACATCTAATAAATCTCTCCAATACCATAAACCATCAATAAAAGTGGCGTAGTCTGGAACCCCTAAAACTTTAGGGTCAGCAACTTCAATAAAATCAGAATATCTTCTTATTGTATACTCCTCGAATGGGTCGTATATCCATCCAGAAAATTGAGGTGTGCCGTAGTATTTCAAAATTTGTAAGCCACTATACTTCCCTTCAAAAGTAGAAGTTGTAACCGTACTACCCCCTACGTCTACATACGTTTCTGGATAATTACTCAACCCTAATAAGATTTTATGTGTTCCTGTTTGAGTGGGTGTGAATGTTGCCGAGAATGTTCCTTGTTGTGCACTACCATCAATGTCCGCAGCATTCCCCGGAAATATAATTGTAGAAATTATTTGTGACCCTCCTGGGTCTAAAATTTTAACAATTCCCGTAGATGTTACTTGGGTATATTCAAAGGTCATGTATAGTTCCTGGTTCTGGTACGAAGTAGTTACGATAAAACTTTGTTCGATAAAATTACCGGCGCTAAAGTTGTTCTCTATCGGTCCAACCCAAGAGTTAGAAGAATTAAGTACCGCTCCGTTATTAGCTGTATTAGTTAAGGTACCGGAATTATTCGAGTAAATACCCCACCCTCCGAAGTTATTGTCCCTAACATCTAAAAGCCATTCGTCACATATCCCCTCACCACATTCGCGATAACTAGTATTAAATCGATGTTTTAACGTTTCTACCGTTTTTTCTTCAAGAGTAGATTTATTATATTCAGTAAAATCAATATAATAAGTATCACCAAGAAACTCACCATAAGCGTCCATCCACCCTTTTGTTACGTCCTTAACATACCCTACATAATCATCGGAGTCTTTACATCTTTTTGAGGCTATTTCTAAACCATCCCCAGTTTTAACTAATATCTGACTAAAGGAAAATACCCAAGAAAAAAATGTTTCAACGTCAGTAAAATCATAATTTTCTTTACCAGCTCTTTTTGTTAAACTAAGATATAACTGACTTATAGGTCTACCTAAATTATCTTTTAGTCCCTTAATGTCTATATCTTCTTCAACCACTAGGTTGGAGTTCGTGTCGTTATATATACTATTACTCATTGGTAGTTTACTAACTTCAAATTCATTAATAGTTGTAAGTATTTTACCTTTTCTTAAGTAATACTCAGAAGGGTATGGGTTTAGTTTAGATATTGTAATATATGTTACTTGAGGTAGGGTACCAAATGTGTATTGGTCTTCCCAATACGCAATACCATCTGATAATTCAGTTGATCTTATTATAAAAGAATAATCGTTAACAATGTCAGTAACTTCATACGTCCCACTTAGATTATACAATAGGGGTCTTATTTGATTTGGGAAATGTGTGTCTACAGCATCCTCTCCAAGAGTTAATAGGATGTTATCTTCTTTTTTTAGTTCATGAATAACCAATAGTGTTACCATCGTACCTCCTGGTACTATACTAAAGGTAGTATTAAGTAGTAGTTCTGTAGTTATGTCTAGTGTTCCAACCTCAGAATAATTTTTAACTCGTTTAATAAATCCCTGTGATGAACGTACTTTCCAAGAACCACTATTGGGGGCCGCTGATGTTGTCCAATCTTCATGATACTTTGTTTTATGGTCTATAATAACGTAATATTTATTTTTATTATTTAACACTGAGTTCCATTTAGTATCTATTACTCTCTTAAACCCATATAATGATGGGTCGCAAGTATCGTATTGGTTGTTAGAAACATTATATCCTGTAGATGATAACGGCTTAATGAAAAGATAGTCACCTTCTTCAAAATTATGTGGGAAGGGTGTGTATAACGCAGTAAACCAACCTTGTTCTGTTTTAATAGGTATACTAAAAAGAAAAGGTACTCCGTCTTGTACGTACCCTTGGAATTGTTGGTTAGCAATAATTAGGGTTTGGTTATAATCTATTGGTTCTTGTTTAATAAACTGAGCACCAATAAACCAATCTTCTAAAGTAATACCATTAACCATCAAATCTAAGTAATCACTTATTTTTTGATACACTAAATTATCAATACCCGTATCAATAGAGAATCTACTGTCTTCAATATCCGCAGCGTACGCTTTAGAAGCGTTAAATTGTGGTATGTTATATTTTAATGTGTATTCGTTTTCATAAGGGTATAGTATTTGACCCACCCAATTATCTTTATTACTTATTTCCATTTGGGAACTGGTAGGGTTTGGTCCGTTTAATGTTAAAATATTAGGTAAATTATAATTTTGTGTAGATAACGCATTTGTTTGAGAACTGGATGTTGCCCCAGTAACAAACTCAAATGCGTTATTTATTTGATTACCTAACCAATAAAAATCTTGGGGGTAATATATCATAGGGGTTATATTACCAGTTAATCTATATTTAGTAGATTCTTGTCTTTCTTTTTCAAATTGTTGACCTGCACTAACAATTCTTATTACCTCCCCTGTTGGTAGTGGTTTATTACTATTTTCGAAACCAACATTTATGTCATACCCAACATTTACCCCATTGGCGGTCTTAAAAGGCGTACCTACTATTTTTTTTCTTTCCATAATATTCTAAATTAAACCTGTTTTATATCCCAATATTCTTTTTAGTTTTTCAGCTGGACTTAAATTATAAAAACAACTAAAGAAATAATATTTTCTTTTAGGGTAAGCATCAACCACAGCGTTATTTCCTCCTTTTTCATTATTAAAAGCATTAGTGTCTCCAATAACTGTTAAGGGACCTGGTTGTATCGTTGACCACCAAAAGGTGTTATTATCATACCATTCTTTAGGTACCCTTCTTATCCAAGGTGTCCAAAGTGCGTTTTCGGACATAATCGGAGGTGATACCTTAAAAACATGGTAGTTAGAGAATGTTAAATAACCATTAGGGTTGTACGTTACTTGCACAGGGTACATTAAGTTATTATACCAATTCGAACTTACCCAGTCATAGGTCATTGGTATTGTACTTTCAGGACAAAGTATGTCACTACCATCCTCTCCTTCATCTCTTGGCCATTGTTGACTAGTCCTAAGTAAGAGATTATCATATGGTGCGAAATATTTGTGTTGTGTGAATTGGATTCCTGTCCCATCTCCATTTGTGTCAAAATCTTCTTCATTATTTTCCCGAGTACTGAGAGGTGCGTTCATCTCTATCGTTGGGTTTGCTGAAGAACTTGGTAAATGTCTATCTATTGATGCCCACTGATTAACTCCTTGTTGGTAATTTGGTATGTCTTTTGTTATTTCTGTGATTTTTGTCTCTCCAATGGTGTTTACGTTATAGTATTTAGCATTTACGATTGTTTGCCCACCTAAAGGGTCATTCCCGGAGTTATTATAGTTTCTATATTCTGTACTGGAGTTAGCTAAGAAAGTACCGGCATAAAGTAAGGAGTTATGTTGCCAATTTTCAGTCCTTTGACGTCCACTTATAGTATTAGTTTTGTCCCACCTTTGGTTGGGTTCGTTATTACTTCGACTACAACATTCTGAATCACTATCCCCCACATAGTATTGTGGAAAATATAAAGACCCGTGGATAGCTTCTTCTATATTTCTATTATCATAATTCATAATATCTTGAGCTGATATAACTCCGAAAGAAGAGACTTCTCTACCACCACAACCAGCTTCGTATGTTGGTGTACATGCGTAACAAATAGCAACGCTACTACTACCCCTATCATTATTTACCGGATTCGAACTTTCGTCAGATAGTGTTGGTCTAACGGTAACCCTTACCCCCATACCTTCTTTTAATAAGATATTATACCAAGTGATTTGCCCATACTCAGTAACCTTAAAATTATAAGTTGGAACAACTGGATCAGCAGGTTGAGCCCCTGACCAAGTAAAATCTATTTGTGCGATGTTCTCTTTCTCAGGTACTGTTCGTGAATCCTCGCACCACCCGTCGTCTTTCGTTTTACCATAATAAGCGGTAGCTCCTGAAAAAGCCCAGTTACCATTACTATTACAATCATATACCGTTGCGTCACAATAAGATAACCCCACAACAACCCAGTCATTACTACTGGAAGTTTTAGTAGTGATAAGATTTGCACTTAGTGCATATTTAGCGGCGTAAGTAGCTACAAAACCACCCATCATTATATTACCTGTTATTGTTTTAGTACTTGATTGACCCGTCGTCCCATCCCACGCAGTATTTGATGGATTTATCAGACTAAAGTTAGTCTGACCATAATATGGGGTTGCGTCAACATTAAACCAAGAACCATTATTATTCTGACCATTATCTAGGTAATTACCTGAAGGTATGTAGGATCCAAAAGTCAAACACCCAATACAACCATCCATAGTTGCATTATCATACCAAAGACTTATCGTTGTATCAATAGCATTAGTTATTTCTTCACCCCTCCCAAATAGTTGGGGTCCTCCATTAGAATTATCTAGATTTTGTGCATTTCCAAAACTTGAGTCACCAGCCCCGTTTACTAACTCCATATCAGTATTACCACTATCAAACCCAAGACCTCTGTAACTAGCTTCAACCTCCCTATTAATAGTGTAGTTAGAGATAAACCCACCGATCATAGATAAATCAGAGTCTAATAAAGTATTTTGTTTGGCTGGGGCTTTCATATAATAGTCACCAAATAGGTAATTCGTTGGGAAAAGATTTCTACTTGTTACATCCCCCGCTGAGTATAAATCAGTAAACACATAACTACGACTAATTATCCAAGGATTTGTCCCCACACTATTACCAACCCAATCTGGACTATTTCCACCATAGGCACTATCATAATAATGACTATAATTTATAAAAGTGCCTTGGGTTTGTTCAAAATACCAATTAACCCCGTGTTGGTTTTCCCCTAAATCCTGGACCGCTGAGTCAAAGTCCGCAATATAATTAAAATTCTGTCCAACAGTATAAAAACTACCCATACGAATTCGAGAATAATTACGATATTCCTCAAGTTTTAACCCAAATTGGTCTTTCATATTATATGAGTACCCACCATTATCAACTTCTTCTGGTTCAGCATAAAAAGTATATTTGTTTTCATCACCCCCTCCATCACGTGTATTGGGCGCGTAAAAGACACCCCTGTTTGTTTTTGAGTTTAGTTTTACGTCAGCAAACCCAAGTTCATTTACATCTGATTGTCCCTCAAAATAAAATTTGAATCTGTAGTCCGCGTAAGTCGCAACACCTTCTTGCTCGTCATCTCTCCAACCTTGTAAATCTTCATCCCAAATTTTCTTACCTAAATTCAAAGGTAATGGTATAACAAAACTACCATTTTCGTCTGTTTTCCATTTTCCTACATATTCCGGCCCATCTTCACCTATCCTAACAGCTTCTATTATTCCGATTGGTATCCCATTTTGACGACCATTTCTTAAACTTTGTGCCGAAACTGTTCTGGAAACACCAGCCTTAAACCCAATTTCCTCAGTGTTAGTGTAAGCAAATTTTTGCCAACAAGCAGAGGGAACGTAAGTATTATTACCAGTATCCGGGTCATCGTCAGTATAAAAACTACCAATAAGATAAGCTTTAGGGTTTACGAATCTTGACACAGCAAAATCTAGTCTCGTTAGTCCAAACTCACATTGGTCTGGATCTCCCCAAAAAGGATTAACAAAAGTGGTGTTATTTATCCCTATTACTTGGGCTAACTGGTTTAGGTCATTCGCTGTCTTAAATTCGGTGTCCGAATTAAAAAGGTATGGGGAGTACCCAAGGTTAATTAAATCTACCGGTGTTACCGAATTAGTGCCTATATCACTTATATCAACGTCACAATGAATAATATGGGTACCACTAGGTAACCCAAAAAACATATAGTCTCCGTTTTCATTTGTGGTTGTAGTATACTTATAATATTTTTCATGAATATATTTCAAAGTAGGATTAGTTAGTAAATCATATTTCGATGGGAATGTTCCCACCGGAACGTGGTCAGCGGGAGTACCTAGTTGTTTGTCCCTAGGTAATAAGTTATATCTTTTACCACTTGGTAGTGTGTCATTTGGCGTGGTAAATGGGTAGATACTTCTTATTGTTGAGTTCTGTATGTCCTCGTTATCTATAGGTATAAAGACTGAAATTTTAGCATTTTGTATTGGGAATCCTCCGTTTGCTCGCACTTTACCAACTAAAACTCCCTTATCCGAACAAAATATTCGATAAGCGTCTTTTTGTAATATCTTAAGACTTAAAACTTCTAAATAATCGAAGTCTTGCTCAATATTTAAGTTAATATTTTGAGTCCCTTCTTTGGGTAGTATTCTTATTACTTTGGATTCTTTCATTAAGTGATTTATTAATAAATATTTTTAATGATATTTTTTCAAAAGTAAATGAGATTTACTTAGCAATCACCTTAATATCGTTTTCTGGGTACTTAATTTCGTACATAGTGTTAAAGTTACCAAACAAAGTTAAGTTATTCTGAGTATTGATTTCTCTCTTCGATTGGTCAATATATGGTTGTGGTACTTCATCAATAGAGTACTTCCCACCAACTAGGTTGAAAACTTTCATCTCCGTTACATTTAGAACTCCTTCTATTGAGTTTACAGTTCTCGATAAGTCAGCTAGGTAAATATTTTGCCCCATCTCTTGATTATTAATATTCATGTAATCTCTGACAGCGTTAATCATTTCACCGGATACCAATGAACGGTTAAAGTTATCATCGAGATAAGCGTATATCTCAAAACCAACATTTAGTATCTGTCCACCACTTATTGTTATATAGTCATTTATCATCCTATAATTAGAAAGATATCTAGAAATATTATCTTTTAGTGTTAGTGTTGATCCATCTGAAAGTTTTCTAGAAGGAGAAAGACCCAGTGTAGATATTTCTATTTTGTTTTGTGTTTCTGCAACCCCTACTCTAAACGGTACTCCAAATTTACTACCCATCTTACTTAGTAACGATAGGTAATCTCTAACAGTAACAGCCCTATTTTGACTAGCAAAATTATATTTTATAAGATATCTTAGTTCTTCTATTGTTGGGGTGTCCGCACCACCTATCGCAGCGACTGGGTTATTAGCGACTAAGGTACTATTAACCAATTCAACTGTATTAGTATTACCACCTAAACTTGTTAATTCAACAATACCAGTAGTATTCAAAACATTTGGTCCAATGTTTGATCTTTGTCCCCCACCCACTCGATACCTTACATAAATTGTTGAATTAGCTTTAGGTAACTCACCAAGACTTTTATTATTTATAAGTGTTTGGACTTGTTGTGTAAATCCGTTGCTAATGTAGTTGTTAATTGGTGAAGAATCTGAAGTACCACTACCAAAAGTAACCTTACAAAACCCCTTATCTGTGTATTCTTTAATAAACTTTTTATCAACCTCAACCCATTTACCTGGTGTGATTGATGAGTTATCTGTACTTCTTGAGTAGTCGTCTAGGAATATTTGATTTTCTGCTAAAGACTCTACTTCAAAAAATCTATCATCAAATGCGATAAATTGACTTAGTGTTGGTTGAGCTGCGTCTATACCATCAACCATTTTAATCTGTTCCACACTTATAACATTTGTGTCTGGTAAAACTACTTGTAAAAATGGTTTAAGGTCTTCTGGTCTTATATTCCTTTTTAATATTTTTGTAGACCCATTAATAATTAACTCTCTTTTTGTTATGTAATATGAAACTATAACTCCGTTGGTGTCGGTATTAGGTTTTACTGTTCTGTTGGGTATCCCTCCAGATGATAGTGGAGAACCAAAGTTAATATCGTCGTTTACTTCAAATGTTTGCCCACCTCCTTGTACTTGTGAACCATATTTTAGTATTGGACAATAAGTATTATCGAAACTGTCTCCTTTTGGTGGTACTGTAACTCTGAAGTCTACTAGACACACACTGGGACTAACACCTGGTATGTTTAGTCCTAAGGTCCTACCTATCCCTAACAATGAAGATTTTTCTTGAGCGTAGTCTATTTGGGTTTCTTGAAACATTCTATCGGTATTAAACGATAACATGTCGGCAACCGCTGCGTTTAACTCCAATAACATTTGTCCTACGGATGCGTCGTTAAAATCACTAAATAATTCAGGATAGTATTGTTTAACGAAATTTATTAATTCAGATCTTACCTCTAAGAAGTTACGTGCGTTATAATTAATACGTTTTGCCATTTTTATAAAATAATTTCAATGTTGTCATTTTCCTGAAACGAAGCACTATTAACAGAATAGTCTAAATTTACCTTTATGTGGTTTTCGTCTGGGTTAGGGGTTATCAGTATTTCATTAATCGTAACGTTTGGTATGTATCTACCAATACTGACTTCGAGTTCTTGTTTAACGTCCGCAATTGTCGTTTCGTCTATTTGTTCAAATAAATAATCATACAACCCTGAACCGAATTCTGGATTGTATAATCTATCCCCTTTTCTCGTTAAGAGTAAGTGTGTTATGTCCGCTTTAACCGCTTTTCTAGTCGTGGCGTTAACTCTTAGGAAGTCCCCTAAAGGAGAGGTTTCAAAAGGAAAATTAATATTTATATTTTTAGTTGCCATATATTTCTTTAATATAAATATTAATCGTTTTAATTTGTAGTCCTTTTGTTAACTTTTATCTTCTTTTAACTTTTTGTTCATTTTTAAGTGTGGGGGTGAAAATGGACAATGTTTACAACCATTACCACAACAACTACCTCTTTTTTTATGATATTGTTCAGTCATAACCATAGTGCCGTTCTTCCAATAAAAATCTTCTCCACTTAGTTTAGGTTTAGTAAACTCTTTATAGTGTAATTCACTAATCCAATCATCGTCTCTTTTCATCCTGATTCATCTTTTTTACATATCGTTTAATTCTAACTCTTCTGTGTCTTCAAGGTTTTTAAGATCCACATCTATTTCGCAATTACCACCAGAACAAGCTAACTCCCCACTTAAATCAGTATTGTCATCCAACTCTACAACATTAGATAAATCTACATTTGTTAAAGATTCCATCATTTCTTCATATTTTTCTTTTGTTATATCTTCAAATGGTGCTTGTTTGTACGTACCACCATTGTAAGGTAATACCGCTAACCCATTATAATAATTTCTGTTTTCCCACATCCATTCACCAGCCGGATCCCATTCATGCTCTCTTAGTGAAATAGTTGCAGATACGTTATGACTATTAGAACCTTTTCTATGTCCCGAATTTACCCATTCAGTCGCGACTTTTTTAACTCTTTCTAGTAATTGGAATGGTGATTCTGTTCTCATAATAGCTCCGTCAGGTGCTTTTTGTGGAATACTAATAACCGCAGTGTCGTGTGGTCTAAAATACTCGTCCTCCACTAGTTCTGGGTGGTTAATTGTTAAATACGTATAAATAGCCTCATTTTTACCAACTCTAAGTCTTCTGATATAATAATCATTGTGCCAAGCGTGAATACCAGAACTAGTACCTAATGTTAGTGAAGTAGTCCCTGCAGGTTTAACTGTTGTTGTTCTAGCGGCTTGATTTATCCCTAGTAATTTAGCGACTCTAGTGTTTTCTCTTTTTACCAAACTAGCAGATTTAGCCATATCATAGTTAAGGACTTTACCTGACCCAATACCTGTCATTGAGACACCAATTAAGGCGTCTTTTTCTGTTGTTTCTCTCCAAATATCTCTTAAATAATGGAAAGAAGTGTACCCAGCTTGTAACGTACCTATAAAAGTGGCTACCTTAACTCGTTCATTAAGATCTTCTTGTGATTCGATATTTGAAACATTTACCTCACAAAGATTACAGAACTGATTTGGTCTTAGTGCTATTTCACAACATGGATTAGTCCCCCAGTCTTTATCGTTATTTAGATAGATTCCTGGTTCTCCAGACCCTGACAACTCTACACGTTTCCATATTTCCATAAAAAACCCTTTAGTTACTTTGTGTCTCATTAGAACTGCAGAATTGTTAGACCTTCCTCTTTGTGGGTTCATTTCCCACCAATTACCCGATTTACAACCAATCATCGCGTCATCGTCTGCACTAAATAAACTAATCAGTGCTGCTCTACGAATACCCCCCGCTAAAACTGCGTCGGCAATATAACAAATGATATCGTGTACTTCAATCGTGGATAACTGTGTACCATTATCCTTTTGGTTCAATATTCCTTCTATTTTAACCAAACATTCTTTAAGTGGTTGAGGACCTGGAGCTTTACCACCTGAAGTGATTAATCTAGCTCCTTTTGGTCTAACGTCTGAATAGTCAAATTCAATCCTACTACCACCACCATTCATATATGACTTCATTAACACTTTGATTGAATCCGCCCACCCTTCGATAGAGTCCCCTATTAAAAATCTTCTTACCCTTTTTGCATATGGTTTTTGGATTACTGGTAATTTTTCAACATGATGTCTTTGTACGGAGTATCCTACCCCTGTTCCACCTAATAAAAGGAACATTGTTTCTGAAAAAGAATCTATGTGGTCAATCGGCATATAAGCACAATTATAAATTCTGTTTGGTGATATTTCAATTGGTTTTCCTCCGAATTGCATACTCCTCATTGATGGTAGTACTTTCTTATCGTAAACTAGTTTATATTTTTCATTTATCTCATCTTTTAATTTCGGATATGTTTTAATATGCATATTCTTATTCCTTGTAACTAGTTCTTCCCAAGTCTCTCTTCTATTTAACTCTGGGAGGTACTTTGCATATTTCATATACACAGTAATATCCGACAAAATTCTATTTGATACGTCCATTTTTTATAAATTTTTATTAATTATTATTTAGTTTTTCATTCCTTTTTTGGATAGCATCCAAAACTCTATTGGCTTTCTTTTCTTGTTTAACACCCTCAAAACCTAAAAAGGATACTTGGTCATCGGTGTCTATATACACCTTACCATTGTCAAACACACAATCCTCAAAGATAACACCATCTTTACCAAATCTAGATTTAAGTACAGCGATAGTTGCCCTCCCACTTTCTTTTTGTTCTAAAGTTTTAGCAATTGACATAATAAAGTGACCTATTTGTCCTTTTTTAATTGACCCTCCTATCTGATGTGCTTCAACAACATCAGCACCAATTGAACTTCTGTTACCTTGAACCGCAGTCCAACCTACCATATCAAATTCATGGACTAATGTTTCAAACTCTCTCATTACATTCCCTTCTCCAGCGTATTCATCGTTGAACTGTCTACTTGGTACAACACAATCGATATAATCCAAAATGATCACATCTGGTTTTATCCCTCTAGTTATTAGTTTCCTAACGTAGTGTTTTATTTTAGCGACTGTTGTGCCATCTGAAGCCATTTTTTTAATTATAAGGTTCCCTCTATCTTGCTTAAAAGGTTTTAATTTTTCTTTAACCTCCTCTTTTCTATCCGATAAATCGTTTAACTCAATACCAGTCCAACATGATATGTGTTTTCTTTGTATAACCTTAGGGTTATCTTCGAATATTATTTGGACAACATTATGTCCTAGATTATAAGCAGTGTTGGCAAATTTAGTTAATACCGTAGACTTACCAACACCAAAAGGTGCTAACACGACCCCTAACTCACCTTTGGAGAGTCCTCCATTAGTGATATTATCTATCCCTGTAATACCAGTAGCCACTGGGTGTCTAAAATCAGACGATAATACGTCGTCTAACGAGTTAAACACATCAATACCATCTTCTTTATCATTACCCACACTAAGAGCCTTTCTAAATAAATCTTCTATCTTATCGTAGTCTTCAAAATTACCATTAGCCATTATCTTTTCTGAATTAGATATTGCCTTTTTAATCTCTTGTTGTTTACAAAACTTCAAAGCCGTTTGTTGTGTAAATTCAGCATCTGCAAAATCTTGGTCTTTTAGTTTCTTTAGTGTGTCCTTTAAGTATTCTTTTGCGGTTTCATTAGCAACCTCTATTCTAATGAGTTGGTCAAGCGAATCATGGGTAGGTACTGTTTCATATTTAGTATAATATTCTTTTATTAATTGCATCAATAATCTACAGTATTGATCATCAAAATACGTTGGTTCAATCGATTCTACTATGTTGTCTGCGAATTTACTATCAACTATTAAAAGTGAAAGTAATTTTAACTGGAACTTATCCCCTAAGTAACCAAAATTTCTATCTGTCATTCTATTAATTTTCTTTTATTATAAATATACTACCTATCTTTAATTACTAATCTCAATAGGATAATGTTCTTCCACTGTCGAGTACTTTCTTTGACTCAACCCTCGTTGGATCTTTGATATTAGTGATGGTATCAACGATTTTATATTAACAGAATATCTTACTTTGGGTGGGAAGTCCATCCCTGTAAATCTTTCTATTATTATTATCTTTCCATCGACCCTAATTTCAAAGGTAAAGTAGTCTTCCTCTTGTTTATCTACTTCTTTTACTACGGAGTTTTTTGAAGTGTAGGGGTTATAATTTAACCAAAGAAATTCTTCTGTTTGTTTTCTCAAATAACTTTGTATTGTGTCGACTATGTCCCCTAAGTCCCACCTTATATCCATAGAGTCTTTAGCCTTATTGTTATACCCTCTGATGTTAAAGTACCTTTGACAAATTATGTTGCCATTAATCCTTAAAATAAACTCGAATTTATCTGTGTATTTATTCTTTGCTCTTTCCATTTTTTTTTTCGTTATTTTTTAGTGTTATAAAAGGAATTAAAAATTCTGACTGGTCCTCATATGAAGCTGGTATTATATTCACAATTCCATCGTCAATCATCATTCTAATTACGTTCTTGTAATCTCGTCCTGTAGGATCTAGTTTTAAGTTTACTAAATCTTCTACATTTTTCCTAGCCCCTTCAGTAATAAAAGGTTCTTTTAAGTTAATTATTTTTTTATTTATATTGTAGAGTTCGTCTCCAAACACCCCACCGTTACTTGTACCTGTTTTTATATTATTCAATACCTTAATAATCCTCCAGTTATCCCCCTCATATTCTAATTCTTTAATCTCTTTTAATTCTACTTTTCTAGTTTTAAGGTCTGGGACTAACTCCCCTAGTCTTTTGGGTGATAGTCCTTTTATACCCAAAATATTATCTGAGGAGTCACCTATTAACATTTTAACTAAACATACGTTTTTAGGTAGGTATTCTAACTCTCTAGTTATTAAAACCGTGTCTTCTTTTACTAATTCTTTCTTATCTAATAAAAAAACATGTACGTTTTTGTTCACTAATTGCACAATATCCCTATCTGCGGTATATATCGTAATTATTTCATTTTCTTTTTTATTAAGACAGTAATGGGCAATTAAATCGTCGGCTTCTGTATCCTTATCTACATGTTGTCTAACATATAACTCTTCTAGGTATTGTTGTGTTTTTAATTTCTGTCGTAGGAAGGATCCCTCATCGTAATTACTTGATTTTTTTCTGTTGGTTTTGTAATTAGGATAAACTCTTCTTCGGGTTAGGTTTCCATTTTTTCCGTCCCAAAAAACCACTACTTTGTCATAGTATTTTTCTGACAACGTTTTTCTAAGAATGTTTATAAATTGATATAACCCTCCAATATGTTCTTTTTTTTCATTAAAAACATCTTTTGCACCGAAGAATGACCTCTTTAATAGGGCATCTCCGTCTACTACTAAAGTCTCTATTTGTTTTTGATTGTTTCTTCGTCTCAACTCATGGTAATTAAAAGGTTAAACATTAGATTCTGTTAGGTCAAAGTCGTCATTGTCAACTTTTTCACCTGCTTTTTCAAATTGTTCAACCCAATAACTTGAGTGATCTTCTTTGTACTTCTTTATGTCGTTAGGGTCGTCATTAATAAAACTGTGTGGAGTTACAATTACCCTACCATCTGAAAAACCGATACCGTTAACGTGGTTTTTAAGTATCGACACTTTTGTACGTGTTGCAAATGATACTTTCCTACCATTCTTCGTTGCACTAATTTTTGAAGTTCCACTATTTTTTTGGTTACCAAATAAAAAGACTAGTGTGGAGTTAAGAAAAATCGCCTCTCCTCCTTTCATTTTAATTCTTGGTTGACTAAAAGGGTTATCTGGTAATTCGACCCATGGTTGGTTAACAATTATAAGAGTATTAGTAAATTTAGAACTTTCCTTTCTTGAACCTGTGATTCTCTGGTTAATCCCCATACCTATCTTATCAGCTAAGGTACTCGCATTATGCATCTTACCTCCTTTCCCTTCAAAGGTCATTTTACAAGGTACGGAACCCACAGAATCCCAAAAGAAAACTAAATCATATGGTATATTACCTTTTTGTTGTTCGTCTATTAATTCATTTATATAATCAGTGATTTGTTCTATATAAGAAAAACCATCGTTAAATAAAAAAGTTCCACTCCATTCTCCTTCTTCGTTTAATTCACAATCAAAACCCATTAGTTTTGCGTGTTCAAAATCCCACTTTTGTTCGGTTATTAGAAAAACTGGTAATTTACCTTTTTTTTGCACATCAACAGCCGCCTTTACTAAAGCTGTGGTTTTTCCAGTGTCTGAATGACCTAAAAACACATTTATATGTCCTTCTGCCGGTCCTGGGATACCACAAGCTTTATAAAATGCTTCTCCGACATCAAAGAAACTATCTTCTTTATATTTTGCCTTTGTACTATATTTTCCTTGTAAGTCTTCTAATGAAAACGCTTTTTTCTTTATTGATTTCGCCATATCTATAGATTAAAATGGCATATCGTCCATGTTAATCTCACTACCTTTGTCCAACTCATTCATAGTTGTATCACTGACAGGTGTACTTGTTGGTCTCACCATCTCTTCTTTTCTCTCGTAAGGGTTTTCTCCTTTAGCTACTTTTTCAAGAAATTGTTCATCTTTTTTAACGTAAACGTCTCTGTATGTTTCAGTATTAGACATCCAAAGGTTAGCCTTTTCTGTTTCTGTTGTTAACATAGCTGGGTCCTCAGTGATAATTGTCGAAACCGTAGTATACATTCCATTACCACTTGGTAATTTAACAGCTTTAAGTATTAGGTTAATGTCTCTACCTTCTCTTGGGTCGGTAATATCTCCTTTCTTTTGAAATAGTGGGATTAGTTTATCCATTATACCATCTCCTTTGAAGTTGTGTTTGAATCTCCAGAACTTAACCCCGTCTTCTTCGTTGTCTCTATCAATAACTCTCACAACATAGAATTTTCTTGGTCTATATTGTCTTGCTAATACTTTATCCTCAGGGTCTCCTGTCATTAATAAAGCTTCATTAACCTCAGTAATAGGACTTCTTTCATTATCATTCTTACCTGGGTCGTAAAGTTTTTGCCATTTACCGTCAATTTGTACTTCATGGAACCAAGCCTCTTGGAAAGGGGATGTCCCATCTTTAGGTGGTAAAATTCTAATTGTTCTTTCTCCACTTGTTTCCCCCTTTGGTAAAAAAGGTGCGAAATATCTCCTAAGGTCTGTTTTCTTTTTTTCGGTCCCTGCCCCAGGTTTGTTGGACTCGTACTGTTTAAGAATTGTGTCTAGTATGTTACTCATGTCTTTGTCTTTAATTTTTTTTTAACTGTTAATAATATTTTTACTTCTTAAGTATACAAAACAAATACTGTAAAGTAAACACCCTCATATACATAAAAACCCAACTTTATTAGGGTTGGGTTAATATTATAATTTTTTATGTTGTGTGTCAACTATACGTTCAATTTTTCGAATTGTACGTCTAGTTTTGAGTAGTCTACCATTAGTGTCCCTTCTGGGCCGACAATAGACGCCGATGGGACTTCCTGTGCCATAACTCCACGATATCTACCATTACCGTATTTTTTATTAATATAATCAAATTCGTAAATATTAATCCCTGATTTTGACTTACCTACTAAGTTTATGTTTTCTTTTAGTGTCATGTCAGACTGTTCGTAAGGGTATCCACTCCATCCAGGTCCATAACACAATGCAACCATTAAACCAATCAAAATACCTGCTAATATCCACATCATACCTACAACTGGGTCATTATCACCACCACCATTATCAGTTACAACTTTATCAGCTGTTCTTTTAATTTCTTCTGGGGTTGGCATACCTTTTGTATTAGATTGACAATTGTATGTTATTTCATAACGACTTACCAACTCCTCCATAGTTTTAGGGAATCCTATTACTTTGTTCAAATCACTCAAACCATTTATAGTAATTTTCTCACCTTTTTCTTCATAGTCACGTTTACCTGGTCGTGTTTTAGACATATCTCCTTTGTTACCTCCATATCGACTATCTTCTCTCAGTATTCTCCTAACAATATTAGTGATATCTGACTCTTTTAATTTTATTATTCTTGCCATGGTTAATTTAATTCTTCGAATTGTACATCTAGTTTTGAATAGTCTACCATTAATGTACCTTCTGGTCCAACAAAAGATGCTGAAGGTACTTCTTGTGCCATAACTCCACGATATCTACCATTACCGTATTTTTTATTAATATAATCAAATTCGTAAATATTAACACCTGATTCTGATTTTCCAACTAATTCTATATTTTCTTTTAGTGTTATATCTGAATTCCATGACCATGGTGGCTCATGTGTGTTAATCCATCTTATCGTTAAAGCTACTGCTATTCCAGCAAACCACCACAACATCATTTGTGGTCCATCATCACCACCACCTGTTTCTTCATCAATCTCTTCCGCTTTAGTTCTAAACTCTTGTGGTGTTGGTACTCCTGGTACATTATCTGAAGCATTATACATTTCTGTATATACTTTAACACAGTCTTTCAAAGTTCTACATCCTCCGAAAGCTTCTTTGATTGATTCGTGAGTCATTTCTTCCCCTTTTTCTTCATAGTCACGTTTACCTGGTCGTGTTCTAGATTTATCACCTTTGTTCATACCATAGTGACTATCTTCTCTTATAATTCTTTTAACAATCTTAGTGATGTCTGATTCTTTAAGTTTTATTACTCTTGCCATAGTTTAATTCTTTTTTAGTTTATTTCGTCGTCATAGTTAGGGTTAAACGATTTCCCTATTGAGTTATCATCCCATTCTTCTGCCTCTCCGGCAGTTAGTGTATATTCTTTCTCGGTAAAGGTCTGGTCTTCTGTGTCCAAATCAATTCCTCGTAATCTTTTATATTGTGTTTTTTTTTCGTCAAAATAATCATCCAGTCTTTGGTTATATGGAAAACTATCTAATGACCTTAACTCCATTTTTTCTATCGGGGTAGGTGGTGCCATTTTTTGTATCTCACCTTCTAAATTATCAATTTTCTGGAATAATAAATCCATATTATCTAATTTATCGTTTAATTCTGTAAATTTTGTCTCGATGTCCACTAGTTGGGTTGAGAATTTTTCAACAGTATCTCCTATCTGGTCGTTTTTCTTAACTAGTTCTGTTACATCTACTTCTTCTACCTCATCTTCTACTGGAGTAATTGGCGCTAACTGTTCACCTGGTGGTGGTGGTGGTGGTGGTAATGTTGTGTCAGTACCTACTGGAGGTACAGGTGTTTCTATAGTGTCGTCATTAGGCATTTCCAAAGTATCATCAATAGGTGCAGCGTCCATATCTGGAAGTTCTTCTCCAACAGCATCCTCTGGTTCGAGTTCAGGTTCTTGTTCTTGGAAAGTTACCTTAAACTTTTCTTCTATAACATTATTAGACACTTTATTACTGTAATCTAGTATTTCCAAGTGTCTTTTCAACTCTTCGTTAACTAATGTATTTCTTTTCATTTCTATTCGTGCTTAAAAGTTACTTCTCTTAATAATTCTCTACCGTCTTCTACAATCACTTTTTTATTAATAATTTTTGTAGATTCAATTAACCCATCTTTAGATTTAATTGAGTTGTTAACAACATTTTCATCAATTAAAAATTCATTAATCGCGTTTGAAGTCTGAGTTAAGTTCTCTTTCGAAGTTTTAGTTTCATTTTTCATAATTATAATTCTTTTACTATAAATATTAGTTATCTAAGAAAACGTCCACAAATGTTCAAACAAGTAAAGATTTTTTTATCTTTAATGAGTTTATTATGTTGATTCTTCATTTATTTTACTAGTTTGTTCTTTTATGAAATCAGCTACTGGTCCGGACTTAGTAATACTATCATACCCCCCATTACTACCAAACACATTAGCATAAGACCAGTATCTAACTTCTGTTGGTTTGTAACTACTACTTGCTATTGGTTGTACTCCTCCATTCCAAGCTTCCACTAAAGCTTCAGATATTGTGTGGTCTTCAAATTTCTGATGATACGCAGCTAATCCCATAATTAAATATGGTTTACCATTTGTTGGGTCCGCTCCGTTGAAGTTGGATTCAGATATTTTTTTAACTGTATTACCACTAAACCTTTGATAGTTACCTGGTCCTGCGTACCCACCCCAACTATAATCAGTATTGTAACATTTTTTACCCTTACCATTCCCCATATCACCACAAAAAGCACCTTCTACACAATCAGTATCAAGTGTACAAGATTTACAGTTTTGAGGTTTACATTTTGCGAAAGTGTAAGCTTGTACAGCTACGTAATCAGCGAGGCAAGAATATTCAGGATGTGCTGGGTCTTTCCAATAATTCTCATTAGTACTAACAGTCTTCCCCACATAAAGTGTAGTACCTACTTCTGTACCTGTTGGTAGGGTGTCTCTTAATTTTTTCATAACCGCTTTGGCCAAATCTTTCTTATTTACACTATCGTCGTATCCCAATGGTTTTTCTCCAGTTTTCCACCCTGAAGAATACACAGTTTTCCTATAATGCCCCTCAAGGTCAAATTCTATAGCATCTACTTTACATTTAGTACAGTGATTGTTTAACTCATTAACTAATTCTGGTATAGTGAAAGGAGTGTCAATATTTTGGGAAGCATAATCTTTTTTAAGATAATCGGTGGTTCCATTTATGTTCTTCATCCCACTACCACCACACATAGGTTCGATATAGTTATAGTTTGGGTTAAAATATAACATTAGTGTTATGTAAATATCGGCTTCACTTAGTAATTTAACCACGTTTTTTAATCCGTCTAAAGTATACCTAGCATTTTTCGTCCAATCAGCTTGTTTACCATTATCAAATTGTTTATAAGGTTGCCAATCCCATGAATCACCTTTCCATCTTGTACTACCTCCACTAACTTCTGCCCAATCAGTCTCAATCGCTAAGGCAACACTATTTACCCCTAATTTTTGTATCCCTCCCAAAGTTGATTCCTTGAAAGTTCCTGACCTCCATAACCCCACTCTTTCAACATCCCCTGATAAAACGTTTAAGTCTCTTGTGTCTAACTTTTCGTTATATATTATGGGACTTGATTCACTCGAATCTTGTATCGCAGTTAAAAACCCACTCACGTATGGTATTACTGATTGGGAGACTCTAACCCCTTCGAACGATGTCGACACATCTCCTTGTGTTACTTTATGTTCCACATTAGTTATAAGATAAGCACCATGAAACATTGGTACATTATTTAATTGGAAATATTGTAGTGGTAATATAGACATCATCCCAAAGGCTTCCACTTTACAAGTATAACTTCTTTTTTGATACACATTTAATAAATTTTGTCCTTTCAACATCGGATCTTTAGTTGTCCCCTCTTCGTGAGATAAAGCATCTATGATTAATAATGATTCTTGTGTCTCTTGAAATTCCGCTTGATCTAGCGCAATAGATTTGAAGAAGTTTTGATTGTCTTGAGCGTAATTTATAGCGAACGCTTTTAATTCTGGTTTTTGTATTTTACAATCCCCAAACCCTGAATTTCCAACACATTTCCAGTTTCCATACGAAGGTACCGAGATTGCACCACCAGGTCCTCCTATCCTAAACCCCCCATCATCTTCTGCTTGTCCTTCTATTAGTAATACTGCGTTTGGTAAACTCTCTTGATTTGATATTGTGGTTATGTCTCCTTTATAAAAATCAGCTGGGCAATCGATACACGGTTCTGGTGTAATATCAAACCCATCGTTAGCAAACTCATAAGTACTACTCTCCATATCTAAACTATCTGAAAACCCACCCATATACATCACATAGAATCTAGGGTTTTGGTCAATACTTTCTTTATCCACGGTTAAATGTGGGATAAACGACTTTTCAAAATTCTTACTAGCAAAATCCACTGTAGTAGGAAGTGGAAAAAACTCAAACTGATTATGAGCGATTAAATCATACATTAAAGTGTAAAGACTTATTTTAGGATTTTCTTTAAGGTTTAGTAAGGGGGTTGGGTCAATTACTTTATGACTTATATCTGTATATGCCCTATCAACAAAACTAAATTGTGAAAATAACCACGACTCTTTATTTTGGTTAAAATCATAGGTTGCGTTTAGTTTAACCTTTCTTAGTCCTTCAGCGGCAGAACCCGTTAACCACTTATCATGTATATTTTTTAAGGTGAGGTAGGTGTCTAACTTGATGTCATTGTCATCCAGTATCCCCTCCTCTTTTGCAATATTTTTCCTGTCTTCTTTTTCATCACCTTTATCTATATAATCCGCCAATTTATTAATAAAACCATCAAAGTACCTAGTTAGAAACTCTTTACTAGTGAATATCGTAGAAAAATTATTATAAACTTGTTTAGTAGAATCGTTAGTCCCTACCCCAAGCCATTGTCTCCACGTCACATTTTTAACCACAACCCTATTTTTCATGAAAGTCTCTAACATTTCATATAGTTCGTTTCTTTGTGTTGGCACACTACCACCAATAATATTATTATCTATTGCATATGATTCGTTGTTATTATTTGGAGATTCAATATAGTTTGGATTGTAGTGAGTTCTAGACATATAAAAAGTTGGTTTACCGTTAAATGCTGGAGTCTCAGAAGTTAGAAAAGACCACTCTTCTTTTAGGAAAGGGTGTGTCTCGTCATAATTAATACTACTATAGTCACCAATATCATCTTCTTCCATCTTTCCTGTGAACCATTGACTTCTAATTGGGTGACGATAGTGTAAGTTCATATAAACTTCTTGACCCACTTCAGGAAAACCATTATAACTGTCATTGTAATACCATTTACCGTTCTGTTCTATTTGTATTTCTTCTGAAGCAGGTGGACGCATTAAACCATTATTATTATCACCAACACCTGGCCAATCCCAAGAACCAACAACCCGTTCCTGGTTTGTTCCCATATTGAACTGAGCAATTCTATTGGTGTGACTAGCCTTTCTTATAAAGAAATAATTAACCCCACCTCCCGCTGTTGGGTGATATAGGGTTTCTTGCATAGCTCCACCTTCATTGTTTATGTTCGTTGTCCTATCATGTAACCCCGTATATGACACCGCGTCAGTTTGGGCACCGGGTCTAGGTTTTTTACCATTGAAATTATCCTGTCCATGGTTTTTAACATTGTTAACAAATCCGTTATATAATAGAGGTAGTGTGAAGGTCCCGTATGAATGTTTTATCTCGTCGTTAACAAAGTTATGTAAATAGTTGTCGGTTGTTGCTGACATATCGGTTTCCCTTGTAGCGAAAGACACTTGACCATAAGGTTTTTTTACGTGATACGCGATGTCAGATCCGCCGAAAGCTTGAGACAAATTATAAGTACCCTCAATAGTACCTGTACTCAGTCCATTATTAAAATCAAATTGTTTCATATTATCCGAAAAGAAGTCACTTGTGACGACCCCAACTTGTGCTGGAGGTGTCCACACTGGTGTGTCGTTCAAAACAGCGTGTCCTGTAAATCCAACCCCTGGATATGCAAAATCTGAATCATAAGTACCAACTAATTGACGGTCACAAAAAGATGTCCATAGTCTGGATTTTGGGTTTAGGTTGGGGGTTGGGGGGGTACTATTACTCATACAACCAGCGCACTGGCTTAGTGAATAATCCGACATATCAAAACAAAATCCCCTATCTTCCCATAGGTTTTCCTCAACTTTAACTGTTGCCGTTAGAGCTCTTTTAATGTCTGGGAATGAAGGTCCTAAATTATATGTTTGTGTTTCTAAAGGTCTCCCTGTTGCCCACATAATAAACGCATCTACGAATTGACTTTTTATTTCTGGGGCTAACATCTTAAAAACACTACCTATATCATCATAACCAAAATCTTCGGCTTCCTTAAAAAGCTGACCACCATTTAGACTTTTCCAATCAGTCCTCTGTCCCGCAATAAACCAACAAGTATTATTAAAATCCGAGGCACCCATCCAGTTTAAGTCATTTTCTATATTAGCATTAAAACCCCGTTTGTTAATTCTTCTGTAAGTCGTTGACCATACATATGTCATATCTCCATATCCAGTTGGTTGTTTGGCCGATATCATATCTCCTTTTGGTTGTGGTCTTTCTCCCTTCTTTGGTATCCTAAAAGTCCACTGTCCATTCTTTTTAACCCCAGTAGTAGTAAAATAATTAGGCCACCTAATTATGTCGTTTTCTTCTTGGTATCGATACAACCACGAACCTATTTGTAAAACAATGTATTCTGGAACCGTTGAGTATCCAGCGAATTGGTCAAAAAATCTTGTAATGTCAAACTTTTGAGTAAAGGGTGTTGATCTAGGGGTACTGGAAGCTGCATAATATTTACCTACGTTATTAATATATAAATAACCTAACGCTAAATTACTAGCCGCTTGTGGATTTACCACCCCACTCCCTGCACTGTTTAACGCTTCTGCATATCCATTACTATCGGCGGCCCTACTATAAGGAATGTATTGGTACTCTCCATTGTCATCTTGTACCGTATAATTATTTATTGTTGTGTTTTCCCAATCATTTTTAATCCATAAAAAATCTTCCAGTATTAGAGTTTGTCTATCGGAGTTCCACCCCCATTCCCTTGACGATCCCTCCCCCTTACTTCTAAGTTTAGTTGGCATTGAGTATTTGAGTGCGTGTGGTGCAAACTGATCCGGTTTTGTATGATTCTCACTACTGAAGTTATTTGTTTCTAGGTCAACCTCAACTTTTTTCTGATATTTCGCTCTAGACCACAAAGAAAAGAAATCCCACCCAAGCCAACGTTTATAATCATAATCTAACGTACCTTGTGGTCCTATAATTAATTTACCAACTCTACTATATTCAGAATCTTCCCCACCAGATTCACCATAACACATTTCATACCATTTAATTAATTTTTCACCCGCACTGTCTGTCTCTACTTTTTGTGCTTCAGATAGTTCATTGTTTTCCTCGTAGAACGCCACTGAAGAGATATAAAATCCTTTACACTCCATTGCATAATCAGCACCACTACAAGTATCGTAGAATATGTTAGTACTAAGTTTTGTGTCTATGTTAGGTAACCAAAATTCATTTATAGTATTAACTTCTTGCCCTATTTCCCCAACAACACTATTATACGTATACACATTTGCTAATGGTTCTTTAGCTCCTCGGTAACCGATAAACTCATCACCGTCTGTACCTGATTTTGTCTCTATATAATACCCAGCGTCTTTTAATAATTTCAAAGATTGGTCTACCGCGCTACCCCCCTTTCCTCTTTGTGTGTTTGTTGAGTAACTATTGGTTAGAATTTTAAGTAATTCTTTAAGTCTTTTTTTACCAGTGTCTAACATTCCGGCAAACAATGTCTCCGCTTCTAACTCCCCAAGGGCCCCGAGAGCGTCGAATCCCCCATTATCTTTGGATGGTACCGACTCAGAACTGTCGTTACTTAACGCCGTTTTTATTACAGATATGGTGTCATCGTCTTCATCTCCAAAACCAGGATAGTCAGTGGTTTGACTGTACACTGGAAAATTGTTTGTATGTCCTAACCTCATCATGGACCTAATCATAAGAAGGGGTATTATTTGTGTCTCAATATTTGTGAGTCTTAGATAAGGACTGATAGGGAGTAGTGGTGTTTCTTCAACCAATGCTGGTATATATCCATTTGTGAATTCATTATCCTCTGGATCAAAAGATTGTTTTAATTCCTTTTGTTTTTTTATTATAAACGATATAAGATTTTCAACTAAGGTAATTTCTGGCCATTTTTTTGGTGTTATGAAGTCTGGCCTACCATAAGTCGAGGAGTCTACCTTCCAACCAGGAAATTGTTTTTCCACTCTACTCACTGGTTGTGGTTTACCTGTCGTCCCTAAAGGTATAGAATCGGTTCTAGTTTCATAATATAATGGAAAGGCATACATTTTAGACTCATTACTCTCCAGACTTTTTATATCTGAACCTCCACTGTTAAGCAAAAGAGATTTAATCTTTTCGTCATTATTGTGTTGATCATACGCCAAAGTCCCAACTTCAACTAAAACTTTTTGGAATGCCGTTATCCCATTACACAATAACTTAAAAACATTTTCAAGGGTGGGTGGCATAACAAGAGTATCTAATTTTAATGCGTTCTCTTGTTCGTTCATTTTTCTTTTAAGGTCTACCTCTTTTTGTTTCCCCCTTGTTATGTAATTTCTTAATTGCTTAAAATATTCCTGAGCATCTATCTCCCCAATTCCAAACCTTTGAGTACTTCCTTTAAGTTCTTGGGAAACGAGAAAGTCTACCTTTGACTTTCCGAAGACTTCGTAGTTATCATCACCTTGGTTTATTAGACTAGGTGACGGTGGACTACCTAAAAATCCGGTGGTGATTTCGTCGATATTGTCATAAATATTCTTAACAAAACCAAGAAAATTTGATTCATTTGAGGACACGGTATTTACTTGAGCTTTGTTTGTGTCGTTTCCTCTAAGTTGTAATAATAGTAGTCTATAGATATCTTGGTAGTTTTGTCTCCTCAGTGCCTTGGCCTCGGAAATTGTTACCATGTTCCGAGTTCCTGTCCAAGTATCAAAATCTCCATCTACTTTTTTGAATAGCGCTTTACACGTTATCACCATACTAGTAGAATATCTATAAAGACAAGCGTTAGCCGACACACCTTTACACCCTAAATTCACAAAAATACGACTAAATCTTTTTTCTATTCTTTCTAGTTCTTTAATGGACTTCTGTACTAAGTAGTAGTCATCGGCTATCGAGTCGTCGGCAAAGTGGTCCATTTTTGCCGCCAATGTAGCGATATTACTTATATAAACCCCTAAAGTCATACTACCTTCTGGCCAAGGTTTACTAGGGTCTCTACCACTTTCAAATTCTGTTGCAAATTCCTTTGCACCACCTTCTTCTGTTCCATAAAAACCTAATAAGTCTGGACCAACATCCGCATAAATCGCCGCCATGTCAGCAAGGTAAGTAAAAGTAAAACCAATAAACTCACAGTTTATAACAAAGTTACCAGTGTCGTTGTCAAACCTAGAATTAAATTTCATTAGGTGAAGTTTATATGATATCCCCCTCCCATAGAACCCTTTTACCGTTAAGGTAAATAAAGGATATGGCATATGAAAAAATGCAGAATATGGCGAATTAAGACCTGGTTCCATTAAAGAAGCCCCTCTAATGTCCACAAATGTAATAAAAACTTGGGGCTCAAAAGAAGCGTTAAGTTTTATTTGTATGTCTTGTATTCCGAAGGTTTCTGTAAAATCCCCTTCTTTTTGGAAGTTTCCACTTCCATCAACAGTATATTTCCCATCGTTGTTTTTTTGGAACCCTTGTAACCCTCCTATGTTGGTCCACGAGGTACCTAATTGTCCATAATTTTCTTTTGGGAGATTTTTTGGTACTACAAACCCTATGTTTTCTCTTTTTTGTGTTTGTCGAGCAATGTCATCAACAATAGTTGACCTACCAGGTAAAAAAACCTCTAAATCCACATACGTTACTAGGTCTTCGGGGGGTGTCGTTACCGCACCCTCTCCTATATTCCCAGGAAAAGGTTGTCCACTCTGATAGTCACTTATATATTGACTTATAACTTTATTCGGATCTACTATTTTTATCCCCATAATTAACCATTTAATCTAATGTGTGTATTTACTGCATCCTCGTACTCTTGTAAAGTGTCTTTGAAGGGAAACGGTATTCTTATTATCTCACCATCTTTTATCACAAACTCTAATCCCCCTTGTGTGGGGTTAGCTTGCATAATTAACCACCCATGAAAAGGATTTCCATAATATTTCTGACTTAGTTTATCAAACCTTGTCACCCCTTTTTTATAAACTTCATACCTATCACTAACTTTTTCAGTGATCGCAATAAAAGGTAGTGTTCTAGGTCTACCACCCTCACCTGTCATTTTATAGTATCTATTGTAATATACGCTCATAATATTTTATCTTTTAGGGTTAAAAGTTTGTATGGGTTATACTGTCATTAGCGTTATATATCGCTTGGCTAGTTGTTAGACAGGATTCGAGGTTTTCGTTGACGTAGATGTCTCCTTCCGGTGAACCACAAAACTCAATTATTAGTACTGATGCGTCTGTTGGGGGGGTGTCGTAAGCTGTTGGATTATTCCAATAATATAGTGGTGCATTCAACTCCGCTAAATTAAAAGTTGATATGTAATGATTTTGTATTTCTTGGTTCATATTCACCATTGTTGTGTTAAGAGCCGCACATCCCATGGTACCAACACACCCTTCAGTGTCTGTTATTAATGACATATGATGAGTCTGTGAATCACCCAATTGTATCGCCTCATTGTTAACTAGTATAGAATCCGTTGCAAAGGTATAACTAAGTTTATAAATCGCTGGAGTTACTCCCGTCTCACTTACTCTACCTAACGAAACTTTGGTATGGGTTTGGTAAAATCTGTTAGTTAATCCTGCCTCCTCAGCAGAACTCACCCAAGAACCATTATTCCATATGTTTTGGAAACCTACCCAAGCCAATGTCCAATCCTCAAATATGTAATATTTTATTGAGGCGTCGGTGTTAATATTATCATTATTATTATCGACAACTGTATCTGTAGGGGGACTATCGCTAGAATAATCATAAAGTGCATCTGTAGGGGGACTATCACTAGAATAATCATAATCATCAGTATTAACAGTATTAGTATTAGTTATGACGATTTCTTCAGGAGTTTCTGTTGTGGTCCCGTATCCATTAGGTGTGTTTTTAGTAGGGTTGGCTCTGTCTGGTTCACATATTTCTGTATTGGCAAAATAATTAAACGAAACCGCGTTCTGTAACTGTGATAAAGGACCAGATAATGACATACCACCAACAATAAAGAATTGCATAGAAACCCTAACAATCCAAGGTTGCGCTCCTATACCTTCAGGGTTTAGATCCCAAAAAGGTTGTTCGTAACTAAAATCAATATTATTGATAACCACCTTACAGTGGTAAAAATCACCTAACCTAAGAACACATATCGGTGGTCTACCAAACGCCATATTATTTGGACCCACAGTAGAATTAATTGACGGTCCTGGTCTTAGGCATTGATTCAGGAATGTCATTCTCGAATTAAAAGCACATGGGTGTAAAGAATGGAAAGCTGGGTGGAAGTTTTTTACTTTGTCTTTATAGTTTTGGTAAGCGAATAGGTCAGTTTCTTTAAGTTTTTCAAAGTAATCACCATCCGGGATTCTTGAATTATTTTTTACATAGTTAGTGTGTGTCTCGGTTAATAACCTAGTGTACTCCTCTTCCGCTTCTATAACCGCTGAGTTAGATATTAACTGTGGGTTAGGTTCTATACTAATAGTAACTGGTAAAACCCCTAAAACTCCCCCTAATTCATATATCCCTGGATCTTGTACCGTTGCTTGTACAACAACAGATCCAGCATCTCGTATTAACTGACCAGCTCCTGGTACTCTCCCACCATCTCTAATTTCCCACCTACCTTCTGGTGGTTCTTGATCACTATACCAATCATCTTTATAACTATCGGTAGAAGGTTTTACTTCTGGAGTAGCTGATGGGTCACCTTGTTCGTAAACTAATATTTCTTTAGTTAATTTTTCTTTTAGATTTTCAGCCCTAAGTGGAGCGCAAATACTTTTATCTCTACCAAAAAATTCTTGAGCTTCGTCCGATTGATCCGATAAGTATTGAACCATTTGTGCCCCTTCAGTTGTAAAGGCTCCATTATTCGGTTGACTGGGGTCCATGGAGTCCTGAATGTCTGTTATTATTTGGTCTTGCGCTTCTAACTCAAACACAGGAGCACTATAAGTGGTAATCACCACTTTATATTGTTTTCCATCTTCAGTTGCCAAAAACCTTGCAAGTGACCCAAAACTTAAGTTAGCTCCTGGTTGTTCTTCACCAAAAGTATTAATAAATGGTGGCATAGATGACGTATTAGGTGTTTGTTCAGGGACATGTAGAAATTGTTGATTACATAGTTGTCCAGCATTACTATCTAACGGTTGTGTTGCACTATAAACTTCTTCCGCGTTTGGGTTTGTTGTGTCCCACACCACACTACCGATAGCACTACAACCACTATAATAGAAAACTTTAAGTGGTATAGAGTCAGCTGGTCCTGTCTCTGTTGGTACTTGGAACCCTTCTGGTAATTGGTTTGTGTTTACTGGTGATGGTGGAACTACAGCCGCTAACAGGTCTTGGTATTCTTCTGGATTAGCAAAGGTTGGTGTTTTACCCGCGGCAATATTTCCAGTGTGACGTTCAAAATCCTGTCCACCAAAAAATTGAGCAGCCTCCATATCAGAATCTTCACTAAAATTCATTGTGTCTATGGCTTCCGGATAATCGGTCACCATCATAAAGTTTAAGTTGGCTTGCCTAACGGAATTTTTGTATGTCCATATTGGTTCTATTCTTCCGATAATATCTGTTTGGTTATAGTTAGCGTTTGAGTTTTCTGTCCAACTTTCTATATATGGTGGGAACCACATTAACCTACCTTTATTAGGTCCTATTTCATGTTTTGCTAAAACTCCGTCAACATTATCTTTCCAAGCTAGATTTTCCAAAGAGAACATAAAGTTTCTAATGTCGTCTTTTGAACTTTGTGCAACGTGAGCACCACCAACATCATTAATAACACTACTCCCATTACTCCACCCCCCTCTCATACCAAAAGTATCTCCGGTTGATGTTGTTACTAGAGAACGGTGTCTTACTAGAGCGTCGTATCTTGAGTAGGATTCAGGTTCGGCATTACCAATTTCAGGCGAAAAAGCATTAGAGGGTTTTATCCAACTTCTTGAGTATGGTTTTTGACCATCGTCATCATAATTCCATATCCCTGAACCTCTACTAACCGTACCGGTTCGAGTCTTTAAGTATCTTGTGTCTTGTCTTATGTTATCTCCGATAGAATGTTCATCTGCATTAGTTACGGAGGTATTTACCAGTTTTTGGGTAAAGTTTAATAATCCCTTTTCTCCAACCGGAGACAAGCTTTGGTTAATTATGAAATCCTCTACTCCAGGTGTCCATCTAGCTCCGGATTCTTGGGTTACCTTCCTACCCCTTCTAGTTTCTTCCAATAAACTTCTATTAACCCCAAATTCAAAATCATTTGTTATTCCACCGTGATCACTTAATCTTAATTGTTGTACAAAGTAGTTAGTATTTGTTTTTGGTTTACGTGGACCGGAAAGAACCCAAGCCAAACTATAGTAAGAATTATTTAACCCAATTGTTCCTTCAATGTAGTCAATCGCTGGGACATTAGGGGTTCCACCAATGTACATATCACCAGAAGAAAATAAATTTCTGTTTAATAATTGGTCTCTAGTTGTTCTCGTACCAAAAGAACCGAGAATCCATTGTTCCAATATTCGTGTATTTTGAATTAATACTGGGGGTGCTGTGTCTGTTAACCCATCATTATAAGGTTGTAGTGGAGTGTAGAGAGTTTTAACCCCAGAACCGTCTGGTGCTGAAGCGTTATTGAATTGGAAACCTCTGTCACTTATTTTTAACCCGTAAAATCTATTATCTAATGGGCTAAGTTCTATGGTGGTAGCGTCAAATCTCATAAAATTACCATCAAAATTAGGTGATATGAATAAATCATACATAAGTGGATTATTCATAAACCAGGAGTATGGGTTATTAGATGGGTTTTGACTCTGTGTTTTCATAACCAAACTAGCAGTACTATTAGGGTATTGTTCAAGGGTTCCATAACTATTATCAAAACTACCTAACATAAATTGGGGTAGTACACCGAACCTATCAGGTTTCATTATATCTCCTACAGTCTGTCCGTTATCCGTTATTGTATCAAAAAGGTCTACCCCTTGGGCGTCTGAGTCTGTGTAGATAGCCTCATAGGTGTATAGATTCAATTCGCAAAGTACACTTGATTGTGTAGGGATAATAAATTCTGGAAACTGACATTGTATGTGTGGCATTTCTGAACCTGTTGCACTTGTTACATTATCTAAATTTAAGACCCCTAGATTATTAACCCCGTACAGATTAAAAATTGATTGTCCGTTATTTAATACTCCACTGTCGTAAGTTAACCCTGGGTTAAAATATTCATTACCTGCAATTAATTGTTGTAGTAAGTTATTACTCTCATCCTCAAATAACACAGACGATTCTTGGTACATCTCAATGTTTTGTTGGAATCCCGCAGCGGTAATTACATTTGGTAAATTACGCGATAGTAACCATTCCCTTAATTCTTGGGTTGTGGATGCTTGAGGTACTCCGTTTATTATTGTGTTATCTATATTAAGTGACATATATACTTTTAGGATAAATATTTTTAATTAACTTTTATTTAGGTAAAAATTACTATAACCCACTAGTATTATCTCTAAGTGTTACCCGTTGTTCTATTTTACTAGTTAGTTCCTCTAGGAAAAAAGAGTCCCTAAGTAAGTCTTTTTTGAAGTCGCTTCCTGCGACCTCAACATTTACAGTACCATCTACTTTCCCCCCAACTTCTACTCTTATCGGGGCTGTTTGTGTTATATTTTGTAACTCTTTAAGACTACCGACCACCTCCGAGAGTCCACTACCATCACCAAACGCCTTTAGGTTTGTTTTGAGTGTGAGTAGGTTATCACTCACCATCTTAATACCAACCCCAGCTTGACTTAAGGCTGGCCCCATCTTGGAAATACCATATAGTGACAACATAGCAGCGGCTAATCCTATCGCGGTTAATGGATTCGCAAAAGCCGTCGTTGCCAACAACAAACCACCCATACCAGCAGCAATTGCAATTAAAGTAATACCAACATCTTTCCCCTCATTAATTGAGGTAATCAATAACGACATACCAGCCGCCGCGATTCCAATACCAGCACCCATCATTAACATAGAAGCACCAACCCCTAATAATATTGGAGTTACTGGAGCAATAACCACAGCGCTGGTAGCTAAAGCAAACGCCAACGCACCAACAATAACAACAAAAGAACCAAAACCAATCAATATACTATTAACAACACTTTCAAAAGCCACCAAGTGAGTTAATGGTAAACTACTCATAGCTGTCGCCATGTTAGCGAACCCATCTGTTGCCAACTGGACACCCTTACCTATCATCATAACAGACACCCCAATAGCGGCAATAACCACCGCGGTACCCATTAGTCTAGCCCTCGCACCTGTTCCAGCCCCTCTCGCGGCAGACGCAGATAAAGCGGTTGCACCTCCTCCACCCATACCCAGACCTCTACCTACCATTCCCATAGCACCTGAACCCATTTTGAATCCCGCCCCCATAGAAGCCCCAGCGGCAAACATAGTAGCAACACTAAATAACGCAGCCATACCTATAATACCATAGGCCATGTTCTCCTTCACACTATCTGAAGCATCTGCAAATCTTTTTGACCAATCACTAGCAATCTCCCCAAGATATTCCATAGCGGGCAATAACGTTAATTGTAACATTTTAACAATAGAGTCCAGATTGTCCTTAAACGTCATCTGTAACTTAGCCATCTCCTCCATTGTTTTTCCCTCTTGTTTCAAATACTCAACGTCTTCGGCAGTAATCTTTGAAAGGTCTTTCTCCTTTCCCCTAACTTCAATGAACATTCCCCCTTCTTTATCTATCTGTGTTAAACCACTTAAATAAGTCATGTCCTTTTTTGACACGGACGCGGTTATTTCCGCCCTTATTCTCTTGTCTTGGGCTTGTTCCCTAGCTTGTACCGTTAAGTCGTCAAATGATTGTCCTGTTATCTTAGCTAATTCCCTTAAACGGTCTAATTCGTTTGCTGTTATGTCAAATTTTCCTGTGCTTACGTTAAACACTCCAACTCCTATAGTAGCTGCCATAACTTCTTTAGTAAAACCAGCCATATCATTTCTCGCCTTAGACATTAACATAAATGGATCTCCTAGTCTACCCATCGCACCACCTAGTACTTGTAAAGCCGCAGCTGCTTCAATCGCCCCTTCAGGTCTCATAACCTTTTCAGCAAACCCGGAAAAGGCGGACATGTCTTGTCTCATTCTTTGAGTTAGAGCTGTTGCTTCTTTTAAGTCAGTAAGTCCTCCCCTAAACCTATATTTGGTCATTAGTTTAAGATTATTAGCAATATTTTTTGTGTATTTTTGAGCATCTAGTCCATATTCTTGAGCTGTTTGGAATATTTTTTCGAACTCGTCAGCACTTTGTCCCGCACCGTAACCAAATAGTTCCATATCGGCAGCAAAACCACCAACATTTCCAAATAGTTTTGACATTACCCCAAAACGTTCCATATCCTCTTCTGTTAAGATAGAAGCGGTACCAGTACCACTAGCCAAATCCGATTGTATTCTAGCTATTTCAGCTAAACTGATATTAAATCTAGCCGCCGCCATTGCAGAACCCAACATATTTTCTCTAAACATTGCGGAGGCTCCTCCGGTTAATCCTATACTAACACTAGTCGACCTAACCGCTTTATCCATCTCTAGATATAGGTTAACTAACTTTCTTGTTCCAAATATCTCATTGTAAAGGACTTTAACTCCTTTTTCAACTTCTTTAGTTAAGGCCTGTCTTATACTAAGAGTTTTCTTTAGTTTGGTAACTTCTTCACCTATAGTATCTACTTTCTTTTTAAGGTCTTTATTTAATTGTCTTAAATTTAATTCCTCTTCTTTACTTAATTTTATTCTTTTTTCTTCAAGCTCTTTTATAACCTTACTTGATTCGGCAAAAGATTTTTCCGCGATTTGTAACATTTGGGTGTACTCGTAAAGTTCTTTTCTGGCTTTTAGGTGTGCACTAACTCCATTATTGACCCTCTTTTGATTGTCAATCATCCACTGCATCAACTCTCTTTGTTGTTGTAGTTCTGCTATTCTTTTATTTGCGTCTTCTGCCATACCTTAATTAAAAACCTGAGGTTGTTTTTTTAATATCATCTATTGTTATATTTAACTTACCTAGTACATTATTATCTTGTAAAACCGTAACTTGGTAGGCTTTATCGAAAAATACTTTTTCTGTCCCTCTAGAGAACAACATCCTTAATTTAGCCTCGGATGGTATTCTTAATGTTTCTCCTTGTGAAGTTTTTATTTCAATAATCTCAAACCCATTGTCCATCATCTTTACCTTATACTTCCATAGGTCACCCGCATGTTTACTTAAGTTATTAACGTGTGGATTTGCTTGACTTAAATACACTAGTGGGTCAATATCTATTGACATACTAACATCAAAACTTTTACCCTTATCATCTTGTAGAGCGTTATAAATTGGTAGAACATAAAATTTATCTGAACTTTTAGTTTCTCCTGTAACATTACCTTGTTGTTTTGTTTTTGACTGTCCACCCCCTTTATAAACATATCGTGAAGTAACATCTATAATATGAATAGTGTTTTGTCCTGTTTGTTCACCATCCATAGAAACTGTACACGGATATTTTCTACTAATAAAAACAACGTCTTGTTCGTCATTAAGATGAATTAACATATTTTTAGGGGTTTCCACCTCCTTTATTTCAACTTCATCCTCTTCTTTAATTATGTTTTCCTTAAAACTAATACGGTATTGTGGGTAATCTTCTTTAAGTCCTTTTATAAACGTGTTAAGAGATAAAGTTAAATTAACTAAATCATCGTCCGTTAAGACATTATTATCCTGTCCAAACACTTTTTTGAATTTCGGTTTTACTATATTGAGTAGTTTTTTCTTTTCTTTTTCAATCTCCTTATCTAAGATTGTTCCCATTTTTTTATCTTTTTTCTGCGTTTCTTTAGCAGCGTTTAGGTCCATGAGTTGTTTTAGACTTTCACTATAAGTCTCCATTAAAATATTATTTATTTTAATAAAATTTTCATATACTAATTCAGTAGATGGTTTATCTGTGAATTGTATATTATGTTCTGGAAATTCTTTTTTCAATCTCCTTAGTATTGGTCTTATGTTTTTTCTAAAGTATTCAACAAATTTATCATTTATACTAACAATAACACCTACTGACTTGAATAAGTCAACAATCTTTTTATTTCTATTTTTTAAGTTTGTGGTATCCCCATCCTCAGTTTTTTCAGTCATTTCTGGGGTGTCAACTGATATTGTTTGTCCTTGTTCGGTGAGTCCTATATAGTTTGCATCCTTAGTAGTAAACTTAGTATTTTTAGGTATAACACCTGTTGGTGTTTTTACGTCGTTAGAGAAGGAGTATGTGAGTGTGAATGGACCAGTTTTGTAATGATAGTCTAATACTACTTCATTCACAATTCCTTGACTTATTGGTGTGGTTCCGATTGCATTTCTTAGAGCTCCAAGTGCTGCATCAGCACCAACATATCCTTGTGAAAAATCTTCAACTCCTTGGTTAAAACCTGTTGCACCAACTTCACTATCAACATTAACACCGGTTACTGTACTAGTTATTGGGTTTTTGTCAACACCGACCTGTGTCTGTTCAGTTAAGTAATGAGGTTTTACACCCATTAATTCTTTCATTCTATTATATTGTCTCGTGGTGTTATCCAAAATCTTTTTATTATAAATATCTTATATAAAAAAAGAAGAGGAGTTATCTCCTCTTCGCTTTAGCATTAGCCGTTGTTTGGGCCTTATTTTTATCTTCGATCTCTTTTTGTAAGAAAGTCATATAAGCCCTCCTTTCAAATATCGGCATCTTCATCACATCATCTCTAGTAAATCCAGCATGGTGGACTAGTAAATAAATTTCTTGAAATAACGACGGTTTATAACTCGACGTTAGGCCAAAAAAATCTGACTGTGATGGGAACGATACTGCGAAACCCGGCACCCGAAGGAGCCTCCACGTCTACCCTCAGATCTATACCCGGTTCAATATCGTCCATATATTTTCTCAATTCTAACGAATCTCCGGCTGGTAGGTACTGAACAAACTGCTCGATGTACCCCTTATTGGTTTCTCCATCTACTTCCATAATTTGTGTTGTTAATCTAGAGGTTAGTAATTTAGAAACATCATTTTTTAGAATCTTTTGTCTTCTTTCCTCACCTTTAACTAAATCTTCTTCATCTTTAGCGGTTAACATTCTAAATTTAATAATTTTTTTACTGCGTTTTAACTCAAATGAAAAATACCCCTTTTCATCTGGATCAGCCCCTATCTCTTTAATCTTTAACGTATTTAAGTCAATCTCTGTTTCGAACTCTTCTCCAGTAGTAGGGTCTGTTAATTTTACCGGATACATTTCACCATAAGCTGTGGCTCTTAAAAATACCATAATAGCATTTCTATCACCAACTAAAAGATCCTTAGCGTTCATTCCTTTTTGTTTTATTTTTCTATCCATAAGTACGTCCAATACTTTACCCGACTGTAGAAGGTTTGGAGAGGTTAAGATGTTTTCATCTTCTGCGGTCATGTATTCAACTTTAATAGTTTCACCACAATCTTTATAGAGTAGTCCCTTAGATGGTAATTCAATTACATCAAAGGGTACGCTAAATTTTACTTCTTTTTCTGACATTTTTTTTATTTTTTTTTATGTAAAATTATAATTTTTGATTAAAGGATACGAATTAATAGCCGTATGTAAACAATTAAAGGACCTAATCGGTCCTTTAATTTATCATAATAGTATGTAGAGTTTGGTTAGTACTTGAGTATTGCTCTATCAAATCTTAGTGTTGCTGAAACATCTGCTAAATCATCCCCACTGTAATCTAAATCACCAAAGTTAACGTTAGTTAAAAAAGTACCTCTTAGTTCCCAATTTTCTACAATAGCCCCAGTAGGGTCTAACATAAATAAATCCACTTTCTTTTTATAACCAGCCGCGTAACCCATTCTTCCTGTTACCGATTCTGCGTGTAATCTCACCCACTCCATTAAAGCTTGTGAAGAAGACGGTGCGATAGGATCTCTAAAGGTCACATCGATTGTCTCCCACTGGAATTGTCCAGCTACATAAGTTTTCGTGTTAAGAAAAGGAATTTCCACTTCATTTATTGTTATTGATGGTCTAGAAGCACTAGACACAATCCATTCCGCGATCCCTAAATCCGAAGGAAATTTTAATATAAACCGATTCTTTCTTTTTGGTTCGTAAGGAACCGGCATTTTCATTAATAAGTCTGCCATTTTTTTTCTTTTTTTTAATTTGTATCGTTATTTAATACATCTATAAATATAACCTTAAATAAAATTATCTATGTCGAATGTACTATTAGTTTATTTTTACCTTTTTCAGAGGTATCGTAAATGTAGAATTTAATTTCTGGATACCTTTTCGATATCTCTTCTTTTACTTTTTTTATCATGTGTTTCACGTTATCAGTGTCGTCATCACTAAATCCCACACTCATTTGGTTGTATTCGTCTTTGTCCATTTTTTCAAATGAGAGAATAACTTTCTTAACGAAGTCATCCAAAGCATTACCCTTTTCTTTTTTAATGTCCGCGTATCTATTATTAAAAGACACAGGGTAATAGTAGTTTGACTCTATATATTTTTTAATAATTTCATCTTGTGTACCAGTAAAGTCGTAATTGTCACTAATATTTTCAACCATTTCTTCTTTTTCCTCGTCACTAAAATGATTTTCTATAATTATACTCACACCTTCCTTTAACGTGTCTGGTGATTGCGGTCTAGCTGTTATGATGGACATTGGTTTTGCTTTTATTAATGCTTCCTTAAAATCGTTAAAAGAAGGGGCAAAATCTTGATTCTCTAAACTCTCTTCTACATTTCTTATGAACTCTCTATCGTCATTAAATTCAGTAAAAGCGTTCTTAATATCATTATCCGGGTACCTGTATTCTGGTGAGTTTTTAAGTTCTGCGTATTCTGAAGTGGTTAATTTTACTTTACTCCACTCATCACCATCCATTTTATCCATATGAATCATAGTTGGCATATGAAGAATATTATCATCCCAATCGAAACTATAAGCTCTCATCGTTATTTCATATAACAGTCTTCTTTTCATATTACTGAGTTATGTCATTGAATGACACTGAAGAAGGTGTGATATTAAACTCCACCTCAATAAATTCTAGTGTCTTGGTTGGTTTAACAAATATTTTACCAGTCATCGAGTTTGTATCTAATTCACTAACATCACTATTAAGTTGTACTTTGAATTCTATTAATCCTCTATCCCTCCTAACATCTTCCAGTATCGGATTTATTAGTGATAGGAATTGTTGTCTAACAATGTCATCATTTTGTTCAAATAATAGTTGTACGGCAATGTTAGTAACCTTCTTTTTAAGATAAATCATTAACCTTCTTACATTAATCCTATCTAAAGCAGAGATAGTATTTTGAAGTGTTTTTTGTCCCCATATTACAACACCAACCCCATTAAAAGTAGCAATAGGATTAATCCTAGCTTCGTATAAATCGTCTCTATTTTGTTGTGTTAATTTAGTTTGTGCTTTATCAATTGTACTTAACATCCCTCTAGTTTGTCCCGCCGGTGCAAACCATGGAAAAGATATATTATCTGTTAAAGCCATTGATCTTAGAACCTCCCCTGTTGGTGGTAGGTATAGTCTTATATTATTTTCAGTATCTTTATATCTAACCCATGGCCAATATGTAGCAACATAACTACTAGCTAAGGCTGAATTACTAAAGTTATCAACCGCTGAGTCTGTTGTCTGATTTGTCGGGTTTGCCGAGTTTACCACGTAAAGAGAGTCCGCCCTATCGTTTTCTATCATCTCAATCGCCCTATTAACCAATGTTAAGTTATTAGTATAATCTATACCTGGTGTGCCAAAAAGACTAATGTTTATATCTTCTGGGTTTGAATATTTTCTAATACCATCATAGAAAGGATAATAATCCGTTACTAAACATGATGACGTAATTGTATTATTATACCAAAAAGTTGCATAATTAGTTTGGTTTAATATGTATGTGTCTCCATTAGTTCTACTTTTTCGATATCTATCCCAACCATCGTTACCACCATAAGGGATAACGGTAAATTTAAGATAATTACTATCATTATAATAATTTTGAGTTTGTAAAGAAGTATTACCACTCGCGTTGAAGTTGTACGCACCAACATTATATTGGTATGTGTCAGTTACTGTCATTGCCGACACCCTATTATCAAAATGGAATCCTAGTGTCTTACCCGTCCAAATAGACCCTGGGTTACCACCACCCGACCCACATAGATACGGTACTGTTGGGTTTGTTCCGTTAAGACCTTTGTAAATAAAGAATGATTTGTCAAATCCTTTTTTACTTGACCACCCTAAATAAGTTCTTTGTATGTTATCAGTTAGGGTATCGTAAACTAAATTGTAGAATGGTTTTGGAGCCGCACTGTTTGGCCAACCTGAAACCACCCCACTATTAAATGTATTATTATTTAATTCAGAAGCCGCTGGTGGGTTTTGGTATACTTCATCAGAGAAGGTCGCTCCACTATAATTTCTTATTGGGTATCCTTGAAAACCTGCTGGTAAAGCATTTATTGGTGCGTCCTCATCAAAACTAAGCATTATATAACGACTTCTTAAAGGGTAATCCCCATTTTCAGTACCTATTTTAATCCCTACATAGTTTTGACTACCTGGGTTAAGTGTACAGTTCTGGTAACTTTCATATATGATTTGATTTGAATCAGTGTCGTTTATATCTCTAACAACTAATGTAAAAGTTTTAGTATTTTTATTAATATTTTGTATGGATATTTTAACCATATCGTTAGCGTTATTACCATCTGGGATAAGAATCACTTTGAATAGTTTGAATATTTTATTACCTCTGATTTCTGACATTATAAAAGGTGTTTCTGGTCCTTTTGGTGCCGCTAGTGGTTGCCAATCTTCACTATAATTATCGTATGCTGGTTCTTGACCTATTGATATTTGACTAAATGTAACGGCCGAAGTTGCTAGATTGTTCAAACTATTAGCGTAGATTTCTTCAACCCAGATATTATTAGTTTTATCAAAAGGGTCTGTACCAAATACTTTTGTTATGTAATTCTGTGATGTTGGGTCAAGATTTGTTTGATTACTGAATTGAGCACCTGGTCCTGTAAATCCGGAAATATAAAAATTTTGTTTATAGTTTGTTGTGTTTATAGTCCTAAATTCTCTAGTTGTACAATTTGGAGATAATGGGGCCGATGCCAATTGTGGACAAGGTCCCGCACCGTCACCAAATGAAGGTGATTGTTGTGTGGTAACACCCGCAGAACCACCTGTACTATCTCCAACATTTCTTGAAAATGTATTTAGTTCATAATTACCTCTACTCCTTAGTTTAGCAACTACCATATCTTGTGTTGCTGCCGTCCAGGTAAACACAGTACCTGATGTTTGTGCCGTCCACCCTTGAGTACCACCTGAATGAGCACCTATAGAATTACCATACCTCCAATTTAATTGGTATGTATATCCTGTACAAGGATACCCTAATGGGTTCATAACTCTAGCTCCGGTTCCAGCATTAAATGTGTTTGAAGGGGTTATGTTAGAAAAGTTTGTCCCATTATCCTGTCTTGAGATTGCTGGGTTCCATCTAATTGTGTTGTATGTTGTTCCATTTATTTGTTCTGCAACTCTAGTGGTTTCAAAACCTGTATTATTAACCACTGGGTTTGTACCACCAGCTGAAGAGTTGGTTGAAATGACAAGTGTTTCACCACTTAATAAACATAGTGGATAAGCTGTTGTTGTTAGTTCTGAAGCCCAAGGTAGTCCGTTTTGCGCGAAAGGATTAGCACCAGTACTACCTGTTACTACTAATTTTCCAGCCCCTCCTTTAGTTGTTGATGAAAATACTACCGCCAATTCTATTGCTGATTGGAAATTTGCACCAAAACTACTACCACCACCAGCATTAACATATTGTGTACCATTTATCGCTGAACCCCCATCTCCATCTGCATTATAACCCCAAGTTCCTCCACTATATAAACCTGGTTGTCCAGTTGAAGGTGCCACATATATTGAGGGTGTTGTAGACGTCGTTACTTGTCCTACTGAATTTAATCCCGGAATACCGTAAGCCCCTAAATCGTTATAACTAACTTCATTATATGTTCCGTTAGTAGTCCCACCAAATGAACGATAAACATTATCGTAGTTTGGTACATAACTTAAAGTTATATTCCAAGCTGTACCAGCATCATATCCAGAATAACCTAAAACTCTAGTCGCATAATATGAATTTGATTCACTTAGGAAAGTTTTGGCAACATACGATTGTTCGTATTGTGGTATGTTTGTACCTGGAAAAGTAGTTTTATTTAACCCACCAAAGTAAGTTTTATATGTATCATAACTTGTTACGAATACTGGTTCAAAAGCTGGTCCCTGGGTTGTTTCTCCAACAGTACCCAAGGTAGTCGCCCCTATACTTGCGTTATTCGCCGTTAATTCTCTTTCGGAAGTGTAAACACCAGGCGATAATGGAACTTGATTTGCCATCTATTTCAAAAATTTTATCTACTTGTTATATGTCATCAAAACTAGTCGCTGTTGGTGTAACGTTGAACTGGATTTCAATAAATTCTAAAGATCTGGTTGGTTTAAGGTATATTTTACCAGTCAATTTATTTTGATCTATTTCTTCTGGGTCACTTGACACAACCACTCTAAAGTCTGTTAGACCTCTATCTCTCCTAATGTCTTCTAGTATTGGATTAACTAAACTTAGGAATTCCTGTCTTACCACTTCATCGTTTTGTTCAAAAACTAATCTAACAGCCACTGCTGAAATTAATTTCCTAGCCCTTAGTAATAATCTCCTTACATTAATCCTATCTAAAGCGGAAAGTGTAGATTGTAACGTTTTATTACCCCAGATAACTGGTCCGGTCGCTGTAAAAGTAGCAATTGGATTAATCCTAGCTTCGTATAAATCATCTCTATTATCTTGTGTAAGTTTAGTTCTAACTCTAGTCGCTTTAACAATACCTCTATTATAACCCGCAGTTGCGAACCATGGAAAAGATACATTATCAGTTAATGCCATGTTTCTTAATACCTCAGCAGTTGATGGTATGTAGATTCTAACATTGTTTTCTGTATCATTGTATTGTATCCATGGCCAATAAGTTGCTGTGTAATTACTATCTAACAACGCATCATCTAAAGCGTCTACTGCAGTTGCTGTAGTTTGGTCTTTATAATTTTCAGCTGTAACAATATAAAGTGAATCTGCTCTTTCATCTTCAATCATTTCAATTGTTTCATTAACTAATGTAAGGTTGTTTGTGTAGTCAATACCTGGAGAAGCAAATAAGTTAATATCAACGTTTTCAGGATTAGCAAATTTTTCTATGTTTGTGTTATATGAATACCAATCAGTATTTTTGTTGAATTGGTAAGACCCTGACGCAGCTACCGTTGTTGTACCAGAACCATATCCTGGTGTGTAACTTGTACTATTTTCTTTATAAACATCAGTATTACTTCTATTAGTTCTACTTGTGTCCCATCCATCGTGTCCTCCAAATGGAGCCACTGTGAATTTTCTATATTGTTTTTTAGAATAAATGTTAAGTGTTGTCCCTACACTTCCATCACACCCTGGACCGTAATATTTACCACCACAGGCTGTACCAGCATATATACTAGTTGTAGTGAAGAATGGGAATGTACCTACTGATCCTGAAAACCATATTTTTTTGTCTCCTATGTTTTCTCCCCCTAAGAAAGTTGATCCTGAAGCTCTTGTATCTAGGTGGAATCCGTATGTATGTCCCGTCCAAGCCGCGGCACATGGTGTACCTGCTACTGTTGCACATCCTTTATAGTCAAATATATCTTGGTCATACCCGATCTTACTAGATATACCTAAAAAAGTTTTTCTTATATTATCTGTTACTGTATCATAATCAATGTTATAAGTTAAGTACGGTTCGACTCTAGTATGTGTTGATTGCACAGCCCAAATACCACCACCTGTTCTTCCACTTAGATTACCATAATCTGTTTGTGGATACCCACCGTAACCTGATGGTAAACCATCAATTGGTGCGTTTTCGTCAATTTCAACCATTATATATCTAGACCTTAAAGGATAATCTCCATTAAGAGTACCTATTCTTTTTCCAATATAGTTTTGACTAACTGGGTTCATAGATAGGTTTCTATATTGTTCGTATATAACTTGTTTAGCGTCACTATCACTGTATTGTCTAACGGCTAAATCAAAAGTAACATTATCTATATCAATGTTAAGAACACTAAATTTAACAAAGTCATTAGCTGAATCACCGTCGGCTATTGTAATAAGTCTAAATAGTTTTAATATTTCAGTACCTCTAACCTCAGAATATATCCAAGGTGTTGATGGTCCGTTTGGTGTTGCAATTGGTTGGTAAGTATCACTGTAGTTGGACCAAGCACTAGGTAAGTTATAGAAAGACATGTCTTTCAAGGCATCTAAGTAATTGTATGTTGCCGAACCACCCCAAGTTTTACCCATTTGTTGCATTGACTTAGGGTAAAATTGATCTACGTAAAGTTTAGCGTCAGGGTTATTAATATCATAATAAGGGTCAGTACCTAAAACTTTTAGAATATAATTGTTACTATTAGGATTAAAATTAACAACCCATGAATTTATTACCCCAGTACCAGCAATTTCTGTAGCTTCAATTACAAAATCACTAGAACCATCGGTCCATTGTCCATAAACGTAAGGAGCTATAGATGTCGCAAAAGTTGTTCTAGGTGCTCCACCCATTCCTGTTATCCAAGGATTTGCAAAAATAGCAGCATTAATTGGATTTGTGTTAGAAGCGGATCCAGTAGTATATGTTCCTGATTTGTTCACTCGGATTGCGAAGTCGGGTTGTGAGAAAGTACCTGTTGATGTTGTACTTTTTCTCGCTCTAATT
>TARA_R110000823_G_scaffold295738_3_pt1 | contig 78632 bp, 62 predicted proteins | sample TARA_R110000823 | Tara Oceans TARA_R110000823 (sample SAMEA4397722) | marine metagenome | biome: Polar Biome; feature: [DCM] deep chlorophyll maximum layer (ENVO:01000326); material: water (ENVO:00002006), including particulate matter (ENVO:01000060) such as... | depth 20 m | reverse complement strand
CGGGGCAACTTCGCCGAGCAGTCTGGCAATCGCTGGGGCCGGGGCTAGCCCTTAACCACAACGGGCTGCTAAACCTACCAATCTACCTCTGGGATAAATCGCGCCGTCAGCAAGCTGCTGCTTTTTATCCAACGAGCCGGACTTAGCTAAAAACTAAGTCCGGCTTTCTACTTACTAATTTGCTTTGAGCCAGGTAGCTACACCCACACTGATGATTTAGACTAAATGCCAACAGGTAGGTCGGGGTGGGGCCATGGGGCTAAGGCTCATCTTCACATTATTTTTCGTGGTGTGGTCATCGCAAATCTTTTGCGCTGAACTGCCGCTGGTCGATGTCAATTTGAATCCGGTTCCATTCGCGGACAAACTGACCCAACACACTGTACGACAATCATTTCAAGACTCTAGAGGTACTCTTTGGTTTGTTACACAGGAAGGCCTTAATGAATATAACGGCCACGAGCTACAGAACTTCAAACACTCCCCTCAAAATCCTAACTCGTTACCCAATAACTACATCACCCGCATCGCCGAGACAAAGAATGGCGAAATATGGCTTTCAACATTTGGCTCAGGGCTGGTCTTTTATAACAGTGTAGCAAGCGACTTTGAGGCCCTCCCCTCAGATCCAAACGACCGAAACACCCCATATTCCAACAATATCTACACTCTTTTTGCAGACCGGCAGGGCTATCTCTGGTTAGGTTATTTAAACGGATTCAGCCGCTTCGATCCGGAAAAGAAACTGTTCCACCACTTTATCTCGGGAAACAATGGAACCCCACAAACAGGGGAGGTAACAAGCTTTACCCAGACTAACGATGGAGCAATCTGGGCGGCCACAGAGAGAAGCGGCTTACTTAAAATAAATCCAGACGACAAAACAATTCGCCAGATAGAGCATTCACCCCACAAAGAAAACTCTATTCTATCTGGGGCACTATATCGTCTAGCGACAGATGCCAAGGGGCGCATCTGGATAGCATTCAAAGATTCCGGTGTTAGCCGCTTTGATCCAATCAATGGTTCCACAACCAATTTTACTCACGACACCTCCGACCCCACGAGCATATCTTCCAACAAAACTACAGACGTCTTCAGAGATCTTGACGGCAACGTTTGGATAGCAACCTTCGAAGGGCTAAATCTTTTTTTAGAGGAAAAGGAGAAGTTCATCCGATATACCCAAAACAATTCGAATATTCAGGAAAACCTGATCATCAGTGTATATCAAACCCGAGAGAGGAAATACTGGATAGGCACAATGTCCGGCTTAGCCTCTGGGATGAAGACGGATTTTCAAAAGTATGACCAGTCTCAAGGCAACCTGTCCCATAACTCTGTAAACGCTTTTGCAGAAACGCGAGATGGGAGTTTATGGGTTGCCACGGATGATGGTCTCAATAGGTTATATCCAGAAGCAGAACAGTTCACTTGGATAAACGAAGCTACGAAACCAGCACTTTCGCAACCTCGAGTTATGAGTTTATTCGACGACAATGACTTCTTATGGATCGGAACTTTTGATGGTGGATTGAATAAACTGGATTTGACTTCGTTGGAAGTTAAAATCTTCAAGCATAGTCGCTTGAAGGATAATAGTCTTGGTGCAAATGGCGTTACATCAATGCTCAGAACATCAGGTGGAGATTTGTTAGTCGGCACGTATGGCGGCGGTCTGAGCCTCTACCACTCAGAAACAGATACCTTTACAAATTTTACGCACAATCCTGAAAACGACAAAAGCATAAGCAACAACGAAGTTCTAGCTCTGTTCGAAGACTCTCTTGGCTACATCTGGGTTGGCACAGGAAGAGGGCTTAACAGATTCAACCCTGACCAACAAAGTTTTGACCGATACTTCTCCGACACTGAAAACCCCAAAAGTCTGTCGGGAGATATGCCATGGCGTTTTTGGGAAGGCACTACCGGAACACTGTGGATAGCCATAGCAGCCGGTGGAATAAATCTTTGGGCCTCTGAAGATAGGAAGAAAGGAGAACTTAGAATCGAGAGACTCTCTGAGCGTCTTTTACTACCGAGTTCGAACATATACGGGATCCAAGGAGACGATGCTGGCTGGGTTTGGCTATCACACGGCAAGGGAATTACAAGAGTCAATCCTAAAACTCTGGAAGCTCATCAATATGGAGTCAGAGATGGGCTTCAAGCGTCGGAATTTACTCTTGGGGCGTCTTTTAAGTCTCAGGACGGAACTATTTACTTTGGAGGGACCAATGGCTTCAACACTATCAGAACAAGCGACCTGCGTTCAGAAAGAACACCACCGCCTGTCTCAATTTCTCAAATTAAGGTTATGAACCAACGCAGGGAGTTTGAAGTTCCCTACCATGCTCTTAGCTCTATAGATTTGGGATATGAGGACCGAATGTTGTCAGTTGAGTTTTTTGCGGCCGACTATTCTAGCCCAGAACTGATAAATTACGCATATAAGCTTGAGGGCATAAATCCAGACTGGATAATATCACCAGAGTCCCGAATAGCCTCATTCACAACGCTCCCCCCAGGCAGCTATAACTTGAAGCTGGCTGCTGCGAGTCCGGATGGAACCTGGAACTGGGACGCAGTTAGCATACCAATCAACGTTGCGCCCCCTCCTTGGAAGAGCTCAGCGGCATACGGGCTTTACGCCTTCTTCGTAGTCTGTATCATCGCCTACTATTTCTACAGGCAAAGAAGGTCCGCATATCAAGCACTAATTATCCAAAGAGAACTTGAGCACAGGGTGGACGAAAGAACTCGGGACTTGGAGGAAGCTAGAAAAGTGGCAGAAGAGGCCACACGTGCGAAATCCGATTTTCTAGCAACAATGAGCCATGAGATACGAACGCCTATGCATGGAATCATAGGCATGACAGAGCTGCTGCTTCACACCGTATTAACTGGGCAACAAAGACAGTTCGCTAGTGCTGCGCATCGGAGTGGAGAGTCGCTGCTTGGACTAATAAACGAAATTCTTGACTTCTCCAAAGTGGAAGCATCAAAGGTCGAACTTGAGGCAGTGGAGTTTGACTTGATAGAGGTGCTTGATGATATATGTTATTTGCAAGGAGAACCCGCGAGCCGGAAGGGGCTCACCTTAAGTAATATTTGCCATCCAGAGATACCCAGTGAACTCATTGGCGACCCAACAAAAATACGCCAAGTCATTATGAATCTGGTTAGTAACTCAATTAAGTTTACCAAAGAAGGTAATATCACCGTACGTGCGGAACCCAAGTTCAGTCAATCCACACCTGAGAAAGCGCTTGTGTATATTTGCGTTGAAGATAACGGAATCGGTATGGATGACCAAACGCAACAGCGTGTATTTGAACCTTTCACACAAGCAGATACTAGCACTACCAGGGAGTATGGTGGCACTGGTCTGGGGTTGTCTATATCGCGTCACTACATAGACCTAATGGGTGGTGACATAATCGTTGATTCTTCCCCTGGCAAGGGCACTAGAATCACCGTATCAATACCTTTAGCTGTTTCTAACAGCACGGAGCCGCGTAGCGACCAATTTCATGAGTTGTCGGCAGATATCGTGTCTTTGAATATCGACACTTATGAGATGGTCGCGTCGCATCTTTCGTGCCTAGGAATCACCTCACAGAGAGTCGAAATGGACGATATCTGCCGCCGCCCAAATCGAAGAGAGCGTCTCGTCGTTCTGGACTACCCCTCAAGTGAAGATGCAATTTTGGCTTTTAAGAATCTTCCGCAGATCGACTGCAAGGCATGCTTGTTGCTGAAGCCCTTTTATTCCGAGATACCACAGGATTTACCCAATGACTGGGTACAGATAGAGAAGCCGATTACCCTCAAATCTATGCGAGAGGTTTTGAAAGATTGCATTCATCAAGAACCTCTTGAGACGCAGCACGCGTCTGCAACTGAACTCCAGGGAGGAAACAAACGTCGTCGAGTACTTGTGGCCGAAGACATAAAAACCAATCAGCAAATAATTCTCGAGATGCTTCAACTACTTGATTGCGATGTGGAGATGGCGGGGAACGGAGAGGTAGCTGTGAACATGTTCAAGTCCGGAGGCTATGATTTAGTGCTTATGGATTGCCAGATGCCAATACTAGATGGATATGCTGCTACACGTAAAATACGAGATTTTGAATCTGAATCATCTCATCTAGCAACACCAATTGTCGCCATCACAGCCGGGTCAGACGAGAGAGACCAGAAGCGTTGTTTAGAGGCCGGGATGAACGATTATTTAAAGAAGCCATTTTCGTTGTCCGATATTAAAGAAACGATCAATAAGTATACTAACGCTGCGGAATTCAAGGACTGGTCTCATGATCACCCTACTCACACGTCAGAAGATTACAACCCTTCCGTGTCCAGCGAATCACCGGAGGAGGCTGAGCGAGAGATTGTGAGCCTATCAGCCATAGAAAGCATAAAGGACATTGAACGCCAAACTGGAAGAGCCATCTTGCCATCAATTTTCGATGGTTATACAGAACAAATGAGCGAGAAGCTCGAGGAGCTATCGCGACATTTGAAAATTGGCGACCCGATTCTGTTGTATAAGTCAGCGCACGCCATAAAATCTATGAGCGCGAATATTGGGGCTGAACGGGTCAGATATCTTGGCTCATATATCGAAAAGCGAGGCCGGGAAGGTAATATCGGAGGTTTGCAGCCCACCATTGCAGAGCTAATTGATGCCTATGAAGAATTCTCTCGCGAGTTCAAGTCCATGCTGGTTAATTAAGATCTCTATAGACAAGATCATTTGGAATACTAGGGTCGATACTATTAATTCGGTGGCTCTAATCTAGCTCACTTTTCATTTGCTATACTTCTATTTTGTTAAGCGAGCTTGCGAAATTGAGAAAAATTGTATCGCAACAGTATGTGCAGCTTTCCACAATCTGCATAGCCTTCTGTAATCTTTTGTTTAGTTCGATCGCAACTGCACAGCACCCACTTGTGTCACACGCGCAGTTTCCCGCTGCACTTCAAAACTCAGTTATTACAGCGATGCACATTGACGAAACGGGATTCCTTTGGATAGGTACGCAAAAAGGTCTATACAAGTATGATGGAAATCGTCTAATCACGTTCAGCTCACGCCAACGAGGATTGAATAAAATAGCGAGTTCGGACATCACAAGCATTGGACAAGACATTGATGGAAACATAGTTGTTGCAACCTACGGAGGCGGCCTATTGCATTGGGACGACCAGGACCAATACTTTCAACAAATCACAAAGTTTGGCCCATATGATATGCCGTACATTAAGAGGCTCATGGTGGCAAGCGATGGAGATCTTTGGATTAGCAATAACAAATTGGTCATACAGTATGATCTAGATTCCAAAAGCGCTGTCTCTTGGAGTACATCAGTGACGGATAAACATGTTGGCACCGACCCAATTATCCTTGCTGAGGACAACCAGGGAATCGTCTACATAGCGCAAGCAAATAGACTAGCTGTTGTTGACCCCAAGTCCGGGAAGATTAGAGAGCATCAAGTAAGCTTAAGGGCTGCCAAAACGCCAATTAAGGCTACTGCGCTGCAGTATTTGAACAATGAGGGTCTTTTACTCGGCACCAGCACTGGAGAAATACTCCTCCTTGATGCAATGACAGGAAAGACAATAAATCAAGCTTCAACATCAACAAGCTCCGTTCTGGTAGCAGATATATTGTTTCATTTGGATAGGATATTTGTTGCAACGGATAGTGGAATGTATTTGCTCAACAAGAATCTTGAATTTCAACTTAGCGGCACTATGCCGAAGATCGATTTTTCGAGCAGGAATATATATAGCCTGCTACCGTTTGGTGAGTATGTGATGGTCGGAACCTACCACGGTCTCAATATACTCAGTTTTTCGCCTTTTGAACTATTTCAGATTGAGGACGGGAATCATCGGAAGGATTTTCTTGCCTTCGAGGAGGAATCAGAAGGCCGAATGTGGATTGGAACCTACAACGGCCTCTATCTCTACGACCCTGAAGTCCAAGCTCATTACAGATTTGGTAGCAGCTTTGATATAGCGGACCGAGAGAGTCTCTCTGATGAAAGAGTAACGGCGCTCGCAAGTTTAAATGGCCATCTATGGATCGGCTTCTTTGATGGAGGTATTAACCTACTGAGTCTGGAGAATAGATCCATAAATAGAGTTCTATTAGACCGCAATATCCAAATTTCGGTGGTTGACCTTCTGGCAGACGAAGAACTCAACAGCATGTGGATAGCGACTTATAACAAAGGGTTGATTCGAATTACAAATGATGAAGTGAAAGAGTACTTGAGTAGTGGAGATTTTCCGGAGGCGACCGTGACACGCCTTTATCGAACTTCAAATGGACGACTGTTTGCAAGCAGCTTGCAAAAACTCTTTGCTTATTCCTACGATACCGATAATTTTGAAGAACTCGATTTAAACTTTGGTCTTGAGGGCCAGCAGCCATTTATTAATTCTATCAAGGAGGTGAAGTCAGGCGACATATGGCTGGGAACCCGTGAGCACGGCATATTTGTTTGGAGCGCTGATGACCAGCTTTCCGGTTCGCTTCTTATCCAAAGCCATAAAGTTTTGACAGGCCTTCAGGATGCGACCATCTATGCTATCGAACAAGGAAGCAATGGCCACATCTGGATATCAACAGAACGAGGAATACTAGAAACCGATAGCCAAGGCAACTTTATACACTTATTCACGATAGCCGATGGCCTCCAGAGTAATGATTTCTCTTTTGGATCCTCTTACGTAGACTCCAAGGGCCGAGTATATTTTGGCGGCCCAAATGGTTACAACAGATTCCAACCTGGAAGAGCAAGCTCCGTGTCTCGCCCACCGAAAACTGTTCTCACATATGTCTCATCCCCAAAATATTCCTACAGCCCTCAACATTTAGAACAGCGAGACTCTATAATCCGATTTTCCCATCAAGACTACTTCATAACCTTCGAGTTCAGCATCATGGACTTTGTCAACTCAGGCAGCAGCGAGTTTCGATACTTTCTGGAGGGTTTTGACCAGGCTTGGATAAATAGCGGAAGAAATTATTCAGCAACGTATACCAATCTCCCAGCTGGCGATTATCGTTTCAGGGTTGTGGGCATGAACTCTTCAGGTGTATGGGATGAACAGGGAGCGTCAGTTTCGCTTACTGTTCTCCCGCCTCCGTGGAAAACAGGCTGGGCCTACGCCGCTTATGCCCTACTAATAGCACTTTTTGTTTGGGTCCTTCATCGCGTTTATCACAGTTATGTTGTTGATCGCCGTGCTGCAGCGATGACTCTAGAGATGTTTGAGAACGAGGAGCGGGCTGACGATGAAATGCAGGAGCAAATCGAGTATCAGGACGAACTGATAAAACTGGCGTTCCGACACAAGCTGGATACGCTTGAACTGGTGAGTACTTTTCTGCCACAGCCTGGAGTTAGTCCGAGGGAATTCCTAGATAGCCCGGATGTATCTAGCAACCACAAAAGGCTTCGTGTGCTTTCCATTCTGGAACAGCACATTTTTTATGGCCCCAACGGCCCCATGGCAAATCTGTTTGAGTTTGTTGAAGCTCTGTTACCCGAGCTGTTGAACATCAGCGAAGTTCCGACCGACAGGATAATCACGGTCAATAAAATTCCGGATGTGTTAATTCCCTGCGATATTGCGTCGCCTTTGGCGATAATTATTTATGAACTGATCTCGAACAGCCTGGAGCACGCTTTCGATGTTTCTTCAGCCGCAAACTACTTGTTTGTCGATCTCGAACTGGATTCTCAAGGCCAAACATCGGAGCTGGTTTACCGCTTGTCCGTTACCGACAATGGTATCGGCTGTCCGCAGAATCTGTTCGAATTGGCAAAGCCAGGTTCCGGCATAGGCATAGTTCTCGCCATCGTCGACATCCTGGAAGGCTCAATCAAGCTGAAAGACGACAACGGAACGAGCATCATCCTGACATTGCCAGTCGGCGAATAGAGTACCCCGCGTTCGATATAGCCTCCCAGTCCGCCGCGATGTAACATTGGCCCGGCGTCATTACTCTCAGCCAACGAACCAATCACCCCCGGATGGGCTGAATTGCAAATGGGCGGGACAACAGGTGGGAACGCGGTGGATGTAACCGAACTTCGATTGCACGCTTTTGGCCGATCGTGCCGACTGGTGGTTGACAATGCCAGAGGGCAGGCACAGGAACTGCTAACACTCTGCCGGGAAGAACTTGCGCGGCTGGAGCGCAAGTTCAGCTCCTATGAGCCGGAAAGCCTGATCAGCAGGCTGAACGAGTGCGCTGGAACCGGCGCCTTGCTGGAGTTGGATGCTGAGAGCGCCAGCCTGTTTGATTTTGTTCATGCACTTTGGAGTCGCAGCAACCATCTGTTTGATCCCACCAGTCTCATCCTGAAGAATTGCTACGATGATGCTGGCCGGCTGCGGGCGTCCTCAGAGCAACTCCAGGGCATCCTCAAACTGGTGGGCCTTAATCATCTGGAACGTAGTGATAGAGGCGTTCACCTCACACGCAAAGGCATGCTGCTCGATCTGAATAGCTGTATTCGCCCCTATGCTGTCGACTCCCTGCGTAAAATCCTGATTAAAAACAATGCACAACATGCACTCATTGAAATGGACCACGATATCGCCACCGTTGGCAAACAACCCGGCGGCGCCAACTGGCTGGTAGGCGTTCGTCTGCCTAAGGGGTCCAGCGCCGCTATTGCTCGGCTCAAACTTAACAATCAGGCCTATGCCATGCGTGGAGACTTTGAGCGTGCCACACTACATGAAAACGAGCGTTTCGGCCGGGCACTCAGCCCTGTGGATGGCCAGCCGATACCCGGCCTGTTGAGTGTAGGCGTTACTGCCGAAAGCTGTCTGACAGCCTGTAGCGCAGCCAGTATCGCCCGTCTGCGAACTGAAACCGCTGGCTTGAAATGGCTGGAGTCACTCGGTCTACCCTGGCTGGCCGTCGATAGAAAACTACAATGTCATGGGCCCCTTTCTCCATAACCTGCGCCCCCGCTAGCAACCCCTGAACCGGGGAGTACGCTTCTCCCGCTGCGCTGCCAGCCCCTCCTGCAAGTCCTCGGAACCGGCACATTTTCGCGCAAGGCGCTCTGCATCTTCTGTGTCGACAATCCCGCCCGCTGCCTGTCTGAGTACCTCTTTCATGGACTGCACCGCCAGAGGCGCCAGGCCCGCGATGCGTTGCGCCATCTCCCCGGCGCTGCTTTCAAGATTCTGGCGCAGCGCAAGATGATCAAGAAAACCGATATCTTTCAGGCCTTGAGCGTCAAATCCCTCCGCCGCGACCAGAATTCTGCGGGTTACTCGCCTGCCCAGGGTGTCAATGAAGCGCTGGATACCATCCGGTGGATAGCAGAGGCCCAGACGGGCTGCCGGCACACGCATGCGCATGCCCTCCACACCGATACGAAAATCGCAACTCACTGCCAGTTCAACGCCACCGCCGAAAACACTACCGTTGAGCATGCAAATTGTTGGCACCGACAGCGTCGCAACTTGCGCGCTCACTCGCTGGAAGGCGTGCGCTGTGATATCCGAGCCGCCAAGTTCTTTCAGCGAGGCCCCGGAACAGAAAGTTCGCTCCCCTGCGCCCGAAATTAATAAGACCCTTACTGCGCTGTCCGAGGCCACTTGGTCCAGGCGTTCTTCCAGCGCCTGTAGTTGTTGATTGCCAAGCGCGTTGTGCTCTTCGGGGTTATTCAGGATCAGTCTGCCGACGTGGCCCGCTCGGCTATATAGAATAGTATCTGTCATGACATTCCTGTCGATGTAAACTGAGCAGGTGGAAACCAGGCTGCTCTGGTAGACGGTGCTGCAACCTCAGGGGGTCGCAGCTCGCGCTCTGGCGACAGCCTTCCACAAAGTGTGGCACACGGTGCGTGGCTAGCCAAGCCGCCGCCTGAATCTTGCGCTGAAGTTTCCCGGCTACTCAACAGGAGGTATCGCAATGCCAAAACGCTGCCAGTGGTGCGGCAACGACCCGCTGTATGTCGCTTACCATGACACCGAGTGGGGGGTTCCAGTGCGTGATGACACCAGGCTTTTCGAGTTCTTGTTACTGGAAGGCGCGCAGGCGGGTCTCTCCTGGATCACCATCCTGCGCAAGCGCGAGGGTTACCGCACGCTTTTTGACAACTTCAATCCCACGAAGATAGCGCGATACAGCGATAGCAAGCTCGACAAGCTGCTCACTCGCCCGGAGATTGTTCGCAACCGCCTGAAAGTCTACGGCGCGCGCCAGAATGCCAGGGCGTTCCTCGCCACGCAGAAGGAATTTGGCAGTTTCAGCGAGTATATCTGGGGCTTCGTTGATGGCCGGACACTTCAGAACCGTTGGCGTAACCTGGCTGAAGTGCCAAGCAGCACTGAGATATCAGACCGTCTGAGCAAAGACATGAAGCGCCGCGGCTTCACGTTCGTCGGCTCCACCATCATGTATGCTCATATGCAGGCCACTGGCATGGTGAATGACCATACGACCGATTGTTTTCGTCACCAGGAGTGTCGCGCGCTGGCCTGATTTACCCACGCCGGGGCATCATGGTGCTAGAATGGCGCGCCAGAAAAGGTGCGCCCATTGTCCTCCCCGCTTACCAAAACATCTGCCTCGGCCAGCCGCACCGTATGGCGCCTGGCCTGGCCGAACATCATTTCGAACCTGCTGTTCACCACAGTGGGCTTTCTGCATATCAAAATTGTAGCCCAGCTGGGTACCAGTTCCGTCGCCGCCGTCACCACCGGCCACCGGGTGTTCTTCCTGGTGCAGGCAATTCTCATGGGGGTCTCGGTTGCCGCGACTGCGATGGTGGCTCGCGCGTGGGGTGCAGGGCAGACCGAGCGGGCAGAAATGGTCGCATGGACCTCAATCCTGCTAGCTGTCGCGCTCGCAGTCAGCCTGAGCGTGCCAGTGGTATTTGCGCCGGAAGCTATCGCGAGCCTGTTTGGACTGGATGAGGAGACAACACGCCTGGCAGGTCAGTTTATTTTCTGGCTGGGCGTTTTCAACATCTTCTCGGCAATCAGCATGATGCTGAGCACCTCGTTGCGTGCCATCGGCGATGTAATTACACCCCTGTGCTTTCTGTTCTTCAGCTCCGCTCTGAATATCCTCTGCGCCTGGTTGCTGGCTTTTGGCATCGGCCCCCTTCCCCAAATGGGCGTTGCCGGTGTTTCACTCGGCGGCAGTGCAGGCGCCTCCCTGATTACCCTGACATTCGCACTGGTTTGGTGGCGCGGTCATTTCAGTTTGAAACCGATAAAGCGGCTCGCGGTGGATTGGCACACGGCACGGCAGGTGGTCAACATAGGAGCGCCCTCGGTCATTGAGCAGGGAATCGTGCAGGTGGCGTTCCTCGCCTTTTTCGCGATCATCGCCCAGTATGGCACCGAGCCCTTCGCGGCCTATGGCATCGGTATAAGCCTCGTTGCGTTCTCCATCGTCATCGGGTTCGGCTTTGGTATCGCCACCGCCACGCTGGTGGGCCAGCACCTCGGCGCCGGCCAACCAGAGCAGGCGGTGCTGGCAGCAACGCGATCACTACGCATGGCATTGCTTGCCATGACCACCCTGTCGATTCTGCTGGCATGGTTTGCCGTCCCCCTCGCCCGGTTCATGATCGACGATCCGGTGGTGATAGATCTGACGGTGGCTTTCATTTACATCATCGCAATCGCACAGCCCATGATGGCTTTTGAATTCACGCTCGGTGGAGCACTCCGCGGGGCCGGTGAGACACGCTTCCCCCTGCGGGCGACCTTTTTTGGCATTATTTTCGGTCGCCTCATACCAGCACTGATCTTCCTGTGGATGGAGCTCTCTATTTACTGGATATTCAGTGTAATGCTGCTCGACTATGTCATTAAGGCAAGCATGCTTCTCCACCATTTTCAGTCCCGCAAGTGGCTCGACATCAACATCGGCATTGCGGAAGTCGCCACCCGGGTGGACAGCGACAAAAATAATACTTAAAGTTGGAATTAACGAATCACCAGTAGGTTCGGGTAGTGCAAACTGCCCGACCACGCAATGGCAACAGACTCCACCTCCGGACCCGGCGGATCCACGTCGCCATTCAACCGCACCGCTCAGCATGATGCGAAGCGCATGGCGATACTGTCGCAGGCCGCGCGACTCTTCAACCACAAGGGCTCCCGCGCGACGACCCTGCACGATATTGCGGCCGGTCTCGGCCTGTCCAAAACCAGCCTTTACTACTATGTAAAAACAAAGGAAGAGTTGATCTACCAGTGCTACATGGCCGCACTGGATCACCATCACAGTCGTCTGGACAGCATAGAGCGGGAGTACACAAGTCCCTTAGAACGCTTCCGGGCCTTCTTCCTCAGCCACTTTGAGGACAGACAGGCAGCGGAGGAAGGCCGGGCACCGCACTGGGCGGTGCTGCTGGAAATAGCCGGCTTGCCAAAATCACATCGCGAGGCAGTCGAACGCCGCTATATCGAACTGTTCAAGCGGCTGCGGGAATACATTCGCCAGGGCATAGCCGAGGGCAGCTTACGCCCCTGTGAGCCAACCTCCGTTGTGCTGGCGATACTGGGCTCACTCGACTGGACGTTCTCCTGGCTGCAACAGGCTCCCTCTGATCAGGTGCACATTATTGCCCAACAGGGCTTTGATTTGATCGCACACGGGCTCAGCGCCGGCCCGGAAGTCCACCAGCCCGCAGAGGGACTCACGGCCAGAATCGCGGGCGTTCCATTACCGGGGTTTAATCGTGAGGAACAGAACCGGCTGAAACAACAGGCGTTCTTCAAAACCGGCAACTGGTACTTCAATAAGCAGGGCTTTAACAGCACCTCGCTCGACGAAATCGCCGAACACCTGAGTGTCTCCAAGGGCGCGTTCTACTATCACATCAAGAACAAGGAAGATTTGTTGTTCAGTTGTTACAACCACTCACTGGATATCTCGGAAAGTATTCATGCGCTGGCGGCTGCGCACCCAGGCAGTGGATTGGAAAAGGTGGAAATGGCCTGCCGACATATGTTTTACGTACAGAATTCAAAGGAAGGCCCGCTGATACGCTACAATTCAATCACCGCGTTGCCGCTTCAGCGTCGCTTGCAGATACTGGAACGCACGGAGAAGGCAAACCAGCGTTTCGGTGAGTTACTGCTCGAAGGTCAAGCCGATGGCAGTGTTCGCCCGGTGAATATTTTCGTTGCCCAACACATGATCGCAGGCGCGATCAACGCCGCCATGGAGATCGATCTCTGGCGCCGGGTCGAATCGATCGAAGCCGCGTCCATCGACTATTTCGACGTATTTTTCAACGGCCTGCTACCACGCTAGCAGCTGTTGCCAGCACACTCACAGGAGATATATTGTGGCCAGCGATCTGGAGAAACTGCTCGCGTATCTGGAAGTCGAGCAGATGGACAAATACCTGTTTATCGGCAGAAGTCCCAAAAGGCCTTCGCGCATATTTGGCGGGCAGGTACTCGCGCAGGCACTGAATGCGGCGATACGCACAGTGGAGGGCGAAGACCGTGCCGCACACTCCATGCACGCCTACTTTCTGCGCCCGGGTAATCCAGCGAAGCAGATCGTGTATGACGTGGATCCCATTCGCGATGGCCGAAGCTTCACCACGCGAAGGGTGGTAGCCAAACAGGATGGCGTTGCCATATTCAACACCGCCATTTCGTTCCACAGGATGGAACCCGGGCTTTCTCACCAGGCGGAGCCGCCCAACGTGACGCCACCCGAAGAGTTGGAATCGGACTACGATTACTGGGTGAAGCTAGCCAAAAAGCACCCTGACAAAATCGACAAACCCTCGCTGAACCCTCTGGAGCGCAAGCCGGTAGAGCGACGTGACATCCTGAACCCGGAGCCGCGCGAACCGGTGAATCATGTCTGGTTCAAAGCGCTCGGTGATCTGGGGGATGATATTGCGCGACACCAGACGTTGCTCGCCTATATGTCTGACTTCGCCCTGTTGAGCACTGCCCTCTACCCTCACCCCTATTCAGGCTTCAGCGACGGGGTACAATCGGCCAGCCTCGACCACGCACTGTGGTTTCACCGACCCTTCCGCGCGGATGACTACCTGCTTTACAGCACCGACAGCCCCAGTGCAGAGTTCGCCCGGGGCTTCAGCCGAGGCAGTTTCTACACACGCGACGGAATTCTGGTGGCCTCCAGCGCGCAGGAGTCATTATTGCGCCCGGTAGAAAAACCCTGAAATCACACTAGTGGAGCATTCAGGCACCCGCAGCTCAATTCACCCGGGTGCTCAGTTCGGCACCCGTCGCCTGCAGAGAAAGGCGTTCGTCGAGCAGGCGCAGATGGGTGATGGAGCCGTTATCCGGCCAGAAACACAGGGTTTCTGTCCTGCCCGTGAGGTGGCCCACAACCGCGTTAATAACCAGAAAATGTGTGAACACCACTGCGGGCCGGTCCAGCTTTTGCAGGTGCGTCAGGGCGGTTTCGCGCCAATCCTGCAACATCTTATCCTGTTGCTCCCAGCTCTCGCGCATAAACTGACGCAGCCAGGCCTGCCTGTCAGCCAGAGCCACCGGCGAGGGAATTTCCCTATACGCCTCCGCCACCTGCGCGCGTTCCCCCAGAGCAGAACACAGCGGCATGGCCGTTTCGCGAGCGCGTAGGAGCGGGCTGCTGAACAATCGTGTGCCTGCAGGGAGCGTGGGAGCCAGTTGCCTTGCTACCGCCTGGGCTTGTTGCCGTCCCAGTTCGCTCAGGCCGGGGTCGGGCGACTCCCCCCACCCGGCAGCGGCCTCGCCATGCCTGACAAGAAAAATATCCATAGCGTTATCGATAACTGATCAGGTTCTCGTTGCTCTGCGCTCCCAGCACCTGAAGAAAGGAGCAATCGTTGAAGTACGAGAGTGACACCCGGGAACCGCTATAAAACAGGCGTGTGACCGAACAATTCATCACTGGCTCGTAAAACTGGTAAGTCTGCTCCCCCCCGAGACCCAGAACCTGCGCAACAATAGTCGCCAGAGTACCCCCAGAGGTGAAAATCGCGGTCGTTTTCCCCGCGCCCTGCTCTCGCATCGCAGCAGCAAGCGCCTGGCGCACTGCTTCGCAGTAGTCCGGCCAACTCTGAATCTGTGTGCTTTCGCAGGCAGGGGATACCCAGTAATTAAAAACCGCGTCGATGACCTTCTGGTAATCCTTGCTGTCACTCAGCCCCTTGTTCACCAGTTGTTCAACGGCAGGGTTGTGTCGGATCAATTCGGGCAGCAGGTGCTTGATCTGTGCGTCGTTCTCGATCTCGTTGAACCGCGAATCGATTTGCAGCGGCACTTCCTGCGGCTGTAGCTGCAACACCAGTTCTGCAGTGTCGCGCTGGCGCGAAAGATCCCCGCTATAAGCCGCGTCCAGAGAAATGCCACAATCGCGAAAGTATTCACCCACTGCCTGCGCCTGCCGGCGCCCGAGTGGAGACAGCTTGTCGTAATTAGCCGCGCCAAAAGACGCCTGCCCATGACGCACGATATACAGTGTTGCCATCAGGCCGTTTCCGCCTGCAGGGCTGGCTCCCTGGGGAAGCGTAATTCACGCCGATAGGGGAAAAAATCTTCAACGTAACCGCTGTGAATCTTGTCTTGCAGGCCCTTCCAGAAAGAGACTTCATAAAGGTCGCTATGCAACTGGTCGAAAACCTTGCGCGCGCGCTGGTTGCCCGAGAAAAACAGTGAAAACTCTTCTGGAAAAATATCGTTGTGCGCTACCGTATACCACGGCTTGCTGGCCATTTCCTCTGCCTCCGTCCGCGGCTCGGGTATTACTCTGAAATTGCACTCGGTAAGCGGGACAATTTCATCATAGTCGTAAAATACAACACGGCCGTGACGGGTAACGCCGAAGTTCTTGAGCAACATGTCGCCCGGAAATATGTTGGCGGCCGCAAGCTGCTTGATAGCGTTGCCGTACTCGTCCATTACATCCCACACCTGCGCCTCATTCGCGTTGCGCAGGTATAAATTCAGGGGCGTCATTCGCCGCTCCACATAGAGATGCTTGAATACCAGTGCCCGGCCGTGTTCCTCAATCACGGAGGGTGCCACTTTACGCAACTCCTCCATGAGTTCATCGGAAAAGCGATCCCTGGCGAATGCCAGGTTCTTGAACTCCTGCGTATCGGCCATCCGCCCGGCGCGATCCCAGCGCTTTACCAGCGCATACTTGGCCTTCACCTGTTCATGGGTCATTTCTTTCGGCGGGGTAAACCTGTCCTTGATGACTTTGAAAACGAAATCGTAGGAAGGCATGGTAAACACAGTCATCACCATGCCCTTGATACCGGGGGCAATGATGAACTGATCGGTAGTGCTTTGCATATGCCGGAACGCACAACGGTGGTAGTACGTCTTGCCATGTTTGTTGTATCCCATGGCACTGTAAATTTCAGAAATGGGCTTGGCGGGCATGAGTTGCTGCAAAAACAATACGTACTGCGAGGGGATACTGGCATCCACGAGAAAGTAGGATCGCGTAAAACTGAACAGCACACTGACTTTATCAGAGCCGAACAGAATGGTGTCGACGTAAACGCCGCCCGCCTCGTTGTGCAGCACGGGTAAAACAAAGGGCATGGATTTCCCGCCCGAGAGAATACGCCCTACCACGTACGCGCCCTTGTTGCGGAAAAAATGATGCTCCAGCAACTGGAACTCGACGTCTTCGCCAGTTAAATCAAAGCGCGTCGCCAGGTAATCGAGAAGCGCCGCGCGTATGTTGCTGACATCGCGCTGCAGGTCCTCGTAGGGAATCGAGAACGCATAGTCTTCCAGTATTCGCTTCAGCAGCTCTTCCAGCGGGCAATCAAGCTTATAGGTACGATACACTCGACTGGGGTCTGCCGGCGGCATATCGCCCAATGGCGAGAAAACGAACGCGTACTCATTGCGAATCTTGCGGTGCTTAAAGACCGCGCAATACACCGAATTGAAGAAGGTTTCCGCTATCTCGAAGTTGTCATGCCCCTTGATCAACCGGGAATAGCGAGCACGGGCCTCGCGCCAGAAATCGAGATCGCGGAGATCATCGCCTGCGATGATCTCTACATACTCGAACACTTTCGTGGTTTTTGCCTTGTACAGGTCTATGCGCTGAATGGACGCGCGCCGAATGCCATGCCAGTCTGCATTTTCGAAGCGCGATTTCGCTGCCAGCGTCACATTCTGAAAGTCGGCGAAGAAGGATTCAAACCCATTGAGTATGGTGCGCACGAAGCGCTCAACCTTATCCACCGGGGCGATCACAACTTCATGCGTCATAAGGAGGAAAACCCTGTCGCCACAACCCTGCCTCCGAGCGCCAGGTAGCGGCAAGCGCTATGCAGATTACAACAATTCCCTGGCAAACAATTCCATAATGGCCGGGTCGCCAACGCTCAACAACATGGAGCCGACTTCGCCGCGCTTCCCGGCATCCTTCCAGCGCCCGAGGCGTTCGACAATACGCGCATGCGAGCCAATCAGGGCCACTTCGTCGAGCAGGGCATTGGGCACCTCGGCGGCCGCCTCATTGACCTTGCCTTCCAGATACAGATCCTGAATACGCGCCGCTTCGTCGCCATACCCCAGACGTGTGGCGTAATCATTGTAGAAATTCTTGTTGCGCGCGCCCATGCCGCCAATATAGAGAGCCAGCCAGGGTCGCAGGGAGTCGAACGCCGCATCGAGATCATCATTCGCCGCCACCATGACAAACGGCGCCACATCGAAATCTTTCAGGCTTTTGCCATTGCCCGCCTTGGCGAACCCGGCCTCAAGGTGCTCGCCGATAATGTCGTACTTGTCCGGGTCCATCCATACGGGAAACACACCGTCGGCCACCTCTCCAGCACAGCGCAGCCCGGCGGGTGTAATGGACGCCGTATAGATCGGTATTTCGGGGGCAGCCTCGAGAATTGATTTCAACGGCTTGCCCAGGCCGGTTGTGCCCTCACCCTTGATTGGCAACTGGTACAGCTCACCCTCGAACTCCACGGGACCCTCGCGCGCCATTATCGCGCGCATAATCTGGATGTACTCGCGTGTACGCGTTACCGGCTTGCCGTAGGGCACGCCGTGCCAGCCCTCCACCACCTGTGGGCCGGATGCACCCAAACCAGCGATAAATCGACCGCCAGACAGCTGGTTCAGCGACATGGAGGTCATCGCGCACATGGCGGGCGTCCTGGCCGGCATTTGCATGATCGCGGTACCCACGCGAATTTTCTCTGTCTGGGCCAATACCCAGGCCGCCAGCGAGACCGCATCGTTACCATAGGCTTCAGCCGTCCACACGGAGTCGAAACCCAGGGCTTCGGCCTGCCGGATGAGATCGATGGGAATGTGAATATTCTTGCCTGAATAGCCGAGCAGAAAGCCCAATTTCATAGAGAATCTCCCTTAAAAGCCTCTGCGGGCCTGTTAGCTGAGCCTGGACCAGAACAGTAGCGGCATCGTGGCGGCAACACAATGTCCCGACGCCACAGAATTATTGACCCTGGAAGACAACCGCGTATCTACTTGGCGGGAGCGACAAGCCCCGCCGCTGAATGCTCAATACAGCAGGCTGTACAACTTGCGTTGGTACTCCGCTGCCAGCGGATCACCCTTCCCGAGCGCCGCGATGGAATCCAGCAGCATGCGCTTGGTGGCACCGTCGCCGTGTTCCAGGTCCTTGCGCAAAATGGTGATGAATTGCTCCATCGCTTCGCGATGGTGCCCGGCATTCGTGTACTGCACGCCCAGGTCGTGGCGTGCATCGAGATCATCCGGGTTCGCTTCCAGCTCGCGCTCCAGTGCTTCGATCTCAGGTGATTTCGCGGCTTGACGCTTAATCTCCAACTGCGCGCGCACCTGCTCCCAGGCCGCGTCCCGGTCTGCCAGGCGAACTTCATTCAGCACTGTTTCAGCCTCATCAAGGCGCAGGTTCTCCACCAGCGCGCCGGCATAGGCAACGCAAATATCGTGTCGATGACCGGATTCCTCCCAGGCCTGGCGCAGGGGCGGCAGGGCGGCTGCGGGCTCACCGCGCTCCAGTGCCTCCACACCCTGCTGCAACATTCCGTCCCAAGGGCTGGGGAGGTACTTTTCCAGCATCTCGCGCACTGCCGCCTCGGATTGCGCACCGACAAATCCATCCACCGGCTGCCCGCCCTGCATCACCATCACCGTCGGCAGGCTGCGAACTCCCAGTTGCTGGGCAATCATCCCCTGTTCGTCGGCGTTGACCTTGGCGAGCAGAAAGGCGCCCTGGTATTCAGCGGCAATTTTCTCCAACAGGGGCATCAGTACCTTGCAGGGCTCGCACCAGTCCGCCCAGAAATCGACGACTACCGGGCGCTTGTGCGACTCCTCGATCAGCAGGGCCGCAGCGTTGGTTTCATCGATGTTGACAATGTATTCGCTCACTGTGTCCTCTCTCTGTCGCTTCCCTTGGATCCCGCATCCCTGCGGGCAAAACTGCCGCTCACAGGCCAAGCACGTCGCGCATGTCGTACAGCCCCGGCTCCTTGCTGCCAACCCAACGGGCCGCGCGCACTGCGCCGCGCGCGAATGCCATGCGCCCGGACGCCTTGTGGGTAATTTCAACCCGCTCGCCATCGGCGGCGAAGGTTACCGTATGATCGCCGATAATATCCCCGGCGCGTACCGTGGCAAAGCCGATCGTCTCGCGTTGACGGGCGCCAGTTTGTCCCTCGCGTCCGTACACCGCCACCTTCTCGAGATCGCGCCCCAGCGCGTCCGCCACCACGCGGCCCATGCTCAGAGCGGTGCCCGAAGGCGCGTCGACCTTGTGGCGGTGGTGCGCCTCGTAGACTTCGATATCCACATCTTCACCGAGCACCCGGGCTGCCATATCCAGCAGCTTGAAGCACAGGTTTACCCCCGTGCTGAAGTTCGAGGCTTTGCAGATCACCGTACGCCTGGCGGCGCGCTCAATCTCTTCCTGTTGCCCGGGCGTGAAACCGGTGGTGCCGATAATCATCGCCACCGATCGCTGTGCACACAGTTCGAGATTGGCAAGCGTCGCTGCCGGTACGGTGAAATCGATCAGCACGTCGATGTCATCGATCACTTTTGCGAGGTCGTCTCCCACGCACACACCGTTCCTGCCAAGGCCGGCAAGCTCTCCAGCGTCCGCGCCAATCAGGCTGCTGCCCGGTTGCTCCAGTGCAGCCGCAAGGCTCAACTCCGGCCCCGCAAGATCGATGGCCTCAATGAGGGTGCGGCCCATGCGCCCGCCGGCGCCAGTGATACCGACCCGCGCAGTCATAGTTTCATGTCTTCAAAAAAGTTCTTCACACCCTCAAACCAACTGGTCTGGCGCGGGGAATGGTTCTTGCTGCCCTGACCCAGGCTTTCACGAAACTTCTCCAGCAAGGCCTTCTGCTCCTTGCTCAGTTTAACTGGCGTTTCAACCACTGCCCTGCACAGCAGATCGCCCACGTTGCCGCCACGTACCGGTTTGACGCCCTTGCCTCGCAGGCGGAACAACTTGCCCGTCTGGGTTTCAGGAGGAATCTTGAGGTTGACGCGGCCGTCCAGTGTCGGCACCTCCAGTTCTCCACCCAGCGCCGCATCCGGGTAGGTAATCGGCACTTCGCAGTACAGGTCTTTGCCATCGCGCTCGAATATCGGGTGCTGGCGCACGGAGATTTGCACAAACAGATCTCCCGCGGGCCCACCGTCGGGCCCCGCCTCCCCCTCACCACTCAGACGAATGCGATCGCCCGTATCAACGCCCGGCGGCACTTTCACCGAGAGCGTCTTGGTTTTTTCCACCCGACCCTGACCGCGGCAGCTGGTGCACGGGTCGGTGATGGTCTTGCCGCGTCCGCGACAGGTGGGACAGGTTTGCTGCACCTGGAAAAAGCCCTGCTGCATGCGCACCTGGCCCATGCCCCCGCAGGTTCCGCAGGTTGCGGGCGAGCTGCCGGGTTTGGCGCCGGAACCCTCGCAGGTTTCGCACGCCGTGAGGCTGGGAACGCGAATTTCCACCGTGGTGCCGCGCACCGCGTCTTCAAGCGAAATATCGAGCGTATAACGCAGATCGGAGCCACGCTGCGGCCCGCCTCGACCACGCCCGCCGCCGCCAAATATGTCGCCGAACACATCGCCAAAAATATCCGAGAAGTTGCCGCCTGCGAAACCGCCACCTCCCATGCTTGAATCGACACCGGCATGGCCGTACTGGTCGTAGGCGTTGCGCTTCTCCGGGCTGGTGAGGATGTCGTAGGCTTCTGTCGCCTCCCGGAACTTGTTCTCCGCGTCCGGGTCATCCGGATTTCGATCCGGATGATACTTCATGGCCACCCTGCGGTAGGCCTTCTTGATCTCCGGCTCCCCGGCATCTTTGGCGACGCCCAGCACCTCATAATAATCGCGTTTTGACATAGACCCGCGTTCTTATCTTCCTGTTTCTCAACTGACTACGCGGGCACTGTGTCCCGCGTTGTCTCCCGGTTGATCGTTTGTCACAGTCGGGCCGAGGCTCAACTGGCACCCGGAATCCCGCAGGGCCAGCTAAGCCCGCGGGACCCGGCGACCCTTACTTCTTGTCGTCTTTCACTTCCTCGAACTCGGCATCCACGACATCGTCTGCGGCCTCGTCCTTCTTCCCGGAAGTTTCCGACTCCCCGCTACCGGCTTCAGCCTCCGCCGCCTGTGCCTGATACATCTTCTGTGCCACCGGACCGGTCGCTTCAGTCAGCTTGTTGGCCGCCGCTTCAATGGCGTCTTTGTCGTCGCCCTTGACCGCTTCTTCCGCCTCGGAGATGGCTGCCTCAATGGCTGCCTTTTCATCCTCGGTGGCATGCCCGGCCGCTTCCTCAAGCGTTTTCTTCGAAGCGTGGATCAGGCCATCACAGGTGTTGCGCGCGGTAATCAGCTCCTCGAACTTCTTGTCCGCCTCGGCGTTCACCTCTGCATCAGCGACCATCTTCTCGATTTCATCATCCGACAGGCCGCCTGAGGCGGTAATGCGTATCGACTGCTCCTTGCCGGTGGCCTTGTCTTTCGCCGACACGTTGAGAATACCGTTGGCATCCAGGTCGAACGTCACTTCAATCTGTGGCATGCCGCGCGGCGAGGGCGGAATATCCGCCAGATCAAACCGACCCAGCGATTTGTTCTGGCCCGCCTGCTTGCGCTCGCCCTGTACCACGTGGATGGTCACGGCCGTCTGGTTATCCTCGGCAGTCGAGAAGATCTGCGACTTCTTCGTGGGAATGGTCGTGTTCTTGTCGATCAGCGGTGTAGCGACACCGCCCATTGTCTCAATGCCAAGGGTAAGCGGCGTGACATCCAGCAGCAGCACGTCTTTGACATCGCCCGCGAGCACGGCGCCCTGAATGGAAGCGCCCATGGCGACCGCCTCATCCGGGTTGACGTCTTTACGCGGTTCCTTGCCAAAGTAATCCGCAACAGCCTTCTGCACCATGGGCATGCGGGTCTGGCCGCCCACGAGAATCACGTCGTTGATATCGGAGGGAGAGAGGCCAGCGTCCTTGAGCGCGATTTTCACCGGCTCCATGGAACGGGCAACCAGCTCTTCCACCAGCGATTCCAGTTTGCTGCGGCTCAACTTGACCACCAGGTGCTTCGGCCCGGAAGCGTCGGCAGTGATGTACGGCAGGTTTACTTCCGTCTGCTGGGAACTGGACAGTTCGATCTTGGCTTTCTCGGCAGCTTCTTTCAGGCGCTGCAAGGCCAGCGGATCACTGTGCAGGTCGATGCCGCTTTCCTTCTTGAACTGGGCTGCCAGATACTCGATCAGGCGCAGGTCGAAATCTTCGCCACCGAGGAAAGTGTCACCGTTGGTGGAGAGCACCTCGAACTGGTGCTCGCCATCCACTTCGGCGATTTCAATAATGGAAATGTCGAAGGTGCCACCGCCGAGGTCGTACACGGCTACCGTGTGATCGCCCTTGGCCTTGTCCATGCCGTAAGCGAGTGCCGCCGCGGTAGGCTCGTTGATGATCCGTTTCACCTCAAGACCGGCGATCTTGCCCGCGTCCTTGGTGGCCTGGCGCTGAGAATCGTTGAAATAGGCGGGCACGGTAATCACCGCCTCGGTGACCGGCTCGCCGAGGTACTCCTCCGCCGTCCTCTTCATTTTACGCAGCACTTCAGCAGACACCTGCGGCGGGGCCATTTTCTCGCCCTTCACCTCAACCCAGGCATCGCCGTTGTCCGCCTTGGCGATCTTGTAGGGCACCATCTTGATGTCTTTCTGCACGACATCGTCGTCGAACTTGCGTCCAATCAGGCGCTTCACCGCATACAGTGTATTCTGCGGGTTGGTCACTGCCTGTCGTTTGGCACTCTGGCCAACGAGGATTTCACCTTCATCGGTGTATGCCACGATGGAAGGCGTAGTGCGATCACCCTCCGAATTCTCGATAACCTTGGGCTTGCCGCCCTCCAGCACGGATACGCAGGAGTTGGTGGTACCCAGGTCGATGCCGATAATCTTGCCCATTGTCTATCTCCAGTCTGTATTGGCGGCGGCAACCGCCGCTCACTTCACTTATTCCTGATATGGGTCCAATCTGACCCTATTCAACCCTATTCAATCCCGTCACCCGGCGGCTTCACCACCGCTCTTGCTCACCACCACCATCGCTGGACGCACCAGCCGGCCGTTGAGCGTGTAGCCTCGCTGCATCACATTGAGCACGGTATTCGGCTCCACTTCATTGTTCTCGACCAGGGTCATGGCCTGGTGCAGATTGGGATCAAAGGGCTCACCCTGAGGATCCACTACCGCGATATTGAACTTGCGCATGGCGTCGAGCAGACTCTTCAGCGTTAGCTCCACGCCCTCGGCGATGGGCTTGGGCGTTGCTTCGTCGCCGGATGCCGCCTCCAGCGCCCGCTCAAGGTTGTCCACCACCGGCAACAGCTCGCCGGTAAAACGTTCGAGGGCGTACTTGCGGGCTTTCTCTATGTCCTGTTCAGCGCGCCGCCCCAGGTTCTGGGCGTCCGCCTGGGCGCGCAGCGCCGTATCCCTGGCCTCGGCCAGTTCGGCCTCCAGCCGGGCTATTTCCTCTTCCAGGCCGCCTGACGCTTCCTCAGCGGGCGTCTCATCGGGCTGTGCTTCCAGCGCCTCATCGCTATTCTCAGCCGGCTGGCGGCTTGTGTCGGTCTGCTTCTGATCGTCTTTCGCCACGTTTGCACTCCGTTCAATGGCTGTAGTGTTCTCACCGCCCGCACAGAGCGACGCGCACGGCTACCTGCCGCAGATATGGGGCCACGCGAGCGTTATTCAAGGGTAAAAAAAGCAGGGCTCCGCCGAGCGGCTTCAGGCCCGGCGGCAAACGGGCCACAATCAGGGAGACAGGGCGGAGCTCAGCATCCTGGCGGTTACATCCACAATGGGGATAATCCGCTCATAGGCCATGCGAGTGGGGCCAATCACGCCCAACACCCCCAGCGTCGCGTTGCCATCGCCATAGGGCGCTGTGACCACGCTGTAATCGCCAAAGACCTCGTAGCCGGCCTCTTCGCCGATGAAGATCTGCACGCCGTCCGCGCGGGTGCAGCGCTCAAGCAGGTGCAGGATGTCTTTCTTGCGCTCGAAGGTGTCGAACAACTCCCGCAGTTTGAGCATTTCTTCGGCGGTGGCGTTGCCCAACAGGCGCGTCTTGCCCGCCACCACATACTCGTCCCGGGTATCCTCGTGATCCAGCGCCTTGTTCGCCAGCGCCAGCGCGTCTTCCAGATACTGATCAATAGTGCTGCGGGCCTCCTGCATCTCACGCAGAATCTGCTCCTGCACCTGGCGCAGGGGGCGCCCTGCAAAGCGCTGATTGACCATGGCAGCCGCCTCGCGCAGCTGGGCCTCGCTGAACGGCCGCTGGGTGTGAATGATGCGGTTCTGAACCTCGCGCTCGTTGACTACCAGGATCACCAGCACCCTGTCGCCCGTGAGCGGCAGGAACTCCACTTGCCGTAGTTCCTGCGCCTCCTGTCGCGGTACCGTGACCAACCCCGCCTGCGAGGTGATCACCGACAGCAGGGAGGAGGCGGATTGCACCAGTTCGCTCGAGGATTTGTCCGGGTTGAGCGCCTGTCGCAAGGCCGCCACCGCCTCATCTTCCAGCGGCTTGACCTGCAACAGGGTGTCTACGAACAGGCGATAACCCATGGCGGTTGGCACGCGACCGGCGGAGGTATGCGGTGAGTGCAAGTAGCCGCGCTCCTCCAGATCGGATAGCACGTTGCGAATCGTGGCAGTGCTTACCGGCAGTCCGGCCGTCTCACGCAGCGTACTGGAACCCACTGGCTGCCCTTCACGAATATGTTGTTCCACCAGGGCCTTCAGCAATACGCCTGCGCGCTCTGATATTTCTCCGCTTCCCATTATCCCCTCGACTCTTATACCAGCCGATTTGTATCACAGCGCAGCGTAAATACAAACTGCGCCGGTGATCGAAGAGGCTGTTTATTGCGTGCGGCAAGTGGGGTATAACTGGCGGAATTCTCTCGGGACCGCACATGCTCACCCAGATTCACATTAGCAACTACACCATCGTGGCAGAGCTCGAGATGGATTTCTCGCAGGGCATGACCGTAATCACCGGCGAAACAGGAGCCGGGAAATCCATCATGCTCGACGCGCTGGGCCTGTGCCTCGGTGATCGCGCCGACCCCGCGGCCGTGCGCCCCGGCAGCGAGCGCGCCGAAATCAGCGTGGCCTTCGCTGTAGCCGACATTCCCGCAGCCGAGGCGTGGTTGCGCGAGCGCGATCTCTACGTCGGCGAAGAGCTCCTGCTGCGCCGCGTTATTACCGCCGAAGGGCGCAGCCGGGCCTATATCAATGGCACCGTCTCCACCCTGCAGGACTGCGCGGCGCTGGGGACGTTGCTCATCGATATCCACAGTCAGCATGCGCATCAGTCCCTGTTGCGCAAGTCGAACCAGCGGGAACTGCTGGACGCCTACGCCGGGCATCTGGCCCTCACCCGGGAAGTGGAGCAGTGCGCGTCCGAGTGGCTCCGGCGGCAACGTGAGCTGGATCTACTCGCAGGCGCGCGCGATGAACGCACCGCGCGCTTGCAGCTACTGTCTTACCAGGTTGAGGAACTGGACACGCTCAGCCTGAGGGATCAGGAGCTGGCCTCGCTCGAACGCGAGGAAAAGCTCCTGGCGAACGCCAACGACATTCTCGGCAGCGCCCATGCGGCGCTTGAACTGTGTGAGGAGCATGAAGCGGGCGTTCGGCGCGCGCTACAGTTGCTGCGCGACGACGCGCATGCCTCAAACGAAGCCGCAGACGCGCGGGAAATGCTGGATTCCGCGGCGATCCAGATCAGCGAGGCCAGTGCGCAGATTCAGCGGCACCTGGACGCGGTGGAAGTGGATCCGGAAAAGCTCGCCGAGGTGCAACGCCGGCTGGAAAGCATCTATGACGTTGCGCGTAAACACCGTGTTATGCCGGAACAGCTCGCCGAGCGACACAGCGCCCTGCGCGAGGAACTCGCGGGGCTCGAAAACGGCGGCCGGCGCATCGAGGAGTTGCAGCGGGAATTGACCTCACTGGCTGAACAGTACGCGGTGGCCAGTGCGAAACTGAGCAGGCAACGCTCCCGGGCGGCGCGCAAGCTGGTAAAGAAGGTATCTGCCGTGCTCGCAACGCTGGCAATGGATCAATGTGAGCTGGAAATCGCCCTGCCAGCACTGAAAAGTCAAAACCCACACCCACAGGGACGCGAGGAAGTGGATATCCGCATCAGCACCAATCCTGGCGCACCGCCCCGGCCGCTGGGCAAAATCGCCTCCGGTGGCGAGTTATCGCGTATCAGCCTGGCGATTCAGGTGGTCACGGCAAGCAGCACCACGGTGCCGAGCATGGTGTTCGATGAGGTCGATGTGGGCATCGGCGGCGCGGTAGCGGAGGTTGTGGGGAAATTGCTGCGGGCGCTGGCTGCACAGGCACAGGTGCTGTGCGTGACACACCTGCCGCAAGTGGCAGCGCAGGGGCACGAACACCTGCGCGTCACGAAATCCAGCACTGACAAAAACGTTGAAACACGCTTGAGCCGGTTGCGGGAGGAGGAGCGGATTCAGGAAATAGCGCGCATGCTGGGCGGCCTAAAAATCACCGAGCAGACCCTCGCACATGCGCGCGAGATGCTCGCCGGCTGAGGCCGCCGCCTTTCAGCTCGGCTCAGCAGCCGCTGCCTGCCATTATTTCTTCTTGCGAACGTACAATACGAGGGAGTGGTCGACCAGCTCAAAACCGTGTTCAGCGGCAATCTCTTTCTGCCGCCGCTCAATTACCGGATCAGTGAACTCCACCACATCGCCGGTAGCCTCACAGATCATGTGGTCATGATGGCCGCCTTTGGCCAGTTCAAACACCGAATGGCCGGTTTCGAAATTATGCCGGATCACAAGCTTGGCGCTTTCAAACTGCGTCAACACGCGATACACCGTCGCCAACCCAACATCTTCGCCTGAGTCGCGCAGAGCGTCGTACACGTCTTCAGCGCTCATATGCTGAGCGCCTTTGTGCGTGGATTCCAGTACTTCCAGAATCTTGACGCGCGGCAGGGTGACTTTAAGCCCTGCCTTGCGCAGCTCCTGATTATGCTCAGCCATGGCCGGAGGGGTTCTCTGTGCTATCCAGTGGCTGTATGATGCCACCCCATCGAGGGAAGTGGAAGTTTTACCCGATGCGTATTGTCTGGATAGCCCTGTTCACTGTATTGCTAGGCGCCTGCGGCTTCGTAGGATTTCCCGGCGTGTACAAAATTGACGTTGAGCAGGGCAACATCATTAGCCAGGAACTGGTAGATCAACTCAAGCCGGGCATGAGCCGTCGGCAAGTGCGTTTTGTGCTGGGCACGCCCCTGGCGGAAGACCCCTTCAATCCGGATCGCTGGGACTACCCCTACGTCAAGCGCAACGGGCAAACCGTGCTCAGCAAATCCCATCTTACACTGCGCTTCGAGGGTGACTCACTGGTTGCGGTAGAAGGCGACTATCAGCCTGCAGCCTGGCAAACCGGGCCGGACACACCCGCAAGCCAGCCATGACCGAGGGCGCCGTCAACAGCCTGCACACTTTCCAGATCGACATCGTACACGGGTGCCAACTGCGCTGCGTGGGCTGCCCCAACTCCACCATCATGGACAAGGTCCGGCGGGTGGACCCGGAGGATTTCAGCGCCTGTCTCGATAACGTCGACGTACAGTACATAAAACACCTGCGGCTGTTTAATTTCGGCGAGCCCCTGCTGCACACAGATCTCACCGGTATTTTCAGGATCCTGGCACGACAGCCCTGGAAAGCCGAGGAAACAGAGATCTCCACCAACGCGCAGTGGTGCGACTGGGAGGATCTGGAGCGCGCGCTGGCCCTGGGAGTACTCGACAGGCTGGTGGTGAGTTGCGATGGCGACGGCACGCCCGAACAGTATGAACAGCTGCGGCCACCGGCGAAGTGGGACAAGCTCATCGAGTTTCTGGAGCGCGCGGCCGACATCCGCGAGCGCGTCGCACCCGGCTTGCAACTGGTCACGCGCAATATTATTGAAGATCAGGCAGCCATGCGGCGCTGGGAGCAGGTGCTGTTGCCGCGCGGCTGGACGCCTGAGTTTCGCGACTGGAAAGTGCTGCCGGAAGCGCAGCAGAATCGCACCGGCAGGCCACTGGAAGTGCCCGACGATATCTGCACCTTCGTGGCGCCGTCCGAGCATTTTCAGGAACAGTACCACGGCGGATTGCACCAGCTTTACGTGGACGCCCAGGGCACGGTCGTGCCCTGCTGTGCCCACCCCAGCGCCGCCAATCTCGGCAGCCTGCGACAGTCAAAAGTCAGTGAGCTGATGCACAACGAAGCCCGACAGGCGTTCATTCACTCACTCGCCACCAACCGCAAAAACGTGCCGGTGTGCAATGTCTGTGAGTTTGGTCCACCGGAGGCACCGGGGAAATCCTTTGCGCAACTCGACCCGGAAAAAGCCAGGACAACAGACGATACCGTGCAGATCGTAAATATCAGCGGTTGAGCCGCAGCTCCGCGATGCCGCGGCTGCCCGCCACCGGCAGATGCCAGGATACGAACGCAGATCAGTCCCCGGCCTTGCCGCGTCGCTCCTTCACACGCGCCGCTCGCGCCTTGCGCACCTCTTTAGGATCCGCCACCAGTGGACGGTAAATTTCCACCCTGTCGCCCTCGTTGAGCGGCTGTGTCGGGGCTATCACCTTGCCGAAAATTCCAAGCTTGGCGTTCTCCAGGTCCATGCCTTCAAACTGCTCCGCGATGCCCGACTTTCGCGCCGCTTCCAGGGCGCTGGTTCCCACCGGCACTTGCAGGCCCAGAATGCTTTGTTTGTGCGGTAGCGCATAAGCTACCTCTACTGAAATCATTTGCTCCGTGCTCATCGCCCTATCCATTCAACTGTCTGACGCGCCGGGATACAGCAGCCTCCCGATCAAAAAACTGGTGCGGTGTACAGGATAACAGAGCGCGACAACTTATGAATTTCATATAGCCGCTCCCCGTGATTCGCCTGCTGGTCAGCCGGGCCACTAGATATGCGGCGCCAGTAACAACAGCACAATTGCAGGGGCCGCGACGTAGCGCAGAAGAAACCGCCAGTAGCGGAAAAAGGCGGAGGATTCGCGTTCCAGATACGTGCGCAACAGCTCGGGCTTCATGCGCCAGCCCACAAACACGGCCACAAGCAAGGAGACCAAGGGCAACAGAAGGACCGCGGTCAGACGGTCCAGAAACTCAAACAGGTTTCTATTTCCATACCACAGGGCACTCTCCCCGGGCGTCAACGACACCACCACAGCCAGGGCCAGGAACCAGACCGCCACCCCCGCAAGCACGGCCGCCGTGATGCGCTCGATCCGTGCAAACTGCATCAACGCGCTGACAATCGGTTCCATGATGGCAACCGCGGAGCCCAGGGCGGCCAGCATCACCAGCAGAAAGAATATCGTACCGTACAGGTCTCCCTGAACCGTGTTGCCGAAAGCGTAGGGCAAACTCACGAACAGCAGGCCCGGGCCCATCGCCGGCTCCATGTTATTGGCAAAAACGATGGGGAAAATGGCAAGGCCTGCAAAGATGGCAATCATGGTATCGAACACGGCCACGGACAACACCGTGCGCCCGATGGGAATCCTCTCGGGTGCGTAGGCGCCATAGCTGATTCCGGTGCCCACTCCCACGCCGAGCGTGTAAAACGCGTGGCCCAGCGCAACCAGCGCCGCCTGTGGCGAAAAATCCAGCAACCGGGTGGTGAACAGGAAGCGCCGGGTGGCGTCCATATCGCCGTGCTCAAGGCCGAACCGGATCAGATAGGCCAGTAGCGCCAGAAGTGCCGGAACCGCGAGCCAGACCAGCAGCCCCAGGCCGCGGCGAACGCCAAACACCAGCACGCCAACGGTAAGCAGCAGGAACAGGCTCTGCCAGTAAATCTGCTGTAAAGGCTCGGCGACAAAACGGCCAAAGTGCTGGCCCACTTCCACAGCCGGGGCTGCTGAAAACACGCCCATGTGCATGAACCGCGCATACGCCATCGCCCAGCCGGCAACCACGATGTAGAAGGCGAGTATGCACAAACCGGTGAGGCAGGCCAACGCACCCACGGACATCCACCCCCGCGACAGCAACGAGCGATCGGCGGCCCGGCGTATCGAGTGCAGCGGCCCCGCCCTGCCCTGATTGCCGATAACGATTTCAGCAATCATCACGGGCACCGCAATCAGGAACAGGCACAGTATGTAGGTGATAAAAAATGCCGCGCCGCCGTTCTCACCGCTGAGATAGGAAAAGCGCCAGAGGTTGCCGAGGCCCACCGCCGAGGCAGACAGCGCCAGCACGAAGGTTGTGCGCGAGCGCCAGCGCACAGTGGGACCGAAAGCAGTGGCAGTCACTGCTGCTGAAAGATGCTGCGAATCATGAAATCAGGTTGCCCCACCACCGCCAGATGAAAAAGGGAAGGATTCACGTTCCCCGGCCAAGTATACGCCGGGCTTATCCGTATAATGCGCGCCATGGGAAAAAAGAACAGCGGCAAACCCGACAATACGATCGCCCGCAACAAACGCGCGAGCTTCGATTACCAGTTGCTGGAAACATTCGAAGCAGGCGTGGCGCTGCAGGGCTGGGAGGTCAAGAGCCTGCGCATGGGCAAGGCGGATCTTGGGGATTCCTATGTTCTGATCAAGGACGGCGAAGCCTGGCTGCTTGGCGCCAGCATCCAGCCGCTGGACACTGTCTCAACGCACTTCGTCTCCGACCCGATTCGCACCCGCAAACTGCTGCTTAAAAAGCGCGAGCTGGCAAGAATTCTCGCCGCCACGGCACAAAAGGGCCAGACCTGCGTATGCACGCAACTCTACTGGAAGGGTCATCTGGTAAAAGCGCGTATCGCGCTCGCCACGGGTAAAAAATCGCACGACAAACGCGACACCGAGAAAGAGCGCGACTGGAACCGGCAAAAGCAGCGCATCATCCGCGACAACGTGAAACAGTGAACAAAAACCGGCCGGGCAGCCTCCCGGCCTGAGCGGAACTCACCACTTGTAACCCAGTTTCACGTTGTAGGTTTCATCCGTGTCATCCACGCCCTCCACGGCCCCGCCGTCGAATTCATACTTCGCCTCCGCAGACGCCTCCAACCCAAACACAAGGGGAAACCGCAGCCCCACCGTGGTATTCACTATGAGTGCGTCGGCATCGCTGAAGTTGAGCACGCCGAGCTGGTCGGCATACAGTTCCAGGCCGGGCAGAATTTCGCTGGTGAGCCGCAGCTCCCAGTTGGCACCCCAGTAGTCGTTGTCGTCGGCCGCATCGAAGTACTCGTTCACACGCACCACACCCACTTCGCCGTGTAATGTGGCCAGAGGCGCCTCGAGGAACTGCCGGCCAATATAGGGGCCGATGCCCGTACGCAAATCGAGATCGGCAAATTCATCCCGCTCGAACAACGCCTGAAAGCCAAGGTAATTATCGGGATCGTCACTGGAGAACCGGTCATACTTGTTGCGTAGCATCCAGCTATATTTATTGCGCTCGTTATTGGCCTCGTCAATCTCCCAATTGCCGCGCACGGTGTAGCGGTCACGCAGGCTCCGCCATACGCTTTCCAGGTCCATGTCCAGTTCATCGGTGTCTGTGTTGCCCCGCTCTGACTCCAGGGCCGCATTGGCGCGCCCGAACCATTTATAGCCCTCCCCGAGTCGCCAGGGCTCGGGATTGATCAGCCGGAGAGTGGGCACATCGACCCGCACCGGGCTTTCGTCATCGCTGAGTATTATCAGGTCATCGCCCTGCTCCACGATGCGCTTGTCTTTGTATACCGCCCCATCCTGAAGCAGTACATTGACCCTGGCGTCGGTCACTATTGTCTTGATATTGGCTTTCTGGATGCTGATTTCGCCGGCAAAGGGTGTCGCAAAAATTACATGCGTCTCATCAGCGCTGACGAGCGTGCCTATCAGCAACGAGCCGTTTTTCATTGCCAGTTGATCGGCCTGTGCGACGCCGCCGAGCAGGCACAGGGCCAAACCGGCAATGAATATTCTCGGGAGCATTGGTTAAGTCCTGTCGCAGTTGAGCAGCGCGGTAGTATAGCCAACAGTGCCAGCGTTGCGTCCGCCGGGGCGCCCCAACCACAACGCGATCACAGTGGCGGCGCCCGTGCGCCGTTGCTACCATCCATTGATCAACTGCCACCGACAGCCACCGTGAATCGACTCGCAACCGTATTGGTTACCACTGTCCTGGCGATCGGACTGCTGGCTGTTTCGGCCAACGCGCTGCTTGCCAGGGCGCTGAACGCCGCGCTGCCGGGGCTGCTGGAGGAACAGCTCGGCCTTCCCGTGCGCCTTGCTCCGCTGGAGGTGGACCTGCTGCGGATGCATGCGAGCAGCGCCCAACTGGTGCTGGGCAATCCGGACTCACCGGCCGTGCAAGCCGGCGACGTGGACATCTCAATTTCCTTCGCCGATTTGCTAAAGGGCGAGCTACACATCGTGTCCGTATCGGGTGAACTGCTGCAGATAGCCCCAGGGCGCTGGCCTGCCACCGACGAGCCCGCTGCCGCAAACTACCTGGGGCTGCGCGAGTGGCTGCCGGAGCAAATTTCTTTGCAGCGTCTGGTCATTGTGCCCGAGGAAGGCTCGAACATTGTACTGGAAGCTCTCGCGTGGCAGCTCGAAGAGGATGGTGGGGCATCTGTCAGCGCTCAATTCAGCAACAATTCCACTGACATAGCACTCAACGCCACGCTGGCCTCACTGCACGACCTGCTGGCGCTGCACTCGGCAACCGTTGGGCTGCAGGCCGAAGTGGCCGAAAGCCCGGGCTCGTCAATCGCTGTTCAGGCAGACATTGTTCCGGGCGACAGCGGTGGCTACGCTCTCGAAGCCACCCTGGATGCGCCCGGAATAGCGGCAACAATCCAGGCCTCGAGCGAACAGCCCTGGAGCCTGCCGAGCCGCTCGAATACGCACATCAGCTCCCTGCTGCCCGACAAACTGGAATCGCTGCTACTTGCCTACCTGCCGCAGGATAAATCAACGCCGCTGGCGCAGTGGCTGGATGCACCAGTGCCCCGCCTGGCGCTGCCCGCGCATCAGGGCGCGCTGCGCATCGAGCAGGCGCAATGGGCGGGCAAGACGCTCTCCAACACGGGTTTGCGGATCAAAACCCACGCCGACGGGCTGGATATCAGTGAGTTTAGGACTACCGCCCTGGGGGCCTTATGGCAGGGCGATATGAGCGTGAATAGTGACGCTGACGGCTGGAAGGGCACACTCTCGGCATCGGTTGACACAGACAAGGCAAGCGAAGCACGCGACCGGCCGCTCGAGCTCCTGGGTGCGGACTACCTCCAGATGGAATCGGGCAGTACGCAACTCACAGCCCGCGGAGCAAACTGGGGAGAACTGCTCTACTCGCTCGCGGGGGCGTTCAGTGCAACGGGCACGTTCATTGGTACCGAAACAGTGCCCCTAACCGTCACCGGGAATCTGGACAACCAGGCCGGAGCATTTGCACTCGAGAAACTGGCCGTCCAGCTGGGCGAGGGCCGGCTAACGGGCAAGGTGCTGCTCGCGGGCACCCAGCACCGTCGTCTTGAGATCGAACTGCAGGCCAATGGTCTGGATCTGTCGTTTCTCGCAGCGACAGGGAATGCCGATGCCAACAAGGTACGCTCAGAATCCTCAGCCGAGATACCACTGGCAGAGCTCGCGGTGTTTTCAGGTATGGACGTGAACGCGTCCATTGAGGTTGAGAATCTGCTTGCGCCGGGCCTATTGCTTGCCAGCGCGCAGGTATCTTTAACACACCAGGGGCAGAAGGACGCTGCCCAGACCGCACTTGATGTCAGCGCGACCGACCCGAGCGGCGGTGAGTACCGCCTCAACGCCACGGCGGAGCAAACGGCAAAGGACAGCATCGCTTTCAAATTGCACGCCGAACTGGCGCAGGCGGACTTGCCGGCCCTGCTGCGACAGCCCGGGCTGCCGCACAGCCGCGCAACGGGACGCCTGTCGCTCGAGAGCGCGGCGCCACTTGCCGCGGGCGAGACCGGGACCATCAATGGCAGCACTGAGTTCACTCTGGCACTGCGGGCCGACGATGACTGGCAACGCGCGCCGCGCGCCGGAGAATCGCTGACACTCAGCGCCGATACCGTTTTGACGCATAACAAGCAACGCCTCGACGAAGTGCGCTTTGAGAACCTGCACGTCGCCGGCAACGGCGTGGAAATATCGGGCACTGCTTCACTGGCAGAGGACCGCACGCCCCGGCTGCAGGCAACGCTCGAATCCCGGGAACTGAACCTGACTCAACTGCAGGCCCTGCTGCCGGAAAATACTGAACAGGCGGAGAGCGAAGACACCCTGAGCAGACTGCGGGAGTTCGGGTCGGCTGAGCTATCGCTCAGAGTCGGGCAGCTCAGCGTAAATACCACGACGCTCAGGGATGTCTCTCTCGAGATGACAACAGGGCAGGAGCGGATCGACATCGGCACGCTGGAGCTCAGCGCCAAGGGTGGCGAGTTCGCCGGCAGCGGCAGCATTAGCTGGGAGGGCGACGAGGCCAGTCTGGCGGTTTCCGCCCGCTTGAGCCACATCGACCTGGACCGGTTCCTGTTCGTAGACAGCCGCCAGACCGCCGTGCCGCTTTCCGGTAGCCTGCAGCTTGAGAGCGCCGGAGCTTCGCAGGCCGCGCTGCTGGGCAATCTCAGTGGGCGGGTAGATCTCAGCGCGAGCGAATCCTCGAAGGACGCGGCTCCACAGTCGCGCAGACGCATACTTCTGCAGGCAGAACGACTGCCCGATGGCATGCAACTGGATGTGAGCACGCTCATCTGGGGCGATACGGATTTGAGTGGCCAGTTAACCTACCAGCGCGGCACGCCGGATACACTGAGCATCGATATTGCAGAGGGAACGCTGTCGTTGTTGCCCTGGGAGAGCGGCGAGGATTCAGCTCCCGATTCCGGGAAGGGCGGCTCAACCAGCACCATCACCAGCGCCGCAAAAACCGGTGCGAGCTTTGTCGGCAACCTGCTCCTGTCGCCACTGAAGCAGTTGGCCGACGATACGCCGACCCGCGCGGGCGATCGCGTGTTCAGCCCGGAGCCCATACCCGTAAATGCACTGGACGGGCTGAATATTGGCATAACGGGCCAGCTCTCGCAGCTGCAAAGCAGTGTGATGAGCGCGGCCGATATTCAGTTTAGCGCCAGCAATACAGGCAGATTGTTTTCAGCTTCCGCCAAAAGCCGGGCCATGCACGGTGGACAGGCAGCGCTAACGCTGACTTTCGATGCCCGCAAAGCCAAACCGGAGATGGAGCTTGAGAGCACGTTTACCGGCGTGAAAGGCTTCACGGGCGATGCCTCCTATCCGCACTCGGGCTTTGCGTCCATCAGTTCCAACGGTTCAAGCATCGCAGAGCTGGCCGCAAACAGTTCGGGGATTTTCTACCTGGAGCTGGGCAGCGGCCGCTTCGAATACACGGGCATGGGGCTGCTGAGCGCGGACATCGCAACGAGCATGTTGCGCACGCTGCTTCCCGGCGAGGAGAGTGACAAGTCGAAACTGGAATGCGCTGCCGCCTTGTTCCTGGCCGAAGACGGCGAGGCAGCAACCCCTTACGGGTTGGTTGCGCGTACCAACCGCGCCAACCTCGTGGGGCGCGCCCAGGTGAACCTGCGCGATGAAACACTGCGCGTTCAGCTCGACTCCCGCAGCCATGAAGGCGTTGGCCTCTCGGTCGGCAGTCTGTTTTCCAATACCGTTGAGCTGCGCGGCCCACTTTCCGATCCGCGTATTGAGCCGAATACAGCAAGCATACTCTGGCGCGGCTGGGCGGCGGTGATGACCGGGGGGCTCTCGGTGGTGGGTGAAAGCGTACTCAAGCGTGCCCTGGCGAGCGAGGAGCCGTGCCTGCGCATGCAGGAGCTAATGCGCGAAGGGCTTTGCCCGAACAATGCGCGGGCCGCTTCGTCGTCGCTGGTATGCCCGGGCGGCGCCAGCGCACCCTGATGTGAACCAAATCCAGGAAATGCTGTCTATTACTGCAGATTCACAGCGGACAGGGTATTGACCGCAGCCATATGCGCTATACTGTGCGCGACACCAAGGGGGCGATTCGGATTCGACGACGGTAACGAACCCTTCAGGTGCATGCCGTGATGGTAGCCAATCACGTTAATCCAAAGCTGCAAACTATTAGTTGCCAACGACGACAACTACGGTGCACAACTGGCTGCGTAAGCAGTCCTGAGTGTACTAACTAGTGGCTTCGGCCCTAGCGGTTTCTAGCAAGGTTCCAGCCCCGCGCTAGCGACTGTCATATAGAACTGGATCGCGACGAGGTATGTTCTGGACCAAGTCGTTAAATACTTACAGGGCTCGCCAACCACGTCCTGACCGTTGGGCTGTGGAAGGCTAAATCAATAAACGGAAACTAAGCATGTAGAGCCTAAGGCAGAGTACTGGCGGACGCGGGTTCAACTCCCGCCGCCTCCACCAATTAGAAAGGGTGCATACTCGACACATGGGTTGCACTTTATACCGAAGACATGGGTAACACTTGGCTTTTCCCCACTAAAGGGGGATGCACCTATATTCACTACACCCGGTTGATGATACCGTCCCACCCGCAATGGGTTAAGACGCGCAATCGGGGCGGCGAAGTACTGTGAAGGGAATCATCACACGGCGGTATTGCACAGCGAGATAGGGTCCTCTAGTAAATTTGCGATATCCCAAATGAGGTTAGGATTCTTTTTGATTTGCTCTTGGTTTGCCATGTAATTCTCTGAGTTAAATTATCGCCTAAACACCCTTTGGCGGTGATAGCTAATATAGCCCTGGTGTTTATCGGCTATCGCGATGGCCATGGATGAGTTAATACCCAAAGACGCAGAGTCTTCCAATTGCTCTGAGACCCGAATCGCACCCGATTCTTCAAAGCTGATATAACCAAGATCAAACACTTTATCAAGATTGGGAAGTAGCAGTAGGCCATTGTAAGGGTCAAGCCGTTCTTGGTTATCAGCCTTTGACCAAGGCTTGATATGCGACGCGACGAGGAAGCGGGTATCGCGATAGCCGGTAACAGCGCAACCACCCCATTCTAAAATGAGCTGTTTACGAAACTGTCCCTGCCCAACCCGAGTGTTTACCAGGACGGCTTTATCAGTAGCGGAAAGTGCTGGATCTTCGACAATCTGATTCAGATCTTGCTCAAGATCGTTCTGAGTGACATCCGCCAAGAAATCGGCATAGGTATTGAGGGCGGCGTTGTACATACCTTTACCCACAGTGTTGCGGGCCTCATAGATTGCTAACTGACGAATACCCTCACAGGCCTGGCGGAACTCTTCAACAGTGGTGAACTCATGCAATGATTCTCTTACTAGACCCGCCTGAGCTGCCCATTTGGATAGGCTTCCAGCGATAGCCATCGAATAGTTCTTCGCCGTTTTGGGCGATTTTCCTAACGAGGCAAGCCATTGTTCAAAATTCATACAGCGCAATATCCAATTTCGGCTTAGGGTTTTCTAGAAGGCGCCCAGAATACCTGAATTCGAAAGGTCTACAAAAAAATGTGACTTCTTTGGTCAATAGCCACCATGTAGCCGACATAAATTGGGGAATTTCTCCTGAATAAGACCCTCACATAAGAACGCAGGGAGAATATCTGAGGGTATAACTACACATTAAATCTAATATTTTGCCTATTTATTAGCTGCTCATAAAGTTTACTCAGTTGGCGCAGCCCACCAATTTTCCATTCAAAAAAACCCAAAAAAGCCGCTGAAGCCCTGTTTTATATCTCCTGATTAATCATCAAACCAACGACCGACGATAGGCCGCCGACAGAAGATCAGGCAGCTTTGCCGCATCAGTACACAACCTAACCGGATCTGGCCGAATGCCAACTCGCCCAAGATCAAGGCGATCCGCATCCCAGCAAGTCATCACGGTCACATCTGCCACCGTCTGCCCGTCGCTATGAGCCGAACAGGCTTCCTGCAGTAAATGAAGGGGAGCAGTTTACCCAGAAGGGCAGAGCCGTCCCGTACCTGCACGCGGTTGACGCTACTGTTCCAGGTTGCCCCCCATGGATCAGCAGCCTGGACAAATTCTAAGAATATGTCTTGACCCGGACGTCCGCCCACACTAGTCTGCCAAGACACTTTTTCTGGCAGTGTCTTGGCTGCCGTATCGAGGAAACCTCTGTGGCTACCACCTTCAACCCCGCCGTCGCTGGCGACGCGCCCTACCTTGAGCGCCCGACCTGTGACGATCTCAGTCATATCCCGGGCAGCAACGGGTTGCCCTTTGTCGGCAACCTGTTCGAGGTGATCAAGGATATCAACCGCTTCCAGCAGCGCCAGATTGCTCGCTATGGGCAGTTGTCGCGGATCAACATGGGTCTCGCCAAGGGCATACTGGTCACCCACCCGGACCATCTACGGCAGGTTTTCACCGACCCGGATGAAAGCTTTTCCAGTGCCATGGGTTACGAGGGCCCCGTGAGTACGCTGTACGGCGGCTCGATCATCACCCAGGACTTTTCCCACCACAAGGCCAGCCGCCGGGTATTCCAGACCGCCTTCAAGCGCCCCGCCCTGGAAGGCTATGTGGAGGTCATGAACCCCACCATCCGCGAGAACATCGAGCAATGGGGTACGCAGGGTGATATCCGCTACGTCGAAGCCGCGCGCAAGATCCTGATCGATGTCGGCGCGCGCGTATTCTTTGGCACCCGCCCCGACGGCGAACAACTGCGCTACATCGCCAACCTGTTCCACGAGATGAACTACGTCGGGCTGATGGCGCTGGCGCACCGCAACATCCCGGGCAGCCGGTACTGGCGCGGCCAGCGCGCCAAGCGCAAGATGGAGGCGCTGATCCTGGACGTTATTCACCAGCGGCGTGCCGACCCGGGCAACGACCTGACCAGCATCCTCGCCGCGGAGCGCGACGACGACGGCGAGCTGTGGCCCGCCGAGGCCCTGCTGCCGCACCTCAACGTGCTGCTGTTCGCCGCCCATGACACCACAGCTGGCGCAACCAGCCATATGCTGATGTACCTGTCGCAACCCGAGAACCAGCACCTGCAGGAAAAGCTGCGCCAGCAGGCCTTTGCGGTGGATGCGGAAAACCCCACCCTGGCCGACCTGGACGGCCTGACCGACATGGAGAACACCACTTTCGAGGCCCTGCGCCTGCACCCGGCGGTGGCCGCCATCATGCGCCGCACCACGCGAGAGGTGCGCATCGGCGACCGCGACATTCCCGCCGATACCATGCTGTTCAACATGTCCCACTGGGCGCAGCGCCACCCCGACTACTGGACCGACCCCCTGCGCTTCGATCCGAACCGCTTTTCCGAGGCGCGCAAAGAGCACAAGGGGCACTCATTCCAGTTCCTGCCGTTCGGGGGTGGCGCCCACAAGTGTATAGGCATGCACTTTGCGCTTATGAACGCGAAGCTGATCCTGATCCATACCCTGCGCCGCTACCGCTTCGAGTTACAGCCCGGGTACGACTGCCACTGCGACGTGATGCCGCTGCCCTTCCCGAGCAAAGGCCTGCCGCTGCGGGTGAGGCCGGTCTAGGTTAGCCCGCGTGCCAGCCGCCGAGTGGAAGGCGAAGTCCGAGAGTGCGGAATACGACCGCATGCGCCAGCGGCTGGTAACGGCTGCCTGGGAATTCGCGTGTGATAACGGGCTGCGCCGCCTGACTCTCAACGCTGTCGCCGAGCAAGCAGACTGCGCCCGCTCCTCGGTGTACCGCTATTTCGATAACAAGGAAGAGTTGTTGGGTGCAGTGTGGCAGGATCGCGTACTCGCCATCGGCCACGAACTCGACGCGGAAGTGCGCCGCTGGAACGACCCCCGGGAGCAGATCGTGCGCAGCCTGTACCTCGCCGTTACACAGGTACGTAGCGGGCCCTCGCTGGAGTTGTTCAAGGCGCTGTTGGTAAACGATGAGCAGCACATGGCGGATATCGCACTGGAATACATACCCCGCATTGCTGCAGACATTCTCGCCATCGATTCCATCTACGCTGAGGCCAGGGCACAGGGCCTGTTGCGGGATGACATCAGCGACGAAGACATCCTGCGCTGGCTGGTGACGGTGGCGATCGCCCTGGTACAACTGGACAGCCTGGGGAACGCCCCTGAGCAGGAGCTGGCATTTCTGCACCGCATGCTGGTGCCTTCCATTTTCAAGCCCACCGGATAGCGGCGGCACTGGTAATACCAGACAACACGGGCGCTTCAAGTCCGTGCCCTGCGCCGCCACGTGCGTCTGGAACGCCGGATAGAAGTCATACCACAACAGGGGCGCTCCAAGCGGCTTGCTTCGTGCAGTACTCGGCGAAGGCGCTGAAATCAATCGAGGAACAGCGACTGGCGGCAGACATTCCCGCGGCGTTTGGATATTCTCTGCTCGGGCCAACCAGCAGAAACCGGTCGCGCACTTCCACGCACTAGCAGTGAGGCATCAGCAAGTACCATGCCGGGAGAGAACTTCGGCTACGAGGGCGTGACGATCCGCGTAGAAAGCCAGTCAGCGTCGGACCTTGCATGGATGCGGGAATTCTTTCATCCATGGTTTGACCGGTCGCAGGCTGCGCCGGATGTTTGTGTGGAATATCGCGTCGATCCCGAACGGTTCAGGGAAGTGTACGCGCGGGGTCAGCGCGGAGCATTAGTTCCGATGTTCATGATGGACACCCACGTCATCCATCACCCACTCTGGTCAGCGACCTGCCAGCCGCACCTGATTTACGAAGAAGACTTGTGCCTGTTTACCAGTGTGGACGAGCAACGCGTGACAGTGCTCGCTGAACGTCGGCAACCCAGGTCACGGGTGCACCTCATGCGAGTGGTGCGGGAGCTGGCGATGGGAGCGGCGCAGGCGCGCGGCGGTCGATTTTTGCACGCGTCCGCCGTGGCAATGGATGGACGGGCCATTGTTATGATCGGCAGGCGCATGGCGGGTAAAACCAGCCTGTTGACCTACCTGTTGGCAAACCTCGATGCACGCCTGCTCACCAACGATCGTTTGCTGGTACTGGAGAAATCCGGCAACGTGGAGCTGAGGGGTATGCCGACCATCGTTTCCGTGCGCAATAGCATGCTCCCGCTTTTCCCTGCGCTCGAAGAGCAAATACGCAGGCGGCATTTTACTACCCGGTTGACACTGGAGGAGTGCCGGCAGGCGGATGATAGCGTTTTTGATAACCGGCACCCGGACAAGAAGGTCCTCTCTCCCGCGCAATTCTGCGCCGCGATGAGCAGCGGGACCGAGAGAAGCGCGAGCGCTGGCGTACTGCTCTTTCCCCGGCAAAGCGGTTCCCCGGGCGGCATTGAACTCCGCCGGATGAGCGAGGCGGAAACATTGCTCGCCCTGGAGGACGGCCTTTTCGGCCATATAGGACCAGACCGATTGTCCGGGATGTTCACCCTGCCCATGAATCGCAGGAAATCCACAACCGATCAACAGTTTCTGGGGGCACTGGCAACGGCTTCGCCCGCCTACCAGTGCTCATTGGGCTTGCAGGCATACGAAAGCGCCGTCGGCGCCGAACAGATAAGGCGTTTGCTGTAGTGCCCGAGCAGCTTGAAATCCTGCGATTGATCAGGCTGCTGCGCTACCTGGTCGATGGTGATATCGATTCGGCAGCCGGGTATTTTCCAGATGATAAAGCCGCCAGGGATTCGCTGCTAGCGCTGCTGGGTCGCAACCAGTTGGGAGGGTACTTTCACCTGCTGATCAAGGATGGCCCGCTGCAGAGTCTTTTGCCTGCCGTGGAAGCGGCCGAGCTTGAGAAGGCTTATCTCACGCAGGCAGAGCGCGCTCACTCTCACCTGGTTTTATTGAAGCAACTACAGCAGTGCTTCGAAAGGAGGAATGTTCCCTTTGTCGTGCTCAAGGGCCTGTATATTTCCCACAGGTTCTTCGGTGATATCAGCAAGCGCTTTATGTGGGATCTCGATGTGCTGGTTCATCCCGAAGATCTGCAGCTTGCGCTCGAGGCGGCAGAAAGTATGGGCCTCGCTCCCACCGCGGAGCTTCCAGTAGACGTAACCGACCCACGGTGGGGCATCCACGCGGTGGAACTGGCGGATCAGCGTGGCAAGGTCGACATCCACATTGCGCTGCGCAACCTGCCGGGAATCCACATAGACCTCGATCGCCAATGGCGGCATGCTCGCCCCTACACGATTGACGGCGCGCCCTTACCCTGTGCCAGTGACGAGGATACGCTGTTTCTCTGCTGCCTGGGCCTGGGCACCGATATGCGCAGGGGCCGGTTCAACCTGCGCAAAGTGTGGGATGTTTATCTGATGCTGCGCCAGATCGACGGAACAATAGACTGGCCGGCGTTCCTGGCGCAGCGTGATCGGGAGGGTGCATTGCAGCTCGTCATCAATACGCTCGCGTTCGTGATATTTCTGATAGATTGCGCCGAAGAGTGCCCCTCGGTCGTCGCCGCGCTACAACCACATTCCCGGCGACTGATTATCGGGAGTACTGAAGATGCGCTTGCCCTGTACGGCAGGAGGCAAAGCACCCTGCACAATCACCGGCTGTTCTCTCGCTTGTTGCCGATACCGGCATGGCGATACTGGTTGCAGTGGTTGGTCACGGCGCCGGCCAGGCGGCTGTACTACCGGGGAACGGGCCCGAAAAAAAAGCCATGACAGAATCCTCGAGTCGCTCTCCCTCCCGGGCAACCCTCCGTGCCCTCCACGCCGATCTTGTCTATCTCATAGACCAGCTTCCCCACCGCGTTGTCGCAATACGCAATATCGGCCGAATGGCAGCGGAAGACCGCGGCTGCCATCTGCTCACGCTGGAGAACGGTGATCTGATCAAAGCCAGGCTGAACGTTTCAGAAGTATTTCGGGCGAGGGCCACGGATATCCTCGACTCTCTTACCGACCTCGGCTTCAGCCGGGTGCTGGCGCGCCGTGGCAAGGCCACGCTGGAGGAATGGATACCCGGGGAAATTCTTTCCACCCTCGCGCCGGTCGCAAAGCATGCCGCGCTGGGGGGAGAATTGCTCGGGCAGGTACATGCCCGATCGGTCGGCACGCACACGACCGACGGCATAGAACGTGATTTGTCGTGGCACCTGGGCCAGTTGCAGGACAGCCTGGACGAATTGCATGATCGCGGGCACCTGTCGGCGGAAGTCGCTGCGAAGCTCAAGGCGGATACGCAGTCTTCGGTGCCGGCGACTAGCGAAATGGGGATCGTGCACCTGGATTTCTGTGCCGACAACATGGTCTGGACCGACGATGAAGAACTGGTGGTTTTCGACAATGAGCGATTCAGGGATGGCGAGCTGGACTTCGACCTGGCGCGTTGCTTTATGCGGTGGCCAATGACCGCTTCACAGTTGGCGGCGTTTCGAGCCGCCTATCAGGAACACAGATCCCTGGATGCCTTCGATGCACATCGCGGCTTCTGGATGGTTTGCGCCCTGGCCCACTCGGCCTCCTATGCACTGCATGCCGGTGCACGGAACGACCAGGCGCTGGACTCTCTGGCCCGGTGGGCAGAGGGCGGTGCCACGGCCTGAAATACCACGTTGGTGGCGACTACATCGAGGGCAGGCGCATACTGACGTAGTCGATATTCTCCATGATTGCATCCCTCGGATGCACGAAGCGCATGACGAAGGCCACCCTGGGTTGATCCGAGATGTTGTCGAGACTCCGGTGAATGTTCCAGGAGTTGAACAGGTAATACTCCATGGCCCGGGCCGGCAATACCACGGCTTCTCCCTCATCCACACCCTGCGATTCAAGGGGCACACCCGCCAGACCGTCAAAACCTTTGCGCCAATCGCCATGGAGTTTGTCAAAGGTACCGGGTATGAGACTGAGTGGACCGCACTCTACCGGCACGTCCCCGAGCGCAATCCAGGCGCTGACTGAAGGTATCGGGTATCCGTCCGGATAAAGGCCTGCGTCGTAATGAGCCACGTCCTGGTGCCAGGGAACGCTATCGGGACGACCGGCAAACTTCACCCGCAGGCGGGTGTGAACCAGCATCACCTCTTCACTCTCGAGCAACTGCGTTACCGGCGCCACCAGCGAGGGATGAGAACACATGCCCATTAGTTCCTCACCGAGAAGATGGGGATCGTAGAGATTTATCCGGTCGATATCAGAATGCGCCCACTCGTCCGGGTGAGGAATCGCGCAATCCGTTCCCTTAGCGATGCCGCCCCGTTCTGCAGCCATTGCCGGAAGTCTATACAGTAAGGAACTGCTGCAGTTCAAGGGTCCCACATAGCCGGTGAGCCGGTAAGACTCTAATTCTGTTTCGCTGAGGTAGTACTCCGTTGGTGTCATGCGCTCTGGCCTTTGGTTGAGACGAGAGCTTGCCGCCCTTCGCCAGCTTATGATAAAGAGAAGACCATGATGATACTAGCGGGACTACAATGAGCACGTGGGCGATCACCTGCTATTTCAACAACAGCGGGTTCCAGCAACGATACGCCAACTACCGGCTCTTCTCGCGGGCCCTGAACGTACCCCTCGTCACCGTTGAGTGGTCGCTCGACGGGAATTTTGAGCTGACAGACAATGACGCGGATATCCTGGTCCAGGTGTCCGGTGGCGATCTACTTTGGCAGAAGGAACGCCTGCTCAATCTCGGCCTTGAACACCTCCCCGCCGATTGCACGAACGTGGTTTGGCTCGATTGCGACATTCTGTTCGACCATAAAGACTGGGTAACAGATTTCGAAACGGCGCTATCAAATGCGAGTCTGGTGCAGCTGTTTTCCCATGTTTCTCACTGCAAGCCCGCGTCCGAGGGCAGCGGCACAAACCTCGAGGCGCGTACCGAAGAGCTAATGGTCCGTGAATCGCTTGGGCTCAAGTTTCAATCAGGGGGGGAACAGTCGCTTCTTGAGACCTTACCCTCTGCAGCGATGCAGCCATTAAACCGACTCTCGCCCATTGATCCGCTTGGCCTGGAGCGCTCCGAGCGATCACGACTCGCCATGCGACCAAGCGCGGGTCACGGCTGGGGAATGCGGCGAGAACTGCTGGAAGAGCTGAAACTCTATGATTGTATGATCTTCGGCACCGGTGACATGGCCATTGCGCTCGCAGGAATAGGCCTTCACTTGCAATATGCGCAGGGGTATCCGCTGTGCCAGTCACATCGTGCCCACTATATTGACTGGGCTGACCGGTTCTTTCGGCGTGTTCAAGGGCGCGTAACACCGATCCCGGGAACCGTGAACCACCTGTATCACGGAAACTTTTCAGACCGCCAGTATGGCGAGCGCTTGCAGGTGATGAGAGGGCACGAATTCGATCCCCATTGCGATGTAGCTCTTGCTCCCCAGGGCGTGTGGCAGTGGCAAGGCGATGCCACGGCGCGCTTTCGGGGCTATATGCACAGCTACTTTAGCGGCAGGGCCGAAGACTCGCCGGACAGGCTCGACGGATCATGAAACGTGAGCAGCTTTAACGGCCCTCGCTATGAGCGCAGCGAGGTCTGTCCAGACCACCTCGGGACCGTAATCTCAAGGCATCAGTCTTCACCAGTCAGCGCGGGGCCTGCCACAGCGCGAATATCGCGCGGCTGCAATACGCGGCCATCCTCACTGGTGACACTCATCGGGCGGATGGGCTGGCTGGTGTGCCGTTCGCCGAACACAAGGCGTTCACCATCGGCGCTGGGTCGGTGCTTGTCTCCCCAGTGGGTCATCGCCACTAAAACCGGTTGCAGATCCAGGGTCACTTTCAACATATGGGGGTCACAATGAAGCCAGTGTGTCTGGTGATGGGTGCCGGTGCCGGCATTGGCGGTCATGTGGGCAAGCGATTCGCCGCCGGCGGGTACCATGCAGCGCTCTGCCGCCGCAGCAATGAAGAGGGTCTTCGGGAGCTGGTGGAGCAGATAGAAACCGCGGGCGGTTCGGCCAGCGGTTACCTGCTCAACGCGGTTGAAGACGGCAGTATCGAGGAGCGCGTGACAGCCATCGAGGAGGAACTCGGGCCGATAGAGGTTGTGATCTATAACCTCGGCGCCCAGATAGGCGATCGCGCGCTGGCCGACACCAGCTACAAAGCATTTGAGATGGGCTGGCGGCTCGCTACCTTCGGCTTGTTTCGTCTGGCGTCAGCGGTGTGTCCGAACATGCAGGCGCGCGGCAAGGGAGCAATCCTGGTCACGTCGTCCACCGCGGCGGTGCGGGGGAATGCGGGGCAGCATTCGCACGCGGCGGCCATGGGCGGGAGACGCATGTTGTGCCAGTCACTCAATGCACAGTTCGCGCGCCAGGGCATCCATGTGGCGCACATTCTCGTCGATGGCATGGTGGACGCCCCGGATACCCTCGGCAGGATGCTGGGCGCCGAACTGTTCCAGGAACTGCGCGACGCGCGCGGCGGCGAGCAGGACGGGCTGATGTTGCCGGAGCAGATGGCGGAAACCTATTTCCACGTGGCGCACCAGCACCGCTCCGCGTGGACACACGAACTGGATCTGCGGGCGTTTTCCGATCTCGCCTGGTGGAATCACTGAACGTTTTATGGACAATTCACGGACAAGGAAATCAGCATGCCCCAACTTGAGTTCATTTTCGATTTCGGCAGCCCGAACGCGTATTACGCCTACAAGGTACTACCGGATATCCTGGCGCGCACCGGCGCCGAGCTGACTATACAGCCGGTGCTGCTCGGGGGCCTGTTCAAGATCACCGGCAACCAGCCGCCAATGGTCGCTTTCGGCAGTGTGAAAGGAAAAATGGACTACGAAATGCTGGAGAACAGGCGCTTTGCCGAGAAACACCAGCTTAACGACTTCCGCTTCAATGCCCATTTTCCGGTGAATACCATCGGCCTCATGCGCGGCTTGCTGGCCGCCCGGGAACTGGGCTGCGAGACGCAGTATATTGATGTGGTGCTGTCGGCCATGTGGGAGCAGAGCCTGAAGATGGACGATCCAGAGGTGATGGCCGCGGCCCTGACGGACGGGGGGCTCGACGCCGCGGCGATCATGGCGCTGATACAGACGGACCCCGTCAAGGAGACGCTGAAAGCCAACACGCAGGCGGCGGCGGATCGCGGCGCTTTTGGCATCCCCACCTTTTTTGTCGGCGACGAAATGTTTTTCGGCAAGGACAGGCTCGGCCAGGTCGAGGAGGAACTGCTCCGGGCGCAGTGACCGGTGAGCGCGCTTGGGCCACTCTCACACTGCTGCCCGTTCAACGGGTCAGCAGGCCCGGCGTGCAGAATTATCGGCCGGATCTGCAAGCAAGTGAATATTTCTGTGTTATACAACTGACCGCACTTGCGAAATACAATATCTCTATTAGTCTAAGAGGCGTATTGCAGGTTTCTGGTCAGGTTTTCTTTTCGAGAATCACGGATGAACCCCGCGAAGCATAAAGACAAAACTTCAGTGGTAGCAAAAAGAGGATTTGCAGTCATGAGATTCAGGAACACGCTTCAATTTCGCCTACTGTCGTCGATGGCAGCCCTAATGTTACTGCTCAGCGGCCAGTTGTCGGCAGCAGAAGAAGAGGCTAAGCCCAACATCCTCGTGATATGGGGCGACGACATCGGCACGTGGAACATCAGCCACAACAATCGCGGCATGATGGGCTATAACACGCCCGCCATCGACCGCATCGCCCGGGAAGGTGTCAGCTTTACGGACTACTATGGCCAGCAGTCCTGCACCGCCGGGCGTGCGGCGTTTCTCAGCGGGTCGGTTCCCGTTCGTTCGGGCATGACCAAGGTCGGCCTGCCCGGCGCAGAGCAGGGGTGGCAGAAATCGGACATCACCGTTGCCGCTGTCATGAAGTCACTGGGCTATGCCACCGGCCAGTTTGGCAAGAATCACCAGGGCGACCGCGATGAACACCTGCCGACGAACCATGGCTTCGATGTTTTCTTCGGCCCGCTCTATCACCTCAACGCCTCCGAAGAACCCGAGAACCGCGACTATCCCGCTGACTACGTCTTGCCCAGCGGCAAGACCTTTCTCGAAACCTACGGTCCGCGAGGCGTAATCAGGAGTTCGGTCAGCAAGAACGGTACCCAGACCATTGAGGACACCGGTCCGCTGACCAAGAAGCGCATGGAAACCATCGACGAGGAAACCCTCGCGGCCGCCAAAGACTTCATCAGAAGCAAGGTCAAAGCCGGCGAGCCCTTCTTCTGCTGGTGGAACGGCACCCGCATGCACTTTCGTACCCACGTGAAGGAAGAGCACAAAAACCTCGCCGGCCCCAACTCGGATGAATATGCAGATGGCATGGTCGAGCACGACATGCACGTCGGCGAGCTGCTCGATCTGCTTGATGAGCTCGGCATCGCAGACAACACCATCGTCAAATACTCCACCGACAATGGCCCGCACTACAATGCCTGGCCCGATGCGGGCACCACGCCCTTCCGCAGCGAGAAAAATTCCAACTGGGAAGGCGCCTATCGCGTACCCGCGTTCGTTCGCTGGCCAGGGCATTTCCCGGCTGGTGTTACGGTCAACGGGTTGGTCGCTCACGAAGACTGGTTGCCTACCTTTGCTGCCGCGGCGGGCAAGACCGATATCAAGGAAGACCTGCTAAACGGCTACAGGGCGATTGGCCGCACTTACAAGAACCACCTCGACGGCTACAACATGATCGAGTACCTGTCCAACGCCGACAGCTACAAGACGCCCACCGAGAGCTACCAGGCCTCGCCGCGTAAAGAGTTCTGGTATTTCAACGACGACGGCGCCCCGGTTGCCATCCGGCTCAGCGACTGGAAGGCGGTGTTCCTTGAAAATCGCGCCTCCGCCTTCGAAGTGTGGCGTGAGCCGTTTGTCGAACTGCGGGTACCCTTGCTGTTCAACCTCCGGCGGGACCCGTTCGAGAAGGCACAGCATAACTCCAACACCTACAACGATTGGTTCCTTGATCGCCCGTACGTGATCGTGCCGATGCAACAAATGGCAGCACAGTTCGCGAAGACGTTTGTGAAGTTTCCTCCGAGCCAGAAGCCCGGGTCGTTCAACCTTCAGGGCGTTGTCGACAAACTCAAGGAAAACACCGGGTCACACTAACCCGCATTGCAAAGTCTTGATTGCGCCCGCCTGTCCTGTGCGACTGGCGGGCGTTTTTTTCTACCCCAGCTTCAGGAGCTATAAATGATGAGGAAAATTGGTCGCTTCTCTGCCTGTGTTCTGGCCGGGTTATTGTGGGCTGCGATGGCTTCGGCTGAGCCGTTGGCATCGTGGAACGAAGGTCCGGCGAAGCAGTCGATCATCGATTTTGTCAAAGCTGTAACCACAGAGGGCTCTCCTGACTTCGTGCCCGAGGCAGAACGCATCGCCACCTTCGATAACGACGGCTGCCTCTGGTCCGAGCAACCGGCTTACTTCCAGCTCTTCTTCGCTATCGATCGCGTGAAAGCGCTCGCTCCCCAACACCCCGAATGGAAAACCACGCAGCCCTTCAAGGCCGCCCTCGAAGGCGATATGAAAGCGCTCGCGGCGTCGGGCGAAAAAGGCATCCTGGAACTGGTGATGGCATCGCACGCTGGCATGAGTACCGATGAGTTTGAGCAGATTGTGCGCGATTGGCTCGACACAACCCGGCACCCGCGATTCGATCGGCCCTTCGATGAAATGACCTACCAACCCATGGTCGAAGTCCTCGAATACCTGCGGGCCAACGGTTTCAAAACCTTCATCGTCTCGGGCGGCGGCATCGCGATGATCCGCGTCTTCGCCGAGGAGGCCTATGGCATTCCGCCCGAGCAGGTCGTGGGCAGCAGCGTGAAGACGAAGTTCGAGATGCGCAACGGCGAGCCAGTTATCATCCGCCTGCCTGAGATGAATTTCATCGACGACAAGGAAGGCAAGCCCATCGGCATCAGCCAGCATATTGGCCGCCGCCCGATTGCGGCCTTCGGCAACTCCGATGGCGATCTCCAGATGCTACAGTGGACCACCGCGGGCGAGGGCCGACGCTTCGCTCTCCTCGTTCACCATACCGATGCCGAGCGTGAATGGGCCTACGACCGCGATTCACACGTCGGCAAGCTCGACAAGGCACTCGACGTTGCCGGCGAGCGGGGCTGGACCGTAGTGGATATGGCCAAAGACTGGAAAACGGTTTACGGCCCACAGTGAGGCGCATGCCCGGGTTGCCCCGAGAGCCCGTTTTGGGCAATTCCAAAGGGCAACCAGGAATAACCCTCCCCCGGGGTTCCAACCCGTTTCAGGTTGGAAACTCCGGTTTGACTCCCACCCAAGGCAATGACCCATGAGAAAAGTTGAAATGACCCGAGAGCCCGTTGAGCTCTGCAAGATCCTGAAATTCGCGGGGCTGGTTACCACCGGTGGCGAGGCGAAGTTACTCATCGGCGACGGCCAGGTTCGCGTGAATGGCGAGATCGAAACCCGGCGGCGGCGAAAAATGCTGAGCGGCGATACTATCGAATTCCGTGGAGAGCAGCTCAAGCTCCAGCGTGTGTGAACCTGGCCTCGGGGCTTGCAGGAGGCTATAACGCATAACACTGCAAGCGTATCGCTTCGCAGTCCGCCAGAACGCGACGCACGCGAGTCATATTTCACGGCAACAGGATCAGAGTGATGGCAAGAGACACTTATTGGCCGGCAGTGGCCCTGCGAAGGATATTCCTGCTCTGCGCCGTGGCGGCAATCGCGGCCTGTTCCGACGGTTCCGACAACGCAACGGTACCGGAACGTTACGCGGTATCCATTTTTGAACGCGTCTTTGTGGATGACAGCCGCGGCACACCCGCAACCGGCGCGTTCCCGCGGCTGCCTGCAAGAACCCTGGAAACCACGATCTTCATGCCAGAGGGCAGGGGCAGTTTCCCCCTGTTGATCTTTTCGCACGGCCTGGGTTCGTCGCCCCAGGCGTACCAATCACTGCTTGAAGAGGTGGCCGCCAGGGGCTTTGTGGTGGTTGCACCGCTGTTTCCCCTCACAGGCCGCAATGCGCCCGCGGGGGCGGACCCTGCCGACACCCAGAATCAGCCGGGCGACGTCAGCTTCCTGATTGATACGACCATCGCTGCCGTGGCGACTGCAGAGGCGCCTTTTGACAAACGCACCGACACCGGCAACATCGGCACCTTCGGACACTCCAATGGCGGCATCACCACGCTGGGGGTCGTCGCCAACAGCTGTTGCGCAGACCCGCGCATTGATGCGGCGGTCTCCATGTCTGCCGCCGCGGCCCCGTACAATGGTGGCGACTACGACTTCAGCACCTCCGCACCGCTGATGCTGGTGCATGGCACAGTGGATGCGTTGATCCCTTACGAGGAATCCGTGCGGGTGTTCAACAGCGTACAGGCTGCGAAGGGCATCGTGACGCTGAACGACATCGGTCACACGGATTACCTCATACCGGCGGGCCACGGTTTCACCACGATGGCCAACAGCATCATTGATTTTTTCAGTACTCAACTGCGCGACGACAACATGGCCGGGGAGCGCCTGCTCGCCGGGACAACCTTCGATACAGGCGCGGAACTGCTCTACACCGCCACCGGCGGCACCGATGTCACCCTTCCCCTGCCGCCACCCATCACCAACCGGTTCGCGGCAGTCGAACCCGCCACCAGCCTGGTGGACGGCCAGGTGGTAACCGTGAGCTGGCGCAATTTCACCCCGGGCAACGTGATCAACATCGTGCAGTGCTCCGAGGGCGGCACGGGCGGCAACGAGGTCTGCGATTTCAACAACGCGCTTATCCTGCAACCGAACCCGACGGGGGATGGCTCTCTACCACTGAGGATTATTACCGGCGCTGTCGGCTCCGGCCGCTGTGGCGCCAGCAGCAACGACTGCGTGGTGGTGGTCAACGATGGAGGGCTGCTGGGCGAGGAAGCAACTCTGCGAATTCCCATCAGCTTCGCACCGTAGCCAGCTACGAGGACCTGCCGCCGGGCCATACCGGCGGGTTATTGCAGCGCCGCACACAGTTATCTGTACTTTTCGCCGGTATTTGCTTGCCACCTGCGGTGAACTACCCAACAATTTCTCCACGCGGACGCTGCAGCTTCAGCTTACATGCTGGCGATTGCGTGGGTCCGCAAATGTAGATCGGGTTTCTCATCAAAGGAGGTTTCCTGGTGCGCTATGTATCCAAACTCACTGCGCCGGGACTGGTGTGGGCCAGTCTGGTGGGGCTTTCCGGTTGCGCCACCACAGCGGAGCTGAAAGAGCTTCGCGCAGAGGTTGAGCAGGCCAATGCCACCGCTACCAGGGCTGAGGCTGAAGTCGATGGCTTACAGCGTGAGCTGGCGGCACTCAAGCGCGAGACCGAATCACTACAGGCCGCGTCCCGCCCGAGTCAGCAAACATCCCCACATCCGGACAACGGGTCTGGCAACAAGTGGGGCAGGACACAAGACCCCCAGGCTACCTACCAGATAAACTGAAAGCCGAATAGCAAGCGACTGTGTGTCGACCCCTTTTTTGTTCTAGTGGAGTAGAGCTGCCACGGGAACGCCAGCCGGGGGAGGCTTCGGCAGCCACAGCCTTGTGCAAAAACTTGAATTTTGCGATTCTCGATCCCGACTTGATGCTGACGACAATACAGTGCGTCCGTTATGGGCAGGAGCCTTCTGGCTGTTGGCCTGGCAAGGCCGGGGCCTGCGCGCGGCCCTGAACCGGCCACACAGCGAGGCGCACTTCACCCATAATGTCGATATCACGTACAAAGCCCGGGCTACTCTCTATGCGACTGATAATGCCATTCCTGACCGCCACACTCTTGCTTATCGGCTGCGGCGGCGAGCAGGGTGATGAAGAACAGATAGAAGAGAACCTAGCCGCCATAGAGGAGGCTGTTGAAGAGAAAAGCTTTTCAGCTATCCAGAAATATCTGCACAGCAGCTTCGTCGCCAATGAAAGAATGGGCGTCGATGAGGTCAGGCAACTGCTGCGGTTTTATAGCCTGCGCCACGAAAGCCTGAACGTCGCCATTGTTGGCAGCAGTACCACCATGCATGCGCAATTGTCCGGACGGGCCCATAGCGTCGTCTCGGTCATTGTCACCGGCTCATCAGGATTCTTACCGTCAGATGGAAGCATTCGGAGAGTAGAGGTAGAGTGGATCGAGGATTCAGGAACCTGGTTAATCAGAAAAGCCACGTGGCAACGCTAGCTCCTGAGATCGGCTCAGCGGCGTAAACGCGGATGCAAGCGATGGCGCACAAGCGCGAGCCCTGTCAGGAGCAGCGCCAGGCTCGGCGCAACAGGCACCTCGGAAGGTGTCCGGGAGAACTGGATGACCGTGAGAAAATTGCTTACGTCAGTATCTCCCCCCGTCCCGGACGCGGGGTTCACTGCCCCGAAAATATTCGTCGTGATACCGGCTGTGCCCTGCGGTGTGTTGATCACCAACAAGCCCTCCGCATCGTATTGGCCGAAGTCTACAGTATCAGGCAGTATCGCGATGCACACACCCGGCCCTACAAACCCCGGAAACCCGGGACTGTCAGAACAGCCCCCGATATCCTCAGCTCGCGGCAACACCGGAAGAGACAGCAGCGCATCAAGAATTGCGCTACGCATCGTCGCAGCAAAATTTATCCATCCAGGCTGCTGGATCATTGCCAACGGATAAGCTTCGTTAAAAATCGCGTCTGAAAACGTTACATCATACAAAACACCTTCGACCTCTACCCCGCTAAGAAGACTGCCGTCATTCGAAAGCATGGGAATTGCGGTCGCGCGCAGTGAAACAAGCAGCATCAGCGACAACGTGACGAAACGAACAATAACGGACTTCACTCTTCTCTCCCTTTGGGGCAAACCCAGACGAGTGCTGACATAGCACAAGGTAAAACGATTCCAAAGGTGAACCTGTTGGCCGCGCGATGATACCGTCAGGCATTTACCGGAGCAGTATCGCAGTTAGACGGAGTTCGTGCCAATGCTCACTGGCTGATGGGTGGCAGGGCTGGCAGTATTCCCTGTCGCTGGCGCCAACTTTAGAGGTTACTTGGCAAGACTTGCCGCAACAGCGTCCCCCCGGTCTGGGTTTCAACGGAGGAGCTGGCGGAAGCTCTGATAGAGGCGACCGGAAGCGAATAGCACCAATGTACCACCTGTGGCACATTGGATATCCGGCATGCACAGGAGCGGGCGATGAATTTTGAAGAATACCGACAACACGACGCCACGGGCCTGGCGGCACTGGTCGCCAAAGGCGAAGTCACCGCCGAGACCCTGCTGCAACTGGCGATCGAACGCACCGAAGCGGTGAACGGCCGGCTCAATGCACTGCTCCACCCACTGCACGAGCACGCCCGGCGGCAACTGTCGGACGGCGTCTCCGGGCCTCTGGCAGGGGTACCGATGGTAGTGAAAGACCTGTTCCAGGAAATCGAAGGGGCGCCACACTACCAGGGCAACCGCGCCCTGAAGGCCGCCGGTGCCACGGCGGGCCACGACGCCACCGTAGTGAAACGCTGGAAGGCCGCCGGTCTGGTACCTTTCGGGCGCACCAACACGCCGGAGTTCGGCGCCAAGGGCATTACAGAGCCGGAAGCCTTCGGCGCCTGCCGCAACCCCTGGAACGAAAATCACACCCCCGGCGGTTCCTCCGGCGGTTCGGCGGCGCTGGTAGCGGCGGGCGCCGTGCCCGTGGCGGGCGGCAACGACGGTGGCGGCAGCATTCGCATCCCCGCCGCCTGCTGCGGCCTGTTCGGTCTCAAGCCCGGACGCGGCCGCACCCCGTGGGGCCCACTCTTTACCGAAGTTATGCACGGCATTGCGGTCAACCACGTGCTCACCCGTTCCGTGCGCGACAGCGCCCTGATCCTGGACTGCAGCCACGGCGATGAACCGGGCAGCCTGTTCCGTATCGCGCCACCGCAAATGCCCTACGTACAGGCAGCCGCCGCGCCCCCCTCCCCGCTGCGCATCGGCTTTTCCACGGCATCGCCGCTGGGCACGCCGGTGGACCCGGAAGCCATCAGGGCGGTAGAGGCTGCCGCGAGACTGCTGGAGGACCTGGGCCATTCGGTGGAGGAAGCCCAGCCGCGCATGGACATGCGACAGATGTGTCTGGACTGGTTGTATGTCTGGTTCGCGCAGTGCGCTGCGCTAGTCACCCAGGTGCGCGCCGAGACCGGTTGCGGCTCTGGCGCTTTTGAAGCGGACACTCTTGCGATGATCGCCGTGGGCCGCCACCTGAGCGCCGACCGTTACGCGCTCCATCAGGGCCGCTGGCAACAGTACATGATCGCCCTGGACGAATTCCTCGCCGACTACGATTTCTGGCTCACACCGACTCTGGCCATGCCCCCGGCGAGCATCGGCGCGTTCGACACCCCGGTCTGGCAGGGCCGGGTGCTGCGCACAGCACTCAAGCTGGGCGCGGGCGGCCTGCTGGCTCGCAGCGGCGAAGTGGAGCGCCTGGCCCTGAAGAGCCTGGAGGCGGTACCGTTCACGCAACTGGCGAATGTCACCGGCGTACCCGCCATGTCCGTGCCCCTGCACTGGTGCGACAACGGCCTGCCGCTTGGCGTGCAGTTTGTGGGCGGGCACGGAGACGAGGGAAGGCTGCTGTCGCTGGCTGCGCAACTGGAGGAGGCGCGGCCCTGGTTTCAGCGCACACCCCAACTCTGACGTGGCAGAAGAAGTCGCTGAGCCCGTCGCTGCTGTTGCGAACGTAGCAGGACCAATGATCCTGCCTGCAATAGACATTCCGTAGTCGGCGGCAGCGTCGCGCCTTCAGACTCGCAGAACGCTCTGCAACCAGGCGGCAATATCCGCAATTTCCCGCGCACATACCGCGTGCTCCATGGGATAGGTTTGGTACTGCGGCGCATAGCCCAGCGCCTGCAATTTCGCCACGGTCTGTTGGCCCAGCACTTCCGGTGCCATCTGGTCCTGTGTGCCGTGAAAGACATGAATCGGCAAATCACAGTTGGCGGCATGTGGTTGCAGCTTGTCGCCGGCGGCAAAAAAGCTCGACAGCACCATAAGCCCGGCCAGTTTCTCGGGGTGTGTCAGCGCGGTGTGCAGCGCCACGGTGCCCCCCTGCGAAAAGCCGGCCAACACTATGCGCGCGGCGGCAATACCGCGCTTGCGCTCCCGCGCTATCAGTGCCCGTGTCGCCTCTACAGACTTCTGCAACTGCCGCTCGTCGATGGCGTTGTCCAGGTCCATGCCACGAATATCAAACCAGGAAGGCATCACCATGCCGCCGTTAATCGTGACGGGGACGGAGGGCGCATGCGGAAATACGAAGCGCACCGCCAGTTCCTGCGGCAGGCGCAACTCGGGCACGATCGGCTCAAAATCGTGTCCGTCGGCGCCCAGGCCATGCAACCAGATGACGGCGGCATCCGCCGCTGCAGCCGGTTCTATTTCTACACAGGGGAGGCAGTCTGCGTTCAAGGCCGCATCGGGCTGGGTAGGGCTCATTCGGGGTACTCCGTTTTACAATGCTGAGCGCAGTGTAAAGGAAAACCTCGCGGGGGGAGAAAAGAACCCAAGCAGCCGGAATAGTGGTCCCACCCTGCCCATGGTCGCCTGCAAGGGGAAGCAGTGGCCAGGCGTTCGCAGCACGGACCAATTGATCATCCGCACTACAGCACTGATGGTCTCGGCACTGATCCCAGTCTCCGGCGGGCGATCCAGGCGAAGACACGCAAACCCAACGCAAGCAAACCGAGCCCGGCGGTAACGGCGAAGATGAGCCGGGGCTCCGGCGGTGCCTCGCTGACCAGGCGGCCAATATAGGAATTCATGAAGATCAGCCAGACATAAGCGATGCCGGTGAGATGGAGGCGGCGCCATATCTTCGGGCCGAGCGTCTTTATCGACCAGTCGTTGGAAGTCAGCGCCATCGCCGCGATCAACAAATAGGCGCCGCCACCGCCGATGAGAGTGACTGTGTCCGGCATTTCGCCGATAACGGCAAAGTACGAGCTCAGCGCGCCCAGATGGATGAAATGCGCGAGGGCGAAGGAAAGCCCGAGATAGCGACGGTTGCGCTTCAGCCAGCGCGTCGCGTTCGAGGGAAAAAGCTGCGCCAGCGCACCCGCGGCGAAAACAACAATGAAGATCAGGAAGGCGAAGCGGGCGGTGTAACGGGTGATGTGGAGAATGCCGTCGCTGCCTGTACCCCACTGCGCGAAGCTTGCAATGGCGATCGCGCTAGTCACGGCGATGACGGCGAGAAAAAGCCACCAGGGGATGCGCCTGCCAGACAGTCGGGGGTTGGCGGCGCGGGAGATAATACCGTCGCTCATGTCTGGTTTGGCCCCGGATTTTTATTCAAGCGTTTTGGGATAGCGATTGTTTAATCCAAAACGAATGCGCACACAAGCCTGTTTTGGTACGTTGCTTGCAAAACCCCACAGCAGATTGCAAGCGCCAGGCGCCTTATAAAGAGCCGGCAAGCGCTTCTGCGCGCAATTTTTGCGCCGCAACCTGCAGAATTTACACAACAGCACCGGCCCTCACAAGCTGGGTAGGGGCCGGCATTTCGGGCCAGCGCCACATCGCAGGCACCTTGCGCTTGGTGTACGCACGCCTGAACAGAACGCAATCATGGAGGCGATTATGGCAGCGAAAATCGACATGTTCGTGCAACAGGACACATCGGCGGGAACCGCTGCACTCTACCGCATGGTAACTGCCGAACATATCTGCCCGTTCGGACTCAAGGCCAGAGACTTGCTATCGAGAAAAGGCTACAAAGTTGAAGACCACCTGCTCACCAATCGACAGGAGCAGGAGGATTTCAAGGCGCAACACCAGGTGGACACCACGCCGCAGGTTTTTATACAGGGCGAACGGATAGGTGGCTACGAAGCATTGCGCAGCCACCTGGGTCTTGCCAGTGCGGATGAAGACGGCGCCACCTATCAGCCCGTGATTGCGATATTCGCAATGGCGGCGGTGATGGCACTGGCGGCCAGCGTGGCGGTGTACGACCAGTTGCTGACGCTGCGCGCGGCGGAATGGTTTATCGCTTTCAGTATGTGCATTCTGGCAGTGCTCAAGCTGCAAGACCTGGCAAGTTTTTCCAGTGGCTTTCTCGGCTACGATCTGCTGGCCCAGCGAGTGGTTCGCTACGCCTATGTCTACCCGTTCGCAGAAGGGCTCGCCGGGGTCTTGATGATTGCGGGGGCGCTGACCTGGCTGTCGGCACCGGTGGCATTCTTCATCGGCAGCGTCGGAGCGGTATCGGTCTTTAAGGCCGTCTACATCGATCGGCGTGATATTCGTTGCGCGTGTGTGGGTGGCGGCTCCAACGTTCCTTTGGGCCTGCTATCCCTGACGGAAAATCTGATGATGATGGCTATGGCGATATGGATGTCCCTGAAACCTGCCCTAGGCCTGGCCACCTGACACACCAGCGCCACGCCTCCCCGGTTCACAGCGGCGCCCGCCCTTGCGCCGCCAGGGGAGGCGCCCGCCAAAAAATGAACCTACCGCTACACCTGGGTTCCAATGCTTCATGCCCATGAAATTCCTGCTACATCGCTGTCGAGCCCTGCCCCTGTCGCTGACGGCCAGCGCAGTCGGCGTGTGCCTCATACTGATGCTCGGCGCCGCGCCCATCGGGGCGCGGGAAATCTCCAGTTCGGCCAGAGTCAATGAAGATGGCACTCTGCGCATCAGTCGCAAAACCATTCACCTGTACGGCATTCACATACCCTCACTGAACCGCACCTGCAATACCCGTAAGCGCCCCACCTACTGCGGCTCGCGCGCAGCGGTAGCGCTGGATTTCAAAATACAGGGGTTCGTGCGCTGTGAACTGCTTGAAGAAAGGAATGACGGTACTTACACCGGACGCTGCCACGTGGGCAGCTCACACTTCGATGAAGGCGAGGATCTCAGTGCCTACCTGCTCGAGCGGGGCTGGGCTGTTGCATTACCCGACGCGCCTGTAGAGTATCAGGCACTGGAAAAAATCGCCCGCTCTCGTCAGGTCGGCCACTGGGGAATTCCGGTAGACCGCCGGAAACCCTGATTCTGTTCCGTTTCGAGCGCAAAGCAATTACCGCTGGCCGCGGAGCGAATTCACCCGGTAGGCGGCCGCTCGCTGGCGCACTATACTCAGACAGCTTACTCTCACCAGACAAATAAAAGGCATTTCATGACGTCTCTCTCCCAACTACTTCTGACGCTGGCTCTGGCATTCCTCCTCGTGGGCTGCGCCGGGGACAGCGCGGAGGATCATCTCGCCAGCGCCAAAGAGTATTTTGCTGCGGGCGACCAGCGCGCTGCCGTACTGGAGTTGAAAAGCGCCCTGCAGAAAGACCAGAATCTCGCTGAAGCTCGCTGGTTGCTGGGCTCTATCCACCTCGACCGCGGCGACGCAGAATCGGCCGAGAAAGAATTGCAACGCGCCATGTGGCTGGACTGGGATCCGGAGAAAACCCTGCCCGCCTATGCGATAGCCCTCGCCGCTACCGGCAACTACACTGATGTTCTCGCGCTTTCGACCGAGGGCCTGACCGCCGAATCCCAGGCGAGTATTCTCACCAGCCAGGCGTTGGCGAAGATTGCGCTTGGCGAAAACCAGGATGCCAACGATCTGCTGGACCAGGCGCTGACACTCACACCACGTGACCCAAGGGCGCAGCTGGCAAGAGCGGAGCTGCAGGTGCATATGGGCGATCTGGAGACGGCGGATGCCGCCATCGACAATGTGCTGGAGTTACAGCCGGAGAGCATCGCTGCGTGGTCCGCCAAGGCTGAACTGAAAGGCATGACCGCCGACAGGGACGCAGCCGCCGATGCCTACGACAAGGTGCTGGAGCTGGACCCGCACAATCTCGCGGCGCTGCGGGCACGTGCGCTGCTGGGGCTGGATGAAGGCGACCTGGATATCGCACGGAAAAATGCCAGCAGGCTTCTCAGGGCCGCACCCAAAGATCCGGTCGCCAATCTCGTGATGGGTGTTATAGACATTCAGGAACAACGCTACCAGCAGGCGATAAAACGCCTGACTCTCGCGGAACCCATCGGCAAGGAATATCCGATGCTGGCCTACTTTCTCGGCAGCGCCCATCTGTCGAACGGCAACCTCGAACAGGCGTCTGCTCACGCAACCAGGTTCTACGCGTTGGCGCCGGGCAGCATTCGCGGACGCAAGCTGCTGGCCAGCATACGCCTTAGGGATGAAGACTACGCCGCGGTGGAAGAACTGCTGCGGCCAGTAATCACTGAGCGGCCCGATGAAGTGATCACGCTGAAATTCATGGCACACGCACTTGTGCGGCAGGGAAAAACCGACGAGGGAATCGCACTACTTACGCGTATCGCCGAGCTGGAACCGGACTCCGCAGAAGCCCAGGTTAGCCTGGGAGCGGGTTTGCTCGTCGAGGGCAACGCGGAAGATGCCGCGAAGCATATCGCGGCCGCGCTGGAACTGGACCCGGAGTTTCAACAGGGCGATATGCTCCTGGTTCTGAGCCATGTGCAACGCGGAGATTTTGACGCGGCCATGCAGGCCGCAAAAAGCTACGCCCAACGCAACCCGGATAAAGCCATGCCTGCGAACCTGGTTGCCTGGGTGCATGCCAGGTCAGGCGATCTCGAGGCCGCACGCGCGGCCTATACACGCGTGCTTGAAATAGACCCGGCCGATCCGGGCGCCAACCATTCGCTTGCGCAGTTCGCGCTTGCGGAGAACGACACCGAAGCCGCCATAGCGCGCTATGAGCGTATTCTCGAGGCACAGCCAGACAACCTGCCGGCGCAACTGCAACTGGCGAAAATTGACGCGATGCGCGGAGAAGCTGACGCGGTGACTGCCCGTCTCGATGCGGCCATCGAGGCTCACCCGCAGGCACTTGAGCCGCGCCTGATGCTGGCCCGGCATTATCTCAGCCAGGGGCGGCCCGACAAGGTGTCCACCGCTCTGCTGGGGCTGGATGAGAGCAGGCGCCGCCACCCATCGGTGCTGCAGGTGATCGCACTGGCACAAATCGCCGAGAAGGAGCATTCCCAGGCACTCTTTACGCTGGAGCAACTCAGCGACGCCGATCCGGCCAGCGCCGACGCGCGTTACCTTACAGCAATGGCCGCGGCCGGCGGCGGAGATACCGCCATGGCCGAACGCGAGCTCGACAAAGCGCTGGAGCTGAAGCCCGATTTCCACGCCGCCAGGCTGGCTCGCGCAAAGCTCCTGCTGCGGCTCGGCCGCAATGAGGCATTTAGTAAAGATCTCGAACTTCTCATTCGCGATGTACCCGAAAATGCCGATGTTTTACTGTTGCAGGCAGCCGCCGCTGCGCGCTCCGGGGAAAAAGACAACGCACTCGAGTTCGCGCGCCGCGCCTATGAGATTCTGCCGCGCACCAGCACGCTGTTGGCTCTTGGCAATTACCAGGAACGCCTGGGGGAACCACAGGCTGCAGCGGACACCTATCGGAAGTGGCTGCAGGACCACCCGGATGATGTTCTGGTGCTTATGCAGCATGCCAACTCCCGCATGTCTGCCGGACAAGATCCGGTCGACGAGTATCGACACGTCATCACGCTTGAACCAGACAACATCGTCGCACTGAACAATCTGGCCTGGCTGTTGCGCCAGCGCGCGCCCGAAGAATCCCTGGGCTATGCGCGCCGGGCCAGCCGCCTGGAACCGGGCAATGCCGCTGTGCTGGATACCCTGGCGGTCGTGGAGTATCTCAACGGCAACCTTGAATCCGCCAGTCGCAGTGTTCGCCGGGCACTGGAGGCGGCGCCACAACAGCCCAGCCTGTTGTATCACAGCGCCATGATCGACGCTGCACGCGGCGCCACCGGAGAAGCCCTGCAAACGCTGTCAGAACTGCTCGATGGCGCGGTAGAGTTCCCGGAGCTTGAGGAGGCGCAGGCGCTCTACGCGAAGCTTCGGCAATAACAGAAGCCGCCGACTATTTGCGTTGCCGCCTTCGCTGCACTATAAAAACGTCTCACCGACACCGGGGACTCCGACATGCGCAAAATAATAATGGCACTACTGTGTATAAATACTGTCAGCGTAGCAGCAGGCGAGCGCCAATTGCTCTGGGGCGACACCCACCTGCACACCACCTACTCCTCTGACGCCTACGCCAACAACAATCTGACCGCAGGGCCCGACACCGCCTTCCGTTATGCCAAGGGCCTGCCGGTGGTGCATCCCTACCACGGTGCGCGATTAAGAATCGGCACACCGCTGGACTTTCTTGTGGTATCGGATCACGCCGAGTTTCTCGGACAGATTCGCAGCATCCACCGCAACGGGGCCGACACCTCGGACACCGGTGTCTGGGGCTCCATAAAAGCCCGTTTTGCGGCGTTCATTCTGCAGCGCGCGATCGACCGGGGTGAGGGCCGCGAGCTGTTCATTTCCGTGCTGCCCGATCCGGCGTTAACGCCAGAGCAGGATGCCGAAGCCAGCTCGGTGGAAAACAGCGATATCGGGCTTCTGCCCATGCCGAAGCAGGTTGAAATCGATACCTGGCGCACAATTACGGACATCGCCGAGTCGCACAACATACCCGGGGAGTTCACCGCACTGATCGGCTGGGAATGGAGCGCCATACCGGCCGGCGCCAATCTGCACCGCGTGATCATCACGGATAGCGATGCGGCCACGGCTCAACAGTACGACCCCTTTGGCCTGGACGACAGTCCCTACCCGGAAGACCTGTGGGCCTGGCTGGATGACACCAGTGCGAAGACCGGCGCCGGGTTCATCGCCATCCCGCACAACTCCAATATTTCCAAGGGCTACATGTTTTCCGACACCTCGCTACGGGGAGAGCCCTTCAGCCCGGAGTACGCGGCCACGCGCGCTCGCTGGGAGCCGGTTGCGGAGATCACACAGATCAAGGGCGATTCCGAGACGCATCCGCAGTTCTCTCCGGAGGACGAGTTCGCGGATTTCGAGAGCTACCCCTACTACATACAGCGCACCTGGACCGAGTATCAACCGCAGACGGGCGATTTTGTGCGTCAGGCGCTCAAACGGGGGCTCGCTCTAGAGCGACGACTCGGCCATAACCCGTATAAACTGGGTGTCATCGGCTCCACGGACTCGCATACGTCGCTGCCTTCGGCAGAGGAAGATAACTTCCACGGCAAACTGGCCACAGATTCAATACCGGCCAACAAACAAAGTCGCTGGAATCCCGACGAGCCGGGCGCTAGCGGCTGGGCCATGTCTGCTTCAGGGCTCGCGGCAGTGTGGGCCGAGAGCAACACGCGCGCCGACATTCTGGCGGCTCTAAAACGGCGGGAAGTTTACGCGACCACGGGGCCGCGCATCGGCGTGCAGTTCTTTGGTGGTGCAGGGTTCACCCCCGCTGACCTGGAAAACGCCGACCTGCACGCCTGGGCCGCGAGTCGTGGCGTGCCGATGGGTGGCGAACTGAGCCAGAATTCCCCGCCGTCTTTCATGGTTGTCGCTGCAAAGGATCCCGTGGGGGCAAATCTTGATCGCATTCAGATCGTCAAGGGCTGGCTCACCACGGAGGGGAAAACGCGTGAGAAAGTGTTTAACGTCGCCTGGGCCGGCGAGCGCAGCCTGGACGCACAGGGCCGCCTGCCCGCGGTGGGAAATACCGTAGACCTGCGTACCGGCGCGGTGAGCAACAGTATCGGCGCTGCCGAACTGAGCGCCGTCTGGACGGACCCGGAGTTTAGCCCCGGTGAACCGGCATTCTACTATGTGCGCGTATTGCAGATACCCACGGCGCGGCACTCCCTGTTAGATGCTATTGCGCTGGGCATGGAACACGCAGAGGGCCATCCCGATACACTGCAGGAACGCGCCTACACTTCGGCCATCTGGTACCGACCCACGGGACAGCCCGGCACTGCAGCGATAGCTCAAACGCATGCTTCACATAGCAATAACACACCGGAGTAGCCCGCCATGTCCCGCCTGACCCTGATATTTGCAACCCTTGCCCTGGCCGCCACCGTCGGCTGTAGCGACTCCAGTGATTCGCAGCCCATACAACCGCTGTTGTCGCGCTACATCCTCAGCAGCGATGACAGTGTCCCGGAAGGCATCGCCTTCGATCCTGTAGAGCGCGCCTTTTATGTGACCAGCCTGCAGGGGGCCAGTATCGTCCGGGTTGCTGCCGGCGGCGAAGAGAGCATCTTCCGGCCGGCCGATAATCGCGCACTTATCGGCGGTGCCAAGATCGATGCGGATGCGCGCCGACTCTGGGTATGTGCACAGGCTGTAGACGGTATGGATAGTCGCGTGTGGGTCTACGATCTGGAGAGCGCCGAGCTCGAGCTTGAGTTTCTGCTGGGTGCGTTGACGACGGACGCGTCCTGCAACGACCTTGCGCTGGATGCGGACGGCATCGCCTATGTGACAGACCCCGCAAACCCTTTCATCTACCGGCTCGATGCCGGCAGCGGCGAAGGCGAGATTCTCGCCACCGACCCTTTGTTCAATGACCTCACCGGCGCCGGTCTCGGCCTCAATGGTATTGCCGTGACCCCGGCAGGCGACGCACTCATCGTCGCGAAATTTATTCCGGCCGGATTATTGCGCGTGAGCCTGCCCGATGGCGACAGCATTACCCAGGTCACACTTGCGGGCGATGCCCTGCCCTCACCCGATGGGCTGGTATTTTTCGATGGAGATCTCTATGCGGTTTCCGGCGAGGCTGTCAGCCGTATTCGGCCGGAGGCTGGTTTCAACGCTGCGGCGGTGACCGTGGCAAGCCAGGTCAGCGGGCTCTCGACCGCGACGCTTGCCGGGGACGATATTTACGTGGTGAAGAGCGAAGTCGTCAACTTCGTGCTCGGCGCCCCACTGGAGATTCCCTTTGAGATCTTCCGTCTGGACCTCAGCGCTTTCGAGTGACCGCAGGGCGCGCTTGCGCACAGGGGGCGTAACCAGACACCCCTGCCTGCGTTGTGCCGCTAGCGTCAGGGCACTTCGATAGACGCCGCGCGGCTCTCGGCCAGTTCCCACATCCGCAGGTAGCCCTCTGCTGATCGAAAGAGTGGTTCGAGGTCTTCGTCGGTGGCGCCGTCGAGGCGCACATCTTCGATCAGCTCTGCCACCAGACCCAGGTGCACCATTCCCTCGGTATTAAAATCCAGCACGCGGTTGCCAACGCGCGGCTGCTCCAGCGTGACATCGCCGGCATAGGATTTGAATGGGTAGGTGATTCCCGCATCAGTTTGCGGCTGGCTGCAGCGGCTGCTCGGGCCGAAACGGGCGCGTGGCGCGCCGGCGAAGCCGTTCAGATCGAAGCCGAAGCCCTCCGCCGGGTAGCCTCCGTTATCACGAATGAGTTGAATGCGCGCCTGGAAGCCATCGTCCATGCTGCCTGGATTCTGCGGATCTCGGCAGCGGCCCAGGTTACTCTTGGAAATACCCCCGAGCTCATACAGCAGACCGTTGTAATTACGCCCGTGGGTACCCGCCGCCGGGTACCCGAATTGCTGCAGCAGTTCAAAGGCGCGCTTGTAGCCCTTGCGCGGCAGGTGGTCCACTTCGATGATCATGCCGCGCTTCATCAACTCCACCATCAGGAACTCACCGAGGTCCGTCAGGCCGTGGTTCTGGCAGTATTCGCCTTCCAGCGCGCCACCGCCAAGCAGGCCGATATTGGGCAGTAGCGTGCCCAGCGGATCGCTGTCGAAACTGCTCATATCGAAGGGCGGTGGCGAATCATACACTTCGCGCGGCATATTCAGGTTGGCGAAGGAGACGCCGCCGTCATCGAAACCGCCGGGGAAATCGAGGAACTCGTCGGGGCAGAGGACGAAGTTGCTAAAATGCCCGGTGTGGCCGAAATTGGAGATGTCGCTGATGCGGCGGTCGCCATCGCCCGCCGAGAAACCATTGTCGAGTTTATGCACCGGAAACAGCACGCGAACGCCCCTGGCATGGTACTCGTCCAGCTTGGCGACCACGTCTTCTTCCGTGCACCGCTCGAAGCCGCCAAAGGGCACCAGGAAACAATCGAACAGGTCGGATGTTTCGATCCCCAGAATGACCGCAAGATTGCCGGCTCGAATTTCCTCGCGCGCCTCCTCGGGGCTGAACACGACGCGGAACCAGCCCTCGCCCGGGCCGCCGGACAGCGCGTCGATATAGCGCTCGAGCGCATAGGTGGCGTCAAAGATTCTGTCGACTGTCACCATGTCGTTGCAGGATTCCCGCAGCACCTGGGTGCCAATGCCCACCACGAGTTGGCAGAGCACCTGGTTGGTGGTGGCGTGCTGCACCATGAGACGCAAGCCGGACTTGTAGGCGCGCTCTATCCAGGTGTAATACTGCATCTGGTGGGTGGCGCTCTCCGGTGCATCCGGCCAGTCGGTGAAAGTCGGATAGCCCGCCGTCTGGTGATCGTCCTCGCCCAGTTCGCCTGTCAGCAACAGGGGAAGCAGTTCGCTAAAATCGCCCAAACCATCATTGAAGGCAAAGCCGATAAAGTCCTTGCGTCCGCCGTCACCGTGCGCGAGTTCGCAATCGGGCAGGGCGTGTTCAACACCCAGCGGGTGAAAAGGCGCGCCATGAAAGGCTCCGCCCCCGCCAAATGCGAGGTTGGTAAAAAGATGCGCATGGGTCTCCACGAAGCCGAAGACATCGCCGTCATCGAACTCCGTGACCGCAATCTCGCCACTGGCATCCACACTCAGTTCGGGGAAATCGGCGCAGCCCTGTTTTGGAATGAATTCCAGGGTGGCGGCGTCGGCCGCTCCCGCAAGGCCGCCGCTGGCACTGATGTAGTTACCGGACAATATATGCTGCAGGGTAAACTGGCCGTCTTCAGCCGCTTCGAGCAACCACTCCCCCTCGGATTGCATGCCATCGTCGATCACCACCTCGCCATCCACCAGCCGGGTGTCTGACGCAAGTGCCGTTTTGGCGAGCAGCGTCTGGGCATCGGCAAACAGATAATGGCCGTCTGCTGTATACAGCAGATACTTGCCGAGGTCGGAGGGACGCAGCCTGAATTGGTCAGCCTGCCCTTCAGGTGCAAGCGCGCCGTCCGCACCCGCCTCAGTCATTGAAAGCGCGCGCGGTGGCGCGAGAAAGCCGCTGCCATCGCCAACAGCAATCGCGAAACAGCCGTTCGCCACGGCAAATACCGAGCTCGGGTCTGGCGGCAATGGCGGGTTGGTAGTGCCGCCGCTACTGTCACTGCCGTCGCTGCAGCCGTTGAGAAATAGCGCCAGGGCGCCAGCCATGAAGATTCGCTTCCATTGAGTCTGCATAGTGTTACCGTTCATTATCGTTTTTGTGGGCGTTCTGGTTGATCTGTTCGCAGGCGGCGTTGCAGTCTCGCGCTAGTTGTCGGCGGTATCGAACTTGCGGGCCTTTTCCTCATAGGCTGCACATTCGGCCGTGGGTGCCTTGCTCGAAGACTGCATCTCGGCACAGGAGGTTTTCTCCAGGCTGCGCATGCAAGCCACTGCGGGCTCATACAAAGCATGGCCCTCGGCCACAACGGCCACCTTGCCCTGCATATCGGCGCACATATTGTCGATCATCGGCTGCATCATCTGCGACATCTCAGGCGTCAAATTGGCCTGCGACATCTGTGCCATCGCACAGGATTTCACCTTTTCACATAAAGCCGTGGTGGCAGCGGTCAGTTCATCGGCCCGAACGGGGCCCGCCAATGCGACAAGCGCCATCACCAAAAGCAGTGTTTTCTTTTCCACAGTGTACCTCTTCCTGGCAGTGTTCACGCTGAGCATAGCGCGAATGCGCGCTCTTGTAGAGTGTTGCGACGCGGTAGATGGGCGCAGCCTCAAAGGTGAGTGCGCCTGTGAATGGCGCGCCCTGAAGTGAGGCGCAAAACTGCTTCCCCATAGCGTAACTTTTCCACAGCGCGCACTTTTTGATTGACGCCCGCGGCATGCCGGCGCAAAATCCTCCGCCTGCTCTCCAGAGCATACCTGTTCAGACCGCAAAACCAGTATTTAAGTAGTTAAACGAGTGAGAGCCATGGCCTCCGTAATCATTTCTCAGGCAAGCAGCCACCGGCGACGCGTCTTCATGACCGCGAAGCCTGTATGCCTGTGGGTGACCACACTGGAACTGGAAAGCACTTGAACTAGAACACTATCAAAAGGCTTCCGGGACCCAGAATTCCGGAGGCCTTTTTTTATTCCCTACCCTGACTGCCTTCGTTTTTCCGGGGTCCCGCTGAGCCAGGGACCTGACCGTGAACACGAAATTACACAACAACATTCGCGCCATCTACCTGTTGGGCTTCCTGCAGGGCTTCATGGTGGTGATGCCGGTATTCGTACCGCTGCTGCAGGGCTTCGGGCTGAGCATGAGCCAGGTGCTGCAAACGCAGGCGGTGTTCGCGTTGACCATCGCCCTGTTCGAGGTGCCCTCGGGCTACCTCGCGGATATGTGGGGTCGCCGCCGCGTCATCCTGTTGGGCTCGACGCTGAACGCGCTGGGGTTTTTCTCGTTGCTGTGGGCCGATTCATTTGTCGACTTTCTGCTCTATGAGATCCTGCTCGGCATCGGATTCAGCCTGATTTCCGGGACGGACCTGGCGCTGCTGTACGACACTGAAGTCTACCTGCACGAGCACGAACTCCCCGGCGGCGCCGGCGCGAGCAAATCCCTGAGCAGGCTGATTGCCGTGGAGGCCGCGGCATCGGGCCTCGCCGGCATCACTGCCAGCGTGCTGCTGCTCTGGTCGATGGATGCAGTGATTCTGGTGCAGGCGATTACCGGCTTCGCGCCAATCATCATCGGCCTGATGCTGGTGGAGGTACCCAAGCCTAAAGTGCTTCAGGGTCACCGCGAAAACGCCAGGCGTGTGGTTGAACTGCTGTTGTTCGGCAAGCCGGTGGTACTGTGGACAGCCTTTGCAATCGCGGTGTTCGGTTTGCTCGCCGTCTACGTGTTCTGGGTCTACCAGAAGTACTGGGAATTCCAGAACATTCCGGTCACGAGCTACGGCTACATCTGGGCCGCCTTTGCGTTGACGGTGAGCCTGGCGGCGCGCTATGCGAGTGTTCTGGAACAGTACCTCGGCACCAGGCGCCTGCTCTGCCTGATCGGCGCGCTGCCGCTGCTGGGACTGCTCGGCATGGCGACCGCCAGTGGCTGGTTTGGCGTGTTGTTCGGAGTTAGCGTGCAGTTGGCGCGCGGCCTCAGCATGAGCCTGTTCTATGAGGCGCTGAATCGTCGCGTTCCCGGTGATTTCCGTGCGACCGTGAACTCGCTGGTGAGCCTCGGCGTGAGGGCTGTATTCATCGGCACCGGGCCGCTACTGGGCCATGCACTCGACAGCATCGGAGTCACCTCCACGCTGCTCTTGCTATTGGCGATATTTGGCCCGCTGATCGCCCTGGTACTCATTCCGCTGGTGGTTCGAATCCGCCGCGAAGAAGCGGAGTCCAAGGCCAGCATCGCCCCCGCCGCCTGAGGCGGGGGCGAATTTTCCGAAATCGCGCCCCCTCCGAATAGGGGCGGCAACAATATTTGGTTACACTGGGTCACTGGAGGACAAGGCGCATGCTCGAATCACCCGGCAGGTTTGCTCTTGGCGCGCCTGCCATTTTTGACGGGGAACATTTCCTGCGGGACCACTGTGTTGTGATTGAGGGCGAGCACATTGCTGCCCTGCTCCCCGCGATCGATTGTCCACCCGGCGTGCCACTGAAACAGCTTTCCACGGGTACGCTCGCCCCCGGCTTCGTCGATCTGCAGGTAAACGGCGGGGGCGATGTCATGTTGAATAGCCACCCCGACACCGAAACGCTGGCCACGCTGCAACGCGCGCACCGCAGCAAGGGCACCACGTCCATTCTGCCCACGCTCCTGAGCGATACCCGCAGTGTTCAGGAAGCCGCGGTCGCGGCCGTGCGCAGCGCGCGCGGCACATCGTCCGCCGGCATCCTCGGCCTGCACCTGGAGGGCCCATATTTTGCTCCGGACAGACGCGGCGCCCACAGCGCGGATCGACTGCGTCATCCAGATGCGGATGATCTCGACTGGTTGTGCAGCCTGAATGATCTGCCGGTTGTCCTGACGCTGGCGCCGGAATGCATCTCGCGGGATGCCCTGGCTCGCCTTGCGCGCAGCGGGCTGATGCTGTGCGCCGGCCACAGCGATGCCAGCTACGCTGAGCTGGAAGCCGTCGCGGCCAACGGCGTACAGGGCGTGACCCACCTCTACAACGCCATGCGCCAGTTGCAGGCACGCGAGCCGGGGATGGTCGGCGCCGCGCTCACGCTGGATCAACTCTGGGTGGGCATTATCGCCGATGGACACCATGTACATCCTGCGGCCATTCGCCTCGCCTTCAGGGCGAAGCCGGCAGGCAAGCTGATTCTGGTGAGCGATGCCATGGCCACCGTGGGTGGCAGCCAGGGCGTATGCGAGCTCTATGGCGAAACCATCCGTGAAGTACAAGGTCGCCTTTTGAACCGCGACGGCGTGTTGGCCGGCAGCGCGATCGGCTTGATCGATGCGGTGCGCTACGCCCACAAAACCGCGGGGCTGCCACTGGATGAAGTGCTGCGCATGGCGTCGCTGTACCCGTCGCAAATCATGCAACTGGAGCACGCCATCGGTCGCCTGCGCGCGGGCTACAGGGCAGATCTCGTGCACTTCGATGACGCCTTCACGGTCCGCGACACCTGGCTGGCGGGCAGCGGACTTGAGACCGGGGACAAACCATGAAGGGTGTGCGAAGCGTGCGTCCGTTGCTATTCCTACTGTGGATTGTCCCGCTGTTCATCGGCAGCCAGGCGGGTTCAGTGCGCGCAGACGAAGCATCGACCGCGCGCGACGGCTGGAATTTCAATCGCTCGGCAAAGGCACTTGATGCCTTGTGCGACTCTACGCTGAACGCTGCACGCGAGGCATTTTACGCCATCGAGGCCGACACGGGCCCGCCCACTCTGCAGCGCGTATACGGTGCAATGGACGAGCTGCAGATAGGACTGCAGCCCATTCACCATATCTGGTTCCTCAAATCCGTGCACCCGGACCCTGCCGTGCAATCTACCGCGGAGGCGTGTATTGCCAGGTATACCGACTTCACTTTGTCGATGTCACTCTCGCGAAAGTTCTATACCCGTGTTGCCTCCATCGACCTCACCGATGCTTCGGCGAGCGAGAAACTGATGGTGAAACGCCGCCTGCGGGAATTTCGCAAGACCGGCGTCGATCGGGATGAGCCAACCCAGGCACGCGTGCGTGAACTGAACGGCACAATGACGGCGCTGGAAACAGTCTATGATCGCAACCTCCGCAATGAGCGGCGCAGCGTCAGCGCCAGGCCTGAGGAGCTGGCAGGTCTTCCGCAGGATTTTCTGGCGGCGCACCCCCCTGACGAGGCGGGCGTGGTGCATTTCAGCACAGACTACTCCAACTACTTCCCGGTCATGTCCTACGCCCACAATGATGACCTGCGCCGCCGCATGTATATCGCTGGCCGCAACACCGCGACACCGGCCAATGCATCGATTCTGAACGCTTTGCTGCGCAACCGACATGAGCTGGCCACCCTGCTTGGCTATAAAAGTTACGCCGCCTACGCCATGGACGGCCTGATGGTGATATCGCCGCGCCGCGCGCAGGATTTTCTGCTGCGTGTGGAGGAAGCCGCCCGCGAACCGGCAGCGCGTGAAATGGCCACCTTGCTCACGCGGCTGCAACGCATCGATCCGCAAGCCACACAGGTTCAGACCTGGCAGGTGCCGTGGCTGTCCCGGCTGGTACAGAAGGAACAGTACGCGCTCGATGCACGCGAAGTGCGCGAGTATTTCGATTTTCAGCGTGTGCAGGATGGGATATTCCGCCTGACCGAGGATCTTTTCGGAGTCCGTATCGTGCCGTGGGAAACCGCCACCTGGCACCCGGATGTCACAGCATGGGAAATACGTGAGCACGGTGAGCCGATCGGCCGTTTTTATCTCGATCTTCACCCGCGTGAGAACAAATATAATCACGCGGCCCACTGGACATTGCGCAAGGGGCTGAAAGGACGCCAGTTGCCGCTCTCTGGCGTCGCCACCAATTTCCCGCGAGGGTTGATGGAGCACCGGCAGGTGGAGACATTCCTGCACGAGTTCGGGCACCTGTTGCACAATATGTTTTCCGGTTGCCAGCAGTGGCTTGATATCGCGGGCATGTCGATGGAAAAGGATTTCGTCGAGGCGCCTTCGCAAATGCTGGAAGAATGGGTGTGGGACTACGACACCCTGCGGCGGTTCGCGCGCAATGCCGCGGGCGAAATCATACCCGCAGAGCTGGTGGGGAAGATGCGCCGAGCGCGCTATTTCGGCGAGGCGCTGAGAACGGCAAACCAGTTGTTCTACGCCAACCTGGCGCTCAGCTATCACAACCGCAACCCCGAATCCTTCGAGCTGCTTCCACTGATGATTGACCTGCAGGCGCGCCATTCCCCCTATCCGTACGTGCCGGACACACATTTCTACAACAATTTCGGGCATCTCAGCGGCTACGCCTCGAACTACTACATGTATCAGTGGTCCAGGGCGATCGCCCTCGACATGCTGAGTCGCTTCCGCGCGCAGGGCATGCGCAACACCCGCGTGGCCGCAGAGTACCGGCGCAAGGTGCTGGGCTCTGCCGGCAGCCGCCCAGCCTCCGAGATGGTGGAGGATTTTCTCGGACGCCCCTTCTCTCCAACCACCTATACGCAATATCTGAACCTGCTAAACTGATGTTGGAATAATCCCGCCGGGGCACGATCGCCCAGGCTGCGTCTTCGCATACCACCCGCAGGAGCCAATGTCATGCAGCAGTTATCGGGACAGGACGCCATGTTCCTGCACGCCGAACTCGAAGGTCTGCCCCAGCACATCGGTGGCGTCAGCGTTTACGATCAGTCCTCGGCGCCGGACGGCAAGGTCAGGTTCAAACAGATTCTCGCGATGCTGGAAGACCGGGTGCACCTGTCCCCGATATTCAGGCGCAAACTGGCTTTTGTGCCCTACAACCTGGGCAGGCCCTACTGGGCGGAAGACCCGGACTTCGATATGGAATACCACGTCCGGCACATAGCTCTGCCGAAGCCCGGAGACTGGCGCCAGCTTTGCATACTGACGGCGCGAATCCACTCGCAGCCGCTGCGCCGTGACAAGCCGCTGTGGGAAATGTATGTCATCGAGGGTCTGAACAACGTCGAGGGCTACCCGGCGGGCTGCTTCGCGATACTGCTGAAGGTACATCACTGCGCGATGGACGGCGCCACGGGCACCCAGTTCATGAATATTGTGCACGATCTTTCACCGGAAACGAAACACTATGGCCACGCGCCAGCATGGATTGTAGAACGCCCGTCGCGCACGCGCATGCTGGGTCGCGCCTATGTCGATGCATGGCGCAAACCCGGCCAGGTGGTAGACATGCTGAAAGCGGCCGGCCCGGCTTTCATGCGCATACGCAAGGGGCGCCGCGACGACGACTTTCACTCGCTGGATGAAAAACAGAAAACCCGGTTCCAGGGCAGAATCTCGCGGCACCGTGTTATCGAGGCGCGCAGGTTTGACTTCGAGGTGATCCGCGCCATCAAGAATACGCAGCCGGGCACAACCATCAACGATGTCATGCTCACTATCGTTTCCGGCGCGCTGCGCCGGTATCTGGAGAGCAAACAGGAGCTACCGCAACAGACCCTGGTAAGTGGTTGTCCCATCGATGTGCGCTCCGAAGAGGAACGCGCCGCGGGCGGCAATATGGTGGGCTTCATGACAGTCTCGCTGTGTTCGGACATCTCCGACCCACTGCAGCGGCTCGCGGCAGTGCACGAGGAAGCGGTGAACGCCAAAGCGTACGCACAGGCGCTGGGCCCGCGTTTTGCCGTGGACCTGGCCGATGTGATGCCCGGCAACGTGTTGTCCCTCGCCATTCGCACTGCCGCCGTCACAGGCCTTGCCGAGGCCAGCACGATATTCAACACCATTGTCACGAATGTACCGGGGCCGCCGTTTCAGCTCTATATGTGCGGAGCGGAACTCATTGACTCGATAAGTCTGGGGCCGCTGCTGCCGAACGTGGGGCTGTTTCACATTGTGTACAGCTCGGTGCAGAACAAGCGGGGTTCGGTGACGCTTTCGTTTACTGCGTGTCGCGACATGTTGCCCGACCCCGGGTTCTACGCCGATTGCCTGCAGGCTGCGTTCGAAGAATTGCGCGATGCCGCTCTGGCACCGAAAACCCGCACGCGATCAAAACGCAAAGGCGCCCGGAAGACCCAGGCGCTATAACCAGCGCTGGATTAGCGCCTGCACGTCTACACGCGCCTGCATACGCGTCGCAAGCATGAACATGCCGCCCAGTTTGCGGTGGAAGTATACTGCGTCCGTGGGGGGCGCCTGCCAGAAATCCCGGAAGTCCGTCACGCGCTCACCGAGTTCGGCAATCCTGCCCGCCAGGTTGGAAGCGGCGAAATCGTAGGGGCCGGCGTGCCGCAAGGGCTCAAGTGCCAGCATAAACATTTCCAGCAACAACTCACGATAGGCGCTATTTTCGAGCCCGGTGGCGTAGCCAAGGCGCTCCGCGGCAGTCATCACGCGCTTGCCGTCTTCAGCGATGGCCGCAGCGGCCAGTTGCCGATAATTCCTGGCGAAGGCCGCCTTGAAGCGACGCGTGGCGCCAAAATCCAGCAGTACGATCTCTCCGCTCGCGGCGCGGTACTGATAGTTCGCGAAGTTGGGATCGGTCTGCACCATGCGCAACTCGAAGAGTTCCTGCAACATCAACTCTATCAGCGCGGAGATCACCCGGTCGCGTTCTGCCTGTGGCTGCTCGGCGAGGGTTTCTATGGGGCTGCCACTGACGTAGGTCATCGCGAGAACATTCCTGCGCGTGAACTCAGGCAGCGCTTCGGGCAGTACGAAGCGCTCATCGTCTGCCAACAACTCGCCAAAGGCGTCCAGGAACCCGACTTCCTTCAGGTAGTCTGCCTCGTCGTGGAGCTGGGCCTTGGCGTCCTCCAGCAGCGGCTGAATATCAACACCCGGCGGCAACAGCGAGGACAGCCGCAGCAGGCTGGCAATATTGTCGACATCACTGTCGATGCTCTTCGCGACGCCCGGGTACTGCACCTTGAGTACGATCTCACGTCCATCGGGGGAAAATGCGCGATGCACCTGGCCGATGGATGCGGCCGCGATGGGTCTTGCATCAAAGCCGTAGAACAGCGATTCCCAGTCGGGACCATAGGCGCCAAGCATCACTTTATGCAGTTGCTCCACCGGCATGTAACTGGCGTCTTCGCGCAGGCGTGCAAGTATGTCCGCGAGTTCGCGCGGCAGAAAATCGCCCGTATCCATGGACAACATCTGCCCCACTTTCATCGCAGCGCCGCGCATGCTGGCAAGCTGCCGCGTGACGCGCCGCGCATTCCCCGGCGTCAGCAACATATCCCGGGCGCGCGGCCGATTGCCCGCGCGCAACTGACGGCCACCTTCTGCCAGCATGCCGCCTGCCACGCCACCTGCGAGGCGCGCCATACGCGCGAAACGACCCGCCCGCGAGGTGGGAATCGCCTGCTGCTTACTGTCTTTTTCCGAGTCCGCCATCCGCTTCCCGTTTTCGCCAGCGTTCTATATGCAATGCTGCCATGGCATACGCGTTGAACTCGGCATCCAGTGCAGAAATAAAGTTATATAGTCCGGACAGTTTGCGGGCAATCAGTGCAAAATCCCGCGACGGGGTGGTGAAATGCCGGCTGGCGGCAGACGCCGCGGCCTGTTTGCCGGCGCGACGCATCAGTGCGGACTTGCCCCAGCAGTACTCGCCCCGCTCGTTCAGGAATTCCGCCGGTATATGCTCCGTAGGCCGCAGTGGCTCCAGCAGATGCAGGCAGAAATCCGCAAACAGGCGCCGCCCTTCCTCGCTGGCATCCGGGCGCAGGCAACCCAGGCCAATCAGGCTATCCACGAGACGCGGCACATCTTCGGACAAGCCCGCATCGATGGCATGGCGCAGATGGAACAGAAAGGTCTTGTCGGGTTCGAGTACCGAGCCAAAATCCAGCAGCACCAACTCGTCTGCACCTTCTTTGAGGCGACGGTCATCCAGCCTGAGCAGGTAGTTGCCAAAATTCGGATCTGACTGCAGCAGCCCCCACTCGTAGAGTTCGAAGAAAAACAACTCCAGCATGGCGCTGGCCAGCGCATTGCGCCGTTCGAGGGACAGGCGTTTCACGTCCGGGTCGGCAACCGAGTAGCCTTCGATGTACTCCATGGCCAGCACTGTATCGGTGCAATAGCGCGGGTACAGCCGCGGTACGTAGTAAGGTACGGCTGTGCCATGGGCCTTAGCCACCAGCGTGGCCATGCGCTGCGTCATGACCGCCTCCCGGACGTAGTCGATCTCGTGGTGCAGATGTGTGCGCATGGATTGTAGCCAGGCATCGAGATCCCGGCTGGCGCTGACCCAGCGAGCGAGCAGCAGCATGCGAACCACGGCATCAAAATCCGCGTCTATCACCTGCTCCAGACCGGGATACTGCAGCTTCAGGCAGATCCACTCGCCGCTGCTGCGAATCTTTGCCAGATGCACCTGCGCCAGCGAGGCGGCGGCCACCGCTTGCGGGTCGATTTCCAGTTCATCGTAGTGCTCGCCGAGGCTGACGCGGACGGATGATTCCAGGGCATCCCAGTGCAGGGCCTCGGTCTGGTCCGACAGATCCCGCAGGGCATCCACCAGCACGCCCGGCAGAAACTGCTCGCCAAACAGCGCCAGCATCTGGCCTATCTTGATATAGGTGCCCTTGAGACGGCCGAGTTCCTGCACGAAGCGCCGCGCCTCGCGCCGCGCCATGCTGGAGGTTGCCGCGTCTCCCCCGGTGCGACCGGTCACTCTTTGTACTGCACTATCAACCGCCAGCGCGCTACCCGCGCGCAGCCCGGCGAGTGACAGCGCCAGGCTGCGCGGCATGGATTTATCCTTCAGACCTCGACGTTTTTTTGACATGGGGTACCGCAGATCAGTGACGACCTTCATTCTAATCGATACGGAGCTCGCGCCCCAGAGGAATCGGGCAAACCGCTCAGGTATCCAGCAGCAACGCCGCCAGCCGTTTGCGGTGGTGATGCGAATCACCAAACTGTTGCTGGCTCCACTGCGCCCTGCGCAGATACAACTGGGCGTCACACTCCCAGGTGAAGCCCATGCCGCCGTGGAACTGCACGGCCCTGTCGCCAGCGTAAAGTAGCGTCTCGCAGGCCTGCGCCTTGGCCATGCGACAGGCTATTTCGGCATCGCGGTCGAGCGGCCCATCACTCACCACCGAACTCGCGTGGTAAATGAACGAGCGCGCAGAATCGACGCCTGTCAGGATATCCACACAGGGGTGTTTGAGCGCCTGATAGGAACCGATGAGTTTGCCGAACTGTTTGCGCGTATTCAGGTAGTCGACCATCGTGTCGAGACAGGCGGATGCACTGCCAGTGGCCTCGACGGCAACCAGCAGAGCGCCTATAAGCCGCACATCATTCAGTGCGCCTTTCACTGCCGCTCCGGTGATAACACTCTGAGCCGAGAGCTGAACCTCATTGAACTCAACGTTCGCGGCCCGTTTTGTCAGATCCACCAGCGTATTTGCGTTGAGCGCGTTCTCCCCAAGCTGCCCGGATTCCACCACCGCCAGCGCGATTTCCCCGCGGTGCATGGCCGGTACCACAAGGTACCTGGCAGACACGGCATCCGGCACAAACCGCTTACCGGCGCGCAACACATACTGCTCGTCGAGTTGCGCCTGCAGGCTGCTGTCGCCCCAGTCACCGTTCTCGAGCCAGGCAACCGTCGCCGGAGCGCCGGCGGCAATCTCTGCCAGCCAGTGTCCGGCCTGCGATTCGCCCCCGGCGCGCAGCAGGAGCTGCCCGGCCAGTGAGCTGCTCAACAGCGGCCCGGTCAGCAGGGCCCTGCCCATACACTCCAGCACCGGTACCAGCGCCGCCACACCGAGCCCCGAGCCACCGACCGACTCCGGCAAACTGATGCCGGCCCAGCCGAGCGCGACCATTTCCTCCCAGAGTGCGGCATCGAAACCGTTTGCCGACTCGAGGTGCTCACGCACCGCGCTGATGGGCGAGCGCTCGCGGCAGAATTCCCGCGCCACGTCCAGCAACATGGCCTGTTCTTCGCTGAATCTCAGC
>TARA_R110000823_G_scaffold315427_1_pt1 | contig 81726 bp, 80 predicted proteins | sample TARA_R110000823 | Tara Oceans TARA_R110000823 (sample SAMEA4397722) | marine metagenome | biome: Polar Biome; feature: [DCM] deep chlorophyll maximum layer (ENVO:01000326); material: water (ENVO:00002006), including particulate matter (ENVO:01000060) such as... | depth 20 m | reverse complement strand
GATAGTTGTCGTCAACCGGTCATCCTAATTGTCGCCGAACAAGCGCGAGTGTATACGCGGCCTTTCCCTGGATTTCAGAGATTATCTTTCCTCCCCACGCGTTAGCATTTTTTAAATCGCTGCCGGCGCAGTGATGAATTTCATCAAAAATAACGAATACTTTATGGCTGTTGAATAAATCCCAAATATCACATTCACTTATCATGGCTTGATAAGTGAATGTGCGGCCAATCGAGCCTAGCTTGCCGTCAAGCTTTCTTCCCATCTGAGTTTCAAGTTCCTCGCGAAAGTCGTCAGAAACAATAATAGAAGGAGCAATACAGATTACTAAATCGATAAGGCCGGTGTCGAAAAGCTGCTTGGCGAGAATTGCCGCCATCAGGGTCTTCCCCGCACCTGGCGTTGCGAGGCAAAGGTAATGGGAGTGATGGTTTTTGTATTGATAAATGGCTTTAGTGATGCATTCATGCTGCCAGAGTCTAAGGTTCATTATTAAGCCTATTGGCACTTGGATATGAGGGATTCAATGGCCTTAACTCGGCCGAGCGTTTTTGAGTAGCGATTGCGGGCGTCGTTGTAGAGCTCTTGCAGGTCGTCACGTCGATTGGGTAGCTGACTACTAAGTACCTCGTATTCTTCTGCTTCGCTGATGGTGGTTAGCAGTTCAAGCTTATGTTTCTTCAGTTGTTCCTTTAGGTCATTTATATAATGATTATTGGATTTTGAACTTTTGTTGGATTCCTTGGGTGGCGTTTTGCGGTGAGGTGAGCCAATTGAGTAATTTTCCGGGTTAAAGCTGTTCGTCAGCCGATAGCGTGGCCGTCCGTTATTATCGTCTGATTCCTTTATTGCAAATCCAGCCCATATCAGTCGATCAATATTTCTTTGAATAAATTGGTGAGCCTGCTTTGTATTCAAGTTTGGGCTGCTGCCTAGCTTTAAATAGGCCTCTACTAGATCTGCTCTGCTAAACGTCAGAAATTCATGAGAGGTTAGCAGAGACAGTAGCTCGGGTTTGATTTTCAACTTAGGCATGATCGCTTGTATTTCTGAGTTAGAACGAATTTTGATCAAAAAATGATCGCCAAATGAAGCTTAGGATTCCTAAGTATACTTTAACCCAATATACTTAGACAATCTAAGCTCTCTAGGCCTATAAAGATGATTCAAAGTTGGCAAGTATCAGCCCATTACCGCAGCGTCTTCTGGAGGCGCGTACCCTTAAAGGCATTAGTCAGAAAAGATTGGGTATCCAGCTTGGGATGGAGCCGGGCTCAGCCAGCGGTCGAATGAATCACTACGAGAAAGGTCGTCACACGCCTGACTACCCGACCTTAAAGCGAATTGCTGCCGAGTTAGATGTGCCGGTTGCTTACTTTTTCTGTGAAAGAAGCGTAGTTGCTGAGCTTGTTTGTCATATTGATAAGCTGTCGGAGAAGGAGCAAACGACTTTGCTGGGCCAGATTAAACACCTAAAAGAAGAGCCATCTTCGTAGGTTGGTGAAAATGAGGCGCTATTGGTGACGCAGAACATCAGCCAATTGATGTCTTCAAAATCAAATTTCAATAATTAGGTTTGGATTGAAGTCCTCCTGCTCTGGCGTACCTGGATATCCTGCCGGGTTGCACAACACTCTTGTTTCACTCACTGAATAGTCCGCAGCATCATGCATGTGTCCGTGCACCCACAGCTGGATGTCGAAGGATCTGATAATTTCTGAAAGGTCGGACGCAAACGCTGGTGTTAAGTTATCGGTGATGAATTTGGGGTGAACGGAGTTTCTGTGAGGGGCGTGGTGCGTGATGACTACTGTTTTTCCATCCCACGGCTTCGCGAGTTCGTTTATAAGCCAGTATTTAGATCTGTTGTGTACTTTTTGAGCATCCTCTGGCGCGAAAAAATGACGTGGCTGACGATGTCCACGGGTTATTAGCCTGTGATCTACTATGCCAAATTCGGCGTGGCTCTTTGCGACTTTGGGCTGACCGAAGATATTGTAATCCGTCTATAAGGTGGTTCCCAAGAATCGAATGTCATCCACAATGTGGGTATCATTTTGCAGGAAAATAACATTGTTCGTTGTTTGGGCGAGTCTTCGCATTTCATATTCGAGGGTGTCAATGTTCTTGGTGTAATATTCGTGGTTTCCTGGAACGTACCAGACAGGGTGCTTTAAAGATGATGCCCAGTGGATACCTGCAACGCCTATGTCGATGTCGCCGGCTAAAATAATTAAGTCTGCGTCACTTGGTATAGGGTGTTCCCCGCCTTTGCCGCGATAAAACTCATGGTGACTGTCGCTGCGTATGTGTACTTTGGTCATGTTGGCACGCCTTTGGCGTGCTGCTGAATGTACTTAGTTGATTGTTAAAGCTAGTTGAAGTGGGCTTTCTCGTTGTGTACTTGATTGGTGATAATATCGGAATCACTTGCGGTTGCAATAATGATTCTAATTTAAATCCATATAAAACAATGGTTTACGGCATATTGATTGGCGTTGAAGGCGGCGTCGGGTGCGTGCTTTAGGAGGCTGAGTTACACCTTAGGTACTGTCAGTGAAGATTTCTAGGCGTCCGCAGTGGCCTTTCCTCATGTCTGCCCTAAAATGATTTTCTTACATGTCTAGGGCTGTGGGTGGCTGTATTTTCCCAGTAGGTTCTGGTCGTGGCACCAGGCAAGGAATGCTTTGCGGCAATATACTGGTGTGGTTTAGTCGGAGGCAGTAGAATTAGTGTAAAGAAGGTATCTTTACACTTTTATGTTGGTTCCTAAATTTTAGGTGCCCAAAAGTGGCAAATATTTGACTTAACTTTACAGTATTTTGGTTTTTTTGAAGGATATGCATTGATACAAGTATGTTGGCGCTTTTTCCAGCCACCTTATGCGAACTACCATTCTAGCCAGCGCTTATTTTTTTCGATGTCATTGTGGTAATCACGCAGCGGAACGCCCTATTAAAGATAGGGCGTTTTTGTTGGGACTTAATGCTCGGTAGGCCGCTAATACCTTGCAGACCGCAGGGGCTTTGAGTAATGTTGTTTGCAATTAAATGTTTAAGGTATGCGTGTCACTCGCGCTACTGTCCCTCTAACAACATGTGAATGTTTCTGTGAATGTAGTTTTAATTTCCAGCCCTAGCGCCTTGAGTGACGCGATTTGCAGCCAGCTAGGTTCGCGGGGGCGTCCCTTCGCGCACGTTTCGGTCGACGACTTGCAGGCATTTGATACCGCGTTGCTGCGAAATTCAATAGTCATTGATAGCGATGCGCTGGTGTCTTTTCAGCTTAGCGATGGTGTGGCCGAAGCAGATCATGCTCGCTTGCTAGATGCGCGCAGAAAAGTACTTCAATCCTGTCTGGCAATGGATGTCCCCTACGTGTTTCTCAGTGATGGCAGAGTTTTTGATGGCTTTACTGAGCGGCAACATGAATACGTCGAGAGCGATCAGAAAAATGCGGGCAGTGTTGCGGGAAAGCAGTTAGCTGAGTATGAGAGTTTAGTTGCCGACGTCGCTGGGCAAGGCTTGGTGTTAAGGACCGGGCCATTAATTGCGGCGCAAGAAGGTAATTTTCTGGGCGATTGTTTGGTCACGATGCGTGGCGGTAGCGTTTTGACCTTGAATGATTCTGTGACGAGCTGCCCGACCCCGGTCTCAGATCTGGCGCGAGTAGTGTCTGGCATTGTCGACCAATTAAGTTGTGGCGCCTCATGTCGTGGTGTCTATCATTACAATAGCAGCGGTTCAGCTAGCGCCTATGAGTTTGCCGAAGTGGTCTGCGCATTTGCTTCTCAGTTTGTTGCGCCGGTCGCGGATATTGCCGCAGACGATGAGGGTATCACCTGGCGGCCTGATGCACCGGTATTGTCTTGCAATCAAATTTTGCAGGATTTTGGCATTAAGCAATTGCCGTGGCGGGCTTATCTGCCCCGGATGGTGAGAGCAATTTGTGAGGAGGTCACCAAATGAGTAGTGACAACGGTTTTGTAGCACTGGCGGTGGCTGTTCTTACCGTATCCGACACGCGTAATGAAGATAGCGACACGTCCGGCCGATTTTTAGTTGAAGCTCTGACGGCAGCAGGCCATGAGCTGGCCGCAAAGCAAATAGTTAAAGACGATATTTATCAAATTCGCGCGGTGATGTCCGAGTGGATATACCGCTCTGATATACAGGCGGTATTGGTAACTGGCGGCACTGGTTTTTCTGGTCGGGACTCTACCCCTGAGGCGGTGTCGGTCTTATTCGATAAGCAGATTGACGGTTTTGGTGAAGTCTTCCGCGCGCTGTCTTTACAAGAGATCGGCTCCTCGACTATTCAGTCGCGGGCGTTGGCAGGTTTGGCGAATAACACCGTTATTTTTTGTGTTCCCGGATCTACCGGTGCGTGTAAGACCGCGTGGCAGGGCCTTATTAGTGAGCAGCTTGATAGCCGGCACCGTCCCTGCAATTTTGTTGGGGTGTTAAAAACTCGTCGCGATTCAAGGGCTTGATTGTGGGGTTGCGCTCGGTTGACGACACTTTGCACCATCTTTTGGCGGACGCACAAAAATGGTGCTCTGAGGATCGGCTTTTAGCCCAATGCTTGGGCGCAGTGTTAGCAGACGATGTGTATGCAGAAAGCAATGTTCCGCCAGCTGATAATAGTGCTATGGATGGCTATGCGCTGCGTCATGTTGATCTAATTTTAGGCAAGCCAATACCGCTAAGTCAGCGAATCCCTGCTGGGGCGATTGGCGAACCATTAAAGCTGGGTACTGCGGCCAGAATTTTTACTGGTGCGTTTATTCCGGCCGGTGCCGATACCGTGATTGCGCAGGAGGACTGCGAGCAAGTTGACGGCTTTGTAACAGTGAATGCCGCGGCGAGCAAAGGCCAGCATATTCGCCCCTGTGGACAAGACATTGCCTCAGGGCAGTTGTTGTTAAAAGCTGGCCATCGACTTCAGGCCGCGGACTTAGGTTTGCTGGCTTCACTGGGTGTGTCTCAGCTCCGTGTCAGTTCGACGATCCGAGTCGCGTTAATGTCCACCGGTGACGAATTGTGTGAACCGGGTGAGTCACTGGCGCCAGGGCAAATCTATAACTCTAATCGGCCGATGCTTGCGGCAATGATTCGCGCCTTAGGTTGTGAGCTTGTGGATCTGGGTATTGTGGCTGACGATCCCGCTACTACTAGGGCCGCATTGATTAAGGCCCGCGATAGTGCAGACGTGGTGATAAGTAGCGGCGGTGTGTCCGTGGGCGAAGAGGATCATGTCAAGGCACAGGTTGAAGCGTTGGGCTCGCTGCAGCTTTGGAAGCTGGCAATAAAACCGGGTAAACCGCTGGCATATGGCCGCTTGGCGAATGTGCCATTTTTTGGCCTGCCTGGAAATCCCGTCTCTAGCTTTGTGACATTTTGCCTGCTGGTCAGGCCGTATTTGTTGGCGATGCAGGGTTTGACCGAAACGACTGCGCCGCAATGGCCTGCGCAGGCCAATTTTGACTGGCCTAAGGCGGGCAGCCGTCAAGAGTATCTCCGCGCTAGAGTGACGCCCGGTGATAGTGGTCTTCAGGTCGATATTCATCCGCAGCAGAGTTCCGGCGCGTTAACGTCAGTGTCATGGTGCAATGCTTTAGCGGTGATTCCGGTTGGTCGTACTTTGCAGCGAGGTGATCGCGTCGAGGTGATTTTTCTGCGGGATTTAACGTAGCTGTACTAGCGGGCCTGCAGTGAAATGGTTTCACCGCAGGCCTTCAGAATGTTAAGCAGTATAGCGCTTAAACACTAAGCTGGCGTTTGTGCCGCCAAAGCCAAAGCTATTGGACATAACGGTATTTAGCGTCACGTTTTCTTGCTTTTTCAGCACGATCGGTACGCCTGCCGCTTCGTCGTCCAGGGTTTCGATGTTGGCAGACGCGGCAATAAAGTTATGTTTCATCATAAGTAATGAGAAGATCGCTTCCTGAACGCCGGTCGCGCCCAGTGAATGACCGGCCAGCGACTTGGTTGAGCCAATGGCAGGAATCTTTTTTCCTTCGTAAGCTTGTTTTACCGCTTTCAGCTCCTGCATATCGCCAGCGGGCGTTGAAGTGCCGTGCGAGTTGATATAGTCAACGTCACTATCTACTGTCATTAATGCTTGGTGCATACAGCGCGCTGCGCCTTCGCCGCTCGGCGCGACCATGTCGTAGCCGTCAGAGGTTGCGCCATAGCCAACTAGCTCGCCGTAAATTTTCGCACCGCGTGCTTTGGCGTGCTCGAGCTCTTCAAGTACGACCATGCCTGCGCCGCCCGCAATAACAAAGCCGTCGCGGTTTGCATCGTAGGGGCGTGAAGCGCTTTCGGGGGTGTCGTTGTACTTAGTCGACAATGCACCCATCGCGTCAAACAGGCAGCTCAGTGACCAATGTTCTTCTTCGCCACCGCCAGCAAATATGATGTCTTGCTTGCCTAGCTGGATAAGCTCCATCGCGTTGCCAATACAGTGTGCACTGGTGGCGCAGGCGGATGAAATTGAGTAGTTCACACCTTTAATTTTGAATGGTGTTGCTAGACAGGCCGACACGGTGCTGCCCATGGTTTGCGTGACACGATAGGGCCCAATGCGCTTCACTCCGCGCTCGCGCAGAGTGTCGGCAGAATCAATTAAATTCTCTGATGAGGCGCCGCCGGAGCCAGCGATAATGCCGGTGCGAACATTGCTGACATCGTGCTCTTCTAAGCCTGAATCGGCGATAGCTTCCTGCATTGAAAGGAAGGCGTAGGCCGCGGCATCACCCATAAACCGAAATTGCTTGCGGTCGATGAGAGATTTCAGGTCTAGGTTTTTGATGGAGCCAGAAACGTGGCTGCGAAAACCCATTTCTTTATAGGTTTCGTTGAACGCAATACCTGACTTGCCTTCCTGTAGTGAGCTCAATACTTCGGCTAGATTGTTACCGATGCTCGAAACAATCCCCATGCCAGTGACGACAACACGTTTCATCGAATACCTCGTCTTATATCGTGTGATGAATTTGTTAGATTAAATGTTTATGGATGCTACTCGAAGCTAGCGTCGTCTTTAAACAAGCCGACGCGTAAGTCTTTTGCGGTGTATATCACTTTACCGTCAACAGCAACTTCGCCATCGGCAATGCCGAGGACCAGTTTTCGCTCGATCAAGCGTTTGTAGTTAAGTGTGTAGGTGACCAGCTTGGCGTCCGGTAGAATTTGTCCGGTGAATTTAACTTCACCAGCACCTAGCGCGCGGCCTTTACCACTATTGCCACGCCAGCCTAAGTAGAAACCAACCAGCTGCCACATGGCGTCAAGTCCAAGGCAGCCAGGCATAACAGGGTCGCCGACAAAGTGGCAGTCGAAAAACCATAAATCCGGATTTATATCTAGCTCGGCGACCAGTATACCCTTGCCGTAGGTGCCGCCCTCGGTACTAATGTTTGTGATACGATCCACCATCAACATATTGTTAACGGGGAGCTTCGGGTTGCCGGGGCCAAAAAGCGTGCCGTTCCCGCAGTCGATGAGTTCTTGTTTGGTAAAGCTATTTTGATGAATTAAAGACATGAGGCAAAATTATCAGCTTGAAAATGTTGCGGCCATCTTAGCACGAAGGATTTCGATGGCACATAAAAATGTCAACATTGGCGCGAACATTGCTGTCATACCCCTGTCATGATTAGTCAGTAAAAGAGCGGTTCTTGCTAAGTAAAGGCGCTACATGGAAAATAGCGGCCAGTTTACATGCAGTTAAAAGGAGCCGGCCCAACGTCCGGAAGGTGTTAAAGGAAATATTATGATTAGAAAATGTCTGTTCCCCGTTGCAGGTTATGGTACGCGCTTTCTACCTGCTACTAAATCAATGCCTAAAGAAATGTTGCCCATAGTGAATAAGCCTTTGGTGCAATATGGTGTTGAAGAAGCCATTGATGCTGGCTTGAAAGAAATTGCCTTGGTGACTGGCCGCGGTAAGCGGGCCATTGCCGACCACTTCGATATTAGCTATGAGTTAGAAAACCAGATCGCTGGTACCAGCAAAGAGCGTTACCTGGATTGCATTCGTAATGTGCTTGAGCAGGGCACGTTTATGATGACGCGCCAGCGTCAGATGAAGGGCTTGGGTCACGCGATTTTGACGGGTGAGTGCCTGATCGGTGACGAAGCCTTTGGTGTAATCTTGTCTGATGATTTATGTCTTAATCATGACGACGAAGGTGTCATGGCGCAGATGGTAAAACTGTATAACCAATTCCGCTGTAGCATCGTCGCTATTCAAGAAGTACCGATGGAAGACATTGAGAAATACGGTGTTATCGCTGGCGAAGAAATGGGCGACGGCTTGTATCGCGTCAGCACAATGGTTGAGAAGCCTAAGCCGGAGGACGCCCCAACCAATATGGCGGTCATTGGCCGTTATATCCTTACACCTGATATTTTCGATATTTTACGCAATACTCCGCCGGGCAAAAATGGTGAAGTGCAGTTGACGGATGCGTTGATGACGCAGGCGCAAAACGGTTGTGTCTTGGCATATAAATTCCGCGGCAAGCGTTTCGACTGTGGCAGTGTGCCTGGTTTCATTGAAGCGACTAACTATGTTTATGAAAATATTTATGCCGAGGGTTCCGCGTGAGTAGTAGCGAAATAACGTGTTTTAAAGCGTATGACGTCCGCGGTCGTATTCCTGATCAGTTAAATGAAGATATCGCCTATCGCATAGGCCGCGCTTTTGCTGAAGTTATCCAGCCAAAGAAAGTTGTGGTGGGGCATGATATTCGTCTTAGTAGCGAGGCAATTAAGGCTGCGCTGACAAATGGTTTGCTGGATGCTGGCGTCGATGTCTATGACATTGGCTTGTGTGGCACCGAGGAAATTTATTTTGCGACGGCGCATGCCGGTATGGATGGCGGTATTGCGGTTACCGCTAGCCATAACCCTAAAGACTACAACGGCATGAAGTTTGTGCGTGAAGAGTCTAAGCCAATCAGCGGCGACACCGGCCTGTTTGATATTAAAAAGCTCGCTGAGAAAAATGAATTCGCTACCCCAGAAAAACGCGGCACATTACAGCCTTTAGATACGTCAGCAGCTTATGTTGAGCATTTGCTTGGTTACGTAGATGTCGCCTCGCTAAAGCCATTAAAAGTTGTAGTGAATGCCGGTAATGGTGGTGCTGGGCGTGTTGTGGACTTATTGGAGAAGCATCTGCCCTTCGAATTTATTCGTGTGCATCACGAGGCTGATGGCAACTTCCCGAATGGTGTGCCAAACCCGCTATTGGTGGAAAATCGCCAGCCAAGTATTGATGCGATTAAAGCACACGGCGCTGATTTAGGCGTTGCATGGGATGGTGATTTTGATCGCTGTTTCTTCTTTGACGAGACCGGTGACTTTATAGAAGGCTATTACGTTGTTGGCTTGTTGGCCGAAGCGTTTTTGCTGAAAAATCCGGGTGCGAATATTGTTCATGATCCGCGTTTAACCTGGAATACCATCGCCATTGTCGAAGAGGCAGGCGGCAAAGCGGTGCAGTGTAAAACGGGTCACGCTTTTATCAAAGAGCGTATGCGCATTGAGAATGCCGTCTACGGTGGCGAGATGAGTGCGCATCATTATTTCCGTGATTTTGCTTATTGCGACAGCGGAATGATTCCGTGGTTGCTGGTGACTCAATTGATGTCGGTGAAGTCGGCGAGCTTGTCTTCGCTGGTTGAGGAGCGCGTTGCGCTATTCCCCTGCAGTGGTGAAATCAATCGCGAAGTTGAGGATGCAAAAGCGGTTATTGCACTGATCGAAGAGAAATATAAACCCAGTGCGGCGGCGGTGGATTTCACTGACGGCTTGAGTATGAGTTTTGAGGGCTGGCGCTTTAATGTTCGGATGTCTAACACTGAGCCTGTTGTGCGTTTGAATGTGGAAAGTGATGGTGACTTTGCTTTGATGGAAGCCAAGACCGCTGAGCTGTTAGCTATGTTGTAATACTGGTATTGTACAGACATAAAAAAAGCGCCGTTAGGCGCTTTTTTTATGTCTGTCTTTTTAGGTTTTTTGCGCTTCTTGATACCGCGCTATTAATTGTGCCGTTGAGCTATCCAAGGAGCTGACGTCGTCCCCTGACAGTGCACCCATTAGGGTCTGGCTTATTTGCTTGCCGAGTTCCACGCCCCACTGATCAAAGGGGTTAATGCCCCAAACAAAGCTGGCGGTGAACAAGCGGTACTCATATAGCGCAATTAAGGCGCCCAGCGCGCTTGCGTCCAACTGTCTCATTAATATGGTGGTGCTTGGGCGATTACCTAACATGGCCTTGTGCTGTGCTAATTGCGTGGCCTCCTCGGGTCCTGTGCCATTGTTGATCAGCGTTTGTTTGATGTCTGCAGCGCTCTGGCCTTGCATGAGTACTAGGCTTTGACTGAAACAGTTGGCAATAAGATTTTGATGCTGTTCGCCAACAGGATTGTAAGAGCGAAGGCTGGCAATAAAGTCGCAGGGGATGGTGTCGCTACCCTGGTGTAGCAGCTGGTGAAACGAGTGCTGACCATTGGTACCCTCGGTTCCCCAAATGACACCGCCTGTGCCGTACTTAAGTACCTCACCATCTCGACTTACTGATTTGCCTGCACTTTCCATAAATAATTGCTGGAGATAAATCGGCAATAATTTTAGATGGTGCTCATAGGGTAATACGGCTTGTGAGCTGATGCCCCATGCGTTGCGGTACCAAACATCCAGAAGGCCGAGAATAACAGGAACGTTATCTTCTAGTGGCGTGTGTTCAACGTGAAGGTCTATTGCATGGCCGCCTTGCAATATGGCGCGGAAATTATCCATGCCGAAGCATAGCGCCACTGCTAAGCCGAAGCTTGACCAAAGGGAAAAGCGGCCGCCTACCCATTCCGGGGTGCAAAGTATCAGCTCTTCTTTGATGCCGAAGTTTTTGGCAGCGCTAGGTTTTGAGGTTACGGCGACAAAGTGCTGGTCGACATTTTTGCAATTCAGTGTGGAGGATAGCCAGGCGCGGGCGGCATTGGCGTTGCTTCGTGTTTCTTGGGTGCCAAAGGATTTGGATGCCACAATAAATAGAGTGGTTTCCGCGGGTACTGTCGCTAAAATTTCGGTGATGACGCTGGGGTCTATATTGGCGGCAAAATGGGCATTGAGAATACCGTCGCCTTGATTTGCAAGGGCGTCGCATACTAATCGGGGGCCGAAGTCAGAGCCGCCGATGCCTATATTGACCACGTCGGTGAATGCCTTGCCGGTGGCGCCAGTCAGTTCGCCGCTGTGCACGGCGGCGACGAGTTTCGCCATGCTGCTATACATTTCATTAATAGCGTGGTCGCTGCTTTTGCCGTCGACCGCCCAGCGGCGCAAGCTGGGGTAGTTTGTTGCCCGATCCTCGGTGTTGTTGAGGTGGGCTCCGGCCCTTAAGGCGGCGAATTGCTCTGGTACACCGGTGTCCCGCGCCAAGGTGCAGAGCGTGGCAAGGATGTCTTTGTCGATATGTTGCTTTGAGTAATCAACAAATAAGGGGCCAACGTCGGCGCTATAACGCGCTGCGCGGTCGGTATCTTCTTGGAAGCGTTGACTTAACGAGGTTGTGATACTGTTTTGAGCAATGTTTTGTAGAGTTGATCTGATCTCGGCGTCGTAGCGCGATCTGGCTCCGTGTTGTGGCGTGGTGCTCACAGCATTTCCTTTTAAATATCCGTTTAGTGGGGCCGGCCTCTCCATACCGGCAAAGCCACTAAATTGTAGCGGTTTCGGGCATGAATTGTAATCCGCTGAGGCCTTTAGCTACGTCTTGAAAGGGCGATAGTGGTGAGTTTTTCCAGCGCGCGGCGATAGGGTGAGTCGTTAATCGGCGCTAGTGCTGCTAATGCGGCTTCGGTATAGCGTTCTGCTGCTGCCCGGCAGTAGGCAAGAGCGCCACAAGAGGTGACGGCTTCGACGATCTCGTCGAGTTGTTCCGCAGTCTTATTGCTAATGGCATTGTGAACCAGTGCTTGCTGTTGTTCGTTACCATGTTGCAACACGTAAATTAGCGGCAGGGTGGGTTTGCCCTCGGCGAGGTCGTCGCCGATATTTTTGCCCGTTTCTTCTGGGTCGCCTTCATAGTCGAGAATGTCGTCGATGAGCTGGAAGGCGATGCCGAGATTTAAGCCGTAATCATAAAGTGCGCTTTGATGTTGGCCTTTTTGGCTAATGATCGCAGCGCCACCGCAGGCGGCGCCAAATAGCACGGCGGTTTTGCAGCGAATAACGTCAAAGTAGGTTGCTTCGCTGGTGTCTGCATTGCCTGCGCGACTAAGTTGTAAGACTTCGCCCTCGGCGACGGTGTTAGTTGTGCCGGAAAGTAAGCCCATCAGCGGTAGGCTGCCGATCTCAACCAGAATCTGAAAAGCCCGTGAGTACAGAAAGTCACCGACCAGGACGCTGGGGGCGTTGCCCCAGTTGGCATTGGCGGTAGGGCGCCCGCGACGCAGAGCAGAGATGTCGACAACGTCATCGTGCAGCAGGGTGGCGGTGTGAATAAACTCAATGACCGCCGCTAAGTGCATGTGTCGCTGTTCAATATTACCAATGGCGCCAGCGCAGAGCAGTGTGAGCAAGGGGCGCAGCCGCTTTCCTCCCGCATCGACGATATAGTGGCCGATGTTTTCTACGAGGGGCACGTTGGAGTGCAGTTGTTCGATGATAAATTCGTTGACCGCGGCAAATTCGCTGTCAACGATCTGGCGGATCTGTTGCATGGTTACGACGATACGTCTGGCGGAGTCGGTTGGCATCGTATGAGCGCAGCTGCGAGCTGTCAAGGTTTCTGCATTAAAGGGTTTTAGGGGTGTTGTTTATTTTTGCGATACTGCGTACAATTCGCGCCCCTGAAAGCAAAACCGTGCGGCCCCTTAATGGTTAAGTGGTGGTGACGGTGCCTGGACTTGTCCCGGCGTGATGCACTTAGTGTAAAGCGCTCGGCCGAAACAAATTATTGCAAGCAGGCTCTTGGAGATTATGCCCATGTACGCAGTTATTGAAAGTGGTGGTAAGCAACACCGTGTGATTGAGGGTGAAACCCTCAAGCTGGAAAAAATTGAAGTTGCCACTGGCGAAAGCGTAACCTTCGACAAAGTGTTGATGGTTAAGGCCGGTGAAGAATTGAAGATTGGCGCACCTTACGTTGAAGGTGGCAAAGTGACTGCGGAAGTTATTTCGCAAGGTCGTCACGCCAAGGTGAAAATTGTTAAGTTTCGCCGTCGGAAGCACAGCATGAAACAAGCTGGTCACCGTCAGTGGTTCACCGAAGTGAAAATCACTGGTATCAGTGCTTAAGGAATTAGGAGAGACTCATGGCTCACAAGAAAGCTGGTGGTAGTACTCGTAACGGACGCGACTCGCAGAGTAAGCGTCTAGGTGTAAAACGTTTTGGTGGTCAAACTGTTAGCGCGGGCAGCATTATTGTTCGTCAGCGCGGCACTCGCTTTCACGCTGGTGAAAACGTAGGTTGCGGCACCGACCACACTTTGTTTGCAAAGGCAGACGGCGTGGTGAAGTTTGAAGTTAAAGGTCCAAAGAGTCGCAAGTATATTAGTATTGTTGCGGCCTAAGCCCTCTTCGTGACGTTTAAAGCCTCGTCTGTTGACGGGGCTTTTTTGTTTCTGTAGATAGGTTTTAAGCATATTCCTTTTGTAGGTTGGCATAGTCATGAAGTTTGTTGATGAGGCGGTAATCAGGGTTGAGGCGGGGCGAGGTGGCAATGGCTGCATGAGCTTTCGCCGCGAGAAATTTATCCCCTGGGGTGGTCCGGATGGCGGTGATGGTGGCGATGGTGGCAGCGTCATTTTGCGCGCTGAGGCGTCAATGAACACCTTGGTTGATTTTCGTTTTGTTAAAGCATACAACGCCAGGGTTGGTGAGCCGGGTCGCGGCGCTAATTGTCGCGGTAAAAGTGCAGAAGATTTAATTTTGAATGTGCCGGTGGGCACTACCGTTGTCGATGAGGACACCCAAGAGGTGCTCGGCGACTTAGTGGCGGCTGGCGATCTTTTGAAGGTTGTTCAGGGTGGTTTTCACGGCTTGGGTAATACGCGGTTTAAGTCGAGTACTAACCGGTCGCCGAGGCAGTTTACCCGCGGCAGTGATGGTGAAATCCGAAACCTGCGTTTAGAGCTTAAAGTTTTGGCTGATGTTGGTCTGCTGGGTATGCCAAACGCGGGCAAATCCACCTTTATTCGCGCCGTGTCGGCGGCCAAGCCCAAGGTGGCGGATTATCCGTTTACGACCTTGGTGCCCAATTTGGGCGTGGTGCGGGTGCAGCAGCATCGCAGTTTTGTTTTGGCCGATATTCCGGGCCTGGTTGAGGGGGCGTCAGATGGCGCTGGGCTTGGCATTAGGTTTCTTAAACACTTAACCCGCACTCGTTTGCTTTTGCACTTGGTGGATATGGCGCCCTATGATGGTGTTACGCCGCAGGAGTCGGTTGCGATTATCTCTAAGGAGTTGTCGCGCTTTAGTCCGACCCTGGCCGGGCGCGAGCGCTGGTTGGTATTGAATAAGCTCGATATGCTGCCGGATGATGAGCGCGATGCGCGCTGCCAGGAAGTGGTTGATGCGCTGGGTTGGGCTGGGCCGGTTTATCGCGTGTCAGCCTTGACGGGCGAGAATACTAAGGCGCTGTGTCAGGATGTATTGCAGTTTGTCGAAGAGCAGGCTGAATTGCTGGCTACCGACGCTGAGGCTGCCGAGCGTGAGCGAGATATACAGGATGCCATGCAGGCTGAGGCGCGCGAGCGTATTCAGGCGCTGGCGGATCAGCGCCGCTCAGAGCGCCGTGCCGCTGGTGATGACGAAGACTATGATGACGACGATGAAGATGATGATCACGATGTTGAAGTTATCTATCGTCCTTGAGGTGCTGTGATCTTGTCTGAGAATAGGCGGGCGCTAAAAACGTGTAAGCGTGTGGTGGTCAAAATTGGCTCGGCACTGCTTACCAATGATGGTCGCGGTCTTTATGCCGAAGGCCTCGACGCTTGGGTTTCGCAGTTGGCGGCGCTCAGGGCGTCTGGTCGTGAAGTGGTTTTGGTTTCGTCGGGTGCTGTTGCCGAGGGTATGACGCGTTTGGGTTGGCGTGAGCGCCCCGATAATTTGCATAAATTGCAGGCTGCGGCGGCCGTTGGGCAGATGGGTTTGGTGCACGCCTACGAAACGCGATTTCGTACCCACGGTTTGCAAACTGCACAAATCTTGCTGGGGCACGATGATATTTCTGCGCGTGATCGTTATTTGAACGCGCGCAGCACCTTGCTCACCTTGCTGGATTTAGGTGTGGTGCCAGTTGTTAATGAAAACGATACGGTTGTCACCGACGAGATTCGCTTTGGTGACAACGATACCCTGGCTGCACTCGTTGCGAATTTAATTGACGCCGATACCTTGGTTATATTGACGGATCAGCGCGGCTTGTTCGAAGAGGATCCCCGCTCAAATCCGAATGCGAAGTTAATTTCTGAGGCTTCAGTAGAAGATCGCTCGCTAGATGTAATGGTGGGTGGTGCGGCTGGTTTGCTGGGGCGCGGAGGTATGCTAACCAAGCTGCGCGCGGCACGGTTGGCATCTCGCTCCGGGGCGAATACCGTTATCGTGGGCGGTCGCGAAGATCGGGTGTTGGATCGTATTTTTGAGGCGGAAGACTTAGGTACATTATTGCTATCAAAAGAGCCGCCGATTACAGCGCGTAAAAAATGGCTGGCGGGGCAGTTGCAGTTGCGGGGTTCGGTGCAGATTGATGATGGTGCTGTGCGCGTATTGCGTCAGCAGGGGCGTAGCTTATTACCCGTGGGGGTAGTGGCGGTGACTGGGCAATTTTCCCGTGGTGACCTTGTTAAGTGCGTTGATGGTCAGGGAAATGAGGTGGCGCGCGGTTTGGTGAACTACTGTGCTGATGATGCGCGACGCTTAGCTGGTAAGTCGAGTGGCAAGATCGTTGAGTTGTTGGGCTTTGTTGGTGAGCCCGAGTTGATTCACCGCGATAACTTGGTGGTGAGTGGCTGATTGGTCAATGGTAAATAGCATGCAATAAAAAACCCGCTCAAGGCGGGTTTTTTATTGGCAAAACAAAAGCAGTTAATTACGCAGTAGCGCCCATTGCTTTAATTTTGCTGTTCAAGCGGCTCTTGTGACGAGCTGCTTTGTTTTTGTGAAGAATGCCTTTATCGGCCATGCGGTCGATAACGGAAACTGCAGATACGTACGCAGTCTTTGCCGCTTCTTGATCGCCAGACGCGATAGCAGCCAGTACTTTCTTCAGGTATGTACGTACCATTGAGCGCAGGCTGGCGTTATGCGTACGACTTTTTTCCGCCTGGCGTGCGCGTTTTTTAGCTTGTGGAGAATTCGCCACCCTTATAACTCCTTGAAACCTAGTGCTGAAAATTTAGGCCGGGAATTATTCGCGTTTGGCGAGCCATTGTCAAGCCCTGCTAGCGCTATGCGGCTAATTATTTGTTTATAAAAACCGCTCGGCGGCGATCATTCCCCAGCAGCTTATGCAAAGTAGCAGGCTTAGCATGACGGCAGCGGAGCCAATGTCCTTTGCTTGGCCTGACAGGGGATGGTGATCGGTGCTAATGCGGTCGACCACTGCCTCAATCGCGGAGTTGATAAGCTCAACGATAACGACAATCACCACGGTGGCAATTAAAATCGAGCGCTGGCTGGCGTTAGTGCCTAGCCAGAGCGCGGCAGGCAGCATGATGAGCGCGAGCGTGCTTTCCTGTCGAAAAGCTTCTTCGTGCCGCCAGGCTGCTCGCAACCCCTTGAGCGAATATTTTGAAGCGTCCAGAATGCGGGCGGGGCCGGTGCGGCCTGGTTTATTCATCATAATGGTTTGTAAGTCTCCGCGTTGGCTGCGAATGATCAGGGCGATTCTTCTGGTCGGTGGGGCAATACTCGGCTAACCGCCGTTGGCAAACAGTGTACAATGCGGCACTTTACGCCGTGTAATATTAAGCGCGGGAACCGCATTGAAATGTAGCAATAGTGTAATGCAATCAGATGACAATTGAGAGACAGTTGCTTTATCCACGACACTGGCCGGTTTGGCTTGGTATCGCCATGCTGTGGCTGCTTGCCCACTTACCGCGGCGCCTTAGCTATGCTTTGGGCGCGGGAATTGGCAATGTATTCTATTATTTTGCGAAAAGACGTCGTCATATTTGTGAGGTAAATTTGCAGCTTTGCTTTCCTGAGTTGAGCGAGGCGGAATACCGCTTATTAGTCAAAAAGACCATGCGCAATCAGGGTGTGGGGCTAATGGAAACGCTGCGGGTGTGGTTTATTGCGCCTGAAAACCTCGGTGTAGAATTTGAGCTTTTAGGTAAGGAACATCTTGAGGTTGAAGAGGGCGGAAGTGGGATTATTGTCATTGGCACCCATTTCACCACGCTCGATGTCTGCGGCACATTAATTGGTTTGCAGTACCCTTCAGACTCGTTTTACCGCAAACATAAAAATCCCGTATTTGAATATATTCTGAGCCGATCCCGCGGCCGCTATGGCGAGCCTATTCACAGGCGTGACATAAAGCGCGCGCTAAAGCGACTTCGCGAGGGGCGGCGCTTGTACTATTTGCCCGATCAGGATTACGGTCGAAAGTCTGCTGAATTTGTGCCTTTTTTTGGTATTGCCACTGCGACCACTATTGGCACGAGCACGCTGGCGAAGGGCGGGCGGGCGAGGGTGGTTTACGCTAAGCAGCAGCGACTCGATAGTGGCCGCCGTTATCGTGTTGAAATAATTCCTATGGATAATTTCCCCAGTGGAGATCCCGCCGCCGACGCGCAAGCGATTAATGCCATCCTTGAAGAAAATATTCGCATGGTGCCTGAGCAATACATGTGGGTGCATCGTCGTTTCAAAACGCGACCTGAGGGCGAGGCTGGATTTTACGAATGAGCGTTCGTCGCATATGGCTTATTACCGATGGCCGACTGGGGCATCTCAACCAATTGCGCGGCTTGCTTGCGCGGGTGCAAGAAAAAGCCGAGCTTGAGGTACATTGGTTTGATTTGACATCGAAGTCCTTTCGCTTTGTCGGGCGCAAGGGCCTGTTGGCTCAGTTTGATGCGGAAATCAAACCGGATTGGGTGCTTGCCGCCGGCAGTAAAACCCATATCCCGATGTTGTGGTGTAAGTGGGTTTTGGGTGCTAAGGCATTTCTATTGATGCGCCCCTCGCTGCCCCTAGGTTTGTTTGATGCTGTGTGTATGCCCTACCACGATTCACCGCCTAAGCGAGATTCAGTGCTGGGCACCTACGGTGTGATCAACCATATTGTTCCGCGTTATGAGGGTCGAAATAAAAGTCAGGGGCTCATGCTGTTGGGCGGAATAAATACCCATTATCAATGGGATAATGTGGGCATTGTGAAGCAGCTTCAGCGCATTGCAGAAGCTGCGCCGGAAATGGAGTGGCTGGTGTCAGATTCGCCTCGAACGCCGCACGATCTATTGGATGAATTGGCGGCGTTGTCCTTGGCAAATATTAACATTTTGCCCTATTCCGACACTGGGCCGGGTTGGTTGCCGAAAATATTACAAGACGTCGGGCAGGTCTGGGTGAGCTGTGACAGTGTCTCAATGGTGTATGAGAGTGTAAGTTCGGGTGCACCGACGGGGCTGCTTGAACTCTTGCCGCTGCGAGATTCTCGGGTTGTGAAAAGTATGACCCAGCTTGCTAGCAGTGGCTTGGCTACGACGTTCAGTGCGGCAGATTTGGCGGGGCCATTGCCGCCAGCTGTTCGCCCTCTATGGGAGGCCGACAGGGTTGCAGATTGGTGGTTACAGATTGATCGTGGCGGCGAAGATAATGACCGCGTTAATTGATTACTTTTTGGATTGTGCATGTCCGACGCAGAGAGCATAAAAATCAGCGAGACTAGACCGCTTAAAATCGTGCAGGTTTTGCCCGCTTTAAATTCAGGCGGCGTAGAGCGTGGTACGGTTGAGCTCGCGCGCGAGCTGGTGCGCGGTGGTCACACGTCGGTCGTCATTTCCTTTGGCGGCCGTATGGTCGACGGTCTAGTCGCTGAAGGCAGTGAGCATATTACGTTTCCGGTGCACCGGAAATCGCTGTGGTCATTGCTGCAAGTTCGCCCTATGCGAAGATTGCTTGAATTATTAAAGCCGGATGTCGTCCACGTGCGCTCGCGGGCGCCGGCATGGATTGTTTGGTTGGCGTGGCGAAAAATGGATCCGGCAACTCGGCCGCGTTTGGTGAGCACATTTCACGGCATGTATTCAGTCAATTTTTACAGCGCGGTTATGGCGCGAGCGGAGCATCTCATCGCGATTTCGGACTGCGTAAAAAAATATATTATTGATAATTACAAGGCGGATGAAAGTCGAATTACCCTTATTCCCCGCGGTTTAGATCCTGCTGTCTTTAATCACGATGCGTGCACGCCTGCTTGGAAAAAAGAACTATTTGAGCAATACCCGCAATTGCAGGGCAAGCACATTATTTTAATGCCCGGACGCTTAACGCGCTGGAAGGGCCAGGAAGCATTTTTGGAAATGATGTCACGCTTGGTGCGACTCCGTCAGGATTGCCATGGTGTTGTGGTGGGCGATGCTGAGCCCGGTAAGCAGCATTACTTCGATGAATTACTCGCCATGCGGTCGTCGTTGAATCTAGATAACGCGGTGACCTTTGTCGGTCATCGCAGCGATATTGCGCAGTTCTATGGCTTGGCGTCAGTGACCTGTCATATGTCTAACAAGGAAGAACCTTTTGGCCGCACCGTGCCGGAATCATTGGCAAGTGGCACACCGGTGGTCGCTTACGATCGCGGTGGAGCTAGCGAATCACTGAGCGCAGGTTTTCCGCAGGGATTGGTTGCGCCCGATGATGTGGTGAGTTTTGCGGCTAGGGTAGATGATTTAATTGATGCCGACGCAGAGATTAAACTTCCGGAAAACTATTATTTAAGTAGTCAGTTGGCGGCTACGCTAGGTGTATATCAGCGCTTATTACGAAAGCGTTGGGGCGAGGTTAAATAATGAAAATACTTCATGTGGATTATGAGCGCTTGCGCAGCTATGGTTCTAATCGGAGTAGCTGGGCCGAAAAAATGAAGTATGGCTTTATTCGCAATGAGCACTATGTGAGGAGTTTTTCCGATCGCGATGTCGCCGCATTTGAAGCGCCGTTTGGTATCCGTGAGCTGGGTAAAAAGGCTGCAAATAAACGCTTTCTTGAGGTTGTTGAAAGTAATGATCCTGACTTAGTTGTTATCGGTCATAGCGATATTATTACCGTAGAGAGTCTTCGCTTAGTGCGTCAGCGTCGGCCTGAATGCGTGCTAATTCACTGCAATTGTGATCCCTTGTTTGTGCCTGATAATAGCAAGCGCATAGCGGCGTTTGCCGAGGTGGTAGATGCCGTTTTTGTGACTACCGGCCTGAGGGATTTAAAGCGTTTCGCCGGTCTGGGGGCGCGACTTTACTATATTCCGAATCCGGTAGAGCCAAGTATTGAAATTTTGGACAACTCTGTTAAGGCAGATTCAGAATTGCCAATTGATCTATTGTTTTGCAGTAATGCGACTAAGTTTACCAAGCGTTTAGAGATGGTTAAGGGAATTAAAGACGCTGTTGATGGTGAGTTAAATTTCAAGACCTACGGCAGTTTTGGCGAGGCACCTGTGTGGGGGCGGGATTACGATCTCGCATTGGCCAAAACCAAAATGGCGCTTAATTTAAATCGTCAGGAAGGAGATCACTGGTATACCTCAGACCGAATGTCCCAGCTTGGCGGCAACGGCGTGTTGCAGTTCGCCCATAGCAGCGGCGACTTTGCCGACTATGTGCCGCCGGAAACCTTGGTGTACTTTGATGATCAAGAAGATCTGATTCATAAAATTCTTGAATTTCATAACGATGATGCCAAGCGACAGGATTGGGCTGCGCGCGCTCGTGAGTTTTTCCATGCAGAATTAAATTCGTCGCTTTATTCGCGCTATATCATTGAGGCGACATTGGCTCAGCCTTTTAGTCACGACTATGTTTGGGCGCGCAATATTAACCCAGATGGCAGTGATAAATGATGATTGTTCTGCATGACGTGAAGCCCTTCGCGGCAGGGGGGAATCGGTGGTGTTATGTTGATCCTGCTGATGTTGATCGTTGTATAAAAGTGCGGCGTCCTGACTTCAGTATCGAGGAGAGGCGGCGCAGTAAAGGTTTTCCAAAAAATCTTAAACCTCTATCGAGCTTTGACGATAATCTCGACGAATTTCGGGTAATGCGAAGTTTGGAGCGGCACTATGATGATGGCATTTTTGCGCACATTAGCCGCTGTTTCGGTTTTGTAGAAACAGATATGGGTAAGGGTTTGAGCTCAGAATTGATCAGAGATAGCAGCGGCGATATTTCGGTATCTCTTAAGCAGTATCTTTGGGAAAAGGAGTATAGCAATGAGTGTCGGGCGGCGGTTGACGAACTTTGTCGGCACTGGTTGCGATATCGGGTTCCGTCTCGGGATTTGATACTTCACAATCTTGTTGTGCAGTGCGAGCAAGATGACGCTGGTGAGGTAAAAATTAAAAGATTGGTTGTTATTGATGGTGTGGGTAACGCAGGTATTATTCCCGGTCATCGTATGCCGGACTTTATGCAGTTACAGAAAGCGAAAAGAAAAGTGGCTAATATCCATGAGCGGATTGACGAGCTGCTTAGTGATAAGGCCCGTGGTAAGGGGCCGGGAATGCACGGCTTTTTATTCCATAATGGGAAGTAAGCACTACTCCGACAACTCGTATTTTAGAGTTTGACCTTAGCCAACATAGCGCAGTAGCTTTTCGGCTATGTGCCGCCATTGCAATTCAGTCTGTGCTCGGTGCTGCGCTTTCTGCCCCATCTCTTTTAGTTTTTGTGTATCACTGAGCATTTTGTTTACGGTGTGGTAAATATCGTCTTCGCAGTCGCCGTCACACAATAGCCCGGTTTGGCCATCTAAAACGGCATCTCGAGCGCCACCGGTGCGTCCGGCAAGGCTTGGCAGGCCGAGCATGGCGGCCTCAATATAAACTATCCCGAAACCCTCAACGGAATTGCCTACGGCGCGGCAAGGCATAACAAAAAGGTCGGCTTTTTGCAGCAGGGCTGATCGCTCGCCGTCGCTGACTCGACCGCAGAATTTGATATGGCTTGTGACGCCCAGCTCCTCTGCGCGTGCCATTAAGGTTTCTTGTAGGGGGCCTGTTCCCGCAATCAAGTAGACTAGTTGCGGGTGGTCTTTTAGCAGTTTGGGGAGAATTTCAATGACCTTGTCTTGGCCTTTGCGCGCTTCTATACGGCCTACTGTGAGCAGTGCGGGCGAGTGCTTGCCACGCCAGTTTTGGACTGTTGTCAGGTCGGTTTCAGATGCTTGCGCAGGCGGTGTAACCCCGGGATGAAGAATCTGCACCTTTTCAAGGATAGGCGCATATGGCTTTACTCGTTGGGCGGTAAATTGCGAATTGGCAAGAATAATATCTGCTCGAGATAAGGTTTTAAAAATACGTTTGTACTTTTGTTTTACCTGCTCCGGAAACTCCATGCCGTGGGCTATGCAAATACAGTAGGCATGGCCCAGTTTTTCGGATTTGAGTAGCTCTAAACTTTTCCAGCTATCGCAAATTAAAATAGCCTGGTTGGTTTTTTTAAGCTGTGATAGCACGGATTTAGCTTTGCGGCGGCGGCGTAAAAATTTGGGGCCACTTAGCCGCTCTACGGAGAAGGGCAAACTATTGTCAAAATCAGCTTGGCCGTCAACAGTCGGAGCGTCGCAGATAACTTGCACGTTGTTGCCGAGTTTGTGCAGTGCAACGGCAAGCTCGTGCATATAGTTTTGTATGCCACCGGCGCTAGGGGGGTAATTTTGCGTGCTTATGATTATATTGTTGACGGGCATTGCGTGAGAATCCGGTGTGGGTGCTGGCGTATGTGGCAAAGTCGTTCCATTGAGTTTGGTTGCGGCACTGCGTTCTGCGCTGTTTTCAATGTTACAATGGCCGCCAAATAAGAGTCGATCCTGGGTCTGTGTGACGCGCGGCTAAAGTGCTGAGTGAATATAAACGGCACGTTGTGCTGTTACAAGGTGATGCGAGGTATTACTTGTGCATTCCAACGTGACAAAAGAGCGTGAATCCTGTGTCATCGGTATGACCTGATGGGTGGCGGTGTTGGATATTATTTAGAGGGCTTCATGCCGAAAAAATGTGTTTGTTGGGTGATAAGTCTAAATCCTGAGGCGGAGAATACTCAGAAGTTGATTACCGACCTAGTGAGCCAAGGGGTCGATGCTGAGGTTTTCCCCGCTATTGATGGTCGTTTAGGATCGCCGTCTTTAGAGGGTGGCGAGCGTATACTCAGCAATTTGGCGATGGTGCGTCATGGTAGGCGCTTAACGGCAAGCGAGTTAGGGTGTTATTTGTCCCATTTGCGCGCGGTGAAAAAGGCGTATAACAATGATTATGAACACGTCTGCTTGATCGAAGATGATGTTGTGATTGAACAGCACTTTGGTGATGTATATCGCTCGGTTCTTGGTCGTGGTCTCGATATGGTCCGGTTAATGTCGCTGCGGATTCGTAAGCGGACGGTAATCGAACCCCTTATCGGTGAACATAATTTAGTTCGCCCAGAGCGCGGTGGACTGGGAACGCAGGCCTACGTGTTGAACCGTGTTGGAATGAAAAAGTTTATTGATTATGCCCAGCAGATATACGAGCCCGTTGATAAAGTATTCGACCACTTTTTTTTGTTTGACTTAAATGTGTATGCAGTTGAGCCCCACGTTGCCTTTGAATTGGTTCATGAAACCAGTGTGGTTAAATCCTTGTCGGTGAATATTGAGAAGCCGCTGCTTTGGCAGCGGCTGGTATTTCACCCGGTAAAACTGTGGTTTAGTTTGCGCAGACATTTTTATCGTTTTAGTCATTGGCGTGATTTTCGTAATGCGTCCCTGCCAAAGTATAAAGTGGGTAATACTGAGCGGGCACGATAGTGTTGACGTGTAGGCAGAGTCGCCTTTTTAGAAGCGATATTATTCAGGTTCTAATATGAAATGTTTAGTTACCGGCGGTGCCGGTTTTATCGGCAGTGCCGTTATTCGCCATATTTTGGCCGACACTAACGCCTCGGTCATCAATGTCGATGCTCTGACCTATGCCGGTAACCTGGAATCCATTCCCGATGCGGAAGCGTCAGCGCGTTACGAATTTGCGCAGGTGGATATTTGCGATTTCGCGGCCCTGAGTGCGGTGTTTGCCGAGCACCAGCCTGATCTTGTGATGCATCTGGCGGCAGAGAGCCATGTTGACCGCTCAATCGATGGCCCGGGCGCCTTTATCCAAACCAACGTCGTCGGTACCTACAATATGCTTGAGGCTGCGCGTAGCTATTGGCAGGGTCTTGAAGGAGATAAAAAAGCGGGCTTCCGTTTCCACCATATCTCCACCGATGAGGTCTATGGCGACCTTCATGGCACCGACGACCTGTTTACCGAAACCACCTCCTACGAGCCGAGTTCACCCTATTCCGCGAGCAAGGCGGGATCTGATCATTTAGTTCGGGCATGGGGGCGCACCTTCGGTTTACCCGTTGTGGTTACCAATTGCTCAAATAACTACGGTCCCTATCACTTTCCGGAAAAGCTCGTTCCCCACATTTTATTGAATGCATTGCATGGCAAGCCTCTGCCGGTGTATGGCGACGGTAGTCAGATACGTGATTGGCTGTATGTCGAAGACCATGCTCGTGCACTGTTTAAAGTGGTTACCGAAGGTAAGTTGGGTGAGACCTATAACATTGGCGGCCACAACGAGAAGCGCAATATTGAGGTGGTACATACCATCTGCGACTTGCTGGAAGAGCTGGCACCGGAAAATGAAAACTCTCTTGCCAGCGGCAAGGGATTTAAGGACTTAATCACCTTTGTGAAAGACCGTCCCGGTCACGATGCTCGCTACGCCATCGACGCCAGTAAAATCCAGCGTGAGCTGGGCTGGACGCCCCAAGAAACCTTTGAATCGGGTATCCGTAAAACCGTGCAGTGGTATCTCGATAATCCACAATGGTGGCAGCGTGTTTTGTCTGGGGATTACAAATTGGATCGGATTGGTGGTGCGGGCGAGTAAGTATTTCGTCGTACCCGATTTGATGGTTATTTTACGATGGGTGGTGTCTCTTAAAATCTGAGGTATGTGGATCCCCAATCAAGTTGGGGATGACGGGAGACTTTGCAGAGGATGACGAGAGACCTGCAGAGGATGACGGACGGTTTTGCTGGGGATGGTGAGGCCTTCTGGAAATGGCGAGGTATGGGGATGACGACGGTTTTTCTAGGGCTGATGTAAGAAGTTCGTCATACCCGGCCCCGATCGGGTATCCATGTGAGCGAAGTGAAAGCGTTTGTGCATAAACGAATACTAGGCACGCTAAATAGGTTTTAGGGAAACTCAATGAGCAAAAAATACAAAGGCATAGTTCTGGCTGGCGGCTCAGGTACTCGCCTGCACCCGATTACGATGGGCATCTCTAAGCAGCTGCTGCCCATCTATGACAAGCCCATGATTTACTACCCTTTGTCGGTTCTAATGCTGTCTGGTATTAAAGATATTTTGGTCATCTCTACGCCGACAGACTTGCCGGGCTTTCAGCGCTTATTGGGTGATGGTAGCCAGTTCGGCATTAATATTTGCTACGAAGAGCAGCCAAGTCCCGATGGGCTGGCTCAGGCCTTTACCATTGGCGCCGATTTTATTGGCAATGACAATGTCAGTTTGGTGCTGGGCGACAATATCTTCTACGGCCAACACTTCTCAGATAACCTAAAAAGCGCTGTCTCTAAAGACAGTGGGGCTACGGTATTTGGATACCACGTAACAGACCCTGAGCGTTTTGGCGTCGTCGAATTTGGCGACGACGGCAAGGCCATTAGTATCGAAGAAAAGCCCCTCAAACCAAAATCGGCATACGCGGTCACGGGTTTATACTTTTACGACAACGACGTGGTTGATATCGCGCGTAGCATTAAGCCCTCCCCTCGTGGTGAACTGGAAATCACCGACGTGAACCTCGCTTATCTTAAGCGCGGCGATTTGAACGTCGAAGTGCTAGGTCGAGGCTTTGCGTGGTTGGACACGGGCACACATGATTCTCTAATTGATGCGGGGCAATTTGTACAAACGGTTGAGCATCGCCAGGGCTTAAAAGTGGCGTGTTTAGAGGAAATTGCCTACCGCCAAGGCTGGGTTAGCGCGGATCAGCTGATTAAGCAGGGTGAAATGCTGAAGAAAACCGGCTACGGCCAATACCTGCTGCGTGTTGCTGACGGTTACAAATAATAGATAGGCAAAAAATGAACGTTATCCAAACCAAATTAAAAGACTGCGTGATTATCGAGCCCAAGGTATTTGGCGATCATCGCGGCTTTTTCTTAGAAACCTTTCAGGCAGATCGCTATCGCGAGCAGGCGGGAATTAGCCTGCCCTTTGTGCAAGATAACCACTCCCGCTCCGCCAAAGGCGTGCTGCGCGGCTTGCACTTTCAAAAGACAAAACCACAGGGCAAATTGGTGAGAGTGGTGAGTGGCGAAGTTTATGATGTGGCGGTGGACATTCGCCAAGACTCGCCGAGCTTTGGTCAGTGGGAGGGCGTGATCCTTTCTGAAGAAAATAAGCGTCAATTCTGGGTGCCGCCGGGATTTGCGCACGGCTTTTTGGTGCTCAGTGATACAGCTGACTTTGAGTATAAGTGCACGGATTACTACGACCCGACTGACGAAGGTAGTTTGATTTGGAACGACCCCGCTATGGCAATTACTTGGCCGCTGGATAATCCGACCTTGTCTGACAAAGACAGTAAAGCGCCCACCTTTGCCGAGTTGTTTCAGTCATGAGTGAAATGCATTTGCTGGTCACTGGTGCGAACGGTCAATTAGGTCAGTGTTTGGCAGATCAACTGCGTGATCAAGGTATTGCCCATACCCTGTTGAGCCGCCAAGACGCCGACATCAACGATACTGTGGTATTAGAAAAGATCATTGCGGATAAGGGCGTGACAGCGATCATCAATGCGGCTGCATACACTGCCGTTGATAAGGCCGAATCCGAACCTGAATTAGCCAAGCGCATCAATGAAGATGGCCCCGCTGCGCTGGCCAAACTATGCAGTCGTTTTGATATTCCCTTGCTACACGTCTCAACCGATTACGTGTTTGATGGTAATCAACAAACACCCTATGTGGAAACAGACCAAACTGGCCCGACAGGCGTGTATGGCAAAACTAAGCTCGATGGCGAATTGGCGGTTCAGCGCCACTGCCCTAAACACATTATCTTACGCACCGCGTGGGTGTTTAGTGAATACGGCAATAACTTCATGAAAACCATGTTTCGCTTAGCTAAAGAGCGCGACACCTTGGGTGTTGTGGCGGATCAGTTTGGTTGCCCTACTTATGCGGGTGATATTGCGAAAGCATTGATAAGTATCGCGCAGCAATTGCATGAGGCAGAGCAAAACAAAAGTGGGACGCCGGGTCGCTATGGCGTTTATCATTATGCTGGAAATGAAGCCGTGAGCTGGCATGGCTTTGCGGTAGCTATTTTTACTGAAGCGCATAATCAGGGCGTGCTGAAAACCGTACCGACGGTCAATGCGATAAGCACAGAAGCCTACCCGACACCGGCCAAGCGTCCAGCGTATTCTGTGCTGAGTACGGCTAAGATTGAAAATGTTTACAATGTGACGCCGAGTGATTGGCGGGTGGCCTGTAAAATGCAAGTTGCGTACTAGTTTTACATTACGCGGCATAGAGAAAAATAATGGTTTGGAGTAAGTGCTACTGATGCAGGATTTGTTAAACGAATTGACCTTGGTTACGGTGACTTATAACAGTGCCCAAGTACTCCCGGCTCATATTGCATCGCTGCGAGAAACGGCCACCACTACAATGCCGCGCTGGATTGTGGTTGACAATGCTAGCACCGACGCCACTGACACAATTGTGAGCGCCAACAGCGATTGTGTCGAAATGCTGAAAAGCGAGAAGAACCTCGGTTTTGGTGCAGCCTGTAATCTTGGGATTCATGCCAGTAAAACTCGCTATGTCATGGTGCTGAACCCCGATACACAGCTTTCAGAAGCGGCTATCGATCAGTTGCTTGCTGAATTAAAAGCGCGAGGTGCGGCGATTGCCGGTCCCGCTTTAGAGCTGGAAGAAGATAAATCAATTATCGATGCGCCTTGGTTAGTTGGTGCTGTATTGCTGTTTGATACGCAGCTAATGAATCCGGTCGGCTATTTTGATGAACGGTTCTTTTTATATGAAGAAGACAAGGATGTTTGCAAGTGTGCGAATGATGCGGGCTTAAAAGTGATCCATTGCCGCAATGTGAGTATCCCGCATGTCGGTGCGGGCTCCACGGTACGAACCAAGACAGTAAACGAATTTATTCATTTTCATAAGGGCCGATCCTATGCTCTTTATGCGCGCAAACATGAGCTTGGCGAGAAAATTGTTGAGGCGTACGTGCGCAGTAATAAAAAGCGAATGATTGTGGCGCTGCTAACGTTCGGTGTGGCGAGATATACTCGTGCAAAGGCCAAAATCCAGGGTGTTAACTCTGCACGCTAAGGTGGAGGTGGAAGTGCGAGGCCGCAAATCTTGGTAGTGGATAAAAATCAAATTACTTACAAAATATGAATCTATGTCAGTGGCTGGTTTTTGGTTAATCGGGCTGTATATACAGCCGTTTCTAAGGTGTGATTAGATGGAAAAGCAGGGGCTCACAGTTTCATGTGTTCTTATTTGCTACAACCAACAGCAATATATTGAAGCTGCTGTGAAAGGGATTCTTTCGCAAAGCTATGATGTTGATGAGTTTATTTTTTCAGATGACTGCTCGACTGACGAGACTTTCGCAAAACTGCAAATAGCGGTTGATAAATATGGGATTGGGAAAAATGTTACCGTTCGGAAAAATTCAAGTAACAAGGGGCTGATTGCTCATGTAAACACGGTGATGGCGCTGTCGACGGGTGAGCTTGTTGTTATTGCGGCAGGAGATGACGTTTCGTTTCCGAATAGAGTGGAAAAAATCGTGGAAACTTATTTGGCTGCAGGGCGGCCAATGTTGCTGCACTCTAAGGCGGTTGCAATCGATAGTTTTGGAGAAGAAACTGGCGAGGAATATCCCGATGTTTCTTTGAGGAAAAAGCTTACGATCCAAGAATCCTTGCTATCGCAGAGAATATATTTGGGTGCCAGCGGCGCTTGGTCTCGAGATTTAATTGATAAATATGGGCCGATTTCCTATCGCCATGCCTATGAGGATTTGATCATGGGGTTTAGGGCTGTGATCGAAGGCAGAATTGAATACATAGATGAGTGTCTATTAGCTTATCGAACTGATGTGGGGATTAGCGGCGGTAAAGTGCCGCTGACGGGGGCTGAGTGCTTGGCAAATCGAGTTGCAAAGATTCGTAGAGAAAAAGATATCTTTCTGCAGCGCAAGGATGATGTGAATAAATTTGGTGGTGTCCGAGTGGATCTGATGGAAAAGTTAGGTCGGAGAATCCAGCTTGTTCAAGTCAGAAGTAATTTTTATGAAAATAGAGTGGCCTTGATTAGGAATCTATTGATGACGCCGATTAGCTTTTTTGATGGGGTTGGCGGTGAGGTGAAATTTTTAATTAAATATGTCTTCCTGAGATGATGTGTTGTTTTAGCTTAAATCGATTGTTTGGCGTTTTGAAATAACTATATAGAGAGGGCAGCGGATGCCAAAAGTCTCGGTGATTATGGCGGTTTATAATGCGGAGTCTTTTTTGCCGCATTCTATTCAGTCTATTTTGTCGCAAAGTATTGAAGGTTGGGAGTTGATTTGTGTTGATGACGGATCGGTAGATGGTTCTCTTGACTACTTAAATAGTATTTCGAAAGTCGACTCAAGAGTGAAAGTTATTACGCAGAAAAACTCCGGGCCTGCGCAAGCGAGATCTAGAGGTATTGAGGTGGCTGTCGGTGAGTACGGTGTCACGCTTGATGCGGACGATTTTGTGGCAGAAGATTTTCTTGAGGTTTTATATAGTACAGCTGTGCAAGGGAATGAAAGCGCGGTGTTATGTGATTTAATGACTGGCGTTGGTGATGACCAAGGTAGTTATGTGTCTTTTAATCAGCTGAATGGTTTGTATGTTGGTAATAGGATGTCTGGAGCTGATGCGTTTGAGCGGACTCTGCCATGGGCAGTGCACGGGTGGTGTCTGTGGCGAATGGAGCTCTTAAAAGTACATGCGGTTGGAGAGAATCCTGCAATCAATAATTACAATTCAGATGAGTATATCAGTAGGGTATTGTTCTTGCATGCAGGCAGTATTGTTATAAGCAGTGCAAAATATTTTTATCGAAATAATCCTGGGTCAATAACGTCGAAGGTTAGCCTTAGAATGTTCGGCGCCTTGGAGACGAATAGCAAGTTAATTGAGCTGGTGGACACTCACAATTTGGGCTCCGCTGTTCGTGATAAAGCTAGAAGGTTTCAGTTTTTGACTATTTTCAGTTTGCAGCGAACTTTGTATAAGGATAAGCGTGTTTTTTCGGTGAGTGAGAAAGCTGATGCGCAAGTGCAAATCGATAACTATTTAAATGCATTAGGTGATTTAGCTAGTGTTCATATAAAGAGAAAGTGGCAACGTTTAATTCGTATTAAGCTTATGCGTGTAGTGATAAAGTTAGAGCTTGTTGTAAAGCGATTTTTGCATGGGTTATAGGCCACAAAATTTTTTATAGATAATTAGGATGCAAGCGCTTTGATTAAAATAATTAATTTCAATAGTTTTGGCGATGATCGCGGATCTTTAGTGGCATTGGAGGCGGGCCGGAACATTCCCTTTGAGATCAAACGAATGTACTACATTTTTGATACCAAAGTAGATGTTTCTCGTGGATTTCACGCTCATCGAGAATTGAAGCAAGTTGCGGTGGCTGTTAAAGGGCGTTGCCGTTTTGTTTTAGATGATGGCGTTAAGCGGGAATCTGTTGTTTTAGACAGTCCTTTGACCGGGCTGCTGATAGATTCCTTTGTCTGGCGTGAAATGCATGATTTTAGCGAAGACTGCGTTTTATTAGTGTTCGCCAGCGCCTATTATGATGAAGCGGATTATATACGCAATTACGACGACTTTTTGCTAGAGGTCAGATAGCAATGTTTGTTCACCCTCTTAGTGATGTACATGCCACCGATATTGGTGAAGGTAGCAAAATTTGGCAATATTCTGTCGTGCTTGCGGGTGCGAAAATAGGTAAGAATTGTAATATTTGTGCGCATACCCTGATTGAAGGCGATGTCATTATCGCGAACAACGTTACAGTAAAGTCAGGTGTTTTCTTGTGGGACGGCATCACCTTAGAGGACGATGTTTTTATTGGCCCGAATGCGACTTTCACTAACGATAAAATGCCGAGATCAAAATGTTACCCTGAAGCATTTTTGCGTACGCTTGTTAAGCGCTGCGCATCTGTTGGCGCAAATGCCACTATCCTTCCGGGAATAACTATTGGGGAGTATTCAATGGTTGGCGCTGGAGCTGTCGTGACAAAGGATGTGCCAGCTTATGCCGTTGTTGCTGGAAACCCCGCCAAAGTCGTTAAATGGATATCTAAAAGTGATTGATTTTCTAAATTTAAAGGCCATCAACGCGCAGTACAAGGATGAGCTGAAAGAAGCTTGTGCGCGTGTGATTGATTCGGGTCGCTATTTGTTGGGTGACGAGCTTGACGCTTTCGAAAGTGAGTTTGCGGCATTTTGTGGGGCTAAGCACGCTGTTGGGGTTGCTAACGGATTAGAGGCTCTTGTGCTTGTTTTGCGCGCTTGGAAGGAGCTTGGTAGGTTGTGTGATGGTGATGAAGTCATTGTGCCTGCCAATACGTATATTGCGTCGATCCTTGCAATTACAGCGAACGGTTTGAAACCTGTTTTGGTCGAGCCTGATCCGAAGACGTATAATCTAAGCGTCACCGGTGTCAAAAGTGTGCTTACCAGTCGGACGAAGGCCATTTTGCCGGTGCATTTATACGGTTTGATTGCGCCAATGCCAGAAATTATGGCGCTTGCCAAGGAATCCAATATCTTGGTGCTGGAAGATGCCGCTCAGGCTCACGGTGCGAGTATTAGCGGGCGGCGATCTGGAAGTTGGGGTGACGCGGCTGGATTTAGTTTTTATCCGGGCAAGAATCTTGGTGCTTTAGGCGACGCAGGTGCGGTTGTTAGCAATAACGATGAGCTTGTTGATACCGTGCGGGCGCTGCGAAATTACGGTTCTGTAGTTAAATACGAAAATCGCTATCAAGGTGTAAATAGTCGCTTAGATGAAATTCAGGCGGCCATGCTCAGAATTAAATTACGGTATCTGGATAATGAAACCCAGCGGCGGCGGTCGGTGGCATCGAGATATCTTCAAGAAATAAAAAATCCATATATCCAGCTGCCCGTAGAAGCAAACTTTGAAGAGCATGTGTTCCATTTGTTTGTTGTGAGGTCAGCTAATCGGTCGGCGCTGCAAGAACATCTTCAATCTCATGGCGTGCAAAGCTTGATTCATTATCCTGTGCCGCCGCATAAACAAATGGCGTATAGCTCTTGGAATCATTTGTCGTTACCTATTACCGAGAAAATTCATCAAGAAGTACTCAGTTTACCCTTGAGCTCCGTCATGGATACTGAAGAAATTAGTCAAGTAATTTCGGTTGTGAATGGTTATGCCGAGCCGATAGCATAAATGGGAGTTACAAAGCTTTTGAATGCCAAAGTTTCGAAGTTTATACCGTTGATTCGGTTCGAGATTGGTTCGTTCTGGTGTGGTGGTAGTTTATGACGGCTAGGGAGCCGCTTCCAAAAATATCAGTTGCTATGTGTACGTATAATGGCGAACGATTTTTGGCGGAGCAGCTGGATTCCATTTTAAACCAGACATATAAGAATATTGAGCTGGTGATTGTTGATGATTTATCAACGGACGGCACGTTATTGTTGCTTGAAGAATATGCAAGGCGTGATGGGCGGATTCGTGTTATTCGCAATGGCCAGAATATCGGCTTTGTGCGGAACTTTGAGAAGGCGATGGGGGAGTGTAGCGGGCGATTCATCGCACTAGCTGACCAAGACGATATCTGGTTCCCTGAAAAAATTGAAGTCTTACACAATGAGATCGGCGAGAACTGGCTGATTTATTCAGAGATAAGTCCAGTAGATTTTGAGGGAAATCTTATTGGTGAAAGCTTTCCTAATGTCAACCGTCTTGAGGGTCGCTGCCCGCTTGCTTTAATGCTTAATAATTGCGTTACCGGGCATGCAAGTTTGATAAAACAAGAGTTACTGCTGGTTGCTATGCCGGCAATGAGTAACATGCCTTTTCATGATCAGTGGTTGGCGATAGTTGCTGCGTCGAGAGGAAAGCTTAAAGCAAGCGACAAGGTTTTGTCATATTATCGGCAGCATGAAAATAATACGGTCTGGAAAACGAAGTCTAAACGAATTGAAGCTAAGTATCTTAAGACGTTGCGAGATGTTGAGCGAGTATGTCATTTTATTCGCGCCGTATTGGAAGCTGATATTCTCGTCGGCGATGACAAAGAGTTGCTCGAAGAGTTTTACGCTTACTACTCAAGGTATAATAAAGTTTTTTATAACTTTAAACTTCGTAGTTTTCTAAAAAAACATGGTGACACTTTTCTTGCCTTATTTCGACAGCAAGAAAAGTATCGTCGTAGAATCTGTCGAGGTAAGTGGTACTTTATATTCTTGGCATTCTGGTAAAACTAATTTTAGAGTATCGAAAGAGGAGCACTTTTCGCGGTTTCGGTTTAGGTCTTAGATGAGATTTGTGCGCTTATTCCTTTCTCGCGTCTATATCTAGCTGTAAAATGGCCCGCTGTATAAATTTCGCTCTAGATAAGGACAGCGGATGAAATTTCGCCCAGAAATCGATGGTTTGCGAGCGTTTGCCGTCATATCCGCCGTTATCTTTCATGCCTTTCCGGGTGCCTTGTCTGGTGGATATATTGGTGTTGACGTGTTCTTCGTCATATCTGGCTACCTCATTACGAGTATTCTGATCTCTGAACTGCAGACGGGAAGGTTTAGCTTTGCTGAGTTTTTTGGCCGCCGAGTAAGGCGCATTTTTCCGTCGCTGGTTATCGTTTTAGCGGTAACTAATATTGCGGGCTGGTTTTTGATGTTACCAGTGGAGTACCAACAGCTCGGTAAACATACGGCGGCCAGCGCGGTGTTTGTTCAGAACTTCGTGTTTTGGAGTGAGTCCGGCTATTTCGATCCATCTGGCGAAGGAAAGTTACTACTGCATCTTTGGAGCCTAGCAGTTGAAGAGCAATATTATCTTTTATGGCCCCTTGCCCTTTGGTTTGTTTGGCAAAAGAACGCTAGCATTCTGAAGTTAATGATCGGTGTGGCGGTATTCTCTTTTATATTAAATATTGCCTTTGTGGGCGGGGAAACCGAGGCAGTCTTTTTTTGGCCAATAGCTCGTTTTTGGGAGTTACTAATCGGCGCAATTATGGCGTGGATGAGTATCTTCCGCAAAGAATTTTTAGAGTTTAGTAGGCAAAAAATTGACCGCTTTTTGGCGGCTACCCTGTTTCGCTATTCCCCATCTCTTGCCGACACCGGCACCTATAATGTACTTAGTTTTGCTGGAATAGCTTTGCTTTTCGGGGGCGTATTATTTCTTCCGGAAGGTATCGTTTACCCCGGTGCGTGGGCATTGATACCCGTCATAGGGTCTGCATTTGTCATTGCTGGCGGAGCAGAGCCCTTGCTTAGCCGAGTCGTACTTTCTAATAAGGTCGCGCTGTGGTTTGGGGCAGTAAGTTATCCTTTGTATTTGTGGCACTGGCCTTTGCTGTCATATGGCAATCTCGCGAACGCAGAGAGAGCCTCCGTCGCCTTTCGGGTGAGTGCTGTTCTTCTGTCAATATTTCTTGCGTGGTTTACCTATCGTTTTGTTGAAAACCCCTTTCGGTTTGGCGCGTATAAAAAGCAAAAGATACAAGCGCTCTGTCTTGGGTTGGTGCTTTTAGGCGGTTTCGGTTGGGTGAACTATAAGTTTGACGGTTTGGAGTTCCGCTTTCCTGCCAACGTTCGACAGTTCACGGACAATGTAGATTTTAAGTGGTCATCCTATGTGCAGGGAAATACTTGCTACTTAGAAGAACCTGAATTGCTGCTTCATGATCCCTCTTGTTATCAAGAGCGAGGTGAGGGCGTCAAAGTTGCTGTTTGGGGGGATTCCCATGGGGCAGCCTTATATCCGGGCCTTAAGGCATTATCGGACAAAGGTGATTTTGAATTGATTCAACTCACTCATGCGGCATGCCCTTCTTTGTTCGGCGTGACATCGGGTTATAGAAAGGATTGTCCGGAAAATGCTGAGCAAGTATTGCGCGAGTTATCGCAGGCGAAGCCAGATCTGATCATTTTGCATTCTTCTTGGAAACATGATGACTACCCTTTGACTCCTGAGGAGCTCAGAGAGTCGCTGGAGAATACGGTAAACCGCTTGAAAGACACTCTTCCCGAAAGCAAGCTTGTACTTGTCGGGCCGGTGCCGCGCTGGCAGGGAAGTCCGCAGCGAGAGTCATTTATCAATTTTGATCGGCTGAGCGGTACGGTGTCTGACATGCAGCCGGCAACCATACTCCGTGAATACGAGGCAACGATTAAGAGCGTGGCTCTAGAGCAATCGGTCAGTTTTATTTCAGCAATAGACATATTCTGCGATGATCAAGGCGAGTGCTTGGCGAGGGTGGGGAATAAGCCAACGGACTTTACTGCAATCGATTACGGGCATATTTCTAAGGCGGGGTCTGAATATCTCGTAGAGCATATCGCCTCAAGGTTGCTTGCCTATTTAGGTGTGCAACCTACGGTAACCCCTTAATTACAGTATGCGTTTAATCAATAATTCGGCGGCATGCCTAGAAAATGGAGTTTAGAAATGACAGGCATGTTGATCCACGGCAGCACTGAGATGAAAGTATTTGTTGCTGCACCTGCTGGGCAGGCTTCCGGTGGGCCAGAGCTTTTGCAGCAGTTGGTCTCTGCGCTTCGTAAGCGCGGCATAAGCGCGTATATGTATTATTATCGCCGAGTCGAGGGAGTTGATCCGAGACATATTGAGTTCGCTCAGTATGAAAACCCTTATGTCGATGTGGTCGATGATCAAGGTAATAATGTACTCATTGTCCCTGAGACTAAAACAGATATATTGCACGACTATTCTAATATTAAGAAAGTAGTTTGGTGGTTAAGCATCGATTTTTATTACGATGCTATGGGGTTTTCAGTTTCGATACATGGCCCTCTGTCCATTCCATTGTTAAGAAAAATGATTTTGTTTGGTAAGTCGAGTAGGAAGAAGAAAAATTTTTTCTTTCGCGATAAAAGATATAAAGATTATTACCACTTTGTTCAAAGCGAGTATGCTGCAGAGCATCTGAGAACTAAGGATGTAGATAAAGATCGCGTGTTTTATCTTAGCGATTATTTAAATGCTGATTTTATTTCTTCTGGATCGGCTGCGACCTCCGCCGAGAAAAAAGATATCGTTATATATAATCCCAAGAAAGGCTTTGAATTTACTTCGCAGCTCATTGCCCATTGTCCAGATATCGAATTTGTTCCCTTAGAGAATATGACGCGCGCACAGGTTGTGGAATTGCTGCAGATGGCTAAGGTCTATATCGATTTTGGTGAGCACCCTGGCAAAGATCGAATTCCTAGAGAGGCGTGTATTTCTGGTGCCTGTATTATTACCGGCTTAAGCGGTTCGGCGGGGAACTCGGTGGATCTTCCCATACCGACAGGCTTTAAATTTTCTCGCCACTTCTCTAATTTAGCTGCGATCAGCGAAGAAATTCGTCTTTGTTTCACTATGTATGAAGAGAAATCGGCACTGTTTGCTGAGTATCGTGAAAAAATCAGGGCTGAAGAGGCTCGTTTTTATCGGGATGTTGAGGAGGTATTTTCTTAACCACCGTATTCTCTGTGTTGTTCTTTAGGGCATTTCTTTCAGGTCTTTTAGTGCAGATCCTAGTATTTGATGCATATCATAATATCGATATTCGGCGAGTCTTCCTCCGAAGAACACGTTCGCATCGTTTTTTGTTAGGGCTTTGTATTGTCGATATAAGCTATCGTTTTTCTCGTCATTGATCGGGTAATAGGGTTCCATGCCCTCCGTCCACTCCGCCGGATATTCCTTTGTAATAATGGAAACTGCTGTGTCGACGGGATCAAAATGTTTGTGCTCAATAATTCTCGTATAAGGAACCTCATTGCCTGTGTAGTTAATAACGGCATTGCCTTGGAAATTAGCTGTTTCGACGAGTTTGGATTCGAAACGGAGGCTACGATATTCTAATTTTCCAAATTGGTAGTCGTAGTATTGATCAATTGCTCCGGTGTAAATCCGATATTTAGCCAGTTTATTCAAATCTAATTTGTGTTCGAAGTAATCTGTATTTAGGCGTACTTCTATGCCGTCCAACATTCTATTGATAATTTGTGTGTAGCCGCCGATGGGGATGCCCTGATAGCGATCATTGAAGTAGTTGTTGTCGTAGGTGAAGCGGACGGGTAATCGCTTAATGATAAATGCGGGAAGTTCCTTAGCTGAGCGGCCCCACTGTTTTTCTGTATATCCCTTGATGAGGATGTTGTAAATATCCTCACCGACTAGGCTGATGGCTTGCTCTTCTAAGTTACTAGGGGTTCTTCCTTCTAATATTGCCTGCTGTTCAGCTATTTTTCGCTCAGCCTCTGCGGGGGTAGTTGTGCCCCACAGTTGATAGAAGGTGTTCATATTAAAAGGAAGATTGAAAAGTTTCCCCTGATAATTTGCGACGGGGCTATTGGTATAGCGATTAAACTCGGCAAATTGATTTATATAGTCCCAAATAGGCTTGTTGTTGGTGTGAAAAATGTGGGCGCCATATTTGTGAACATGAATCTTGTGCTGACACTCCGTGAAGATATTTCCGCCAATATGCGCTCTTTTTTCGACGACGAGTACTTTTTTGCCGCGTTTCGTAAGCTCGTGAGCGCAGGTTGAGCCATAAAGGCCGCTACCTACAATAAGGTAATCGTACATTGCTGGGTCTCGTATTATCGCCATTGCTTTGTGTGGCGGCGCAAATTTTATAAGGCGTAATATAGCATTTTGCCAGCCGAGCCTGCAGTGCGGTGACTTATATTAAACCCCATTTGTGGGGTTGGCGTGTTTATAAAAGCCCTATGCAGCCATTTTTTTAAAGATCTGGCATGAAATGGAAACGCATATTGTTATCGGTCAAGCGGGGTCGATTCGTTGCTAATATCTCATATTGAGGGTGTTCAATACTGTAAATAGGGCAGAGTTTGGCGGGTTTGGCTATAGATGGAGGGGGTGGAGTTCTAGGGTGTATAATGCCGCTTTTTACACAAAGCCGTTTGTGTTTACTTATATATTTCAGGTTATCTATGCTTTTGCTTTCAAAGAAAGAAGATTGGTTGGGAAATGTCCGCGGGGATATTCTTGCGGGTTTAGTGGTTGCCCTTGCGCTAATACCAGAGGCGATTGCCTTTTCGATTATTGCAGGTGTTGATCCAAAAGTTGGTTTGTACGCGTCATTTTGTATCGCGGTAGTGACGGCGATTGTTGGTGGCCGTCCGGGTATGATCTCTGCGGCAACAGGTGCTATGGCGCTGTTGATGGTGACTTTGGTAAAAGATCACGGCCTGCAGTATCTTTTGGCGGCGACCTTGCTAACCGGTGCCTTACAGATTGTGGCGGGCTATTTAAAGCTTGGGCAGTTGATGAGCTTTGTGTCGCGCTCGGTTGTTACCGGCTTCGTCAACGCATTAGCTATTTTGATCTTTATGGCGCAGCTGCCGGAGCTAACGAATGTGACGTGGCATGTGTACGCCATGACCGCGGCTGGCTTGGGTGTTATTTATTTGTTTCCGCTGCTGCCGGTTGTCGGCAAGGTCATCCCTTCGCCTTTGGTGTGTATTCTCACCATGACGGCGGTGAGCTTGTTGGTGGGGCTTGATATTCGCACTGTTGGGGATATGGGCGAGTTACCCGATACCCTGCCGATTTTCCTGTGGCCAGATGTGCCGCTTAATTTTGAAACCCTGGGTATTATCTTCCCCTACGCTGCGGCGATGGCGGTTGTAGGTTTGCTGGAATCGTTGATGACAGCGACGATCGTTGACGATCTAACGGACACCGGTAGCGATAAAAACAGAGAGTGTAAGGGGCAGGGTATCGCCAATATTTTTTCTGGACTGCTGGGCGGTATGGCTGGTTGCGCGATGATTGGTCAGTCGGTGATTAATGTGAAGTCTGGCGGACGCGGACGCTTGTCGACCCTTTTTGCTGGCGCAATGTTATTAACAATGGTCGTATTCTTAAGTGATTGGGTGTCGCTGATCCCGATGGCCGCCTTGGTGGCGGTAATGATCATGGTATCTATTGGTACCTTCAATTGGTCTTCGGTAACGGGTTTAAAGTCCAACCCGCTATCGGCAAACATTATTATGCTGGCCACCGTGGCAGTAGTGGTGTGGACACATAACTTGGCCTACGGTGTGTTTGTGGGTGTGCTGTTGGGCGCGCTGTTCTTCGCCAATAAAGTCAGTCACTTTATGTACATCAGCAAAGCGCTGAGTGAGGACGGGGCCACGCGAACTTATCATGTAGTAGGTCAGGTGTTCTTTAATTCAGCGGAGCGTTTTAACGCGGGCTTCGACTTTAAAGAGGTGGTTGATAAGGTGGTGATCGATTTGAATCGCGCCCACTTCTGGGATATTTCTGCGGTTGGCGCTTTAGATAAGGTCGTCATTAAGTTCAGGCGAGAAGGTGCTGACGTAGAGCTGATTGGTTTGAATGAGGCTAGCGAAACGATTGTTGATCGCTTTGGTGTTCACGACAAACCCGAGGAAATTGAAAAAGTACTGGGAGGCCACTAATGAATAATAATTATGTGTTGGCATGTATAGATGGCGCGAGTTTGACAACGGCGGTGTGTGATTATGCGGCGTGGATGTCGCAAAGAGCGGGCGCGCCGTTAAAGTTATTGCATAATATTGAGCATCGTCCGCAGGCGGCGGTGGCAGATCTGAGCGGCAGTATTGGCTTGGGAAGCCAAGAGGAGTTACTTGAAGAGCTAACGCGGGTTGAGCAGCAGCGCAACCGTCTGTTAATGCAGAAGGGTAAGTTGATGCTTGAGGCAGCTACACAGCGAGTTGAGCAAGCTGGTGTCACTAACGTAGAAGCTTGGCAGCAGCACGGCAGTTTGCAAGAGTCCCTGGTTGAGTTAGAGACTGATATTCGTGTGTTAGTGATGGGGGTGCGTGGCGAAGAGCATCGCGAAGGCCAGCTGGGCGCGCATTTGGAAACCGTTATTCGCGCTTTACATAAACCTGTTTTGGTTGTGAATGCGGCGTTTGCTGTACCGAAGAAAATAATGCTGGCTTACGATGGCCAGGATGCGTCTCGAAAAGCCTTGGATATGGTTGCTTCTAGCCCAGTGTTTAAAGATATCCCCTGTCATTTGGTCTATGTCGGTGACGAGTCTACGGCTAGCAGTGTGTTGAATGAAGCGGCAGCTGTATTGCAGACCGCCGGGGTTAGTCACGAGCTTGTAAATTTGCCTAAGGGTAAAAGTGATGAGCAGTTGTGCCACTATCAGGCTGAGAATGATATCGACTTAACGGTAATGGGTGCATACAGTCATCATCCTTTGCGCGATATGCTCTTGGGTAGTTTAACGGCTAAAATGCTGCATAAAACGAAGCGGCCTTTACTGCTATTACGTTGATCTAAATGTGTAGGCATTAGCTGCTTCTGAGTTGTTTTATCGCTGAATAAAAAATGGCGCGCTGAGTTCAGTGCGCCACTTTTTTTAAGCCTTGTTTGTTGTGCCTTGTTTTACCTACTCCGCTAGCACCGCTGCAATTACCGCGACATCGACGATGTCTTCGGCAGTGCATCCCCGTGACAAGTCCATCCAAGGTTTGGCCGGCCCCTGCAAAATGGGGCCGATGGCCTTGGCGCCACCGATGCGTTCGGTGATTTTATAAGCGATGTTACCTGCTTCTAGGCTAGGAAACACAAACACATTTGCCTGGCCGGCGACGGTCGATTCCGGCGCCTTGCGTTGGCCGATAGCGGGCACAAAGGCGGCGTCGAATTGCAGCTCGCCATCTATATCAAGCTCCGGCGCACGCGCTTTGGCTAGGGCTAGGGCGTCAATGACCTTGTCGACGCGGGGGTGGCTGGCTGAGCCTTTGCTTGAAAAAGTCAGCATGGCGACCTTGGGCTGTTCTTTGGTCAAGCGCAGATAGCTCGCGGCGCTGCTGATGGCAATGTCCGCTAGCTCGTCGCTATTGGGGTCAGGTATGACGGCGCAGTCGGCATAACTCAGCACTCTGCCATCGCGTAATTCCATCAGGAAAAAGCTTGAAACCAGTTTGGCGTTGGCGTCTAAACCTAAGCCTTGTATCCCTGCGCGCAAGACGTCGGCCGTGGTGGCGGTAGAGCCGGCAACGCCGGCATCGGCGTAGCCGATTTTAATCAGTACGGCGGCAAGTAGTACCGGGTTTTGCAGTGCGTCGCGGGCTTTGTCTTCGGTCATACCTTTGGCTGCGCGCGCTTCGGTAAAGGCTGCGATGGCTTTGTTGCGCCAAGATTCTGCGTCCGGACGTTGGTCAAATATTTCTATATCAGCGGGCAATGGTGTGTTGTCTGGAGCGCTTATTAAGATGGGCGTCGCCAGCTTTTTCTGGGCTAGAGTTGATGCCGCGCTTATTACTCTAGGGTCGTAGTACTCTGGCAGAATAACGCGCTTAGGTGATTGTTTAGCCTGCTGATGTAAGGCGCTTAGTATTCCGCTCATGGCTTTTACTTTCTTTGGCTTCAGGTGAGTGTGTATTGTGTTTTGCTTTGTCTAATTTGAAAAGCACATTTGAAAAGCAAAAAAGCATTCAGGCCGGATAACCGGCCTGAATCGTCTTACGCATTTAATACTCGCTGACTAGGCAAGCAGTGCGTCAGGTATATCCATTTCCATGTGCAGCAGCGCCAGGCTGTGCACCTTGCCCTGGGCATCCATGATCAGCGTTTCGGTGCCGCCACCACCAAGTGAATCTTCAAGAATGAAGTTCAATACTTGCAGGTTGGGCAATTCGTAACGCTTTACGTCGCCAAAGCAGATTTCTTTAAAGTGCTCTTTAACCACCGCGGTTGTTAAATTCTCACGCAGAAACTCATACAGTTCCGGTGTGCGGGCTTTAATACCCACATTAGAACCGTCACCTTTGTCGCCAGAGCGGGCAATTGCTACATCAAATAATTGTACACGGGCCATCTTATACTTCCTCCACAATGACGCTGGTGGTGACTTTAGTTTTGTCGATCAAGGCAGGCCAGTAACCTACAATCTCAGTCGGGCGTGGACGACCAGCCGCAAAGCCGGTAACACCAACGGGGCCGCTAGTAATCAGCGGTGCTAGCTCGCGAGCTAAGGTGTTGAGCAGGTTTTTGTCGTGGCTTTTGGCGCCAACACGCAGCAGTACTTCACTGGGCTCTTGCTCCTGCTTCACAATGCCTTTGTAGCAAACATTGGTGCCGAACAATTCAACAAAGCGATCCGCTTCGGGGATGGGCTTGCCGTACATGCCGACGCGTTCAAACAAAATAGCCGCGCCAAGGTTGGCTTTTTCTATGGCGTCTGGACCGGTATAAGTTAATTGGCCAACAATCTTGTAACCGTCTTCATACGACATAGAGACTTTATAGGTTGGGGTGGGGGCAGAACCCTTCACGCCGCTGACACGCACGCGGTTCTCGCCGTCTTGCTCTAGCTTGATGGTGGTAAAGTCAGAGGTGCAGTCAGGCCCTAAATAGTTGACCGGGTCGCCCAGCTCGTACATCAGCTGTGAGGTTATGGTGTCGATGTTAACTAAGCCGCCGGTGCCTGCGTGTTTAGTGACCACAAAGGTGCCGTCGGCTTTAGCTTCAACCACCGGGTAGCCGATGCGAGCGAAGTCGGGCACATTGCGCCAGTCGTTATAGTTACCACCAGTACACTGCGCGCCACACTCTAAGATATGACCCATGACGGTGCCTGCAGCCAGCTTGTCAAAATCGTCCATTGACCAGCCAAATTCGTAAATCAGTGGCGCCACAACCAGTGATGGATCGGTCGAACGGCCCGTCACCACAATGTCAGCACCCTGTGCCAGCGCATCCACAATGGGCTTGGCGCCGATGTAAACGTTGGCGCTAGACATTCTGTCTAGGATGGAGTCCACGGCCTCGCCGTTGTCGAGGTTTTTGAACTTCTCGCCAGAGGCTATCAGTTCCGGCAATTGGTCGAGAATATCGTCGCCTTCAACGATGCCGATTTTAATGCCGGTCATGCCCAGTTCTTTAACCACACTTTGTATCGCTTCCAGGCAACCTCTAGGGTTTACACCGCCGGCATTGGCGATCACTTTAATGCCCTTCTTTTGGCAAGTCGGCAAAATTTGGCGCAGCATTTCCACGAAGTCAGTCGCATAGCCCGCGTTGGGATTACGCAGCTTTTGCTTTTGCATGATGCTCATGGTGACTTCGGCTAAATAATCCAGCGTTAGGTAATCCAGTGGGCCTTCTTCAACCAGGCGCAGCGGACCCAGGAGGCTGTCACCCCAAAAGCCTTGGCCGTTGGCGATAAGCACGGTTTTATCTTGGCTCATAATACGTTCCTGTTAGCGTGTTAATCGAGTTAAGTGGGTTCGGCTATAAAGCGATTATTTAATCCAGGCCGGTTTGCGTTTCTCTAGAAAGGCGGTCAGCCCCTCGCGGCCTTCGTCAGAGCCGCGGGTCTCGGCGATGCGCTGGCTGGTGTCGGCAATCATGGCGGCGTCTATTTCGCCGTCGGCCACATCCAGTACTAGACGTTTGGCTTCGCCGACGCTGCGGGGGCCATTGCGTAGCAAATTTTTAGTGATGCCGGCGATACACTCGTCAAGCTGATCGCTAGCGACGACTTCTGAGACCAGGCCCAGAGTAAGCGCCTTGTCGGCACTGATTAGCTCGGCGGTGGTGAAATAGCGGCGCGAGGCGCGTTGGCCAATGGCGCGAACCACATAGGGGCCAATGGTGGCGGGTATCAATCCGACCTTCACTTCGCTCAAGCAAAATACGGCCTCGGGTGAGGCCACCGCCATATCGCAGCAGGCGACTAAGCCGACGCCGCCACCGTAGGCGGCACCCTGTACCCGCGCAATCGTGGGTTTGGGTAGGTAATTCAATGTGCGCAGCATCTCGGCCAGCATATTGGAATCGCGCAAATTCTCTTCAAAGTTGTAGGTCGCCATGCGGCGCATCCAGTTGAGGTCGCCGCCGGCGCAGAAGCTTTTACCGGTAGAGGCCAAAACCACAAGCCGCACAGCGGGGTCTTCACCTGCTTGCCTAAAGGCGGTGGTCAGTGCGGCAACCACGGTATCGTCAAAGGCATTGTGAATGTCGGGGCGATTGAGGGTGATGGTGGCAATGCCGCTGTCGCCCACGTGGTATTTGATGATGTTGTCGCTCATGTTGATCCTTAAGCGTGCTGAGTTAAGAGCTCGTGTTCTGCTATTGAGGCTTGCTGTGATTATGATGATCCTTAATATACCTGATTAATGGCGGATATAACAAGGTTGTGGAGAATTTATATTGAGTTGTGCTCAATAGTGGGTGACTTGGGTATGTCTGCGTAATAAAAGAATCAAAATGGCCAATTTGCGAATTGGTGTTGTATTGGGTTTTGTTAGCAAGAGCAGGCGTATATAGGATACGTCATAGTTAAGAGTGGCGCGCGGCATCATAATTTATCGTTTGGCTGTCGATGTCGGTAATGATTTTTGCGCCTGTTTGTTGTCATCACTCGGCAGCCAAGCTAAGGCCTACTTCACATAAATTGCATTATGGGACTTGTATTTTGGAGGCGGTCGTTATTATGATGTAAACGATTACATAATAATAACTAATGCCCCGAACAACGTGTCAGTTGGCAAAGGGGTAGGGAGACAGCCATGGTGTCTAAGATTTTTTGGGTCGCGGCGACTGCAGTACTGCAGTGGCTTATCGTCAGCTCAGCTTTTGCTCAAGCCAGTGTGGCTCCAGATCGCGCGCCATCTGGCTTGATGATAGAAGAAGTTGTAGTGACGGTCTCTAAGCGTAGCGAGTCGCTGCAGGATGTGCTCGGCTCTGTGTCTGCGTTGAGCGGCCAAATGCTGGCTGAGCAGAATATTCAGGATTTTCGCACCATGGCCCAGTTCATGCCCGGTGTGATCGTTCAGGGCGAGGAGGCGGGCAGTGAGCAGGTCGCTATACGCGGAATTAGTCGCACCCGAGACGGCCCATCGCCAGTGGCATTTCACGTGAACGACCTCTTTTTGGATCTGCGCGGAGAGCCCTATTACGATTTGCAGGCTGTGGAGGTGGTGCGTGGCCCATCGGGCACCGCCTACGGACGAAATGCAACTGCCGGGGCGATTAACGCCAAGTGGGCTAAGCCGGAGCCTGAGCTGGGGATGGGGGGCAGCTATCGGCAGACGGACTTAAGCTCAAAAGAGCTGCGTGCCTATATTAATATGCCTTTACTCGGCGCGGGTGATGACCGCCTATTGGCCCGCGTTGCCGGTTTCGCGCGTGAAAAAGACGGCAACTATGACAATCTGCTGACACCAGATGACGCTGATCCGGGTAATCTCCAAGACCGCTTTTTACGCATTTATCTAACGAGTCAGTTACATGATTCGCTGGCGCTTGGGCTCCGGGCAATTAAATATCAGTATCGGACCAACGGCACCAACACCGTGTTTTCCCCTTCCCGGAAGGCTCGCCAAAGTGGCGAGCTGGAAGCGTTGGGCGCGACTCCGCTACCCGATGACGTGAGGCAAGTTCGGTCGCGGGCCCACGAGCGCTTCGGTAACTTTGAAGAAGATTTTACGCGTATATCGGCAGATCTCACGTGGTCGCTAGAAGACCTGCCGTTGCTCGGTAATATGGACGTGGTAATCGTGGGCGGTGAAATGCGTCGCGATTGGCGGTCAGTATTTGACCTGGACGGCACCGACGCTGCCATCACTGATGGCGTATCTGAGCACCCCAGCGATGTCCGACGCACGGCAGAACTGCGGTTTGTATCAGATAACGCGAGTGGTGTGGATTGGTTGCTGGGGTTTTTCGCGTATCGCAAAACCGATGACTGGCGGCAGGCTATCGACGTGCGCAGTCATTTGTCGCCATCGACGGTGGGCTTGCCGGATTGGCTGGATGTGATCTCCGGTCCTATCACGGCACAGGTGCGGATCGATGGTATTCATATTGTCGATGACAGTCGGGCGGTATTTCTCAATACCAATTTGGACTTGGGTGAATTGTTTGGCTGGCCAAATATCGAGGTGTCTGCCGGCATTCGCCACAATCGTGACGAATTTACCAACGAGACGGCGAGTTCGGTAAATGCCATTGTGACTCCGCTCGGCAACTTCCCGCTGGTTCAGGAGCAAGATATCAATCAGTACGCCGCCTTCGAAGAGACTACCGGTGAGTTGGGTGTGCGCTGGTTCTACAACGAAAGCGGTATGGCGTATGTGAAGGCAGCGCGGGGTTATAAGCCAGGTTTAGCGCAGCGAATCGAATCTTTAGAAGAGGGCGTGATTCAAAATCCAGTCGATCCGGAGTTTCTCGATTCCCTTGAGTTTGGTTGGAAGGCAAGTTTCCTGGGGCAGAGTCTGCAGACCAATATGGCCTTGTATTTTTACGATTATCAGAATTTGCAGGTTAGCCAGATAACCCCAGGCGGAGTGATTACTGAAAATGCTGCCGCCGCATCAATTCACGGTTTAGAAATGGATTTGCGCTGGATGCCTACCGCCAGTCTTAGTGTGATGGGCGGCTTTGCGTGGACGGATGCGTCTTATGACAGCTACTGCGGCAACGATCCGGTGCGGGAGCAGGGCAGTCCAGCGCCGGGTTGTGATGCGAACGATCCTTTCGACTTTTCTGGCGAAACCTTGCCAGCATCGCCGGAGTTTGCGGTGTCGCTGTTGGCCAGTTATGTTGTTGAGTTAAATGACTGGGGGCGGGTGACTACCTCCGTGCAAACCAGCTGGACAGATCAAATTAACCGCCGGGGACTGGGTAACGACGACGATGTCGTGGATGCATACACCAACAGTTCGGTGCGTTTGGGCTGGCAAAACGCCAGCCGTCAGATCAAAGTCACCGCCTTTGTTGAGAACCTCGAAGATAATAGTGATTTGTTTTTCTCGGCGGCACCGCTTTTCCTGGGCAGCGATCGTCCCAGTCAACTTGTATTAATTGGCAATCTACCGCCGCGTGTTTCCGGTATCGAGGTGGAGCTAAGCTTTTGAAGAATGGGTGACTAGAGATCATGGTTGAACGTGTCGAAATTCGAATTCCGCGCCTGCTGGCGGGGCTGGGGGTGGCTGTCTACCTCTATGCCCTACTGGGCGCAACAGCGACGCTTTTTTACGAGCTACACCACCTTACAGGCGTTGGCTTTATCTACTATGGCTATAGTGTTTTTAAAGCGGCCTCATTCTATTTTGGCGAATGGCACTACCAGTGGCTGGCGTGTCTACTTGCCGGTTTGTTAGTGGCGCTGCCGTGGTGGCGTTATTTGCGGTCAAAGCTGGGAGGTCATTCATGAATCGTCGAGAGTTTTTGGAGTGTGCGGCGCTGCTAATTGGCGGTGTTAGCGCCAGCCAGATGGGCATCACATTAACTGTGGAACAACAGCAGCACATGGCGGCGGCGCCCAATTATATCGACCGCAAGATGTCGTATTTTAACGCTGCGCAGCGGGCCACCCTGGCAATGCTAACGGAAACGGTCATACCGCGTACGGAATCACCGGGCGCCATCGATGCCGGCGTGCCGCGCTTCGTAGAGCTCATGGTTTTTGAGTGGCTCAATGAGCAAGAGCGAAGTCTGTTCGTCGATGGTTTTGAGGCGTTGATGGCGCAGGTGCAGCGCGATCATCAGCAAGCTTTTGAAACGCTAGCTGAAAAAACGCGAATTAATATTTTAGAAGATCTGGAAAGCGCAGCCTCGGATTCCAGTTGGTATTCATTTGGCGAAATACCGGTGTATGTCAGTGATGCCCCGTTTATTTGCCAGCTTAAAGAATTAACGATTTGGGGCTTTTTTACCTCTGAGGTCGGTGGCACGCAAGTGCTGCGTTACGAGGCTATGCCGATGAAGTTTGACGGTCATCAAAAACTGCATGACGACGATAGCAGTTGGGTTTCAGTGCTGATTTAAAGGAACGGCGATGTCTGCAACAACACAGTACGATTTTGATGCGATAGTCGTTGGCTCTGGGATTACCGGTGGCTGGGCGGCAAAAGAATTGACCGAAAAGGGCTTGAAGGTACTCGTGCTTGAGCGCGGTCGCGAATTGCGTCATGGCGCCGACTATACCGGCGAACATGCGCCGGATTGGAAGCTGCCTTTTCAGGGTAAGCCCCCCCGCGAGTTGTATGCAGACGAGTATCCGGTACAAAGCACGTCTTACGCCTTTGGTGAGGCAACGCGTCACTTCTTCGTTAACGATAAGCAAAATCCCTATCAAACGGAAAAGCCGTTTAACTGGATTCGCACTGACGTGGTGGGCGGTCGCTCTCTGGTATGGGGGCGGCAGACCTATCGCTGGAGTCAGCAGGACTTTGCGGCCAATCAGCGCGACGGTCACGGTATTCCCTGGCCAATTGGCTACGACGATATCGCGCCGTGGTATAGCTACGTCGAAAAGTTTATCGGCGTCAGCGGCGAGAAGTTGGGCTTGGATGAATTGCCAGATAGCGAATTCTTGCCGCCCATGGGGATGCATAAAATTGAAGAGACTATTCGCGGGCGTCTAAAACGCAAGGCACCGGACGTGAATCTGACCATTGGCCGGACGGCTGTTCTCACCCAAAATCACAATGGTCGAGCGGCCTGCCATTACTGCGGCCCCTGTCACCGCGGTTGTTCCACTGGCAGTTATTTTAGCTCGCAGAGCGCGACCTTGCCGGCGGCCACCGCCACCGGAAATATGACCTTGCGTCCCAACTCTGTGGTGGAGAAATTAGTGCTTGATTCTGAGACCGGCAAGGTGTCAGAAGTGCGCGTGATCGACAGTCAAACGGGTGAGCGCCTGCGCTTTCGGTCGCGCTTGGTGTTCCTGTGTGCATCCACCGTAGGCAGCACCCAGTTATTGCTAAACTCTGCGTCTGAGGCATTCCCCAATGGTTTGGCAAACCGCAGTGGTGCATTGGGACGCTACCTGATGGACCATGTTCACGGAGTCGCGTCGATGGGAATTTTCCTCGACGACATGGATAGTTATTGGTATGGAAATCGGCCGAATGGGACGTATATTCCGCGGTTTCGCAATCTGCCGGGGCAGGAAGACCAAAGCGACTTCGTGCGCGGCTACGGTATTCAAGGCAATGTTGTGCGTATGAACTGGAAGGTGAATTATCACCGCAAAGGCTTCGGTGCCAGTCTCAAAGACAGCCTTCGAAAGCCAGGTCCATGGGTATGGGCGATGGCCGTGTTTGCCGAATGTCTGCCAGACAAACGCAACCATCTCTATTTGCATCCAAATAAGCGCGACCGCTTTGGTATCCCACAAGTGGTATTCGATGCGCAGTGGCGCGAGAACGAATACAAGTTGTGGGAGGATGCGGTCGGTCAAAGCGATCGCATTATGCGCGCAGCGGGCGCGGTGCTGAATTTGAAGCAGCACCAAATTGACAGTCCGGTGGGCGGCGCGGTGCATGAGATGGGCACTGCCCGCATGGGTAATGATCCAGCAGAAGCGGTGCTTAATGCCCACAATCAGGCCCACGATGTACCGAATCTGTTCGTTACGGATGGCGCCTGTATGACGTCAGCGTCTTGCGTCAACCCGTCGCTAACGTATATGGCACTCACCGCCAGAGCCTGTGATTACGCAGTGAAACAGATGCAGGCGGGGGTCTTGTGATTATCGTCGTGTGCCGCGCTGAACAGTGAGGAAATGATAAGTGAAACAATGGCTAAAGCGCAGCTTGTGGGTGGGCTTGGCAGCGCTACTGATCTTAGTCGCGGTGGCCTATTACCAGGTGCGCTCCATGGGGCTCATCCCACGTTACGACTACGATACCAAAGCGCCGAATCTGCCGGCATTTAGTCGACCCGCGGTGCTGGTATTCAGCAAGACCAACGGCTTTATTCACAAAGAGGCGATTCCTGTCGCCAAGTCGGTGTTGTCGTCATTAATTACTGAACAGGGTTGGCAGGCTTATCTTACTGATAATGCGGCTGTGCATTCTCCGGAGTTGCTCGCCCAGTTCGACCTCATCATTTGGAATAACGTGTCTGGCGACGTACTTACTGAGCTCCAGCGCGACGCATTGCGGCAGTGGTTGGAGGGCGGCGGTGGCTGGTTGGGTATTCACGCCTCGGGAGGTGACTCCAGTTACCGCTGGCAATGGTATGTCGACACCTTGGTGGGCGCGCAGTTTATCGGTCATACCATGCATCCACAGTTTCAGGATGCCGATGTGCTTGTGGCTGATCCGGCCTCGCCGATAACCCGGCACCTGCCTTCTCCCTGGCTGGTAGCCGACGAAGAGTGGTACGCCTTTGCGGCGAATCCCCGCGACAAAGGCTATGAGATTTTGCTGACGGTTGATGAGTCTTCATACCAGGTAAAGGGCGACAGTCTGTTCGGCAGCGATCATATGCCGGGCGAGCATCCCATTGCCTGGCGTCATGCGTTGGGCAAGGGGCGGGTGCTGTACAGCGCTATTGGCCATCAGCCTCACACATATAGGCTGGCGGACTACCAGCGGTTTTTGGTAGAGGCAATGCATTGGCTTAAGTCGCCGTTAAAAACTGCGCAGCCGGATCCCGCTAAGGCAGTGCCGGCCGTCGAGCGAGAGGGAGAGTTATGAGCGCGCGTCGAAAAATCCGTATGGGTATGGTGGGGGGCGGCCCCGGCGCCATGATCGGTCCTGTACATCGTATTGCCGCTCGCTTGGACGGCGAGATTAAACTGGTGTGTGGTGTGTTTTCTCGCAACCCGGTGCAGTCGCAGGAGACTGCCGAAAGTTTGTGTCTACCCGCGGAGCGCAGTTACCAAAGCTATACAAGTATGATGGCGGCAGAGGCGGCGCTACCTGATGGTGAGCGTATGGATTTTGTCGTTATAGTCACGCCGAACGACAGCCATTTCGCAATCGCAGCGGCGGCGTTAAAGCACGGGTTTCATGTGCTCAGTGACAAACCTGCAACGCGCTCACTGCACGAGGCGGAGCAGTTGGCGGTGCAGCTGCAGAAGACCGGTTTGCTCTATGGTCTGACTCACACCTACGCCGGCTATCCAATGATAAAGCAGGCGCGGAGTCTTGTTGCTAGTGGTGCGCTGGGTGAGGTGCGCAAAGTATTGGTGGAGTATCCGCAGGGGTGGTTGGCACAGTCCGGTGTTGAAGCCGAAAGCAAACAAGCGGCGTGGCGGCTTGATCCGGCGCAGGCGGGAATAAGCAGCTGTGTTGGCGATATTGGTTCGCATGCTGCGCAGCTAAGTGAGTACGTTTGCGGTCAGGCTATCGCAGCAATTTGCGCTGATCTCAACGCGGTGGTTGAAGGTCGACAAATGGACGATGACGCAACCGTATTACTGCGTTTTGAAAACGGTGCGCGCGGGGTGTTGATCGCCAGTCAAATCTGCGCTGGTGAGGAAAATAATCTCCGGCTGCGCGTGTATGGCGACAAAGGTGGCTTGGATTGGCAGCAGCACGAACCAAATACGCTGTGCTTAAAATGGGCTGATCGCCCTGCGCAGATACTGCGTGCGGGCGGGCCAGGACTGTCATCGCTTGCTTTGGCCAACAGCCGCACGCCGGCTGGCCATCCGGAAGGCTATTTAGAGGCATTCGCCAATCACTACCGAAATTTTGCCGGTCAGGTACGCGCACGGCTAGAGGGCCGCGACGCCACCGCGGTTGAGCGCGACGTGCCCGGTATAGCAGATGCTCTGCGTGGCATGCGCTTTATCGAGGCGACCGTTGCGGCGTCGCAATCCACCCGGAAGTGGCATCCCTTGCAAGCCATTGCGGAACTGGAGAATAAATAATGAAAGGCCCAGCTATTTTTCTTGCTCAATTTACAGGCAGTGAAGCTCCCTTTAATACCTTGGAAGGTCTGTGCGTTTGGGCGAAAGAATTGGGTTATGAGGGTGTGCAGCTCCCTAGTTTTGAGAGCAGCTTAATTGACCTGTCAGTAGCGGCGGAAAGCCAGGACTACTGCGATGAACTCAAGGGTCGAGTAGCGTCTGCAGGTCTGCAGATTTCTGAACTGTCGACCCACCTTCAGGGCCAGTTAGTGGCTGTGCACCCAGCGTACGACCAATTGATGGACGGATTTGCTCCCGCTGAGTTGCGGGGCAATCCAGCCGCGCGGCAGACGTGGGCGGTAAATCAATTGATGTTAGCGGCTAAAGCCAGTCAGCGCTTAGGGCTGACTGCTCACGCCACGTTTTCCGGCGCGTTGCTATGGCATACCTTTTATCCGTGGCCCCAGCGTCCAGCAGGTTTAGTAGAGGCTGGATTTGCAGAGTTGGGCAAACGCTGGCGCCCGATTCTTGATGCCTTTGACGAGGCGGGGGTGGATTGCTGCTTCGAAATTCATCCCGGTGAAGACCTGCATGACGGCGCAAGTTTTGAGCGTTTTCTCGAAGCCGTCGATCATCATCCGCGGGCAAATATACTCTACGATCCCAGCCATTTACTACTTCAGCAGATGGACTACCTCGCCTTTATCGATTTGTATCACTCGCGGATTAAAGCGTTTCATGTGAAAGATGCCGAGTTTCGCCCCAATGGTCGCAGCGGTGTTTACGGCGGTTATGACAATTGGGTGGACCGCCCCGGCCGCTTCCGCTCACCCGGCGACGGGCAGATCGACTTCAAGGCGATATTCAGTAAATTCGCCCAATACGGCTATGACGGATGGGCGGTGTTGGAATGGGAGTGTTGTCTGAAGCATCCAGAAGACGGCGCTCGGGAAGGGGCGCCCTTTATTCGCGATCACATGATACGCCTCACTGATCGGGCTTTTGATGATTTCGCTGGCGCGGGCGGCGACGACGCATTCAATCGCCAAGTGCTGGGGATCGAGCCGAATTAATAAGGCCGCATTGGCGGCAGCACAATGATAATAAGAGGTTGTTTCTATGAGCGAAGCGCTGGATCGTAAACGGCTTTTTCTGGTCGGTAATTTGTCGATATTTATGATCGGCTTAGGCTTTGCTGTGCGCGCTAGTATCGCGTCTGACATTCAGGCTGATATTTTTAATCAGATGAACTTGGCGCGCTCTGCCGCGCTGGTCGGCGAAGTGTTGGGGGCGACCTTTATCGGTTTTGCACTTACCCTTTTATTTGGTAGCGCACTGGTCGACAAAGTTGGAATGCGAGCCATGATGCTCTTTTCTGCATTGGGGTATATCGGCGGCAGCCTGGCTGTCGCTATCGCCTCTTTCATGCCGCTTAGCGGGATAACGTATTGGCTAATTTACATAGGATTTTTATTGACGGGTTTGGGTTGGGGCGCGGTAGAGGCGGCAAGCAATCCGATGATCACTGCGGTGTATCCGGATGAAAAAACCCGACGTTTGAATATACTTCACGCATGGTGGCCTGCGGGCGTTGTCGTTGGCGGGCTGGCCGGCTTAGCATTTTCTGCGCTCGACTTACCGTGGCAAGCAAATTTATTGATGCTGATAGTGCCCGGATTACTGCTGGCGTATCTCACACTCTCTACGATTTTTCCGGAGTCAGAAAGGGTGCAGTCGGGGGTTTCCTACGGTGATATGTTTCGCGAACTGTTTCGCGCGCCCAGCTACTTCATTTGGTTCTTTGCAATGATGATAACCGCTGCTACCGAACTGGCGCCCGGGCAGTGGGTTGATTTGGCGCTGACCAATATTGTCGGAATGCCGGGCATTTGGGTGTTGATTTACGTCAGTACGCTGATGTTTGTGATGCGGCATTTTGCGGGCGCCATCGCTAAATATGTATCGTCAGTCGGCTTGTTGTTTTGCAGTTGTGTGTTGGCGGCTATAGGCCTGTACGCGCTCAGTATCTCCAAGTCCCCGCTGGCCGCTTTTGCCGCAGCGACGGTGTGGGGAATGGGAGTGTGCTTTTTATACCCCACCATGTTGTCTGTTGTCAGCGAGCGGTATACGCGTGGCGGCGCCTTATTTTTAGGTTTGACCGGCTTTGCGGGTGGGCTTTCGATTCAATTTTTATTGCCGAAAATGGGCGCAATTTTCGATACCGCGAAAATCGAGGCGGCCGGTGGCGTAGCGCGTTTGGCGAGCTTGGAGGGGGCAGAGATGCTTGCTGTGTTGAGGTATGCTTCCGTAGAATCATTCCAATCCGTCGCCATCTTGCCCCTGTTGCTCCTACCGGTATTTGGCATGGTTTGGTGGCGAGATCGCGTTACAGCGGCGTACAAAAATGACAGTGCGACATAGCCTGAGCGTCGTCACTGAAGGAGTCACATGGTAACCATTAAAGACGTCGCCAAACTAGCCGGGGTGTCGATCGCGACGGTATCGCGCTCGCTGGCCGAGCCAGATAAAGTGTCGGAAAAAACCCGAAATAAAGTCATTCAGGCGGTCGAGGAAAGTGGCTATGTTGCAAACACATTGGCCCAAAATTTTCGCCGGCGCAGAAGTAACACCGTACTCGTGTTAGTGCCAGACATCGCCAATCCGTTCTTTGCCAATATTATTCAAGGTATCGAACAAGTCGCTCGGCAATTTAAGTACCGAGTGCTTTTAGGTGATACTCAGGGCTACGACGAGAACGAGCGTATTTACAGTGATTTAGTCTCTCACAAACAAGCTGATGGCATTATCTGTCTCGGTCGAAATATTCCATTCCCGTATCGCAAAGGTCGACAGTCGCTCGACCCCGCTTGGCCGCCTTTTGTTATGGCCTGTGAGTACCATCGAGATATTCCCGTTCCGGCAGTGGGTATAGATAATGTCGCTGCGGCGGAGGTGGGGGTTCGCCATTTACTAAGCTTGGGGCATCGTCATATAGCCTATATTGATGGCCCCGAAGACTCTATTCTTTGTGAGGACAGGCTTCAGGGTTACAAAAATGCCCTGAAGTCGAGTCAGCTTCGTTTTGAAAAGGGCTTGGTCGCGCAGGGCGACTTTACTTTAGCATCGGGTTACCGTGCTATGACCACGCTGTTGCAAAGGAAGCAGCGTCCGAGTGCGGTATTTTGTGCGAACGACGAAATGGCGATTGGCGCAATGCAAGCCTGTCGCGATGCAGGGTGTGAGTTGCCCAGGGATATCTCCATTCTGGGTTTCGATGACATCGTTTTTGCTGAGTACACCAGTCCGCGTCTAACGACAATTCATCAGCCCCGCAATGAAATAGGCGAGCAGGCAATGACGCTGTTGCTCAATATTTTGTCTGGCGCAAGCCCCGCAGCTAGCCGCGTTATTTTGCCGTTTAGCCTCGAGTTAAGAGATTCTACAAAACGTCTTGAATAAGTTTCAAATAAATTTAAAACGACGCTTCCCTGAAATCTACCTTCGACCGGTTTAGGTTTGGCAGGGTGTTAGTGCGTGCAGGCCTATCGCTTATTAAGTATGCGAGCCGACTCAGGGGCTATTTAGTGGGGCGGCGGTGAGCTGCGTCTTTCGGGATTGGGTGAAATTTGAGTGCTGCGTTAAAACACAGCAGATAGCGATAATTGTCGGATCTGAGAAATTGCAGAGCGTCACACTGTATCAAGTCGAAAGACTTAGGTTTCCGCTTGGTGCTACTGTGACTTCTCTCCCCGCTCGCTGGCCCAAAACACGCCTTTCAATTTCGCGACGCCAGCTTTGCGCGCAGCTATGGCGAGTTTATGTGCCTTCTTTTCTCCGTATTGTTGGAAAGAGAATGTTGCCTTGCCGAAGGTGCCTGGTTTTTCTCCGGGCCAGTGGGCCTCCCAGTACCAGAGTTCTTTAATACAATTATTTTTTAGTTTGTATCTCTTCGCGTAGCTGTAAACACCAGTAATACCTGACTTGTTATTACTGCGCTGGATATTACACATTGCTTGACGCGTAGTGGGTGGGTACTTATCTATGATCTCGTCGCGGAAGACTTTCGCCGCAGCCAGGGCTTTGCGCTTGCCCTTAAAGGTTTTATCGGGGAAATTCTTGACGTGCATCTTGTTCTGTCTACGCAGGCTGACCCGCCAAGCGTGTGTGCGATGGTAGTCATCATCAATTCGAGTTATGCCGTACATGGCTTTGCTTTTTGGCATGAGGTTCCGTGTTGTGTGCTCAATCAATATCGGCGTGATTATATCAACATGTACAGGATAGATTTAATACCCTGAGTATATAAATTACCTAAAAAATGGCAAAAGACCTTATTCAGGCACTTGTTGTTTGCGCAAAAGATGGTTTATAGCTCTATACACCACGCTTTATCAAGCTGGACTCTATAGTCGTGATTTGTTCATTTGCGACAAGGTCTCGCTTGAGCCAGCGATGTCATTCCATAAACGGCGCCCTGAATAGCATCAAAATCGCGAGCTAAGCTAGTATTCACAATACAAAATTCAGGATTTCACTCATAGGCCGTAAGGAGAGATAGGAAGTGGGCGATGGCCTGTGATGGCGTAAATCTCAGGGTAAGAGGTAGGGATGTGGCTTATTTTTATTGAACTAAATATAGTTGCTCCGGCTTGCACAGAAAGATAGCTATAAAAGGAGGTCGCTGTCTGTGCAAGTCAGAGCTATTACAAATGGTTTAAAACTTAATTGTGCCGCCCGCGTTTCGACGTTTCCTATTAGAACGCTTATAACCACTAATTAATTTGTGGCCTCAGCGCTAGCTAAAGATGGAGCGCTTTCGTTGGGTGTAGCATAGGATTCTCGCAGTTTTCGCTTTAGAATTTTCCCGCCCGCGTTGCGCGGAATACTATCGATAAAGACAATTAGTTTAGGTACCTTAAATCCGGATAGATACTCGCGAGTGAATTCTGATATTTCTGAGGCATTCACCTGTGATTTTACAACGAGTAGTGCTAGAACAATCTCGCCCCATTTTTCGTGAGGTGCGCCGATGACAGCGGCGTCGGCAACAGCTGGGTGTCGCATGAGGACGGATTCAACCTCCAGGGAAGATATATTCTCCCCACCTGAAACGATGATGTCCTTCAGTCTGTCGACAACAAAAAGATAGCCTCGCTCGTCGATACGGCCGATGTCGCCGGTAAGTAAATAACCATTCTGGATGGCTTCATTTGTAGCCTCTGGATTATTCCAGTACCCCTTCATAACCAGGTCAGATTTTACTCTTATTTCGCCTATCTCCCCCTGGGCGACTTCACTGCCATCTGGAGCGCATATTTGAATATGGCTTCCAATGATAGGATGACCCGCCGAGCCAAACAGTGAAGAATCCCTGGAGTCGAAAATTTCTTTGTGAGCTCTCGCGCCAAGCATCGATATAACACTATGGGTTTCAGTCATGCCATAAATCTGTACAAAATCACATGAGAAGTGCTGACGCCCTGCGCGCAGTACCGGCTCACTTATTGGCGAAGCACCATAAATAATACTTTTTAGACTGCGATAGTCATAATCCTTTCCGTCACCCAAAGATGTGCAAGCTTGGATCATTGCGGGAACTAGCGTCGCATGTTCAAGCTCTTCGGAGCTTATGAGTTCACACGCAGCCTGGGGATTAAACTCACTTCTCAATATCAACGTTGCACCTTTGCTTAGGCACAGCAATGATATGAAGATGCCACCTACATGAAACAGCGGCAGCGTTTGATACATTTTTTCCTTGGGTAGAATAGCGATATCAAATGTAAGTGAAATTGCTATTAGTTGGGATACACAATTTCCTTCTGTCAGCACTACTCCTTTGGGGAAACCACTGGTGCCTGAGGTATAAACTTGAAGGTAGTCTCGCTGCGGTGTAAAGGACAGTTCATTTTTCTCGACGGACTGTTCTGATAACCAGCGTGAAAAACATAGCCCAATTTCAGAATCACTACTCGATATATCTTTTAGAATAAATGTGTTTTGGCATTCGATGTCGCCAAGCAGGGTAGCGGTTTCTTCGTCCATTATGACGCATTTAGATTGAGCATCATCGATGATCCAGCAAAGTTCGCTGCGGGTAAGCCTGCGGTTGATGGGAACAATAACGGGGCCACCAAGTAATGCCGCCGCTAAGAGAACGAGCGTCTCGTAGCGGTTTTTGCAGATGAGCGAGATACGATCATTTTGACTTAAACCCAGTGATCTAAACCCGTTTACTGCTTGCCAGGCATTCATATGTAAGCGTGCAAAACTGTAACTACCATTTTCGTCGGCCACTGCAATGTCATGGGGACGAGTTTCGCAGTAGAAATTAATTGACGAAAAGGGATGGATGCCGGAAGTCATTGTTAGCCTCCCATCAACGAAATTAGCCGACGAGCGATATTTCCATAGGGCGGGTAAAGAAGTTTAATACCGGTGAAGCGACCGATTCCGCGCTGTCTGAAGACGGGCTTCATATGAGAAAAAGTGGTGAATCCTTCCTTGCCATGATATGACCCAAATCCACTGGAGCCAACTCCCCCGAACGGTTGTGCTGCTTGCAGATACTGCATCATTACGTCGTTTATAGTTACTCCTCCGGCGTGGGTAGATTCCAGTACCTGTTCTTGCAGGCGACGCGAATTGGAAAACAAATAGAGGGCAAGCGGTCTTTCTCTTTCATTAACAAATGAAATTGCCTCATCGGTTGATGCGACTTCAATGATTGGAAAGATAGGACCGAAAATCTCTTCCTTCATAACGCGACTATTGAGATTCGGGTTGATCACCAGGGTTAGTGGAAACTTGCGGCTTGCGATGTGCGCAGGGGTCGGGTCTTCCATGCGGATAATGGTGGCACCTTCCGCTTCAGCCTCATTGACTAAGGTCGTCAAGCGATCGTAGTTTGCGGTGTTGATTATTGATGTGTAGTCCTTAGAGGAGATACCCTCCGGAAAATGGTTGCGAAAGTGCCTACTTATCCACACCTTAAAGTTTTCAGTACTTCCCTTTGGGAGCAAGGCGTAATCAGGCGCGATACACGTTTGGCCAGCGTTATAGGTTTTTCCCCAGAGAACCCGCTTTGCAAATTCATCAATAGGGTATTGGTCGTGGACTATGACTGGGCTTTTTCCGCCCAGCTCTAGCGTAACGGGGGTTAGATTTTTAGCGGCGGCCGCCATAACGAAACGTCCAACACGTGTTGAGCCGGTAAACATTAAGTGATCGAATGGCAGTGCCGAGAAGGCGGCTGCGGCATCCGCTTCGCCGCCCACAATAGAAATGTGATCGTTGTCGAATACGCTGGAGATAATTTTTCGAAGTACGTTTTCTGAGGCTGGCGTGCATTCAGACATTTTCACTATGCAGCGATTGCCCGCAGCGATAGCAGATGCTAAGCCAGAAACAGCAATGTTTATAGGGTAATTCCACGGAACAATAATGCCGACTACGCCGCGCGGCTGCGGCGCGATTTTGTTCTCGCCGGGCAAAAACCAAATACCGGTTCCGCGCGATCGTGTTCGCATCCAGCTCGCCAAATGTCGGCTTGCGTACTCGATGTTACCAACACTATTGCTGATCTCAGACAGTCTGGTTTCTTCCGTGCAGCGACTGCCAAAGTCCTTGGATAGTGCGGCAATGATTTCGTCACTGTTGTCCGTTAGCGCCTCTTTAAGTGCTTTAAGCTGGCGCCTTCTCTCGTTTAAAGAGGGAAACTTATTGTTCTCAAACGCGGCTTTCTGTTGATGAAAGGTCGAGATAAAGTCATAGGGTATGTCGGCGCTCGCCGGCCGGTCATTCAAATTTACTATGCTCATACGTTCTCCGTTTCTCAATGGTGAGTAAAATGGCTGTGGTTCTATTTGCTGCCGGAGGTTTTAGTCAGAAGGTTCGGCGCGGAGCATTGAAATAACGGCGTAGAACAGAGTTACTGCGCCAATTAAGGCTGGGAAAAACGCGAGCGCGCCGGCTAAGCTCGCTTCGCCTAGGACGTTGGATTCAAGCGTCAATCCGCGATTGGGCGCGAACATGCCAAAAAGATAAAACATAAAGTTGGCCCATACCGCTATTATTGTCCCCATAAAAACGCGAAAGCCTTGGGTATCGTTTAGATACACGGCACGCATTGCGCATCCAAGGGCTACCGCCATAGTGCCATTCATCATCATTCCGATATGCACGGTGCGCCAGCCAGCGGTGCTACCTGGCACGGTGAACTCGATAAGAATGGGGATGGGGCTGAGGGACGCGCCGCCGAGCATAGAGAAAATAAGTACAAAGCCAGTTACTAAGGAAACCAAGATGGCTGCGAGCCCGTGGCGTATTAAGCTAATTGAATAATGACGTTGCATTTTGTAGCCCCATTTGATGTCGTATAGACCGAATTCACAATAGCCCTGCGGTTGACGGAGCTGCTTGTGTCGTTTGTATTGTTATTACTGAGGCCTATCCTACATAAGTTTCCAGATTTGCAACCCGATCAAAGTGTCGGGATTGATATATTTTTATTAGTCAATCATAGTTGTACGAATTTTGGGCATCGCTGCGTGATACGTGGCTTGGATAGCCGTAATTGGGGGTTGTGCCGGTATTGGCGTGGGTGACGCGCCAGCGATTTGGTGGGCGCGTGATGATGAATCTGTGCTGCGGCGTGTCAGTGAATCAATGCAATTTCAGTGTCTATAGTAGGTTTGATGCGCTGAATCACATTTTTAGTGACTAAAATGTGTTCGGATTGTCAGTGGACGGTTTTTTGGCGAAGCGAATGACTACCACCTTGTGCTGTACGGCATAAAAATTCACCTTCGGTGGATTAATAATAAGGATAATATTTTGTGGATGAAGTTGGGTTAACATTTAGTCAGTTTCAAATTCTCGAAACGAAGCTTAAGCCGCCTAGTATAAGAGCAGAGGCGCTCACTAGAGATCAGTTATCCCAGCACGCAGTGTGTGACACATCAGGCACGGGGTTACTGACTATTGTGGCTTCCGCCGGCTCAGGTAAGAGCACCTTGATGGCCGAGCTGTTTAGTAACTCCGAAAAGAACAGAAAGTATTGTTGCTGGTTGAGTTTGGATGAAGACGACAATGAGTCATCTATTTTTTATAAGTACCTCATCGCCAGCATATACAATCTAGATCCCAAGAGTGCTACTCGTGAATTGGCCTTTCTTAAGGCAAACCCCTCCAGGAATTACAACTCCCTGTTTGACTCGCTGTTAGCCAGAATAATATCGATAAAAAGCAAATTCGTACTGTTTGTAGATGATTTTCAGTTTATCAATAACCCGGATATCGTTCGATTTTGGAATAAACTGATTACTAATACGTCTGCGAATATGTGCGTGGTGATTGCGAGTCGAAATGCATTGCCACTCGATCTAAGTCGTCGCCAAATTTCGGGGATGATAACGGAAGTTAAACAGGAAAAACTCAATTTAACGGCCAGTGAAATCGTCAAGTATTTACAGAGCGTCCATAATATTGAATGCTCTATTGAGTCGGCGGAAACCCTACATAGATCTACCGAAGGGTGGGTGGCTGGTATTCAGCTAGCTGCCTTGGCTATGTCTAATTCCACTGAATCAGTGACGACATTTATTGAAGGATTCACGGGAAAGGATAAATCGCTAACGGAGTACCTATTAAAGACCGTGCTGGGGGCCTTGCCCTCAGAAGTGCGAGAGTTCCTTTTACTTACCTCCCCCTTAATTCGCTTCTCAGCCAGTCTTTGTAATCATGTTAGTCATTTGGCTAATGGCCACGCAATGCTGGATTATCTGGATAAAAATAATCTTTTCATCGTAAGCGAGGATCGCGAAGCGGTTTGGTTTAGATACCATCATTTGTTCGCTGATTTTCTGCGATCAGAGCTTAAAAAGGTGAATCCGGCTAAGTATAAAGAGGTCTGCATTAACGCGGCTAAATGGTGCGAAAATGAAGACATGCTTACCGAGGCAATACAGTATTATTTAACATCGAAAAGTTTTGAGAAAGCAGCGGATTTAATAACGACTAGAGCGCCAGATTTTGCCTTACTTCGGGGAGATCACTATACCGTACTCGATTGGATGCGCCGTTTACCGGCAGAATACCATGCCAATCGTCCAAGACTTCTACTGGTGCATGCATGGTCTAGTGCATTTAGTCGTGATCCTGAAAACGCAGTCGACCTTTGCCGAAAAGTATTGGCCGGATTGGCTGATCCCAGCTTGTTCTTGTGGTCACTAAGTGATGTTGAAAAGGACGAATGTTATTGGCGGGCCAAATCGACAGAGGCGATCGCGACAGTTTGCGCGGACGAATTAGTGACTAGCTCCGGGCTGTGCGAAAGTGCGCTGAGTGAAATCCCTTCGACGGAATTTTTTAATATCTCATCTATCCATAATTGCTTGGGTTACGCCTTGCTCGGCCGGCGAGAATACCTGAAAAGTGTGCATCATGCGGCAGAGGGATATAAGTACAGCATTAAGGCGGGCTCTAATTACGCGTCTTTATGGGCGGAATTCGTAGAAGGTGTCGCAAATATTGAAATGGGTAAGCTGCGGATGGCTTTTGAAAGTGCATCAAAAGCATCTTATAAAGCAGGGCCTATCGATGACAACAATATATACCTTTGCGCAATGGCGGATTTCATTCACACCGATATTAATGTGCAAAAATGTAACTTTAATCTCGTTAAGAGAAATTCCTACTATGGTCGATCCTTTCTCTCTCTTTACGGCCCAGTTGAGCCATTGTTACTGGCATTTCGCAATGAAGCGCGACAGTTGGCGTGGGCTGGAAGTTTAGATTTAGCACGCCAGGTCTTACATCAGGGGCAAGAAACCGCGTTAACGACCAATCAGCCTCGCTTGCATTTTGGCTTAGTCGCAGAGGAGATTGAGCTTCAAATTTGGGATAATCAGGCCGCGGCGGCAAGAGAGACTGCGCTGCGAAATGATTTCTTCAATATTCAGAAAGAGGATGTGCCGGAAGAGCTAATACCCGCGTTTTCGGACACCTCGCAACTACTTCTCGCTCGCTTGTATCTAGCTGAAAATAAGGTGGAAGAGGCCTACAAAATCATTGTGAAACTCATCAACTTAACCCAGATGAAGTACAGTGAGAGCATGCGCCAGTTGTATACCTTGCGAACAATGAAAGCGGTAGCACTATGGCAACTTGGCAGTAAAAAAGAGAGTGCCAGGGAATTAGATAAAGTCATCACTGCGGCCTGTTTAGAAGATCACGCTTATCCAATCGTTGTGTCTGGGCGCCGAGTTGTGCCTATCTTAGAGGAAATGCAATCTAAGCGCGCCAATGGAATTTTAAGTGGCGAGCTTAGTGTAAAGCATGAATTTGTAGACCGGCTGCTCCGCCTTTTAAATGGTGATGCGAAAGATACGGTCGGCGATAGCAAATCTGAGTCGTTTGAAGGGGATAGCTGCGAGTTAACTAACCGCGAGGTCGATATACTTAAATTAGTTGGTGCGGGAATGACTAACAATGATATTGCACGCGAGTTGATGCTATCAATCGCGACGGTTAAATGGCATCTCCATAATGTTTACCAGAAAGTCGAAGTGCGTAGCAGAACTGCAGCAGCAGCCTATGCGAGAAAGATAAATCTTATCTAAGGTTTGTTTTAAAACCGTTCCCTATCTGAGGTAGATATTCAGTTTCTGAGCAAATTTAGCTTTAGAGGCTAGGGTTTTATTAGCTCGATAGAAGGGTTTACCCTCCTTTGAAAGAAAATCACCATATTTGTTACTTATTTTAAGCGTAATGGTTGCGAATAAAATTTGTCGTAACTAATTGATATTAAATGTTTTTGTTGTGTTTATGTGCGTGCTACCCAACCTTTAGGTGTGGGTGTGGTTTTATAAACTTACTAAACCCCATCTATCGGTTTGTCTTAGTTCCATTTGATTGTGTAATCCTAGCAACATAAGAACTAAGGAGAGTAGCCATGAATACACTTTCTTGTGGCCATCCAATGGATGGCTTTCCGGTGCGTCCCCTTCAATTTGATTTGAGTAAAGTCGAATTTAACGACCCGTTGTGGAGCCGAACTAAGCCAGAATTCTCATTATTCATTAATTCGCTGGGAGTGCATGTTCCGTATTTTGAGCGCTACCTGGTGAGAGCATTATCTTTGGCTAAAAAGCTTATAAAAGACGAGTCGCTACTGCGCGACGTGTCCGCCATTATCGGTCAAGAAGGTCATCACGCCAAGAATTTTATTTCCGTAAATCAGTGGTTGTCAAAAAGATATCCTGAAATTGAGTACTACGATAAGCGAGCGCGAAAGTACTTTTCGGACCATGCAAAGAATGACGATATGAGGCGCTTACTCGGCTTCACTGCAGGATATGAGACATTCACATTCCTTGGCGGAATCATCATTTTAGACAAGCACGAAGAGTGGTTTAAGGACAGCGACGGCGTGATGAAAGCCTTGTGGATGTGGCACCAGGTTGAAGAGGTTGAGCATGGAGCGGTGGCATTCGACGTCTATAAATACTTGTATGGCGAGTTTGAGTGGTATCGGAAATGGATGGTGTTGTCAGCCTTGGTGCATATCGCCAAAGAAACCATTGAATGCTATTGGGCGATGGCAAAAGTAGAGGGTTGGCTAAGAAACCCCTTTGTGGCCACCCAAAAAATGTGTTTCTGCTTTACTACTTTGGGGCGATTCCTGAAGTCAGCACTGCCTGTATTCAAAAGAGATTATCACCCAAGGCTGCACCCAAAAGTGAATACGATCCAAAATCCAATCCAAATTGCTTGGCGCCGATACGAGAAAAGTGGAGGTGATGTGCTTGAGATCGACCGTCAGCGCATGGCCGAAATAATGAACGTGGCGTAAAACCAAAAGTAATTCGAATTTAATTAAGTAACTTTAGCTGGGAATGGTATTTAGGTGAAAAGTAATTTAGAAAAAGTGGATATTATATTTATAGAAAGTAGTGGTGTGGAAAAAACGGTATCTGCAAGTGTTGGTGTAAGTCTTATGTCGGTTGCTAAAGACAATATGATTGAGGGTATCGACGCTGATTGTGGCGGGTGTTGTGCTTGCGGTACTTGCCGAATATACGCCGAAACTAATATCGATAGATTATTTCCCGACCCAGATGAAATGGAGTCGGCAATGTTGGAGTTTGCTGCAGACGATGGTTCGGCGCAAAGATTAAGTTGCCAGTTAGAAGTGGGCGCGGCGTTTTCAGGTTTACGTGTGCGCGTGGTGGTCTGATTTAGAGCACGGCTTGATGATGAGAATAGTAATAATAAAGTATAAAAATATAGGGTCTAACAATGGATAATTATCGATTTCGTATTGCTGCATGAGTGATGCGTAACAGATTGATAGCGGTATTTTGTTTTGTTTGCATTACCGTGTTTTTTGCTGTGGGAATGCGTGGGCTAACCATAAAAACCATATTCTCGGATTTACTACCTAAAGATGACCCCTACGTTCAGGTGTTTAGTGATCATCCTAATTTTGGTAATCCCTTAACCGTAACGGTTATGATTAAGCGCACGACAGGCGATATTTATAATGCCGATACATTGCGTAAAGTGTGGGAGTTTACTCGCGCGATAGATCTGGTGCCTGGGATTAACCACGACTCACTTATCTCAATAGCAACTGAGAAAGCGCGTTACGCAGAAGCCACGCCAAATGGCGTAGATATGCGTCCCTTGATGGAAGACACTGTACCATCTTCGCAGGCTGCTCTGGATGATTTTCGTCGCCGAGTTGAACAAAGTCCCAATGTCCGCACCTTCTACGTTTCAGGTGACGAAACGGCGACCATCATCACGGCTGCATTCTTGGAAAATCTCCTGGATTATGATGTTGTTTTTTCGTCAGTACAGGATTTGGCAGCTAAATATCGCGATGATAATCATGAAGTATATGTCGTTGGGCAGCCTATCCTGACCGGTTGGGTTTATAAGCTGCAAGAACAAACATACATGATATTTGGCATAACATTGCTTGCGCTGGTTGTCGCACTGGCTTTGTACATGCGTAATATTGCCGGTACTTTAACGCCGATTATATGCAGTTCGGTAGCAGCAGTTTGGGGTTTTGGCTTGGTGGGTTGGATATCAGCGCCGATAGAGCCGTTGTTGATGATTGTCCCACTGCTATTGGTTGCTAGATCCTTCTCACACTGTGTTCAGTTTAGTGAAAGATACTACGAGATTTATGCACATCTAAAGGATAAAAGGAAATCTGCCGAAGTAGCGATGGGCGTCATGATGGCACCCTCTATTCTGGGGGTTATCACCGAGGTTCTGTCGCAAATATAGTATTCTTCGTAGAAAATCGACAATCAGTTTTCGGCTTACGCAGCTAAAGCGTAAAATTGGTCGGTCGGTGTCAATGCGCCCGCCAAATTTTTCTTCATTTGCCCTTTCTGCAACATAGCAACTAGCTCAATTCCAGCCAAAGTACTTTGGGCGCAGTGAAAGCTTTTAAAGCCTAGCATCGATCGTGTTATTCGCTTTACACGACGATGATCCTGCTCTACAACATTGTTAAGATATTTGCATTGACGGATTTTTACTCGTCGATGATTTTCTTGATTAAATCTATTGATTCCAGCTTTATTAGCTCCACTTTTATCTATATTGATCATGCTAGGCTGACCATTACGGCTGATGGATTTGTTAAGGAAACGCGCCGCAGCTTTGGTATCACGCTTTGCGGCGAGTAGGAAATCAACCGTATTCCCTTGTTTATCGACGGCGCGATAATAATATCTCCACTCACCTTTTACCTTGATGTATGTTTCGTCAAGTCGCCAGCGGCTGCCTGGTTGTTTCTTCTTTTGATGAAAGGCTTTTTCCAACTTTGATGCATAGTAAACAACCCATCGATTCAATGTACTATGGTCAACTTTAATGCCGCGCTCAGCCATCATCTCCTCAATGTTCCGGTAACTTAGTGAATAGGCGCAGTACCATCGGACGCACTGGAGGATAATGCATTTGGGAGTGTGACGACCTTTGAAAGTGATCATACATGGCTCATATGGATATTTTGGAAATTCAATTCTAGCAAATAAGCTGCGGCTTCTGTTTTATGCGACAGAACCTACAGTCTTCCGTCATTGCTATATTCAGCGGATTTCTAAAGTGGCAATGCGTGTTGATACAGAATCATAGCGCGCAGTTTGTTATATCCACTCTTCATCGCCCTCTGGACCAATTAACGAGCTAATACCGTCGTGTCGAATGATGCGTTGAACTTCTTTTAGTGCGTCAGAGTCGATTTCAAAAGTATCGTCCCAAACCGTGGAGTTATTGTATTCATCAATCACCTCAAGACACCATCGACTTTCTCCTTCGAGTTTATATATTTCGACGCGCACGAATTGGTTCCCGCTGAATAGCTCTTGAGATAGGGGTGAGATTATAACGATTGAAATATTTTGCATACAGATTGGCCTTGGGCGCGGTTGCCTTGGGTTGTCATTTGCAGGTGACCGCCAGTTTCCTATTCGGTGCGTTTTAGCACAAGTTCGGCTTTTGGCTCGAGCAATGAGTGGATATATTAATTGGTCTCGAGTCTCGGTGGCTTTGGATTAATTTTATTGTTACTGCAGTAGTAGCTAGGTGACCGAAGGTCATGGAAGCGGTTGCTACGTGTAGGTCTAAATTCAAAAGTGTCACGGAAAACGTCACGGAGTGTCACGGGGAGTAAAAACCATCAGGCGAAAAAAAACGGCAAGCCAGTAAGTAACTGATTTACCGTTCTTTTATTTGGTAGCGGGGGCAGGATTCGAACCTACGACCTTCGGGTTATGAGCCCGACGAGCTACCAGACTGCTCCACCCCGCAACTGATCTTTTGTCTTTTTCTCTAAGACAGGGCGCGCATTATAGGGAGGGAAATTCGCTATTGCAACCGCTTCTCGAAGATAAAACTAAAAAAGCCGACATTTATTGTTTTGCTTTGAAAAACAACAGCTTTAGATTCTCTTTCAACGTCCCGTCCCGTTTGTTGCAGGAGTTGGGGATTCCTAAAATGCGCTCACTTGAGGTGTTGCTTATTTGAGTGCGTCAGCTTCGCTGACCACGGGGCGGTCGGTTTTGGTGCCGCGCATGATGTTGCCTTCTGGCGGTGTGTTGCCGTCCCAGTGGGCCAACATCACGTGGTCATCGTGTACTTCCACTAATACGCCGACAAAGGGCATGTCCATCATGCTGCCTTCAACGCGGTAGCTAACAAGATCGCCAGCTTTAAAGGTGTCGGGTTCAAAATTCAGGTCAAACGGGCATTTTTCGTCGCTTGAGCTACCCATATTCATCATGGTGTGTGGCCTCTTTCTGGTGGGTGGCAATAGTTGTTAGACGGAGGATTATAGCAATTATTGAGTATGTAGCTAGCGAAGCGAGGTGTTTCTCCGTAGTTCGTTGGCCTTCGCCAGTGCTATATATTTAGAGCTTATCAAGCTAGTCTGTGTCTTTCGACTTAGCTGATGAGAGTAAACAACAATGAAAGTCCTGCGTTTCGTTATCTATGTTGTGATCGTATTGATGGCGACGCCTTTCTTGCTGGTGCATTACGGCCCGCCCGGTGTGGCGACGACGTCAAAGGTCGCTTTGCACGCCTTGGTGGGCTACGGCGGCGATGAGCCGGATGGCAATATTGTTCGTCGTCAATTGAGTGTTGCTGAAGGCTATCGCTTGGACTTGTATGCGACGGGTCTTGGTAAAATTCGCTTTATGCATGTCACCGATGCGGGAGATATTTTGCTCAGTCGTCCACGCAGCGGCGAGGTGCTGATTTTAAAAGCCGATACCAGTGGCGATCGATCGCCAGATGACATCCGAGTATTGCTAAGCGGTCTGACTCGTCCCCACGGCCTGGATTATGCCGATGGCTGGTTATATATCGCCGAATCCAATGGCGTTGCTAAAGTCGCGTTTGATGTTGAGTCTGGCGACATCATTGGTGACATTTCGAGGGTGGTGACGGGGCTCGGCGATAAGGGCGGTCATTGGACTAAGACATTGCGTATTGGTACTGATGGCTGGTTGTATTTGAGTTCGGGCTCAACATGTAATGTTTGCGAGGAGACGGATCCTCAGCGTGCAACGATTATGCGGTTTAAGCCAGATGGAAGTGAGCTTGAGGTGTATGCAAGTGGTTTGCGCAACAGTGTTGGTATGGACTGGTCGCCATGGAGCAATGAGTTGTTTGCAACGGACAACGGTCGAGATTTGCTCGGGGATGATTTTCCACCGTGTGAGTTAAATAATATTGTGGCGGGTGGGTTTTACGGCTGGCCCTATTTCAACGCATCTACCCCTGATCCCGATTTGGGTGACAAGCTGCCCAGTGATTTGCCGGCGAACCGGCCGCCAGCCCATGAATTTAGAGCTCACAACGCGCCTTTGGGCATTCGTTTTATACGGCATAGCAAGCTAGCGGGGTTTGAGCGCAGCGCACTAGTCGCCTTGCATGGCTCGTGGAATCGCAGCATACCCGATGGTTATAAAGTTGTTTCCCTGCAATGGCAGCCCGATGACACGATTGTCGAAAGCGATTTTGTCACTGGATTTTTGCAAGACGGAAAATTGCTGGGGCGTCCGGTAGACGTTGCTGAAGCCCGCGATGGCAGTATTTTTATTTCTGATGATTACTCTGGCTCTATTTATCGTGTGGTTCCTGCCGATGGCGCTGAGTCGTCATTTAGTCTGACCTCAACGGTGAAAACGCCAGACACGAATATCGGGGTGCTGGACGCTTACGACGCAACACAACGAGCAGCCTTAGTCTCGCAGGGGGAGGCGCTTTATCAGCAATTTAATTGTGCGGGCTGTCATGTTCCGCAGACGGCAAATGCGCTGACCGCGCTGCATGAGCGTTACAATGCGGCGAGTTTGACGGATTTCTTTAGCGCGCCAACACCGCCTATGCCCGCTTTTCCCTTGAGCGCGGAGCAGCGAGAGGCTTTGGCGGTGTACTTGTTTGATCGGGAATTAAGGTCGGCGAAATAAGTCTTGCTTAGCGGTCTTGTGTGTCGTTTTCTGTCCGTCGGATAATGGCTTGCAAGTCGCTGCGGCGATCAAACATGCGGTCTGTATACATATTGAGCAGACCGCGTAAGGCCGCGAAGGGCGCCCAGCGTTTTGGCACAATAATGCGTGGCGCACGTTTAGCTAATCCTTGCGTAACTGCCAATGCGACCACCTCGGGCGTGATCAACTGCCGGAACGGGGCGGGAAATACCTTTTCAATTAATTCAGACGCGTGGGGGTTGGCGCCGAAGGCAACACGGGTCATCGGCGTTTTTATCCACCCTGGGTAAAGCACGGTGGCGGTGGCGCCTGTGCCAGCCAGCTCTGCGCGCAGGGCGCGACCAAAGCTTTCCACTCCGGCTTTAGACATGGCATAGGGCGCATTGATGACGCCATTGCCAAAGGCATAAACGGATGATGTGACTAGCACTTGTCCCTTGGCCTTCATGATTTCTGGCAGTGCCGCGCGGACTGTTCGCCAAACACCTAGCAGGTCAATTTCGATAATGCGTTCAAATTCGATTTCATCTGCGCTGGCAATGGTTTTGGGGGTTTGCCAAGCTACACCGGCATTGGCAAAAACGATATCGAGGCGATTAAACTTTTCAACCGCCTTGGCGACCAGCGCTTTGCTTGCATCTAGGTCAGTTACATCTAGGGTGTGCCACATGACGCGACTGGTGTCGAATTCGGCGGCGAGTTTTTCAAGTGCATCGGCGCCAAGGTCGGTCAGCACCAGGCTGGCTCCCTGACGATAAAATTCCCTCGCACTGGCCGCGCCAATGCCACCTGCGGCGCCGGTAATAAAAATAACTTTATTATTAAAATTATAATGAGTCATATGGTATTCCGTCGCCGTTATTGCGTTATGTATGTCGAACGGGGCGAGCGTCGCCCCGCGTTCTTACAGAGCGTGGCATCGCGCTGCCCCAAACCCGCCGACTGTAACGTCGCGCTCACAGTTTCATTCCCCGCGCGTTGTGCAGGGCGTCGTGGTAGAAGGCCAGTTGGTCAGCAATGCCAGTATCGAAGTCTTTGCCGGTATAAATGTCAAAATGGCCGATATCATATTGTTTAAGCGTGGCAGTGTTAGGCATGAGTTTGGCCATTTTGATCGCCGCTTTAGCGGGCGCGACGGTGTCTTTATTGCAGACTTGAATCAGCGCAGGGCAGCGAATCTTTTTCGCTTTGCTAATCGGGCGATACAAGGACAACACTAATACGGTGCGGGCGCTCATTTCATTGCGCCAGCCGGGGGCGGTGATGGCGTGATAGCCGCTGAGCGCGTCGTGACTAGTCATGGCGGCGAGTGCGCCGGGCTCGGCAATGAGGGGGATATAAAGAGGGCTCATGCCGAGTGTTGCACGGGCCTGATCAATTAAGCCGCAGCTGCTTAGCTTGCTTAAGTGAACTGGGCCGGCGTATTTTAAAATTTCTAAGCTGGCGGCGCGGCCGTCGACCATTGGTCCCTGGGCCGAGACAGCTAACAAGCGCTGATCTTCTGCCGCAATACTGAGCACATGACCGCCCGAGAATGACGTTCCCCACAATATGATCTGCTCAGAATTCACGCCTTTCAGCTGGCGGGCAAAGTCGATGGCGGCACGCCAGTCCTTGAGCTGATCGCTGACTTTTAGCAGTTGGCGGGGTTCGCCGTCGCTATCGCCAAAGTAGCGATAATCAAAAACAAGGACATGATAACCCTCGGCGGAAAAGCGTTCGGCGTATGGGGCGAGGCCGCATTCGCGGGTGCCACCTAAGCCGTGGGCCATTACTATGCAGGCGCTGTTTTCCTGGTCTGATTGGCTGGGGTAGTGCCACGCGCTGCAGCGTGTTCCCTCGCTATCAAATTCCACATCAAAACGTGTGGTGCTGGTGTGTGTCGTCATAGCTCGCTCCCAAGTTCCTTATTATTTTCTCTAGCATTGTATTATTTCACTGCAGCGTCGCACTGTGGGCGGCGCGCTCGAATGAAAAGGCGTGTCGGCGCTCTTGTCTATAATGCACGTATTCGCGGGAATGTCCCGCACTCTGTTTGGGTTTTATATGGCGGGGTGTTGCTACGCCCTGGGTGGCGCAGCTTGCCTGCAATCTTTATTGAAGCCATTCAGCATCTCTAGTGTTGATAAAATCACCCTCGCCATCAACATTGATATTAGCGCCTGAAATCACCATTAAGCCATCTGCGCCACTGCATCCTTCTGCGCAGCGCAAGTAGCCAACGAGTGAATAAAAGTGTATCGCGCCAGTGGTAGAGACCGAATAGTGATGGCTGCTAGTGATAGCTGTTAATGAATGCGCGGTTGTGCGGGGCCGTTGACTCTCTGGTCGGTAAACAGGATAGTGAGTCGCAATCTAATAATTGGCCTGCAATGTGCAGCTATATGCCAATGTGTATTGTATAAATTCTATGGAGTGGGTGATGAAGTCGGTATTTCTATTCGTGGTAACTGCATTTTTATTTGCCTGTGCGGGCAATGAGACGGTGGTCTATTCCAATGGATTCAGTTTCTCGAAATATGAATACGTGGTGATTGAAGGCGATGATAATAGTGCGGCCTATGGCTTGGACGTCGCGTTTGGCAATATCATTTCCGATTACCATTTAGCCGTGGTGGGTTCTAAGGAATACGATAATTTGCAATATGCGCAAAAGAAACGTGTATTGGGTGCGCGGGTTTCGGTGAATGGTGATAGTGACCGTATAGTGATGGGCGTCGCGTTTCAGGACTATATTACTGGCCGCACAGTTGCCAGTATGGGCTCGTCGGAAAAAGGCGATGTGTTCGATAAAGGCGATAGAGAGGAGGTCTTCCAGTTAGTGATGAGATCGGTTACCACCGCTATTAATGCTGATCGGGAGCAGGCATTAGCGACAAGTTCTTCAGCCGTCGCTGCGCCTGCACCGGCGCCCGCCGAGGAGGTGCAGCCAAGCACAGTTAATGATCAAGAGCCTGAATACAAGCCCTACACATTGACGCCGGATTTTTCTGAATAGCTGAATTGTGTGCAGAATAAAAATAGTTTTTAACACATTTTGATAAGAACAATTAGGTTTCTTATATGAAGATTCACCAGGTCAAAACGCGTTTATCAAATAGCTATGTAATTGAAGAAATACATCATGGTGAGCCGGCATTATTCATCGTTGATGTGGCGGTCGCCTGTCATCGCTATGTCCTTGGATTTATCGAATCAGACTTAAATTATCCGATCAATAGCGTTAAAGCAGTTGCCTTCACCCACGATGATCCAGATCACTTTGGTGGCGTATTGGCTCTGTCTGCCCTCTGTGGTGCCGCTGTTTTTTCGCCGGATGCCTCGCGTCGCAGCATGCACAAATTCTTCAATGATCCCGCTGGTGTACTAACGCGTATCGGCACCAGCACTCGTGAACTCTTTAGGGCGCGCTCGCGGGCGATGTATTTAAATCGCTCGCGAGATAAGGCCGCTCGTGAGGCACCTAAATTTATTGGCGGCTCCTCTAGCGGTATCGATAACGTTGCTGAGATACGTAGATTAAAAAATAATGACAGCGTGCCAGGCTTTGCTGATTGGACACTGTTACATACCCCCGGTCACTCCTGGGATTCCTGCTGTTTCTACCATCCTTCTAGTAAAAGCATTATCACCGGCGACACCTTGCTTGGTAGCGGGCCGCAGCAGCGAGTGGTTGTGCCCGCTATTTATGCTAATCGGAAACAAATGCAGGGGACGCTAGGGCGTTTGGCGGCACTCGACATTGAGCATATTTATCCCGGTCACGGCAGTGTTATTTCTGACCCCTTGGCGATTGCAAACGAGGCGCGCGCTTTCTCCGCAGGGGCATAGCTCACCCTTCTCAGAAGATTTACTCAACGGCTGTTTACACTGTTCGCAATGATTTCGCGCGTTTTGTGGCCATGCGTCGCTCTGCCAGCATGTGTTTAAGCATGACCCGTAATAACCCCGTGTGGGTATTAGGTTCACGACCTTCGGCTAAATCAATTATCTGACGGTAATACCATTGGGTGGCGGCGCCAAAATTGAGAGTGCGGATTGTTTGATTGCCGCTTTTGGGGCCGAACCAGCCGGCGCCAAGTCGCAGTTCCTTCTCCCAATTTGGCAGGCTGGGGCTTTGGCCGTCGAGCAGCGGCTTGATGTCAGGCTGGCTGCACAGCGGGCGACCAATACCAACGACGTCCAAGGCGCCGCTGTCGAGTGCTTGTTGCATGGCGGCGTGGCTGCGAAAACCGCCAGTGATGGCTAGCGGTATACGGGTGACCTTGCGAATACCGTCGGCGTACTTGAGAAAATAGGCTTCGCGATGTTGGCTTGAGCTGGCCGCAGTGTCGTCAGCGTCGTCGCCCATCAAGGCAAGTTTTTCGTAGGTGCCGCCGGAAATTTCTAATAAATCGATGCCCGCGTCAGATAGCCACTCGGCAACCTGTAAGCTGTCTTCGTGACTAAATCCACCTTTGGAGAAGTCGGCGGAATTCAATTTTACTGAGATCGGAAACTCGGACCGACGGCATCGCGCACAGCGGCCACGGTGTCTAATAGAAAGCGCGCTCGATTTTCCAGTGAGCCACCCCATTGGTCGCCGCGGGTATTTGCCAGTGGCGATAAAAACTGGCTGATCAAATAGCCGTGGGCGGCGTGTATTTGCACACCGGTAAATCCGGCCGCTTTGGCGCTGGCGGCGACTTTGGCGTAGCGATTTATGGTCTGCTTGATGTCAATCTCGGTCATGGGTTTGGGGCGACCGAACATGCCAATAAGATCGATACCGACATCTGAGGGCGCAAGCGGCTGCGCGGATACTTGGCGCTGGCACTGTCGCCCCGGATGATTTATCTGCATCCACAATTGATTATTTGCCGAGGTGCCGGCTTTTGACCAGTCCTGTAGGGCGGCTTCGCCACCGTTGCCATCAATCACCACATTGCCGGGGCGCTCAAGAAAGCGACGATCTACCATGACGTTGCCAGTGACCAATGTTCCTGTGCCGCCTTCGGCCCAGCGCGCGTATAGCGCCGATAAGCGCGGTGTCGCTTGGTCATTGAGGTTGGCGAGGCCTTCGGTCATGGCTGATTTTAAAAGGCGATTGGGCAGCGTCACGCCACAGGGTAGTTTTAGTGGCTCGTTTAGGCTTGGCATGGCGTGGGCTTGTCCTGGAAATTGTTATTGTCTTTGCCGTCATTTAAGAGGCAGGGTATTTATGCACATTAACGAGTATCGCCAACTTATTCTTGCCTTACTGCGCCATAATTTGCGTATGCTGCCGATATATACCTCGTTTTGACTCAGGAGAAATACAGGCGATGTTTGATTTACTCAGTTCAGTAGTGGCGAGTTCGGCGCGCGGTTGGCGCGGTTCGGCGGCGTTTAATGGTGATAAAACCCGCCAACCTGAGAAAATGCTGGTGCTCTATGAATTTGAAGCCTGCCCGTTTTGCCGTGTGGTGAGAGAAGTACTGAGTGAGTTAGATATTGATGTGCTGATTTATCCCTGCCCAGTGGGCGGTATGCGTTTTCGGCCAGACGCCCTGGATATTAGCGGGGTAAGTCAGTTTCCACTGTTGCTCGACCCCAATACCGGCGATGAGATTCTAGAGTCGGCGGAGATCATTGATCACCTCTATAAAAATTACGGCAATGCGAGGCGTGTATCGCCGCGAGGGTTGCGCAGGCAATTATCGATTTCGAGCTCGATGGCGGCCACCGCAGTGCGCTCTATTGGTCGTGCTCGGGGTATGAATGCCAAGCCCTCAGTCGCGCCTGAGCAAGTGCTAGAGCTGTACAGTTTTGAATCCAGTCCCTATTCGCGACCGGTGCGCGAGCTGCTCACCGAATTGGAAATACCCTATATATTGCGCAATTTTGCAAAATCCCGCTGGCAGGAAATGGGTCCCCCGTTGGTGCGTTCGCGCTGGTTTCCGGATGCGCCAATTACCAGTGCCAACCGCCTTCGTTTGCGCGAGTTAACCGGCCGCTCACAAGTCCCCTATTTGATTGATGCTAACACCGGTGTCGCTATGTTCGAGTCCGCCGACATCATGACGTATCTCGCGACTGAATACGGGCGCTAGATTTTTCGACCCTGCGGTATCGGCAGGGTTTTCGTTCTATGGCCGCTAATCCTTGAAGTTGCGAGCAAAATAGCGATAATTGACCGCAAAATTAGCTCCGTCACCGCAGTTTTGGCGAAACTTTTTTGGCGGTCACCATTCCCGCTAATCAGAATATCTCGTCTGGCAGTGCAAGGGGTCGCGTCGATCTACTCTAGCGCTGCACTATCCGCACGGTTGCGCTCTCATTAAGGAAGTTATGAACCCAATTCCGGTAACAAGCTCCCGGCTTCAGCGCGTCTTCACTGATTTGGCCGTGGTAAATGTTGAGCTCAGCAGCAAGCAGTTTGCAGATAAGCTCGGCGAGTTAATTAGCTTGTCCGACGCGATAGTACTGGCTGAGTCCCTGCGGAGCTTGAAAAAAAAGCAATTTGTGGCGGCATCGAGCACGGAGCATCCCAGCGAGTTATTTATGCAGGCGCGCGCTGGGATGCTGGCATTTATAATCAATAGTTTTGTGTTGGAAGGCGACGAAGTGCCGGGTGAAAGCGCGTCGGCGTTTATACTACCGCGCCCCAACCGCGACACATTAGATGATCCGGACGCAGGGTTTGTCGCCTATCAGCGGTTTTATTCACTGCACCAGAGTGAAATGGACCATCGCGTGGTGACGCTGCGGCGGCAGTTGCAGCAGATAATGCAGGGTAAGTCGCCAGAGCTTGCCCAGTTAGCGAGCTTAGACGCCAGCATGGCTGATACCATGGCCGATTTTAGTCGGCGCGCCTTTGCGGGTGTTCCACACTTATTGGCAAAGCGGTTTTATTTTTTGAATCAGCAGTACCGCCAAGCGCGGGCGGAAAATAGCCAATTAAATGAGTCACTTTCGAACTCGGTCCAAGACGAAACCGCACGCTGGTTGCAAAAAGGCGGGTGGTTAGACCGCTTTATTCGCGAGATGCAGGCGGTATTGTTAGCTGAATTAGAGCTGCGGCTCATGCCGGTGATCGGTTTAATTGAAGCACTAGAATTTGAAGTAGAGAAAACACAATGACAAGAATGATTTCGATGGTGGCGTTTGCCATAGGCGCAATAGTCGTGGTTTGGATGGCGTCGGCATTTGTGGGCAGCAATGCGCTGGCCTTGGGTGTCACCGTGCTGATTGCACTGGCGTATACCGTCGGCTTTGCCGAGTTGATACGCTATCAGCAGGCTAGCGCGGCACTGAGTGGCGCCTTGTCGTCCGTTGAAGAGTCTATACAAGATATCGAAAGTTGGTTGGCATCGGTGCCCGCCAGCCTGCGCAATGCCGTACGTCAGCGTGTGCAGGGCGAATATATTGGTTTACCCGCGCCGGTGTTGAGCCCCTATATCATTGGATTGCTAGTGATGCTGGGCCTGCTCGGCACCTTTATCGGCATGGTGGCCACCTTAAAGGGTGCGGTGGTGGCGCTCGAGGGCACGAATGAATTGGAGGCGGTGCGAGCAGGTTTGGCGGCACCAATTAAAGGCCTGGGTATGGCGTTTGCGACCTCGGTGGCGGGGGTGTGCGCGTCGGCGATGTTGGGCTTGATTTCAACCTTAAGTCGCCGCGAGCGGCTATTGGTGTCTCGTCAGCTCGATACCAGTATGAGCACGGTATTCAAACCTTTTTCATTGAGCCAGCAGCGTCGCCAAAGTTATCAGGCCATGCAGTCGCAGGCGGAGGCCCTACCTGTTGTTGCGCAACAGCTCACGCTACTGGCTGATCGTTTAGGGCGCATGGGCGACGACATGGCGGCGACCCTTATGCGCAACCAGGAGCAGTTTCACGCTGCGGCGCAAGGTCAATTTCAAGCCCTGGCTGAATCAGTGGACGCGTCCTTAAAGCAAAGCTTGGCCGACAGCGGCCGTATTGCCGGCGAGAATATAACGCCGGTCATTTCCCGTTTTGTCAGCGATATTCGCGATGATATGAAAGCCAGTCAGCAACAATTACACAGCGCGGCAGCGGCGCATTTGCAGAGTTTAGACGAGCGCTACGCCAGCACATCAGACGATTTTACCCGCGCTTGGCAAGGCGCGGTGACCGCGCAGCAAGCGGGCAGTGAGTCATTACTATCAACAATGGATCAGCGCTTTAGCGAGCTGCTTGCGCAATTCGCCAACAGTTCGCAGGCTATGGTCGGCAGCTTTAATTCCCTCAGCGACGACTGGTTAGAAAAGCAGCAATCCGCCGAGCAAGCGCGTCTTGCCAATTGGTCTACCGTGTTTGAACAAAGTGCGGATTTGCTGCAAAGCAATGCCGAGGCCTTAACGAGTAATGCTCGCGCCGGTAGCCAAGAGTTGATAACCGAGTTCAGCAAATTAGTGACGGCCTCTGAGGAGTTGGTTGCGGCCCGCACGCAAAGCGAAAGTAGCTGGCTAGATAGTTATCAGGCGCGCATGAGCGAGATGACGGCGGCCATAAAATCAGAATTGCAAAGCCTATATACCTTGGAAGAACAGCGCGGCGACGCGGCGGTAAACCGTTTGAATGAATTACAGGCTGCGGTTGCCGAACACTTGGCGAGTTTGGCACATGCGATTGAGGAGCCGATGGGGCGCCTTATCGAGTCGGCCTCTGAAACTCCGCGAATTGCCGCTGAAATCATGACCAAATTACGCGCCGAAATGAATGAAAATATCGAGCGTGACAACAGCCTGCTCGACGAGCGTCGCGAGTTGATGAGCCAGTTAAATGCCCTGTCGGAGTCTTTGCAGGTGTCGGCGGCAGGGCAGCGCGAGGCGGTAGAAAGTATCCTCGGCAATTCCTCAGAATTGCTTGCGACTATCAGCCAAGGGTTTGCTGACAGCGTCAATACTGAATCTAGCAAGTTGTCTGATATCGTTGCTCACTTTGAGGGTAGTAGCGCAGAACTGGCGAGTTTGGGTGATGCCTTTGCGACCGCCGTTAGTCAGTTCAGCGAGGCAAACAGTGGTTTGATCGAGACCTTGCTGAAAGTGGATTCGGGCTTGCAGGGCAGTGGTGAGCGCAGCGACGAGCAAATGGCGTATTACGTTGCGCAGGCGCGGGAAATTATCGACCACAATATGTTGTCTCACCAGGAAATCATGAACCAACTGCAGAGTTTGGCTAAAGGCGTTGTGACTTCTCGTGAGGAAGCGTCGGCATGAGTGTGTCGGAACTAGATAATGGCTTAGATCAAGAACCGCCAATTTGGGCGATTTTCGGCGACCTAATGACCGGGCTGGTCGGCGTGTTTGTGTTGCTATTGGTGTGGGCGCTGGGCTTTCAACTTGAGTTATCGCAGACCCTAGAGAAAGAGATTCAAAAACGAGAAGTCGCCGAGCAACGCCGCTTGGCCCTGGAGCAGGCTTTGGCTGACCCTCTTGCTGCCGGCCGAGTCACCCTGCGCGATGGCAAAATTGGTATCAGTGGCAACGTTTTATTCTCTTTGAATTCTGCAGAATTACAGGACGAAGGCAGAGAACTTTTGCACACGCTGCGGGCGCCCCTGCAAGTTTATCTTGGTGACAATGAGCAATTGCTTATGGTCAGCGGTTTCACCGATGATCTCCCCATTCAAAAAGGCAATTTACATTTTCGCGATAATTGGGAGCTGTCTGCTCAGCGGGCGCTAACCGTCACCCGTGCACTTATCGAAGAGGGCATGCCCGCCGATATGGTGTTTGCCGCCGCCTTTGGCGCGCAGCAGCCGGTGGTGGAAAATAATGATGCTGATAGCCGCTCGCAAAATCGCCGCGTAGAAATGGCGCCAGTGCCACGGGCGCAAGCGGCAGCAGAAAAGGCACCCTAAGCTATGCTGGCAGATTTACAGCGGGATATAGCGCTATTGCGTGAAGAGATGGGCCATCTTTACGATCCCGCGCGTTTCCGCTTTATTGAATCTATGTCCGAGCGGGCAGAGCGTTTGCGAGCGCCTGCACAAGATATTCTGCAAACGAAAATTGCCGATGCTTTATCGCGCTATCGAATTGATCAAGAGGCTAACGCGCAGCGATTAGCGACGTCACTGGCCGAGCTTGGTGAGCGTGACCTCGCATTGGCCGAGACCTTGTTAAACAATGGCGATGATTTCGCTTTTAAAAAATTACTTCTCACTCATCAAAACAATGCGCGCCCAAGCGATAAGGCTATTGCCAAAGTAAAGAGCCTGCGGGAATTGCTGGATGAGAAGCCAGTGAGCAGTGATGCGGCAGCGTCTGCCTTAGAGAGGCAATTGCGGGAACAAGAAAGTCAAAGCTTAAGCGGTGCTGCCTACACCGCCGATATAGCGCTTAGCCAAGGTGATGCCGAGCCGATGTCGGATCAGCGGCCCTTGCAGGCCAGCCAGAAAATGCAGGTTTTTCGGCAGCGCAGCGCAATCGCCAAGCGGGTCGAAATCGCCATACAGCAAGGCCCTGAAAGCCCGGGGCCACTGAATCCACAGATGCTCGCGCTGAAAGCCTTAACGGCCATGCGCGATTTGTCGCCACAGTATTTAAATCGCTATGTGAATTACCTGGATGCGCTGTTCTGGATCGATCACGCTACCGAGCGACCAGAACCGGCAAAGCCCGTTAAAAAAACGCGAAAAACCACTCGGAAAAAATAGAGTACGATTTTTTATAAGCTGGGAAAGTGTCTGAGAAAGTTTGCGTGTTTGAGGGAGTAGTCGCAATAGTGGATAGGCACCGTTTTAACAGGTTAAGGCATTTGAACGGTATCGTGCAGGCCCCTTGACTGTAAATACAATGTAGTTACAATTTAGGCATGGCTCATCTACGATTTGAATGGGATCCTCGCAAGGATGCCGCTAATGTCAAAAAGCACGGTATCTCATTCGATGAGGCTAAAACCGTCTTTACTGACGAGTTCGCCCGTCTTATCGCAGATCCAGACCATTCAGACGCCGAAGATCGATTCATCTTACTTGGAACAAGTATTCATTCTCGTCTATTGGTCGTCTGCCACTGCGTAAGAACGGGTGAATTTATTCGTATTATCTCCGCTCGAAAGGCAGACAAAACAGAACGGAAAGTTTATGAGGGTGTTAAAAATGCGTGATCGTTATGATTTCTCGAAGTCCAAGCCAAACCCCTATGCCAAAAAGCTAAAAAAGCAGGTAACCATCCGACTTGATGAAGATACCATCGAGTATTTTAAAGGCTTGGCGGAGGACAAAGGTGTACCCTACCAAAGCCTAATAAATCTTTATCTGCGTGATTGTGCGCAGTCGCATAAAGAACTTACGATGAAGTGGCAGTAAAGATTATCGCCACAGCATTTAAATCGCGATGCGAATTACCTAGATGCGCTGTTCTGGATCGATCACGTTACCGAGCGACCAGAACCGGCAAAGCCCACTAAAAAACGCGAAAAACCACTCGGAAAAATAGGGCGGTTTCGGATAATAAGTGCAATTGGTAAGAAGGAGGCCAGCT
>TARA_R110000823_G_scaffold171736_9_pt1 | contig 83034 bp, 64 predicted proteins | sample TARA_R110000823 | Tara Oceans TARA_R110000823 (sample SAMEA4397722) | marine metagenome | biome: Polar Biome; feature: [DCM] deep chlorophyll maximum layer (ENVO:01000326); material: water (ENVO:00002006), including particulate matter (ENVO:01000060) such as... | depth 20 m | reverse complement strand
CGCGGCGAACTGCTGGTGGTCAGCCGCAACAGCCCGACGACTTTCTATCAGGATAAATCCGGGCCCACGGGTTTCGAATTCGCACTGGCGGGCCTGCTGGCAGACGAACTGGGCGTGACACTGAACATGACGCCCGCTTTCAGCCTCGGGGGTATTTTCGAACGTCTGCGGCGCGGTGATGCCGACCTCGCGGCGGCCGGACTCACACTCACCGAACGGCGCGCTGCGCGCTACCCACATACGGCTCCCTACGACTCGCTGGTCACGCAAATCGTCTACCGGGCAGGCAAGCGACGTCCGCGCGGCATCGGCGACCTGTCCGGCAGAAGAATTGTCACCCTGGCCGATTCCAGCCACGCCGAAGCACTGCAGCAACTGCGTGCAACCCGCTTGCCCGAACTCGAATGGGAGGAAATTCCGGAGGCCGGCACCATGCAGCTACTGCACCGCGTACGCGAAGGCTCCGCCGATCTGGCGCTGATCGGTTCCGGCGAGTTTGCGGTGCAACAGGGTTTGTTCCCGCGCTTGCGGGTCGCCTTCAGCCTGGGGCCGGAAGAGCACATGGTCTGGTACCTGCAGCCCGGGAGCGACAACCGGCGGCTGCTGGCGCGCATCAATACACTGCTGCAAACCCTGCAACAGGACGGCACCCTCGCGCGCCTGCGCGACATTCACTTCGGCCACGCGGAAAGTGTCTCGCGCATGGGCTCACACACGTTCATGCGCAATATGCACAGCGCCCTGCCGCCGTATCGCAATCTCATCCAGGAAGTGGCGGAGGAGTACCAGGTAGACTGGCATCTGCTGGCAGCGATGGCCTATCAGGAATCGCACTGGAATCCGCGCGCCGAATCACCCACCGGCGTGCGCGGCATGATGATGCTGACACTGCCCACGGCGCGTGAAATGGGCGTGGTGAATCGCCTGGATCCTGACCAGAGCCTGCGCGGCGGCGCGCGCTACCTGAAAAACATCAAGCGCCGCCTGCCGTCTGATATCTACGAGCCCGATCGCACGTGGATGGCGCTGGCAGCCTACAACATCGGCATGGGTCACCTGGAAGACGCTCGCGTGCTCACAGACCGGCAGGGCGGCGACCCACACCTGTGGGCGGACGTAATGCAGCGCTTGCCGCTGCTGGAGAAGAAGAATTTCTATAACACGGTGCGCCACGGCTACGCGCGCGGCAACGAGGCCGTGACCTATGTGCAGAACATTCGTCACTACTACAGTGTTCTGCAGTGGCAGGAAATCCCCGAAAATCACGCCCTGCCTCCGCTGCGTCCGGAGGATTATCTGCCGGAGGTACTGCAGAAGCTGAGCCTGAAGATGCTGTAGGGGCCGCCGCTAGCCGCTCTGGCGACGCGCGCGGAAAAAAGCCTGCAGCCGCGCTGTGCTTTCCTCGGCCAGCACCCCTTCCTCCCATTGCACACGATGATTGTAGTGTGGCTGCTGCAGTAGCGCGCCGTTGCTGCACACCATGCCAGCCTTTGGTTCGCGCGCCGCGAATACCAGGCGCGCTACCCGCGCATGCACCAGCGCGCCCACGCACATGGTGCACGGCTCCAGCGTTACATACAGGGTTGTTCCCGGCAGGCGATAGTTGGACGTCTGGCGAGCGGCTATGCGCAATGCATCGATCTCGGCGTGCGCGCTCGGATCGCAGGCGCTGATCACACGGTTGCACCCACCGCCCAGAAGCTCGCCATCGCGCACCACCACCGCCCCGACCGGCACCTCGCCCGCAGCCGCTGCGCCATCGGCTAGCTCGAGCGCAAGGCGCATCCAGTGTTCATCTCCCATGCCCGCCTCCGGTTGCCATATTGGCGTCGCCACTGTACCGCGCTGGATTACCGTCAGCGGCCCGCTATCGCTGCGGGCGTCGCAACCTGCTATTTTTATCCAGCCCAACAAGCTTTGCATGCACAGTGGAAACCAGCCATGACTGTCAAGCGCTTCAAATTGTATCACTACCCCGCCACCCGCAGCGCGCGCGTTCGCTGGCTGCTGCACGAGTTGCTGGACGACGATTTCGATATTGAGGTAGTGCAACTGTATGCTGGCGAGCAATACAGCGAACGCTACCTGCAGTTGAACCCGAACCACAATGTGCCCGCACTGGAAATAGCGCTGGAAAACGGCGAATCCGTGAGCATGCTGGAGAGCGGCGCGATGGTCTCACTGCTCGCTGATATGTTCCCGGAACGGGGGCTGGCGCCGCCGCCCGGCGAGTTCTCAGCAGCCCGGGCAGACTATCTGCAGATGCTGCACTTCGGCGCCTCGTGGATGGACATGATGTTGTGGCAGATTCGCCTGCATACCCACCTGCTCGGCAACGACAGCGACCCGCGAACCATCGCACGCTACGAGCACAAGATGCGCACAGAGGTAGAACCACAACTCCTCGGCCGGCTGGCCGCAAGCGCCTATATCTGCGGCGACAGCTTCTCGGCGGCGGACTGCGTGATGGGGCAGAACGTGCTCTGGGCAAGAGCCTACGGACTCTGCCGGGACGACCGATTCAAAGAGTATGTCACCCGCCTGTCCGCGCGGGCCGCGTTCGGCAAGGCGTATTCGGATCTCGGGGATTTTTCGCTGACGCCACCCGATTCCGGCCCCGAAACCCCGACCCCCCGATTTACCGGCTGACCTGCAGGCGCGCGTCAACGAAAAACTGCCTAAGCACATCGCAAACTGATGTCAAGCGGCATTTATTCGTTTGACACGCGCTCCGCCACCGGGTTAATACACGGGTACATGCATGGACTCCGGTTCTCACTCGCCGGCCATGGAGACACCATGAGCACAGCCCTACCCAACAAGATCCTGATCGTCGAAGACGAAAGCATTGTCGCCATGGACATCAAGCGCAGGCTGGAGAAACTCGGCTACCGCGTCACGGGTATGGCGCCCAGCGCAAAGAAAGCCATGGCGCTGCTGGAGACCGACCTGCCGGATATTATCCTGATGGACATTCATCTCGGCGGCTCCATGGACGGTATTGACATCGCCAACATCGTCAACCAGACGTATCATGTACCGGTTATTTTCATCACCGCCTATTCGGAAGAAGCCACCATGGGTCGCGCTACCAAGGCACTCCCGTATGGCTATCTCCTCAAGCCCTTCTCCGAGCGCGATCTGTACGCCGTAATCAGCATATCCCTCGAACGTTCCAAGTGGGATCGGGAGCTACAGCGCCGGGAAACCCACCTGAAGCTGGCAATCGACGCCGCCAACATGGGTACCTGGGAAGCCAGCGAGGAGACTGGCAGCCACATTGTGCTGGCCAATCTTCCCAATCCGGAGCTGACCCACGTTTCGAGCTGGGAAGAGTTCCGCCCGTTAATCGTGGCTGCAGACAGGGTCCGCGTCGATCTGGCAATCAACGCTTTGCAAACCCGGAGCAAAGACAGCATCGAGGTGGAATTCGAGATTGCCGATGCGCTAGCCGGGCAGCGTTTCTATGTTCTCTATGGTGTCGCCGGCACCTACGGGAAAGAGGATTCCCGCGAGGCGGTGGGCGTGATTCAGGACATCACCGAGCGCAAACTGACCGAACTGGAGTTGAGACAGGCCGCGCTGGTATTCAACACCAGTTCGGAAGCCATTGTCATCACGGATGAACACCTGGCGGTTGCCAGCGCCAACGCGGCATTCTACCGGATTACCGGGCTGAGCGAGGCCGACGTACAGGGTCGGCCGCTGGCACTGCTTTCCGCGGCAGACCTCGGCCGGGAAACGCAAAAAGACATGCTGGATGCGCTGGAGCGGGGGGAGAACTGGCGCAGCGAAATCTGCTCCTATCGACAGAATCACGAGCTTTTCCACGCCCTCGTCAACATCTCGCGGATCACGCGCCCGAGCAAGACCCAGTGGCAGTACGTGATCATGATTTCCGACATCTCCGAGATGCGCAGCGCCCAGGCAGATCTGGCGCGCATCGCCTACTACGACGCACTCACCGGGCTACCCAATCGCCATCTGTTCATGGATCGCCTGAATATGGCGCTCGCGCACGCCGCGCGAACAGAGCAACAACTGGCGCTTCTATTTATCGATCTCGATCACTTCAAACGCGTGAACGATACCCTGGGGCACCAGGTTGGAGATCAGATGCTGCACGCGATAGCAGACCGGTTGCGTCCGGTGTTGCGCAACTCGGACACCCTGTGCAGGATTGGCGGCGACGAATTCATTGTCATTGTGGACGTATTCAATACCAGGGAAGATCTACAGGTACTGGCGCGAAAAATCATCGACGCCGCGCACCAGCCCCTGCAGCTCGGCAACACGCGCTTTACACCCAGTTGCAGCGTCGGCATCAGCATCTATCCAACGGACTCCAGCGACCGGGACGATCTGGTGCGGATGGCAGACACCGCTATGTACTCGGCAAAAAGCCGGGGGCGAGCCTGCTCCGCTTTCTATCAACCGCAAATGACACGCCATGTGGCGCACTACCTCAATCGGGAACAGGAATTGCGCCAGGCGCTGGACAAGCGCGAGTTCGTGCTGCATTACCAGCCCCAGTACAGCGCGGATGAGCAGTCGATCATCGGCGTCGAAGCCTTGATTCGCTGGCAACACCCCGAGGCCGGATTACTTTCCGCTACCGAGGTGATCCCCATGGCGGAAGAAAGCAACCTGATCGTCGATATCGGCGATTGGGTCATTGACGAAGCCTGCAGGCAATACCGCTGCTGGGTGGACGCCGGCGCAAAGCGGATGCGCATTGCGGTGAATGTCTCGGCCAGGCAACTCAGGGATCCGGGGTTTGTGGGCACTGTCGCCAATGCCTTGAAGACACACCGCATGCCCGGTGAGTTCCTTGAGCTGGAAGTTACCGAATCCTCGCTGCAAAACTCAGAGGCCAGCGTCTCGGCACTGCGCCGCGCGGAATCGCTGGGCGTGTACATTTCCATCGACGACTTCGGCACCGGGTATTCCTGCATGAGCTCGTTGAAACTACTGCCCATTCATCGCCTGAAGATTGACCAGTCCTTCGTCAGGGACATACCCGATGAGCGCAACGACTGCGCCATCGTCACCGCGATTATCGTGCTCGGGCATGAGCTCGGCCTGCGGGTGATTGCCGAGGGCATCGAGACGCCTGAGCAGGCGGACTTCATCCGTACTGCGGGGTGCGACGAACTACAAGGCTATTTGTTCAGCGTTCCGCTGCCGGCGGACGAGCTGTTCGATCTGCTGCCCCGACACGATCAACCCGGCCACTAGGGGCAGCAACCGGCCCGCTGCCAAGCACGAGAAAAGCATGCCGAGAGAAAGCCATTCCAACCTGCTGGGCGATGATGAACTCATGCACTTCGCCATAGAGGCCGCACCCAATGGCATGGTGATCGTTGATGACAGCGGCAACATCGTGCTGGCGAATTCCAGCGTTGAAATCCTGTTTGGCTACGAGCGCAATGAACTGCTTGGCCAGCCTATCGAGCGGCTGGTACCCGCGCGTTTCTCGGAGGCCCACCCGCAGCTTCGCTCCAGTTACCTGGAGTCGCCACAGGCCCGCGCCATGGGCCACGGACGGGACCTGTACGGCCTGCACAAAAGCGGCAGTGAAATTCCGGTGGAGATCGGCCTCAATCCGATAAACATCGGCGAGCGTGTTTTCGTCTTCGCGACCATTGTGGACATCACCGAGCGCCAGCGTTCGCAAGAGATGGTGCACCTGGCGGTGGAGGCCGCTCCCAACGGGATGGTGATGACAGACAAAAACGGGACGATCACCCTGGTCAACTCCATGATCGAAACCATGTTCGGCTACAGCCGCGAGGAATTGATAGGCGCCAACGTCGACATGCTGGTGCCAGAGCGATTCCGCGGGCACCACCCGCAAGTGCGTAAGAACTACACTTCGCAACCGGTGTCCAGAGCGATGGGGCAGGGCCGGGACCTGTACGCATTGAACAAACGGGGCGACGAGTTCCCGGTGGAAATAGGGCTCAACCCGCTGCAAACCGCGACAGGCGTGATGATCCTCGCATCGGTTGTCGACATTACCGAACGCAAACAGCAGGAGGCGTTTCTCAGATCGGCCCTGCAGGCGAAGGAGACGCTGCTGGCGGAAATTCATCATCGGGTAAAGAACAACCTGCAGGTTATCGACAGCCTGATAGGCATGCAGATGGACCAGGTGGTGGGAGAGCAGGCGCGGGCAGCCCTGATGGACAGCCAGAACCGCGTCAAGACCATTTCATTGATCCACCAGATTCTGTATCAGTCCCAGGATTTCAGCCAGATCGATACTGGCGATTTCATCACATCGCTAACGCAGAACCTGGTGCAATCCTATGGCGTGGACCGCGGCAGAATCGACCTCCAACTCGACATCGACCCGCTGTTTTTATCGATGAATCGCAGCCTGCCGCTGGGCCTGATCGTCAACGAACTGGTGTCCAATGCCCTGAAACACGCCTTCCCGGACAACCGCAGCGGCACCCTGACCGTGGCGCTCAAGGTTGAGGATGACAACAGCGCTGTGCTCACGGTGACAGACACCGGTATCGGCCTGCCCCCGGGGGCTATTCCCGGCGATGGTAAAACGCTGGGCCTGCGCTTGATGGAGGGCCTGGTATCTCAGCTCGAGGCAGAACTGGAAGTGACAGCCAGGAACCCTACCCGCTTTGAATTGCGCTTCGACCCGCAACAGGCCGAAGCAGATCAGGTGGGCGCTTAGTTTTCTGCTCCTGCAAGGACGCCATCGGCGCCGATCAATTGCTCTGACCCCATTGACTGCATTGCTTGCGGGCCCCGTATCAGGCGACCGGGGCGCGCGCCGGTTTCACGGCCGTCCTGGAAGATAAGCTCCCCGCTGCACAGAGTGAAGCGATAGCCGTCTACCCGTTGCACCAGCCGTCGTGCGGCGGCGGGCAGGTCGTACACCATCTCAGGCGCATGAATAGTCAGGCCTTCGTAGTCGATCACATTCACATCGGCTTTCATGCCCGGCGCCAGCAGGCCGCGATCTTCCAGGCCGTAGAACGCCGCGGTGCGTCGCGTCTGGTTGTGTACCAGTTGCTCCAGTGGCAGGCGCGGGCCGCGCGAGCGATCGCGCGACCAGTGCGTGAGAAGATAACTGGGCATGCTGGCATCGCAGATGAGACCGCAGTGCGCGCCGCCGTCCGACAAACCGAACACCGCATGCGGGTGCTGCATCATCGCCCGCAGCGCCTCGAAATCGCCGTTGGAGTAGCCGAGCAGCGGCATGTACAGCATGCCTTTACCCTCGCGCTCGAGCAGTGTGTCGTAGGCCAGCGCCTCCGGGCTGCAACCCTGCTGCTTGGCCAGCGCGTGCAGGCTGCGCTCGGGCGTCGGCTCGTAATCGATGGGGTCGCCCAGCGGGAACATGTTGCGCCAGTTGGTGAGTGTTTTCGTGAACACCTCGGGTATACCGCTGAGATCCGGCGGGTTGTCGAGAATCGCGCTGCGCACGGCGGGGTCACGCAGGGCCGCCACGCGCTCAGGCAAAGGCAGCAGCGCCAGTTCCTGGTAGGCGGCGTGCAGGATGAAGGGGTGCCCGGAGCTTTCGAGACTGAACAGCACCCCGGCAGGCCGCTGCGCCACCTGCGGCGTGAGGGTGCCGCCCTCGGCCCGGTCTGCATCCACCGCCGCCAGCAGCCGCTGCCACTGATCCGGGTCGTCGTTGTTCTGCAGGCAGGCAAATGTAACGGGGCGACCCGTCTCGCGGCCGATCTGGCGCATCCAGGAAAGCTCCTCCTCTTCCGGCGCGAGATCACTGGCCACCTCTAACACGCCGTGGCCCACTTCCCCGAGTACGCGACCGATACCGATCACCTCTTCCCTGTCTGCGGTGGTACCCGGCGCCAGTTCGCCATCTTTCGCGCGATGCAGGATGGTGCGCGTGGTGGAAAAACCCAACGCGCCCGCCTCCAGGCCCTCGCGCACGATAGCCGCCATCGCCGCCACTTCCTCGGGGCTGGCCTTCTCATTGTTGGCGCCGCGCTCTCCCATCACGTAGGTGCGTACCGCACCGTGGGGCACCTGCGCGGCGAAGTCGATGGCGTGCGGAATGCGCTCTATCGCATCGAGGTATTGCGGGAAGGTTTCCCAGTCCCACTTGATGCCTTCGGCCAGCGCAGCGCCCGGGATGTCCTCCACTCCTTCCATGAGCTGGATGAGGTAGTCTTCCCTGCCGGGCACGACAGGGGCAAAGCCCACGCCGCAGTTACCCATGACCACGGTGGTCACACCGTTCCAGCTCGACGGGCTGAGCAGCGGATCCCAGCTCACCTGGCCGTCGTAGTGGGTGTGGATGTCTACCCAGCCGGGGGTCACCAGCAGGCCGCTGGCGTCGATCTCGTGTTTGCCGGGACCCAGATCCTTACCCACTGCAGCGATGCGATCGCCGGTTATCGCCACATCCTGCTGGGTGCCGGGGGCGCCGCTACCATCGACGACGGTGCCGCCGCGAATGACTGTGTCATACATGTTTTTATCTCCGGTTGGCTGTGCAGGTTGAGAAGCCTGCGCCTAACTATAGCTGTTTTTCCCTTGCAGGGCGTGGGTTGCACTGAAGCCTTCCAGCCATCCACGCTGTCGCTGTGATCGGGAAGCAAAGACAGTCGCCTGACAGGCTGTCTTGAGCGCCTGCCGCAGTCCGATGCAAAGGTGACCCGATTCACGGGTGACTTGCATCGATTCAGTCGTTATATTAGAGGCAACTGACGCTGTCGAATAACAACGTAACACGCGATGTGGAAAAGGAGTCTTCCCATGCGCCCGAGTTACTTTTTATCAGCCTGTTACAGTGTGTCATTGCTTTTGTCTGCCGCACTGCCGCTGACTTCGTCGTCACCCGTTGCGGCCTCGGAGGCAGCGGACGGATCGCCCGAGGCGCGCGGCTGCGGTCTTCTACCCTGCGAAAACGGCTGGCCGGAGCGCGGATGGTCACAGACCGGCGACAGCGCCTGGAGCCTGGAACGCACCATCACCCTGTTCGGCTTCAACCCCTTCGACCCACGCGCACTGCAACGAGCTTTCAGCAACGATTTGCTCAACCCGGGAGGCCCTTCCCAACCGCCACCGGTTGACCCGCCCGTTAACCCGCCGGTAAACCCACCTGTCGAGCCGCCGGTGGAACCTCCTGTAGAACCCCCCGTGGAACCCCCTGTACAGCCGCCGCTGCTGGTCGTTACCGGAGATACCAGCATCGCAGCTACCCACGTGATAGGCCCGGGCGACTGCCCGCAGGAACTGGGACGCTTCACGCTCGCCAATGCCGGCGGCAGCCCGCTCGATTACACGCTCGGCGGCGCGCCCGCCTGGCTCGCCCTCGTCACCACAGGTGGCCAGCCGGCGCAATCCTCGGGGTCGCTGAGGGCGGGCGGGCAATTGACGGTAGTCACCCGATTCACCTGCAGCGGTTTTGGTGCAGCGCCCCCACCCGGAGAATCGCGCCTCCTCAGCGCCAGCCTGAGCGTGCGTGGAGAAGCGCCGGGCGGCGCCGGCGCGGGCAGCCAGACCATCTCCGTCAATCTCACGCTGCAGAACTGAGGGAAGTGCCATGCCTACCTATCCCGCCCTGCGTGTTCCCGCATCAGCCGGCAGGCTGCGCTCCCGGATCCCTCCGGCGCTCTGGGCAGCCCTCGCCCTCGTGCTGTTCGCCAGCACGAGTTCAGCGCGCGAGTTTCGTACGCTCAACGAGATACGCGCCGCATCGCTGCCACCCGACGGCGCCACTACGGTTGAGCAGTTCGTGCCCGTGGATCAACGCCTGGTCAACGAGGCGGTAGAGCAGATCATGCGGCAGTGGTCCACACCGCAAATGCAGGCTTATCTGAACAAGGATTTTTATGACGCCAGCCGGCTCGAGGACGTGCTGGATACCCTCGTGCCGAGGGATGCCCTGGTGCGCATACTCTCGGTGCAGGGCGTACAAACGCTGCAGCAGTTTCAGGAGCGGGAGGAGACCACCGGCGAGCTGGTTCGTGTCAGCCGCGTATCGGTCACGGTGCGCACACAGCTCGAATACAATGACCCGGCCTCTGGCCTGGTAACGCTGCCGGGCACCACCGAGTACATCCTCAAGTTTCGTGAGCCGATCCCCGGGGGTGATGCGTGAGCCGGGCTGTCTGTAGCGCGCTGATCGCGGGCATGGCGCTGCCGGCGGGCGCCGCGCACGCTGCAGACGCAGACGCCTGGGAGATAACCGGCAGCAATACCGCGCGCGTCGAGTACTACAACATCAGCGGCGATGACACCGCGAGCCCCTACGCGTTCGATGGCACGCAAGCCTTCAACGAGTTCAACCTCAACACAACGCGTCGTTATTCGCCCTACAGAACCTTCCGTGGGCAGCTCATGGGGCTGGTAAACGATTCAGACTACCGTTTCCCCGACGATGGCCTGCAGGCAGAGCGCGTGAACCTGTATTATGAGGACGGCAGCGGCCCGATGCCGCTGCGCCTTGAGGGCGGCGACACGTTTTCGTATCTCAGTTACAGAACGTTTCAGCGCTCGCTGAAGGGCGCCCAGTTTGAGCTGCAGCCGCGCCCGGAGGTTGGCGGCGCCCGGCATTCGCTGTTGTTTTTTTCCGGTGCCAACCAGGTCCAGTGGAACGACTGGGACTGGAGCGCCGACAATAGTTCCGGGGCATCCTGGCTTGTTGAACAGGGCGCGCTCGGGAGCCTGAGTTTCAACCTGGTGTACAACGACCTGGAAGCCGCCGACGCCGGCACGCTGGACCAGAGCCAGTGGGTCTCCAGCCTGGCGGGTGAAACGAACGTCACCCTCGGCAGCCACAACATCAACCTGGAGGCCGAGTACGCCTATTTCGACGGCGACCACGCCGGCGACTTCGATCCCGAGGATGGGCAGGACCGTGACGACAGCGGCATCTATGCACAACTCATCGGCCAGGCCTACCGGCAACTGAGTTATCGACTGCGCTACGAGGAGTACGGTTACGATTTTCGTCCCCGCGGCAGTGTGGTGTTCAATGATCGCCGCTCCTACGAGGGTCACCTCGGCTGGCAGTTCCAGCGCGGGGTGAGCCTGCGCGGCAGGGTGCAGGCCTACGAGGATCGCTGGGACTCGGTGAACCAGCTCGACACGGACATCTACGGCCTCGATCTCACCGGCAATCTGTTCGCGCTCGATACGGGTACTGTTACCGGGCGTGTGCGAGTGTTCCGCGAAGAGGTCGAGGACGCGTTCAACAGCATAGACCGAGACACCGACGTCATCGACGCCAGCGCCAACCTGCCCTTTGGCCAGCAGACTTCCCTGGATCTCCGCGCCGCCTGGCGATCAACCGACGACGCCGTCCTGACCGATGCCGACGAGGACACACTGGAGCTCGATGCCACCCTGAATCGGCAGATCCGCTGGGGGGCATTCTCTGGCGCCATCAGCCCCGGTATCAGCTACCGCGATATCGACGCAGGCCCATCGCAGGGTGACGACTGGTCGCCGACCATCGCGATCAACCTGTCGAGCGCCGCACACAGTTTTCGCGCCAGCTACAACTACCTCGACCAGAACCGCGATGCGGCAACCGCCCAGAGCGTGAGCACCCAGGCGGCGTCCCTGCATTATCACTATGCCTTTGCTCGCCACGAGCTGGGTATCGACGCCAACTGGTACGACCGCGAGCCGAACGCCGCCGAGGACACCCAGGCGAGCCGCGTCTCCGTCTACTGGACCTGGTATTTTGATCGTCCTGCCACCAGTTCAGCACTCGCGGCCGCGCCCTCCCGCTTGTCACCCGCCGCCAGCCTGGACGGCCCAATGCCGCTCGATGCCGGCGTGCTGACACGCCTGTCGCCCGGCCAGTCAGTGGACGCGGTGCTGGCAAAAATGGCCGCCAGCGGCGCGCCGGCTCCCTCGCGCCAGGGGGAAGTGATCATCTATGAACTGCCGCTACTGGCTTCCGTCACCCAACGCCAGCGCGTTGCCATCACGCACCGTGCTGGCATCGTGGACAAAGTCGCGCTGGTCGTTGATTTCGCCGACGACGGTGCGCCGCAGACCGCGCAGCAAACCTTTGAACAGATGCGCGATGTACTGCTGCGCCGCGAGGGCGCCCCGGCGGCGACCTTCGAGACGGGGGAATTCGATGCGGACTATCGTACTGCGGTGAACAGCAATCGACTCATCCGCAACGTTGAATGGCAGACGGGCCAGGGGGTTCTCCGGCTCGGCATTCCGCGGCGCATCGATAGCAGCGTACGCATCGAAGTGCAGCACGCGCCGGCATTTGCACCGCCGCGCAACACGTTGTGGAGCATTGATGAAGTGCGGTAGCGCGCAGATTTTCATCTCGCTCGCAGTGTCGGCGGCGCTGATGAGTGCAGCGGCAGAAGTCGCTACCAAAGAGGCAAAGCCACAACTCGATCGCTCGTCCGGCTACGCTGGCTACAAACAAACCGGGAATGGCGAGTCCGGGGAGGAAAGCGGCCCGGGCCTGCGCTACGATCCCGAAAAAACCACGCCGGAGGGTTATACAGATGACCAGCCCTACGATCCCTATTACGACAACAATCACCCGCTGAAAAACCCCGACAGGGATCCCGGCAAAGGCTGGGAGCGCACCGGCAAGCGCGCCAAACCGGACGGCAGCTTCGGCGCGCTGGCAGCCAGCGTGGACTGGGACTGGGGAGAGCGCTACTTCGAGGACAGCTTCAGTGTGGTGCTACACGTTACCAACAACTGCAAGAGCCGGCAGCCCACGTCAATTTTCGTGACCGATGTACCCGGGCTTACCTTCCCCGCGAAGGTCTCGGTACCGCCCGGCTCCAGGGGCCTCGATGTCATCGGCAAGGTCACGCTGCCCTCGCCGCCCATTCCCACCGGCCTGCCCGGCGAACCGCCGATGGGGCATGTGGAGTTCCCACCGCATTTCGTGCCGCCCGGCCAGCCTGCCCTGCACCAGCCCAACGCCGTTGCCATCGGCGGCGAGGTGGTCGCCTGGCACCCGGAAGCGATGGATGTCAACGGCCAGGTCTGCTACGCCACGCGCATCACTTACCGGCCCACCGGCCACATACATTGGCGTCCCCCGGGAAAAGACGGCGATACCGGTCCCTCCCGGCTGGCGACAACCGATCCCTGCACTGTCTGGTGGAATTCGGGTGAGCAGCCGAATGGGGCGAGCGACGAGGCATGCACAGCAAAAATGCAAACACTGGCAGCACACTTCATCGACAAGATCCTGGCGCCGTTTATCGAACACGCGCCCGCTGACTGGACCTGGCTGCGCACATTCGGCGACGTGCAGGGCAAATCGGTCGAGGAGTTGCTGGCGATGAAAGCGCGCGCCAGCCAGGCCGCGGAAGACACCCGATGGTGACTCGCGTAATCGGTTTGTGGCTTTGCCTGATAGCCGCGCACGCGACGGTTGCCGAAGAGGATTGGGAGAAAGCCGCGGCACGCGCCGCCACCACGGAGAAAGGACTTTACGAAACCAGCGGTGCGCGCGACCCGGCCACCCTGCCCCCGCCCCGGGCACCAACACCACCCGCCGAGGTCGCCAGGCAGCCTGTGCCGCTCTCCGCCAACGAACAGAAAATTCAGAAACTTCGCCAGGACATCCTTCGCGGTCGCCGGGAACACGCAGAACAGATACGCAACCTGGATCGCCGCTACCAGATGCAATACAAGCAACTGCAGGCCGCAAAGAAGCGCAAGGCGGATGCCGAGGCAGCGCTGAAGAAATTGAATGCAAGCAAGGCCTGGTACCAGAAAATCATTGACGATGCGGAAACCGATCGACTGCAACTGGAAGCGTCCGCAGCGGAAATGGCCATCAAAACGCACACCACCCAGGCAACCCGCTGGCGCAACGCGAGAGATAAACGCATCGGCGACGCGCGCCGCTACGAGGAAGCACTGCAACTGCAGATCACCCGGCTGGACACAGCGCGTCTGGCAAAGGAAACAGCCACACGAACCCGGCAGGCCGCCGACGCGAAGCGCGAATTTGAAACCCAGCGCGCCCAGATCGAAGTGGGCGAACTCGAGTTTGCCATTGCCACGCAACAACTCAAAGTGAAGATCGCCAACGCGGAAGCGGCTGACAAGGATGAGGAGGCAGAGCTGGCGGAAGCGGAACTGGAAAAACTGGAGCAAACACACAGCCAGTGGCGTAAAGGGCAGGACGTTGAACTGGCAAACCACCGCAAGGAACTCACCCGACTCTACGAGGCCAACCGGGAGGATGGCATTGGCCCGCGCAACAGCGGCGACCTGAATAGCCATCTGCGCAAGGAAGCCAGGGCGAAAGGCGAAGATCCCGGCAGCGCAACGCAGTTTGTCGATACCACAGCGGTGCAGGCCGCCAAGGGGTCGGCAACCACCATCGCTGCCGCTGCAGGCAAGAATACGACGCACGAAAATACGGCTGTGACCTTTCTCAGGGATTATTACGTCGACAATGCAGTTACGCTGTTTACCGACCCGGGCGAATTCATCGTGCGGTACCTGTATTACGCCAAGGGAGTGGGTCGCGCCGCCAAAGACGCCATAGTCGATCTTGCAGTGCTCGGCTATGAAATAGGCGATACGGGTGCGGAGGCCATCGAGGTGGCGATCAACACCTACACCGGCACCAACACCAATATCACCGGCAAGGAAAACGTTAGCGCACTCGGCAACATCGGCAACAAGGCGGCAATCCTGCTGGATTTTGACGATCCCGAGGGAGCCAGAATCGCGCAGGAAGCCATGGCCAAGGGCGAGAGTGTGATAGACGCGTTGGACCGACGCTACGAAAAAATGGCCGGTCAGGGCAAGGTCGGCATTCGCAAGGCGCTGGAAGATACCGGTTATGTCACCGGCACAGTGCTTGCACCGGAAGAGGCTTTGGCACGCGCGGCGGCGGCTGCATTACTAACCAAGGTAAAAGGCCTGGATGACCTGGGCAAACTGGCTGGCAGCGCGCCGGATGCACCCACGCCATCCGGCACCGGGGCCGCGGGCGATGCGGCGCGCGCGCCGGACGCAAACCTTTCGGCCAATGCTGACGCCGGGAATACCGGTGCAACCAGCCGCGCGCCGGATGTTGATACGGGGTCGGGCGCAGGTACAACGGGCAAACCTGAAACATCCACCGGTCGCACCCCTGTCGCGAAGAAAGCGGATACGCCCCCCGTGGATGTGCGCCGGGATGCCGACGGCAACATCGTGGTGCGCGACGCCGGGGGCAATGAACTGACGCTGGGCGAAGAGATCGGTCGCGGTTCGTCCACCGGCGTTTTCAAGGTGAAAGGCCGCGACGACATCGTGGTCAGGCTCAGTCGTTCCACCCCCGGCGGCGAGAAGCTGGACGAATTCGGCCGCAGGGCAATTCTCGAGGCGGATCCTTCCGGCACCCTGCTGAGCACCCCCGCGACGCTGGGCAGCCAGCGCATCAATACCGGCATGCTGCCGCAATCGAAGCACGGGGACATCATAGACCTCGAAGGCGGCACGCTGACCATCGTGGAGAAGGCGCCGGATACCTTTAACAAACCGGGCGTCACGCGGAGTGCCAGCGGCGGCATGACCAAGGGCCAGATTGAGGCCTATCGCAACGCCATGGATGCGTTGAACAAGAAAGGCTACGTGTTCCTGGACAATCACCACGGCAATTATTCATTCAGGAAGGTCGAGGGCACGGCGGACGAGTGGACGCTGGTAATACCCGACCGCGAATCCATCGCACCGGCGAAGTCTCCCGAGGCCGCGGCGAAGGTGCAACAGGCGCTGGACACCCCGCAATCAATGACCGGGTTCACGCCAAAAAAGGAGAACTGGAATTTGGGAGACGGGTCGGGCCCGGGACGCGAATTTACCCACGAGGCGCTTGCAGAGCTGGACCCCCTGATGGATTGGCAGCGCTGGCAGACGGAAGCCGGGCACAATTACCGTTCTCTGGGCAAGGACGGCACCCAGGGCGAAGGCGTGTTCCCGTTTGATCCGCGCAATGCGGTGGATTACCCCGAAGCCGCCAAGCCGCTGGATTACCAGCCAACGAAAGCACCGGGCCAGGGGCCACCGCTCAAGGCGCCGGACGCGAACCTCGACGTCGCGGCCCTCGGCGGCAGTAAAACCGCAACCCCCGGTGCCGATGCTGCACCGGCGAGCACCGCAGACTCCACCCCCACCCGCAGCGGTGACGACAGCACCCCGACCCGCACGGCTGCAGACAAAGGAGACAGGCCGCGCAGCGGCGCTGACGCGATCGATCCGGAACGCCGCGCCATCGCCATTCGCGAGTCGAATGTCGTACCGGAACATGCGGAGGCGTTCTCAAAGGTCGCCCGGGAAAGCGGTGAGATCATTATGATGCGTCCGGTCAACCCGCACGCCACCGAACGGATTGTGAGCGGCGCGGCAACCAAGGGCATGAATATCAAGGGCAAGAGCGCCGACTGGGGACCACAGCGCGGCATGATCCCCGTCGACCCCATCTACAGCAAAATGGGCACCCCGGAGGGCGGCCTGGCCACCGGAGTGACGCCCGAGAAAATCAAGAGCTATCGCGAGCTTAACAATAAGGCGCTGGGCAAACCCTACGAAGAACTGGTGGACGGAAAATGGGTTAAGCGCAAGCCGAAGAAACCCATTGCCCAGGAAATCGAGGTAGACGGGCCCAACGGGGAGAAAATCAAGGTGCTGGCGGATTTCAGCGACCCGCCGCGACCGATCACCGCAGATTACGATCTGTTCGCCGTTTCGAGCAAACGCGGTGAGGGCGGCCTGGTGGATGACCCGGAGCAGGTCGCGGAAATGGGTAGCATCGGACGTAACGAGGTCGCCACCATGAACCGCCTGAACGACGCCGCCAAGCAGGCCGGCTATACCGGCGGCAACGTGGTGCATCACGGCCCCGCCAATCGCTTCGCCGGCGAATTTGAAGCGGCGGATTTCCCGATCACCGTGTTCCTGCCGAATGGCGATGTGCAGCTCCTGCACTCGTCGAACGAGGTGCGCAGGTTCTTCGAAAGCTGGAGCGAAAAAGGCTTCAGGATGGATCACATGCCCGGCTGGGACTTCGGCGAGTTGACACAGGCCGAGCGCGCCGCACGCGATGCCCGCGGGCAGTTGAAGCGTGCCCAGCGTGAAGCGACCGAGCGTCAGGCCGTAGAAGACCTCAAGCAGACCAACCCGAACACACGCACCGCCGTGGCGGCCGGCAAAGCCATACAGGCCGAAGGCGAGAAGAGGGAGCGCGAGAAGACGCCGGAACCCCTGCGAGCACCCGAGGCGAAGCCGGATACCAGGAGCAGCACGGGTGAACCCGAGGTTGCCTCGGCGCCCGGGACAACGGCTGCCTCGCCGGGCAGCAGCGCCGCAACGGCAACCGGCGCGGCAAGTAGCGACGACAATACACAGTATGTGGTCGGGGGCGGCACCGGCGCTGAGGTATCGCCCATCTCACCCATCTACTTCAGCTTTTACTCCGGCGGTTTCTACGACGATCGCAGCTATGTGCAGCCTCCCCCGGCGGGCGAGAACCGGGTGTCGCTGGGGGGCGGTGTCACCTTCGAACTGGAAAGCGCTGTCTCCGTGTCCGGCACCAACGTGCATTCGAGCCGCGACCTCATTGCGCTGGGTACGCAACAGACAGCGGAACCCGCCCCACCGCCGCCGAGAGCCGAGAAACCGAAGCCGAAGCCCAAACCGCCGGCCGCACCCGCCCCTGCGCCGACGCCTCCGCCAGCCGACGATCCGATTCTCGTTACACCGCCCGGCGGCACGCCCATGCCGCCGCCCGCCCAGGAGCCGGCGCCGGCACCCACACCCACGCCACCGCCCCCCAAGGCGCCGGGGAAACTCGCCCTGTCCGGCGACACGCGCATCAGCGAGGTGCACACGGTGGGCGGTAGTCCCTGTCCGCAAACGCTGGGGACGTTTGCCATCGCGAATATCGGAGATAGCGCACTCGAGTACCGGGTGAGCAACGGCGGCAGCTTTCTCGCGCTGAGCGGCGACGGCGGCACCCTGGCCCCCGGTGCGCGATCCGAGGTCAACGTGCAGTTCACCTGCAGCGGGTTCGGCGCGATGCCCGGCGCTGGCAGCGCAAAAACCGTGAACGCCGGTATCGACATCGACGCGGGCGGTGCCGGCAGCGCCAACGTCGCCGTCAGCCTGAGTATCGCCTCGCCCTGAGCGCGCCTGATGTGAAGTGCGACGCCCATACTTCAGCAGGTCGTTGCCATCGACCACGGTGCCGCCTGCACTCACTCTGTCGTATTGATTGCTTACTCCGCTCGAGTTGTAGTTGCGGCGTTGAAGGCTTGTTCAGTGTGCGGATTCCTGCGACCTTTGTTTGAACGGTCAATCGCGCTAACTGGCTGGCGCCTCACCGGCGTAAGCGGCCGCGATATCGCCCTGCAGATCCTGCTGCCTGGCCAGATCCGGCCTGGACGCAACTTTGATTGCATAGTCGTCGGCCAGGTGTGGCCACACCTCCCCGGTGCGCGGATCGCGCAACCAGCCCATGACATAGCGCTCAGGTACGATCACCTTGCCCGGCGGAACATGCGTGCCAAACACAAAATCAAAAACAGGCGTGGTTACACCGTGGTTTTTGCGCGGGTTCTGAAAGTGATGGGAAAAATGATTGCGACGCACCCAGCGACTGTAAGGACCGGTGGGGCCATGCGTGTGCGCACGCCGGTGAATCACTTCGTAGGTAGTGTACATCAGCGCAAAGCCGGAGGTGAGCGCGATGGCATTCAGCAGCCCGCTGATAACGCTGAAAAAGCACAAGAACACAAAAAATACAGGGAGTGCAGCGGCAATTTTTTTCGGCGTGGGTGCAAAATAATCTTTTTCCGCGTGATGGCGCAGATGTTCTCTGGAAAACGCAGTTTTACCGCGAAGAAACAAATGCCCCAGCGCTGAATGCAGGCCGTACTCCAGCGCGGGCCATAGACAAACCCCTGCGAGGAAGTACCAGAGATTGGTTATCAGTGATACCCCCTCATGTCGCCACCAGCTCCAACTGCATTCTGGCTTCGCGCTTGCCGAGATCGCGCACCGCAACCCAGTCGGCAAGCTGTTGTGCACGGGGTTTCGATTTGCCCTGTTCCCAATTGTAGATCGTCACCGCTGACACACCCACGAGCGTGGCGTAATCCGCCGCCGAAAAGCCCAGTTTCTCGCGGTGTGATTTCACGTATTTTGGCGAAAAGCGCACCTGCTCGGCCTGCTCCACCGGCGCATCGGCTGTCACACGTTTTTTCTCCTGCTTCTCCAGAAAAGACAGGCGTTGCTCCAGGCTCTTTACCTGCCGCTTCAGCCCGGCAATGTCGCGCCGGTATTGCGCAGACGCTTTCTGCAACGATGCCGCTTCGGCGCGGGCTTCCTTGCGCGCCAGGCGTGCTATTTCATCTTTGAGAACTTTGGCAAGTGAGGACAAAAACAGCTCCTTTCGAAATCAATTAATGTTGCACCAGACTTTGATTGCTCAAGCACGGCGGCCTACAAAGGAGAGTTTCGTACTTTGTCGGAGCAAAAAGATGACTTCCAGAGTGCCGAAGTCGGTAGATGCGAGCACTGCTGATTGTATCGCGTCGCAGCCCCGATGACTTCAGATACTCTCCGGCAACGAAGTTTACTCTAACCGGCGAAATTTCAACACTGTTGTGCCTGCACAATTATGTCGACAGGATTGCGCCTGCAAAGCCTGGGTCGCAATAAGTTGCAAGGTTGCCGTCAGCCTGAGTATCACGTCTGGGCAACCTGCTGCCCTACACCTCGTCCGGCACAGCGTAAGTTTGCTGATAGCGACGGAACAGAGATCGCTCCCGGAGGTGACGTTCCTGCACCGCGTAGCCATGCGCGCCGAACTTGCCCTGGGGCTTGTTCGCCAGGTAGTCGAGCATGCGCTGTCGCGCAGCCGCCTCAAGACGCATGCCGAAATGCGCATAGATACGTTCGATGCGGCCCATCGGGTCATCCATGAGATCCTGATAACGGGAATCGGCGATACTGGACGCCGGCACAATGCCCGCATCGCGTTGTGCCATCACATGCTCCAGGCGCTGCGCGGTTGCCTCACCCATGATGATGTTTTCGAACAGCCGCGCATCAAAGGGTTTATCCGAGCGCATGGCGTACAGCGTGCCCATCAGGCTGGTGGCCGAGGCCATGCACTTGAGCGGGTCGCGATGGGTTTGCACGATACGCGCATCCGGGTACACCGCCAGCAGCGTATCCAGATGCACCTGATGTTCCGGCGCTTTCAATAGCCAACGCTCGCGGGGGTTCTTCCACTGCAGAATCTGCAGTACTTTTTTATGGTATTCGTATACTGGACGATAATCCGCCTTCGCCAGCCAGGCGGCGTAGCTGGGCGTCTGGTGCAGCGAGGCGTTGTGGTCCGAGATGAATGTGCTGGCCATGAGCAGCCCGCACTCCGCGGGAATATCGCCGCGCATCTCGTGCATGCTGGCAAAGGCTGGCGCCACCCGGTTCCACTGCGTGAACAGCCTGTCGGCTGTGGCGATACGCGCATCAGTGTCATAGCTCGTCGCTTCCGGCGGCGGGCAGGGCTGCAAGGCCTCCCACATCAGCGGCACGCCCACCGCCGGGTCCTGCGCCAGCAGTTCGTAAAGAATGGACGTGCCCGAGCGCGGCAGCCCCACGATCACCATGGGCGCGCGAATCTCCTCGCGAAGAATCTCGGGGTGGCGCGCCAGTGTCTGCACCACGCGCAGGCGCGTACTTAACCACAGCACGATATCGCTGCGCGCCATCAGTCGCCCCATCAGGGTCAGTTCCGCCTCCTCTTCCAGTGCACGCACATACACCAAAAACGGTTCGCGCCACAGCTCATCGCCGAAGTCGTCGAGGCCGGTAGCGCGCTGTGCGCTGTCGAGCAACGACGCGGCATCCAGGGGGACGACCGCCGGCAGATCGAAGCAGCGCCCCTCCGCATTCATCGCCCGCAGCCATTCGGGCGGATCGGGGGGCGTCCACAGCGGCGCATCGGTTTCACTCATACGGGCTCTCTCGCGTATTTTTGTTGTGCTTGCATGCGGCGCGGCACTTGCGCGCTACTAGGGGCCAAGCGTACCGAAGCGGCGAATTACGCCACGCCGGCGGCCCTGCAACTGTGCGCTGCGTTGTTCCGGCGTGATACGCTTTACTCCGGCAGGCAGAGCCTGCTCGAGCTCCGTGCGCGGCACCTGCCGGCATTCCGGCCGCGGATAGGCCTGCGCGCCGATCCAGCGCACCGTGATATAGCCCTCGCAATGTCCGGAAGGGTCGAGCCAGTTGGGCAGGCCCGGGTCGTCGTGGGTCACCACCAGCAACAGCTCGCCGTTGTCTTCCAGCACGGCGTGGTGGCAGTTGGTGCTGCACAGGCGGTAACGGTAATCCATCGTCTCCCACCAGTAGTTGCCGAATTCCACTGCCCAGTAACGCGCCTCCGGCGGCACAACCCGCACAATCAGCGCCTCGTCTTGCGGCACGCGCCAGTAGCAGATGAGCGGCTCACCGCCGGGCGTTGCATCAATTGCATTCTTGTCGAGCTGCCGGTAAGACAGGAAGGTATTCGGCTGCGCCTGCCAGCGGTCGAGCATGTCGGCCCAGTAGAGCGTGGAATCACGCACCCAGGCGACTGACGCGGCAAGCCCCTCGACAACAGCCTCCGGCGTCACCTCCGGGTTATGGGGGATGGGATCGAGGCAGTCAATAACCGCCTGCATCGGCGCCTCGTTCTCCCAGTCGGCAAAAAACTGGCGCACTGTCACACGCCAGGCGCCGGGCGTGGTGCGAATCCAGTTGCCCGGGTGCTCGTTCGGGCTGAGCATTATCTCAAAACGCCCGTTCTCGTCGCACACCACCTCGTCGTCAATCAGGCTGCCAACAACCGCCCCACCCCACGGCGTTGCGCCCTCTTCCAGCACCGTCACGGCAAAGTAGCGGGCATCGCCGCGCTGCCCGGAGATGCGGTAGGTGTGCTCGCCGTTGATGGGCGCGCCCACATACAGGGCGTCGGTGTTGTCACCGCCCTGTTTGCGAATCGGGTCGAAGTAATGCAGCAATTCCGGGAAATGCGGGTCGTTGTTCTCCAGACAAAACTGCAGGCCCAGCGCAATGTTGCGTGCCAGCAAACGCAAGCCCTTGGCCCGCTCGATATCGGTGGCCGGCGTGGTATCGCGAAACACCAGCGAGCCCGCCTCCTTCAACTGGTCGCAGAAATGCTGCCATCCGGCCTCGAGCTCACGATCCTTGGGGTTGTCTCCCAGCACGCATTTTCTCCTTGTGGTCTGCCGGATCAAACCGGACATTGGCTGCTCAGGGTATTGGCACCATGGTAGCGCAAACTTTCCGCCTTGCTACAGGGCCCCGGTGTCTGCAAGATGTAGCGTTGCGTTTTTCGAAGCGCTTTCCAGCTTCAACCCACCCGGTTTTCCACAACGAACCATGGAGATCACCAAGATGGCGCTGCGCAATGACTACTCGGGAAATTTCGATCCGAATCTGCGGCTGGATGACTTCTCGCGGGATTTTCTCGCCAGGCTCACACACGAATACAACCTGATCGGCCACCTGCTGGATCGCGTTGGCCAGCCCATTGTCGCGCTGGAGTACGGCGAGGAGGGTTTCGTCAGATCCGCCATTGAGGAATGGCAGTGCGCCAGCCCCGTGTATTCCAAGCGCATGCAGCGGCTGATGAAGTTCGAGGGCAGCGATGTCGGCACCGTATTCAAGAATATCCAGCTTGAAGTGGGCGCGCCCCAGCAGTTCCTGGATTTCCAGTTCCGTCTCGATTCACCCGACTACGGCGAATTCTGGCTGCCCTTCTGCGGCGCGCTCAACGACCTGGAAACCAACGGCGGCGATCCCGGCCTGATCAAGCATATGTGCCACGACATCGAGGATCCCACCTTCGACGCCACGGCCGCTGCCACCAACCCGCGCATGGTCATGCGGCCCATACACAGGCCGCCGCGCATCAATGAAGAAGGCGGTAACGGCAAGGGCCGGTTCCCGGTGTGTCGCTGGCAGGTCTATATTTCCGAAGAGGCGCAGCCCTATGAAAACCACCCCAACCTGCAGCGTATCGCAGGCACGCAACTCGCCGCAATCGAGCTCGTGCAGCCGCGTGAGCTGCGAGAAGAGGGCGGCTGGGATGACTACTCCCACCCACTAGACACGCTGTGTCAGTTTGAGGATTTCTCACAGCGGGCGTTGAGCCTGCTGGCGCAGGAAAGCGCCGTGCAGGCGCTGTTACTCTCGCACAGCTACACACTGAGCCAGACGAGCAACTACGGTGACGAGGTGGGACGGCGCTTCGCCGAGCGTGCGTGGGTAGGCCACGCGGCGCTGGCCGTGGAACGCATGCAGAACAACCTGGATCTCGCGGGGGATGACATCGAAACACTGGCCAAGATCATCCAGTTGCATCCGCACTTCCAGCCGCGCAGCTACACCGACATCGCCGTCGAAATCACCGGCGCGAACACGCTGCGTCTTTCGATCAACGATTGCCCGGCGCTGCATGAAAACATTGCGCATAGCTGGTTTACGCAACTCACCGAGGCGCCCCACCCGGCGCTCGATGCGCTCGTCGCGCAGGTGAACCCGCGTGCGCGATGCCATCCCGTCGCGCCGGATGCCGATGCCAGGTTCGCCTGGGACGTCATTATCGACGCCAGCAACGAACCCGCGGAAACACCGGTGGAACTCGCCATCGCCCGCACCAGCAGTGGGGTAAAATTCCAGCTCGAAAGACGGCGTCTGCCGGTGGGCGTGATTGCGCGGGGCTGAGAGGCCGCGGGCGCAAGTCGCGGCCATCACAATTGGCTATACTTGTCTGTCAGGCACCTCGAAACAACCAGACACAGGACACCGACATGATTTACCAGAGTGAACAACTCACGCTACAGCGCCTGGAGGGCGACATCGTCGAATTGAACTTCGACCTCAAGGGCGAATCGGTGAACAAGTTCGACAACGCCACGGTCACCAGCCTGACTGCGGGTCTGGACGCACTGGAGGCGGAAACCGGCGTTCGCGGCCTGCTGGTGACCAGCGGCAAACCGGTTTTCATCGTCGGCGCTGATATCACCGAGTTCACCGGCCTGTTCGGCGCCAGCAAGGAGGAGATCAAGCCGTTTACCGCCGCCAACAACAGCAATTTCAACCGCATCGCCGGCCTCCCCTACCCCAGCGCCGTGGCCATCAACGGCTATGCCATGGGCGGCGGCCTGGAGTGCTGCCTGGCCTGCGATTTTCGCGTGCTGAGCACGGCGGCGAAAATCGGCCTGCCGGAAACCAAGCTCGGCATTCTGCCGGGCTGGGGCGGCACCGTGCGCCTGCCGCGCATTATCGGGGTGGACGAAGCGGTGATGTGGATGGCAACCGGGGCGGAGAAACGCCCCGCCGACGCGCTCAAGGCGGGTGCGGTGGATGCTGTGGTTGAACCCGATCAATTGCGCGCCATCACGCTCACGACCCTGCAGCGGGCCATGGATGGCAGCCTGGAATACGAGGATCGCCGCAGCCGTAAACACGGGCCGCTGCCCCTGAATGACACCGAGGCCATGATGTCCTTCTTCACCATCAAAGCCATGGTCGCGGAACAGGCGGGACGCAACTACCCCGCGCCCGTCAAGGTCGTGGAGGTGATCGAGGCCGCGCGGCTCATGCACCTGGAGGACGCGCTGGATGTAGAAGCAGAGGCCTTTGCCGAGCTGGCCACAACGCCCGTTGCCGCGGCGCTCGTCGGGGTTTTTCTCAACGACCAGCTACTGGGCAAGAAGGCCAAAAGCTGGGAACAGAAGGCCGACAAAAAGATCGAACGCGCCGCCGTGCTCGGTGCCGGCATCATGGGCGGCGGCATTGCCTACCAGAGCGCGTACAAGGGCGTGCCCATCAAGATGAAGGACATCGCCCAGGAGGGGCTCGATCTCGGTCTCGCCGAGGCCACCGGGTTGCTGGCCAAGCGGGTGGACCGCGGCCGCATGACGCCCGCGGAAATGGGCAAGATTCTCAGCAGCATCGACCCGACGCTCTCATACGCCGGTTTCGACGCTGTAGATATCGTGGTTGAGGCCGTGGTGGAAAACCCGAAGGTCAAGCACGCGGTGCTGGCCGAGACGGAAAAAGAAATCGATAAAGACAGCGTGCTGGCTTCCAATACCTCCACAATTTCCATCAGCTACCTCGCCGAGGCCCTCGAGCGCCCGGAAAACTTCTGTGGCATGCATTTTTTCAACCCGGTGCACGCCATGCCGCTGGTGGAAGTGATCCGCGGCAAGCAGAGCTCCGATGCGGCAATCGCGCGCACCGTGGCCTACGCCAACAAGCTCGGCAAGAAGGCGGTGGTGGTAAACGACTGTCCGGGCTTTCTCGTCAATCGCGTGCTCTTCCCCTATTTCGGCGGGTTCAACGCCCTGGTCCGCGACGGCGCCGACTTCCAGGCCGTGGACAAGGTCATGGAACGCTGGGGCTGGCCGATGGGCCCGGCCTACCTGATGGACGTGGTAGGTATCGACACCGGTGTGCATGCGGCCGAAGTAATGGCTGAAGGCTTCCCGGATCGCATGCAACACGACTACAAAAGCGTTGCCGAGGTGATGTTCGAAAATGAACGCTACGGCCAGAAGAACGGCAAGGGCTTTTACGAGTACAGGCCTGACAAACGCGGCAAGCCGCAGAAAGTGGCCAGCGACGAGACGTATAAATTGATCGAGCCGGTGGTTGCCGGGCGCACCGAGTTCGAGCGCGAGGACATTATCGCGCGCATGCTACTGCCGATGGCGATCGAGACGGCGCGCTGCGTGGAAGAAGGCATCGTCGAAACGCCGGCGGAGGCCGATCTCGCCCTGTTGTACGGCGTGGGCTTCCCGCCCTTCCGCGGCGGCATTTTCCGCTGGATGGACAGCGTGGGCATGGCGCACCTGGCGGAGGCCTCGGAGAAGTTCGCGCACCTCGGCAAAGCCTACGAACTGACCGACAACATGCGCAAGATGCTGGCCGACGGCAAAACCTACTACTGAAACCTCTACATTCGAACAACGGGTCGATGCAAGGAGAAATACTGTGAGTGTGAATCCGCGAGACGCAGTGATTGTCGAGTACGCCCGCTCAGCCATGGGGCGCTCCAGAAACGGATGCTTCCGCCATGTGCGCGCAGACGATCTCTCTGCCGCTGTCATCCGCGGCATGCTGGCGCGACACGCGGCGCTGGACCCGGCGGAGATCGACGACCTTATCTGGGGTTGCGTAATTCAGCGCGGCGAACAGGGCATGAACCTGGCGCGCATGATCGTACTCAACGCCGAACTGCCGCATACAATCCCCGCGCAAACCGTCAACCGCCTGTGCGGCTCATCCATGTCGGCGCTGCATACCGCGGCGGCCAATATCATGGCCGGCGTGGGCGACGTCTACCTGGTGGGCGGCGTGGAACACCTGGGGCACCTGCCTATGATGGATGAGGCGAATATCGACCCGAACCCCCGCATGGGACGCTCGGTGGCCAAGGCCGCGGGCATGATGGGCATGACCGCTGAAATGCTGGCATTGATGCACGGCGTGAGCCGGGAAGACCAGGACAAGTTCGGCCTGCGTTCCCACCAGTTGGCGCACAAGGCCACGCTGGACGGCAAGTTTGCGCGGGAAATCATCCCGATTGACGGCCACGACGAAGACGGCGCGCTGGTCTCGGTCACCACCGATGAAACCATCCGCCCGGAAACCACCCTGGAGGGCCTGGCCGCGTTGAAACCCTCCTTCAATCCGCAGGGCGGTACGGTAACAGCCGGGCAGTCATCGCAGATATCGGATGGCGCATCCGCGATGCTCGTAATGTCCGCGGCGAAGGCACAGGATCTTGGCATCAAACCCATCGCTGTGGTGCGCGCCATGACCCTGGCGGGCGTGGACCCCTCCATCATGGGCTACGGCCCGGTACCTTCCACGCAGAAGGCGCTGAAGCGACTCGCCCTGACAATCGACGATATCGAGATGGTGGAGTTGAACGAGGCCTTCGCGGCGCAGTCACTACCCGTACTGAAAGACCTCGGACTGCTGGAGAAGATGGATGAAAAGGTCAACGTGCACGGCGGCGCCATCGCGCTCGGGCATCCGTTCGGCTGCTCCGGCACCCGCATTACCGGTTCCCTGCTCAACGTGATGGAAGACCGCAACCTCACGCTGGGTATCTCGACCATGTGCATCGGCCTCGGTCAGGGAATTACCACGGTATTGGAACGCGTGTAGGAAACAAGAGTCTCAACCTGGTATGAAAAATGCATTTATGTAGCATGAAATAGCACTCTACAAGAGCACCCTGCAACAGCACCTGTAAACGACAACCTGAATCCGGCCGAGGAGAAAATTAATGCAACTTTTCAAGCAAGCAGATACGTCCATAGAGCTACATGCCAAGCGCAACTACCTCAACAGGGGCGGATTGACGGCGGCGGTGGTCGCCTGCTGCCTGGCAGTCAGCGCCTGTGATACCCGGCAATCGGGTGAGGCAGGCGATGCCGGCAGCCCGGCACAAGCGGCAAGCCAGGAAAGCGGAAGCAACAGCGCAAGCGAGCCAGCCGCCCAAGACAGCTCGGTGCCGGGCGATATCAATGGCTCCGACAGAGACAGAACCGTATTGGGTGACTCTCCCGCAGCGGAGATGGCGCAATTCTCGCTGGTCGAGCAGGCATCGAGCGTGTTGCAACCCACGGAGAACTCAAACGTGAGCGGCGAGGTGACCTTCAGGCCCGACACGGCAGGCGAGAAGATGCTCATACAGGTCAAGTTGCGCGGCCTGAGCCCCGGTAAACACGGCTTTCATATCCACGCGGTAGGTGATTGCTCGGCAAAAGATGCCAGCTCCGCCGGCGGCCACTTCAATCCGTACAATGTGCAACACGGCGGCCCGGATGCTGCGCGCCATCACCTCGGTGATCTGGGCAACGTGACCGCGGATGCCGACGGCATCGTCGATACCACCCTGACATCGGCACGCCTGGGATTCTCAGGGCCGACTTCCATTCTGCAGAAGGCCGTGGTGGTGCACGCCGAGGCGGACGACCTGGAAACCGACCCATCGGGAGCCGCCGGCGCACGCCTGGCCTGTGGCGTGATTACCCAGGACAAGCAAGTGCTATCCGATTCGCTGATTGAAGAGGACAGCAACTAGGCAGCGCGACAAACGCCGGGGAGTGTCAACAGACCACAGCTCAGGCTGCACCTCCGCGTCTCCAGGCGTGATACTTCTCCACGATTGACAGCAGGCGCTGCGGCGCGTGGGCGCGTTTCCACTCGCCCGCGGCGTACTTGTTGGCCTCGGCCCAGGTGGGATAGGTGTGGATGGTGCCGAGAATCTTGTTCAGGCCGAGGCCGTGCTTCATTGCCAGTACAAACTCGGCCAGCAGCTCGCCACTGTGTTCACCCACAATGGTCACGCCGAGAATACGGTCCTTGCCCGGCACCGTGAGTACCTTTACAAAACCGTGGGCGGCGCCGTCGGCAATCGCGCGATCCAGATCGTCCAGTTTATAGCGGGTCACCTCAACGGCAACGCCCTTCTCGCGAGCCTCCTCTTCGTTGAGTCCCACACGCGCCACTTCGGGGTCAATAAAGGTTGTCCAGGGGATTACCCGGTAGTCCACCCTGAATTTTTTCAGGTGACCGAACAGGCCGTTGACCGCGGCATACCAGGCCTGATGCGAGGCTGCGTGCGTCAACTGATAGGGGCCGGCCACGTCACCTGCGGCGAAGATATTGGGATAGCGGGTTTCCAGATACTCGTTCGTCACAATAACACGGTCGGTTTCAATCCCCAGTGTCTCAAGGCCGTAACCCTGCAATCGTGCCGCACGACCTACCGCGCAAATCAGCGCATCGAATTCGATGGCTATTTCCTTACCCCCGTGTTCCACCACGAGGCGCTTCTCCTCGCCATCCTGTTCACAGCGCAGGCCCTTGTGACTGGTCAGCACCGTCACTCCGTCCTGCTCCAGCGAGTTTTTTGCAAGTTCAGCGACTTCCGCGTCTTCGCGCAGCATAATGCGCGGCGCCATCTCCACCTGGGTCACCTGTGAACCCAGGCGGGCGAAACTCTGCGCCAGTTCGCAGCCAATGGGTCCGCCGCCCAGCACTACCAGCCGTCTGGGCGCCTCTTCCAGCCCGGCGAACTCATCCCACAGGGTATCGCTGGTGACATAACCCACCTCCTCCAGGCCCGGCAATGGCGGCACGAAAGGCTCTGCGCCCGTGGCCAGCACAATGGCGCGGCTGGTGAGGCGCTGTACCTCACCGTTGGTGTGCTGAATTTCAACCGTCCACGGATCAACCAGCTTCGCGTAACCGCTGATCACCTCGACGCCGAGCTCCCGATAGCGCTCGACACTGTCGTGCGGCTCGATCAGGGCAATGATGTCGTGAACCCGTTGCATCACCTTGCGAAAGGAAAACCCGGGGGCTGCATCTTCCAGGCCATAGTGCCCCGCGTGGCGCATCTGGTGCGCGAGTTTCGCGCTGCGGATGAGCGCCTTGCTCGGCACACAACCGTAGTTCAGACAGTCCCCTCCCATTTTATGCGCTTCAACCAGTGTCACTTTTGCCTTGACCGCCGCCGCGATATAGGCAGACACCAGGCCACCGGCGCCGGCGCCAATCACAATCAGGTTGCGATCAAAACGCGCGGGCTTTTTGTAATCTGCGTATACCCGGCGTGCCTTGAACAGTGCCAACAACTTTTTTGAAATCAGCGGAAACAGGCCCAGCAGCGCAAAAGAGAACACCAGCGAAGGCGAGAGTACGCCAGAAAGGCTCTCGAGTTGCGCCAACTGGGTGCCGGCATTCACGTACACCAGCGTGCCCGCCAGCATTCCCACCTGGCTCACCCAGTAGAAAGTCAGCGCGCGGATGGGCGTGAGACCCATCAGCAGATTGATCAGGAAAAACGGGAAGATGGGCACCAGGCGCAGGGTGAACAGGTAAAAGGCGCCCTCCTTTTCTATGCCCTCGTTCAATGCTTTCAGCCGCTCGCCGAAGCGGCTCTGGACGGTGTCTCGCAACAGGTAGCGCGAAACCAGGAAGGCCAGTGTGGCGCCGATGGAGCTGGCAAACGACACGATGAGTGTGCCCCAAAGCAAGCCGAACAGGGCGCCGGCGGCCAGCGTCATGACCGCCGCGCCGGGGAGTGAGAGCGCCGTCACCACGATATACAGAAGCAGGAAAGCGCCGCCGACCAACACGGGATTGGCAGCGCGCCAGCGTTCAAACTCTATCAAGCCGGCTTTCAAGCCCTCCAGTGTCAGCAGCGCATCGAGGTCGAGCCAGAAGAAGCCGGCTATCAGTAGGCTGATCACGGCAAGCAGGATTGCTCTTTTCATCCAGATGCTCCGTTGTTGTTGTGCATGCCTGCCACTTTGAAACGCGGCGCCGCCCCGGGACTTGTGCGCTCAAACCAAAAGCCTGTGCCAGACGGGCGTTCGCCCGCTTGCGGCACTATACAGTCCGGTACGGGAAATCGCATACCTCGACGGCGATCGCTTTCGCTTCGGTCATTGCAAAGCGGCGGGATACCCGCGCGTTATCGCAGAAAATCGCGCAACCAGCCGGCGTAATCCACCCGCTCCACCGCAGCCACGGCGCGCCTGAGAATCTCCGTCATGAGCACGTCCTGCTCCTCGTTGAGCGTGCCGAAACCCACCGCAACGCAGATCGTGAACAGTGTGTGAAACGTAAAGCTGCGGTATTCCTCCCAGGTCTGTGCCGCATCCACCGGGGCGCCGTGTACCGCGCGCCGCTCCACGTAGTAGTTCACCAGGTCGCGCTCCGCGGCGGCGAGGGTTGCTGCCGGCAGGGAGTCGATAAGAAAATACTGCACATCACGAATACCCTTGCCCCAGTGGGGCGCCTGCCAGTCGAGCATGCCCATCTCGTCACCGCAGACGAAGAAGTTGCCCAGGTGGCTGTCGCCGTGCAGCAGGGTAAGCGGTTCGCTGAACCAGTGGCCCAGCAGGGCATCCCAATGGGCGATGGACTCCCGGTAAGCCGCTGCCACTTCAGGGGAAATGATACCCGGCCGGCGGCGCAGGCACGGATCGAGGGCGAACTGGTTCAGGCCGCGCGACACGGGCGCCAGCGCCGGCGACAAAAACACATGAAACGCCCGCGGCAGAATAGCCTCACGCTCGCGTGCAGTGAGCCCGGCATGGCTGGCGTGCAGGCGCGCGAAGGTATCCAGGCAGCGCCGCACAATAGCCATCGAGGGGCCACTCGCCATGTCGGGGTTGGTGAACAGTTCCACCTCGGGGTTGCTATGCAGGTTTTCCTGCACCAGATAGAAGCGCGTACCGCGGCTGGCGGTGGCGTAGGTGACCGGCGTGCGCAGGGGCAGGGTCGGCGCCACATGCCCCGAGAAGTAAGACTCCAACTGCCAGGAACGGATGATGTGCATGAACCAACGCGTCATCCGCGTCTCCATGGGCAGCTTCACGAAAACGCTATCGGGCAGCTGCGCTGTCCCCGCCTGCTCCAGGCTCAGCACCAGGTTGTGGCAGTTGCTGCTGATCGACGGGATGTCCTGCCGCTCAATCGCCGTGACTGCGGGAGGTTGCGGCCAGGGGGCAACAGCGCCTTCGCGCAGCAGGCGATTGAACGTCTCTGGCCGGCAGACGTCCTGGGGGCGATACGGCAGGCTTTGGCCGGAGAAGTCCCCGAGGGCGTCGCGCGCCAGCGCACCGGCACCGGCGGTCGCTATACCCGCCATCTTCAAAGCGTCCATCAGGTACATCGTGACTCCTTATTGACCACCGGTTGACTTGCGCGCGGCGGTTGCCGCTGTCGGACATTTTTAATAATATGTCCGAGCGCATGACGAAACAAGTGAGCATGGCCGGAAATCCGGCGGGAGAGCAAACGACATGACCCAGCAGATAACAACAACGGGCGGCCCCGGCCAGCGCGACGAGCATTTTGACTGTATCGTTGTTGGCGCGGGCCACAACGGCCTGGCCACCGCCCTGGTGCTGGCCCGCAACGGGCGGCGGGTGCTGGTGCTGGAGAAGAACGACTACGTCGGCGGCATGGGCGGTACGCGGGATATTTTCCCGGGCTGTCGCAATGAAGTGGGCGCGAGCTGTCTCTTTCCGCTGTCGGCGGAGGTAAAGGCCTACTTCGACTTCGAGTCGCACGGCGTGGAACTCATCCCCCTGCCGGTGATGGCGGTCAACCTGGTGGGCGCCGACGGGCGGCCACTCATCTTTTTCAAGAGCCAGTTGCGCACCTCGTTCAACCTGCTGCGCCAGTTTGGCCCGGGCGCCATGCTCGGCTTCGCCCGCTTCCTGAAATTCTGCCAGTACCCGGCACAGGTGCTGGACCGCTTCACTCCACGCAAGGCGCCGCGCAAGCTGGAAGACATCATCGCACGGGCACAGACGCAGGCGCAGCGCGAGCACCTGGAGCTCGCTTTCAGGGGCTCGGCGATGGATATTATCGACCGTTTCTTCCCCGACAGGGTGAAACACCGCGAACTGCGCGCAGCCATGGCCTTCGCGGCAGTGCAGGCCACCTACAAGGGCCCCTACTCGCCCGGCTCCGGCCTGTGCCTCATTTACACCATGGCGCAGGAGGGTTCGGAGGGGCTGATGCAGCGCGTGAAAGGCGGCATGGGCAGCCTCTCGGAATCACTGGCTCGACAGATCGAGGCACTGCAGGGCGAGGTGCGCCTGAAGCAGCGGGTCACGCGCATACTCACCGAGGGCGGGCGCGCTACCGGCGTCGAACTGAAAAACGGCGAGCGCGTGTACGCTCCACTGGTGGTCTCCAATCTCGACAAGCAGGCCACCTTCAACCATCTGTTGGCGGAGCATCCGCTGGCCATGCCGGATCAGGCGCGCGTGGACGCCTTCACGCACCGCGGCGCTTTCGTCCACATGCTGTTCCGCCTGAAGGGCCTGCCGCGCTACTCGCAACACCTCGAGCGCCTCAACCGCATTGAAGGGGCACACTTCGGCGGCGCCATGGTGCTCGATCCGGAGGAGCTGCAGCGCAGTTACGAGACCTGCCTGCGTGGCGAACTGCCCGAGCAGGTACCACTGGCGTTCCAGATTCCCACAGTGAACGATCCATCTCTCGCACCCGAGGGCTATCACATCGCCAGCGCCTACGGCTTCTATTTCCCGTGCGAGGCGGACAAAGCCGAGCGCGGCAAACTGCGCGACCGCATGGCGGAAAAGATTATCGACCACTGGTCGCAGCACATGCCGGATTTTCGCGAGCTGATTGTCGATCAGGCGATTTTCTCCGGCGATCACTTCTCCAGCATGCACGGTGTTACCGGGGGCGACTGGACGCACGGGCTGTTGCATCCCGACCAGATGATCGGCGAGCGCTGCCTGGTGGACGGCACCGGGCACACCACGCCCCTTCCGGGCTTGTACCTGTGCGGGGCCTCCTGTCACCCCGGTCCCGGGGTGACCTTCCTGCCAGGCTACAACTGCGCGCATGAAATCATGGCCACGGCGGCGATGCCGCAGACCGGGGCCAGCCCAGCGGCAGCCGAATCCGCGGCGCGCGCGGCGTAGATTCGCGCGGATTCTCAAGCCGGAATCTGCCCCCGGCCAAGCGTCAAGGGCCTCGCTGCAGTTGGCGCAAATTGCAACAAAAGCGCTGGGGCTGTAGGGTTGCTGGTGAATTTCTCACAATCACAGCGCTACGAGACAGCGCCTGGCTAGCATCATTGTCCGGCCGTACGGCGTTGAAAGCCATTCATCCAACGAGGAATCTATGCAGGTTAATACGGAAAAAGGTTACGTCGCTTTACTCGGCTGGAGTCTCAACGCGGTGGAAGCCGCCGCCGACTTCAACCGGCGCTATGTTGTCGTCGCTCCGGATTGGGCCGAAGAATACTGCCAGCAGCACGACATCCCCTACGTGGCCTGGAATTTTGAACGGCTCAACGAACGCTCCATAGAAATTGCCAACAAGCTCAAGGAAATGGGTGTGGATGTCGCCATTCCGCTGTTTGAGGAAACAGTGGAATGGGCGGGCGCCGTCAACTCCGTGTTGCTCGACAACCCGCGCCTGCTGGGCCAATCCATGCTCATGCGCGACAAATCCCTGATGAAGCGCCGCGCCCAGCTCGGCGGCATCCGCGTCGGTATTTTTGAAGAGGCGCACGACCGCGAAGATGTCATCCGCTTCCTGCGGCGGGTCAACCAGACGCTGTTGAAACTCGATGGCGACCCGAATGATCCCATTCACTTCAAGGCCTTCGACAAGGCCGGGTGCCTGGGGCATCGCGTAATTCGCACCCCCGACGATGTGGATGCCATTCCCGATGAGGAGTTTCCCGCACTGATAGAATCGCATCTGGATGGCTGGGAGTTTGCCGTTGAAGCCTGGGTTCACAATGGCAAGGTAAGGTTTTTGAATATTTCCGAGTATGTCACTCTCGGCTATTCAGTGTTTGTACCCGCCTCCCCCGAACTCGAGAAGTACCGCGACCAGATCAAGCGCGAAATCGAAAAGCTGATCAAGGTGTTCGATATTGAGTTCGGCTTTGTGCATCCGGAGTACTTTCTTACCAGCGACGACGAAATGTACTTCGGCGAGGTCGCCTACCGTCCGCCCGGCTTCAAAGTGTTCGAATTGCTGGAGAGAGTCTACGGCTTCAACGCCTATCAGGCTTTGATACTGGCCTTTGACCCCAAAACCACCGAGGAAGAGATCACCGGCTTCTTCCCACGCGAAGTGGTGGACGCGAAATGCTATGCGGGCTGTTTCGGTGTCTATCCCCGCCGTCGGGTCGTCAACAAGCTGGAAATTCCCGAGGAAACCGAAGATCATCCCTACTTCGAATCCCACGAGCTCACCGAGCCGATGGAGGAGACCGTTACCAAGCGCAGTGCTTTCGGTACCCACTGGGGATTAACCTATTTCAAGGGAGATGATCCTGAAATTCTGCACAAATTGCTCAAGCGTCAGGAAGAGCTGGATTTTTACGTGTAAGCAAGCGGTATTATCGCGGCGTGGCCGTGCACAGCAATGACACTGCCTGACGTTTCGACAGACGACAAATGTCAACGGCTTGCCGCAGAACTGGATGCGGCACTCGCCGGCATGGCCGCCGCGCGCGATTTTGCCAAACCCGGCAAGCTGCAGCGGATTCTGGATTTCGCCCGCAGGCTGATGCTGACTGACGGTGGCTTCGCCGCCATCGAAGCGCGCAGCGATGCCCTCGAGCGGGCACAGGTTTTTGCCGGGTCCGATTGGGCGCAGCCACACATTCTGGTGCCCGCGCTCAGCGGCTATTCGCTGAAAAGCCCCGATGCCAATACGGTTGTGATAGAAGCCCTGAGCGAGTTGCGGCTGCTCGCCGCCGCCCGTGGCAACCTGATCCTGCCGCAGTTTTCCGCCGAGCAGGCGCACCACTATCTCACCCAGGTACTCGCCATCAACCTGGCCATGCTGTTCACGCCCCTGAGTGAAGCCGAACGTGCCACCCAGGGGCGTCTGGCGGGGATACCGCGCGGGCTGCTCAAGCACCTGGCGGGTGAGATTGGCTACGAGCACATCATCGACAAACTGATCGACGAAATCTGGCGTGTATTGCGCCAGCGCCCCGTGCAGGTCGAGTCGGTCAAGCAGATGATTACCCAGATCGCCATCTGCCAGGGTACCGGCGAACTGAAAAACAACGAGGGCGGCATCGGCGGCGAGCCTTTGGTGCAGGGCGCCGACCGGCTGGTGAGCAGTCTTTTCGGGCCCACCCAGCTCTGCCGCGAGGACCCGGGCGTGGAGGTTTACAGGGAGCGCCTGAGCAATCTCGACAGCAATGCCGTGCAGGCGGAAGCTACCGGATTCGCACGCGCCATGCACGATACCGGGCTGGTGTCGCCCTACCATGCGGTGTTGCTGCGCCACATTTGTGCAACCAGCCCGCACCTGGTGGTTGATGCGCTGGGCTTGTCCGGCACCGGTCGAGACAGCCTGCTGTGTTATCACGAGCTGGTAATGGCGCTGGTAGACAAGGCGGTAACCCCCTATACGCCGCAGGCGGTGTTCGGGCTGACGTTGATTCTGGAGCGGGGTATTCTCTATCACCCCGCTGCCGCGCCCTCACTCTGGCGTCAGTTGAACCTGAAGCTGTCGCATTGGTCGGAGCAGCGCCTGCTGGCGACTTTCGGCTATGCCGTTGCGGCACAGACGCGGCTGCTGGAAGGCGTGCTGCTGGTGCTGGGTTTGCCGCTGGGTATCGGCCAGGGCAACAACCCTACCTGCCAGTCGGCGCGGGCAATCTCCATCTGGTCCTACGGCGACCCGGACTATCTGCTGCAAATTGTCGCCTCGGCCGCACGCGACGATGAAATCGTCATGCATTTCGAAGGGCAGGCCATTTCATCAAAAACCGTCACCACGCAGTTGGCTGGGTTGCCGATGGATCTGGATCCGGTCTCCATTATTCTGGTACCACATCTGGACTACATCTACGGCGAAATGGGCACGCTCTGTCTCGGGCGTGAAGGCGACCCGCACCGCTGGATCAATCCGGAATTTCACGGCTGGCGGGTGGGGCGCGGATTCCGCATCAATGTGGAGGTTGCCAGCGGCCAACTGACCGGACTGGAAAGCTTTTTCCGCGACTTCTATGCCTACTACCACCCTTACTACAACGGCAACCAGCCTTTGATCCACCCCCAGCCGGCGGGACTGGCGATTACCGACAGCGCAGCGCGCTTCATCGGCTGGCATGCCATCACCATTCAGCGGGTGGCGCTGGACCCGAGCGGCAGAATGCGTGTGTATTTTTACAACCCAAACAATGACAGCGGGCAGGATTGGGGCGACGGCATTGTCGTGAGTACCGCCGACAACGGCGAATTGTTCGGCGAATCGTCACTGGGCTTTGAAGAATTCGCCTCGCGCATCTACATCTTTCACTACGATGCACTGGAACGCGGGGACGCAGCCGGCGTACCCGAGGAAAATATCGGTACCATTATCGACTATATACATCGAAGCTGGGGTAAAGACCGCACCCCCGCTATTGCCCTGCAGGCCAGCCAAGGGGCTCCGTCAGTCTAGCCAGGTCGTCGTCACCCGAGGGGAGAACATGGCAATTCGATGGATACTGCCGGTGCTGGCCATTGTGCTGGCGGCTTGCACACCTCAGGGCGTTGCAACCAAATCCGGATCACCGCGGGAGACACTGCCCGCGCATATTACCGAACTCACCGAACTTGGCAGCGTGGTGCGTCCGTCCTGGTCAGGCGACGGGCGGTATTTCCTGTATCTCGATGCGCTGGTGGGCGACGTCTACGAATACAATGTCGCCGAGCGCAGCGCGCGGAGTCTCACCGGGCACTTTGAGCACGCCGGATTCACCCGCGCCCACTACCTCGCCAGTGGCGACTACCTGTTCTGCGGGCCCTCTGCGGTTGATCCGGATGATCCGGAAAAGGGCCGCTGGGATTCCGAGTTTTATTTTCTCAGCCAAACGCTGGACAGCCCTGCCGTGCCCCTGCAGGAGGCCTGCTTTGAGGGCCCCGCCGTGGCCCGGGATTCGATGCGCATCGCCTGGACTCGCACCAATTACCCAGACAAGCTCCTCACCGCTCATTCGCAATTATGGACTGGCGAAATTGCGCTGGACGGCGACACTCCACGTATTGCCAATGCTCGCCAACTGCTTGAGCGCAGCGACCTCTACTACCTGGCAATGTACGAGCCTCAGGATTTCCGGCCACCATCGGAGCAAGAGCTGATTTTCAGCGCCTACGGCTATCGCGGTGGCGAGGTGATGGGCGTGAACCTCAACACCGGCGCACGGGTCAACTATTCAAGAAACTGGTGGTACGACGAGCCCGAGGGCATCGCCCCCGGCGGCAACTACGCGCTGGTGGAACGAGAGTTCACGCTGCTGATGAACCCCTCCGGGGAGATCGATATCTGGGCGCTGCGCCTCGACGGCAGCGGCGACTACACCCGGCTCACCCATTTCAGCGACTATCGGGGCTATGGCGCCAACAACCCGGTGGTGAGCCCCGACTGCAAGTCGTTCCTGTTCGCGCTGCGGATCAAGGGCGGGCAGCACGGCAACAGCGATGGCTTGTTTCTCTATGACCTGACGCGATCGCCGCTGGTGCCCGCCGATTTTTGCTGATTCAACAGCACCGGCACCAGCAGCGCGTGCAGCGTTGCGCGCAACTGGGCATCGCTTCTGATCCAGTTGCTCGGCAGGGTGAGAAAGGACAGCAGCAGGCGGTAGATCCACTCCACCAGCACCTCGGGCGGCACCGCATCTTGCAGCAGCCCGGAATCCTGCGCCGGGCGTACCACGTGCTCCATGAGTTCCTCGCCAAAGCGCACAATAACGTCGGAACTCCACACCACGCGGCGCGCCCTGCTGCCTTCCTCGGAGGCAAACACGGCGCGCAACAGCGGCCGCCGGGGTATTTCCCTGAGGGCTAACAGCATGCCCTCCACCACCTGATCGGCCGGCGCCGGAAACTTCGCCAGCCGCAAGCGGATGCGCGCATTGGCGGCGAACATTTCCTGCTTGATCACCGCCACAAGCAATTCATCGCGCCCGGGGTAGTATCGATACACGGTAGAGCGCGCCACGCCCGCGCGGGCGGCGACGTCGCGCATGCTGGTGTCGTCGATTCCTGCGCTGAGATAGCAATCGCGGGCGGCGTCGAGAATGATGGCCTCGGGGTCGGGCGGTGCGTCAGACATGCGTGCAGCAATGCTCGGTGCGGTGGCGGCGGGAAGGACATTCTTTCGCAAATGGCCGGCGCCGTAAAGGCACTGGAAAACACCCATCGCCTGATGCCATGCTGTGTGGAATAATCCCACGAGCCGCCGGAGCCACCGGCATTGGGTTTCGCAGCACGCCACTCGAGACGGAATGACAGGGCCTCAGCATGGACGAAAATTCGAAAGACATCTCCACCCCCGCGGCCAGGGGCGACGCCACGCGCCAGTTTGTGCAACAAATGGCCCTGGAACTGGAAGCGGGCGACTTTGACCTGCCCCCCTTCCCCGATACCGCCATCAGGGTGCAGGCATGCATCCGCGATCCGAACGCTGACAACAAATCACTTGCCGCTATCGTAGCCCTGGAACCGGCACTCGCGGCGCGGCTGATGCGGATGGCCAACTCGGCGATGATGCGCCGCGGACCGATCGAGGTGACCGACATTCCCACCGCCATCTCGCGGGTCGGCATGGACATGGTGCAGAACGCCGCCGCCTCCTTCGCTGCCCGCGAAGCATTCAAGCCGAAGCCCGGGAGCCCCTGTATTGACGAACTGACAAAATTGCGCCGCCATGGCGTCAGCATGGCCGCCATAGCCTATCTGCTGGCGCGGCATGTGCGCAGCATCCGCAAGCCGGACGAGGCGATGCTGGCGGGGCTGCTCAGTTCCGTCGGCAAGTTTTACATCTATACCAAGGCCGCTGATCATCCCGCGCTGTTCAGCGACCGCGAAGCGCTCGATGCGCTGGTTGCACAGTGGCATACGGGCGTGGCCCGTGCCATCGTGGAGTCGTGGCGGTTCCCCGACGCTATCGCCGTGGCGGTTGACGAACAGGAACTGAAACAGCGGGATCGCAACGCGCCCGCTGACCCGAGCGACCTTCTGTTCATCGCCAACATCATGGCCCGGGCGGGCATCAACGCGGCGCAGTACCTCGGCGACCTGGACTCCCTGGCCCGCATGGGCATGACCGCCGAACAGTTGCACGCCATCCTTGCCGAGAGCGAGGAGGAAATACAGTCGATGATATCGGCGATGAGCTGAAAAAAACCGAGGTTCCTTGGGGTGGTATCACCCAGACGAGGCATGCAACCCGGTCCAGGTTCTGTCAGACTCTTGCGACAACCTCGCCGCGCATCTTGCATCTGCCGCGTCAAGCGGACGACGATGCCTCCCGCCCAAACCAATAACAGAGGCCATGAACCAATGAAACAGCGCATTATCAACCTGTGTTTGCGCGCAGGTCTCCTGTCTTCACTCACCTTCGCCGCCCAGGCGATCTCGCAAGCCGCTGCGCCAGACGAACCGGCATCTACAGCAAGTCGCGGTGGCGCGATGCTGGAAGAAGTGATTGTCACCGCGCGACGGCGTGAAGAATCACTGCAGGAGACACCGGTGGCCGTCAGTGCATTCAGCGCCGAAGATCTGACGGCAGCCGGGATCATGAGCATTACCGATCTCGAGGACTCAGTGCCGGGCCTGCAGTTCGGCGAGAGCGGCTCCAAGACACCGGCTATCTTCATCCGCGGTATCGGCCAGCGCGAGGGCTCGGCGGTACTCGACCCGGGAGTTGGCGTGTACATCAACGATGTCTACATCCCGCGACAGGACGCCCAGTTGCTCGACACTGTAGACACCCAGAGCATCCAGGTATTGCGCGGACCACAGGGCACACTTTTTGGCAAGAACACCACCGGTGGCGCGATTCTGGTCAGTACGCGCGAGCCGAACTTCAACGACTTCGAGACCACCGTGTCGGCACGGCTGGGCAATTTCGGGCGCCAGGACGCCACGGTCAGGGGCAATGTGCCGCTGATCGAAAATAGCATGGGCGTGCGCTATGCCGTCAATCGCAGGTCGCTCGACGGGTACCTGGAGAACGTACTGGACGGCAACGACTTCGGCGATGAGGATCGCTGGGCTGCCACGGCGCGGCTGGTATGGGACGTGTCCGACAACTTCACCTCCGAGCTGTTCGGCTACTGGAGCCGTCAGCGGGAGCGCAGCACCGCTCTGAGCTGTATATTCCAGAATCCCGAATCCAATCTCGCCACGGTGATCACGCCCGGAGGACCCCCGCTGGAAGAGGCATGCCGGCGCAGCGAAGCACTGGCCTCCAGCAATAAAGTCGCCGTCAACAGTGCAGACAGCGTGGTAGAGATCGACAGCAGTATCCTCGCGCTCACCCTGAACTGGTCTGCCGGGGATCTCCGCATCAAGAGCGTGACCGGCTACAGCACCTGGAGCAACATCGAGCGCAACGACGATCAGGACGGCACCCAGACCAGCGTGATCAACAACGGCACCCGGGCGCTGAACAAGATTCTGCGCGACAGCGACCTGCCCATCGAGGACGAAGAGCGCTACCAGATCAGCCAGGAACTACAGCTACACAATCTGGCCTTCGATGATCGCCTGCAATACACGCTCGGACTGTTCGGCTCACTGGAGAAAATAACCGACAACCCCTTCACGCAACTGATCGGTCCGGGCGGGCTGCAGGCGGTGCCCTCTGCCGGAAGCTCCGTACTGCCCTTCCCGACGGCGCTTGCCACCCGTAGCGACCTGGAGAATCTCTCCGTGGCGGCATTCGCCCAGGGCACCTACGACATCACCGAGCAGTTGCAATTAACTCTTGGAGGACGCTACACCTACGAGGATCGCGAACGGGACATGGATGTTTTCGACGTCGACATGGACACCTACTGCCCGCGGCTCGGGAACAGCGTGAGCCTCGGAAATGGCCTGTGTTCGCCAATCTCCAGCGCGCAGTTCGAGCAGTTCGCCGATTCCCAGCCACCGCTGCCGTTGGAGTTCCGACCATCGGCCGACAAACGCAGCGTGGATTTCGATGAGTTCACGCCCTCGGCGACGCTGGCCTACATCGCGCCCCAGGAAATGCTGGATCGTCTGGGCATGGATAACTTCATGAGCTACTTCACCTACAGCGAAGGCTTCAAGGCGGGCGGTTTCGAACCGCGCGGCGATGAACTGATTCCCTTCGACCCGGAGCAGGTCACCAATTTCGAGATCGGTGCGAAAGTGGACGCCTTCCAGCGGCGCCTGCGTCTGAATGGCGCGATCTATCACATGAATTACGACGATATCCAGGTGCGGGTAGCCGAGCAGGGCCAAGCCATCACCGATATATTCCTCTTCCTCTCCAATGCCGGGAAGGCCCAGGTAACCGGCGCGGAACTGGAAGCCACGTTGCTGCTGGACAACTGGCTGCTGAGTGCCAATGCGGCCTACACCGATGCGAGCTTCGACGAATTCGACGGCCAGGTGGTGGACCCGCTCTCCGGGCAGACCAGCACCGTGGATCGCAGCGATGAGGAGTTTGCCCTGGTGCCCGAAACGACCTTCTCCTTCGCGGCCCAGTACAACTGGATGTCACCGATAGGCGCCATCGTGCCTCGCGTGTCCTATTATTTCCGGGATGAGATCTTTACCGGCATCGATGAGCGCGCCATCGATTTTGAGAGTTCCACGATCGATTCCCTGCACATGGTGAATGCCCGCCTTAGCTGGCTGCCGCAGGAGGATTTCCGCCTGAGCGCCTACGTGGATAACGTACTCGACGAGGGCTACTACGCCAGCGGGTTTACGGTAAGCGCCGCCCTCGGCGCCGCCACGCTGGTGCGCGGTCAGCCACGCAGCTACGGGGTGGAGCTGTCCTATACCTTCTGAGGCAGTGCCCGGGGTTGCGTATGCCAGTCGCTGAGCGCGCACGGGTTGGAGCACAATGATGACCAGACATTTCCCGACATCTGCCGATGGCATTTCGGAAAGCGATGAAACGATAGCCCGGTATCTGCGCGAACTGAATACCGGCGCGCTCATCATGTCCACTGTGCACATGACAGGCGATACCAGCATCCTGCAAGAGCTGCACAGCCCGCACGCCACGGACGTTGTCGCTGCGGGCACGCGAAGCAGTGAGACGCTCGAAGGCGGCTACACGCGCGAGGAGATTGAGCGGGTGCAGGCACACGCCCGGGAAGCGATAGCCATCTACCGCGAACATGACTGCACGCCGGCGGCGCTGAGTAACACCACCCTGGACGCCATGTACCGCTATATGTGCGGCCACGCCATAGACGACACCTACCTGGCTTTCATCAAGGAAGAGATCGCGCTGGACGGCATCGACCACCGCGTCCTGGAACTGGATGACCCGGTTATCAAGGCGCGCGCCGGCCGCTTCCCGGTGGTGATAATCGGCGCGGGCATGGGCGGTGTGCTGGCAGCGATCCGCCTCAGGCAGGCGGGCATCCCCTGCACCGTGATCGAGAAGAATCCGGGAATCGGCGGCACCTGGTACGAGAACCGTTATCCGGGCTGCCGTGTGGATGTGCCGGGCCACAGTTACAGCTATTCCTTCGAGCCCAACCACGAGTGGAGCTCACACTTTCCGCTGGCAGCGGAGATACAGGCTTACTACGATCGATGCGCCAGCAAGTACGGCGTGAAGCAGTGCATTCGTTTCGAGACAGAGGTAATCGCCGCCAGGTTTGACGAACAGCGCCAGGTGTGGCGGGTTACGCTGCGCGACGCCGCCGGTGGCGAGGAAACGCTGGAGGCCCGGGCACTGATCAGCGCGGTGGGCCAGCTCAATCGACCGAAATTTCCCGAGATTCCCGGGCTGGACAACTTCGACGGCCCTGTTGTGCATTCAGCCGCCTGGCCTGCGGGTCTCGACCTCGCCGGAAAGAAAGTGGCTGTGATCGGCTCCGGCGCCAGCGCTTTCCAGATTATTCCGGAACTGGCGAAGTGCGCGGCGCCACTCAAGGTGTTCCAGCGCTCCCCGGCGTGGATGTTCCCCAACCCGGGCTATCACGCCGCCGTGGGTGAGGGTCAGCAATGGGCCTTGAAAAAACTGCCCGGCTACTCGAAGTGGTACCGCTTCTGGCTGTTCTATAGCGCCGTTGAAGGCGTGTATGAACAAACCCTGGTGGACCCCGACTGGCACAATCCGCTCTCGGTAAGCAAATCCAATGACGAGATGCGCAAGGCGCTGACCGCGTGGATTGAATCCCAGGTGGAGGACCCGCAACTGTTGCGCAAAGTACTGCCCACCTACCCTCCCTTCGGCAAGCGGATATTGCAGGACAACGGTACTTACCTGGCCGCCCTGCAGCAAAGCAACGTCGAGGTGATCACAAGCGGCATTTCCGCAATCACCGAACGCGGCATACTCACGGAAGATGGCGATGAGCACGGCGTGGATGCGATTGTCTGTGCTACCGGTTTCCACGCCGACCGGTTTCTGTTCCCGATGAAGATCATCGGGCGCGAGGGTATTGAACTCAATCAACAGTGGCGCGATACCGACGGACGCGCCTACCTGGGCATCACGGTACCCAACTTCCCCAACCTGTTTTGTATTTACGGTCCCAACACCAACCTGGTGGTGGCAGGCAGTATCGCCCACAATGCCGAATCCCAGGTGAATTACATTGCGCAGTGCATTCGCCTGCTGCTGGAGGAAGATCGCGCAACCCTGGACTGCAAACAGTCCGTGCACGACGCCTACAACGCTCGCGTGGATGCAATAAATGCAGCCACTGCCTGGGGCTCTCCCTCTGTGAACAACTGGTACAAGAACAGTGCCGGGCGGGTGACGAGCAACCTGCCGTTTCGCATTATCGATTACTGGCAGATGACCCGAAAGCCAGATCCGGCAGATTATCTTATCGAGTGAAACGCGCCCGCCGCCCGGGCAATGCACGAACCCCTGTGGCTACAGACAAACGGTGAAGTCCTTAAGGCCCAGGGATTGAACCAGCAGAGCCAGCGCGTTCAGGTCGTCGCTGGCGATGGCCTTATCGTCGTTGCCGGCAAGAATATAGGTTTTATTGTCGTTGTCATGCAACATCACGAACCAGTGCGTCCGGCTCCCCGGGCTCAGTCTCAACGTGGCCTCCCGCCATGCGCCGTCTCTACCGAGCACAACTGCGTCATCCAGCTTCATCGTTTCTGCTCCTCTGCAAAACATCGGCAACCGCCTGGTCCAGCGTAGCAAAGGAGACATCGAGTGGGCCCGGTGTCTCACCTCGCGCTCTCGCCAGCGTCTTCAGCGGTTGAAAAGGCCAACCGGAGAAGCACAGGCGCACCTGGTACTGCTCACACTCGGCCAGCAATTTTTCGATTGCCGAGAGTCCACCTGCATCCAGATACGAGCTGTACTGCATGTGCAGGATCACACCGTCGAGCCCTCTGATTTTCTGGGAAAGTTCTCCACACACCCGGTCCGCAGCCGCGAAGAACAGTGCGCCACGAACTTTAAAAACCTTCCAGCCGGGTGGCAGCGAATCGTGCACGAAATCGGGATTATCGCTGATGTCCACGACCTGTGTGAGCGCGGCAATCTCTTTCATGAACAAAAGTGAAGCCAACAGGATACCCACAGTGATGGCGATTACCATATCGAACAACACCGTCAGCGACAGGCAGGTCAACAGCACCAGCACATCGCCGGGCGGGGATTTCCTCACCAGTTTGAGCGCTTTGGGCGCCTCACTCATGTTCCAGGCAACCACCATCAACAGCGCCGCCATTGCCGGCATGGGCACGTAGGCGAGCGCACGGGAAAGCAGCAACAACCCCAGCAGTACCACCAGGGAATGAATGAGCGCCGCGACAGGCGATATGGCACCGGCCCTGAAATTGGTGGCCGAGCGCGCAATGGCCGCCGTTGCAGTGACCCCACCGAAGAAGGGCGTAACCAGGTTGCCGATGCCCTGCGCCAGCAATTCGCTGTTAGCACTGTGACGTTTGCCTGACATGCCATCCAGCACAACTGCGCAAAGCAGTGACTCAATGGCTCCCAGCATGGCGATGGCAAAAGCCGCAGGCAGCAATGCCGAAACCAGTTGCAGTGATAATTCCAGCGGCTGGCCGTCGGTACCCGCGCGATTCCACGGCCATTCAAAGGCAGGCAGATAGGGTGGAATGCCGCTCGCTTCACCGCCATCGGGCAAGAGGTAATGAAAACGGGAGCCGATGGTATCCACCTCGATGCCGAGCCAGCCGAATACCACGCCGAGAAGGCAGGCCAGTACCAGCGCGGGTAGATGCGGCGGTATGGGCGTGCGCAGGCGCGGCCAGAGGATCATCACCACCAGCGTGAATACGGCAACCAGGGTGCTGCCCATATCAAGCTGCGTTAACTGGCCTGCTATGGACGCGAGTTTCCCCACAAAATGCTCCGGCATTGCCCCGATTTGGATGCCGATGAAATCCGGCACCTGCAGCACTACGATCACGATGGCGATACCGCCTGTGAAGCCCAGCGTGACGGCTTCCGGTATGTATTCGATAAAACGACCGAGACGCGCATAGGCCATGACAATGAGTATGGCGCCCGCCATGAGGGATGCCAGCAACAGCCCCGCCAGACCATATTCTGCCGTGAGCGGATGTAGAATCACCACGAAAGCCGCGGTCGGACCGGAAATGCTGAAGCGGCTGCCGCCCGTGAACGCGATGATTGCGCCGGCGATAATCGCGGTGTACAGGCCGTATTGCGGGGCCACGCCGCTGGCGATGGCCAGCGCCATGGCCAGCGGAATGGCGATCACCCCAACCGTCATCCCGGCGATGAGATCTTTCACCAACTCCCTGCGGCCGTAACCCTCCCTGAATACTTCGCGCAGCGCATGGCCCACCCGCAATGAGAAAAGATGCTGTCGGTGAGGCATGGCGAATTTTCCTCTATCAACCCGGCAGGGTGGATTCAAACACAGGGTATTCCAATTATACTCCCGGCTGCATCAGCTCGAGTTTATACGCCGGCCGCCCAGCCCGACGCAGCGCCAGGCCCAGACAATAGCCCGACGCAAAAGTCATGCTGTGAAACTGCCAGTGCTGTGGAAAATCATCGACTCCAGCAGCAAAGTGAATCTCAACCTCCGGCGACTCTCCCGCGCCCAGTTCAAATCGGAAATGATCCAACCCGACGAAAACACCCTCGCCCCGGGCCTTAAGATAAGCCTCCTTGAGCGTCCACAAATGGAAAAAGCGCTGCTGTTGCTCGTCCGGAGACAACGACGCCAACGCCTGATACTCCTGCTGTGAAAAATATCCCCGGCTAACCCCCAGGGCACTGGCTCGACGCCCGGTGAATTCAATATCCACCCCGATGTCAGCGCCATGGCAGAAGGCGTAGGCCACATGATCGCGACTGTGTGAGTAGTTGAAGGCAAGGTCGCTATGCACGTTCAGCAAACGCGGCTTGCCGTGCTCGCTGCGATCCAGCGCAATGTCGCCAGGCGCGATCCCCAGGTACCTCGACAACAGCTCGCGCAGCAGGCCGCGGCAGACCGCATCGCGCTGGCGCACTGCCGGACGGCTATAGGCGCGATTGCGCTCGCATTCATCATCGTCAAGCAGCGCCGCCAGCGCCGCCACCCGGGCGCTGGACAGGCCCACCACCGGCAACACAATGACCGCAACGACACCCTGCGACAGCTCTGGAACACTTCCAGTCAATGGCGACAAGGCGTTCTAAAACCGATATTCTGGGAACCCGCACATCCTGACAACTTTAGCACAGCGGAGTGTTCCGTATGTCCAACGCCCGGCCTTCAGCCCACGGCGGCAACCGAAAAATCACCCTGATCACGCCACCTTACGAGCGGATCGCCCGGGGCTACGAGTTCGTCAAGCTGGTTACCAATCAGGCGCCCTCGTTGGGCCTGCTGCACCTGGCCGCCGAGGTTCGACGGCACGACTACGAGCCGCGCATCATCGAGAGCGATATTTTCAATCTCAGCGTAGAACAGGTCGTGGAGCAGGTGGTGCAGGACCGGCCAGCTTATGTCGGGATCACCATGTTCACGGTCGGGGTGTGGTGCGCCGCCGAGATCGCCCGCAAAATCAGGTTCCAGTTGCCCGATACAGTCATTATCGTCGGCGGCCCACACATTTCCTCGATGGCGGAAGAAACCATGCAACGCTTTCGCGAGTTCGACTACGCGGTAGTTGGCGAGGGTGAGGAGATCCTGATCAACCTGCTGGATGCGCTGCAAGCTGGTGAGGCCGTGGATAATATCCCGGGGCTGGTGTATATGCGCCGCGGTGAAATTGTCGACCAATTGCATGTAGCTCCGAAACACCCTATTACCAAGGACATGGATCGCCTGCCGATGCCTGCCTGGGATCTCTTGCCTGATTTCCCCCGGGCCTACCGACCTGCCCTGTACGACTACCCCGCAGGTCCGGTGGCCTCGATCGCCGCCTCCCGGGGCTGCCCCTTTCACTGCAAGTTTTGCGATACCTCCACCTTCGGTGCGGCAGTGCGCGCCTACAGCGCCCGGCGGGTGTTCGAAATCATGCAACACCTGCAGGAGAAGTACGGAATACGTCACATCATGTTCGTGGACGACCTGTTTACAGCCAGTCGCAAACGCACCACTGAATTGTGCGAGTTGATTATCGAGAGCGGCATGCAGATGACCTGGAGCTGTGCCTCCCGGGTAGATGTAGTGAAGCCGGATCTGCTATCGCTGATGAAGCGGGCCGGATGCTGGGAGATCAGCTTTGGCCTGGAGTCGGGCTCCAACGAACTACTGCAGCAAATGGACAAGTCGGCGGATCTGGCGCGCTCACGTGAGGCGCTGGAATGGACACATCGCGCAGGGATCCGCAGTAAAGGCCTGTTCATGCTGGGCTATCCGGGGGAGACGCCCGAGACCATCGCGGCGACGAAGGCCTTCGTGCGGGATGTGCCTTTGACGATCATGAACCTGACCAAGTTCACCCCCTACCCCGGTTCGCCCATCTATCGCGATCTGTACGGCACCCGCATTCGAGAAGACCACTGGCAGAAAATGAACGGCATGAACTTTCTCTGGGCGCCGGAGGGTATGACCATAAAGGATGTGGACAGGGAGTATCGCGCAGTGCTTCGTGCCTTCTACAGTCAGGCGCGCATCCCCGGCTATTACACCCGCTTTTCCTTACGCCACCCGACGCACCTGCTGCGGCTTATCAACTTCGGCCGCGCCTTCCTGGCGCACAAACTGCGACAACTGTTCGGCTCCCGGCACAAGGGCTTCGATGACCGCGCGGTGGAACTGGATTAAGCCGTATGGACCACATCAACTCGGAAACGACCACCCCAGCGGTGGATGCAGTGATCATCGGCGCAGGCCCCGCCGGCAGTACCGCCGCGGCACTCCTGGCGGAACAGGGTCTGTCTGTATGCCTGGTGGAACGGGATGAATTCCCGCGTTTTCGGATTGGCGAATCCCTGCTGCCCGGTGGCAACGCCCTGCTCAAGCGTCTGGGGGTGTGGGACAAAATGGATGCCGCAGGTTTTATCCGCAAGTACGGCGCCGAATTTGTCAGCGCCGACGGCCAAACCCGGGTGCATAATGTTTTCTCCGAAGGACTGGTCAAGGGCCTGGACTACACCTACCAGGTCGAGCGCGCCCGCTTCGATACCTTGCTGCGAGATAACGCCGTGGAAAAGGGCGCGACACTGCTGCAGCCACGGCGCGTGACCGCCGTTCAGGAACAGGACGAGGGCTGGCAGGTGTCTCTGGATAAAGGCGAGGGACCGTCTGGCATCCGCGCCCGCTGGCTGCTGGATGCCAGTGGTCGCACAGCCTTCCTCGGCCGGCGTTTGGGTCACGGCGAGGATCACATTCCCTATCCCAAACGGTTTGCCGTTTACAATCACTTCGAGGGCGTGCCGCGTCGCGAGGGCCGCGAGGGTGGCAATATTATCATCACGCGGCTACAGGACGGCTGGTTCTGGGCCATTCCGCTGGATGAACGTAAAACTTCGGTAGGCGTGGTTTCCACACGCAAGCGGGAGCAGTGGAAAGATCCGGCTTTCACCGCTGAAACTTTTTTCCGCCATGAGGTGGAGCGCTCGCCGTACCTGTCCTCATTGATGCGCGATGCCCTGCCCTGTGACTCCTACCGCGTCACCGCTGACTACACCTACAGCTTCACCGACTACGCCGGCCCGCGTTACCTGCTGATGGGAGACGCCGCCGGTTTTATCGACCCGATTTTTTCTTCCGGTGTATACCTCGCCATGCGCTCGGGCAGCATGGCCGTGGATCAGGTACTGCTGGCCCACCAGCAACAGCGGACTATTACCGCGGCAGAGCAGCAACAATACACCGGGTCACTGAAAAAGAATGTGCGCGTGATGCGCGACCTGATCGAGGTGTACTACGACAGCAACAGCTACTCGGTGTTCATGTCTCCATCCAACCGTTTCCAGCTGTTTCAGTCAGTGAATTCTATCGTCGCCGGTAACTCCAATCCGGGTTTCGCGCTTAAATGGCGTTTCCGGCTGTTCCTGTGGATTTGCAGGCTTAATCGCGTACTGCCGCTGGTACCACAACAGAAGTTCAGCTAGGCAGAGCTCGCACTACCGGGAACAAGCAGCACCAGACGCCCCGTCGCCAACATCTGGCCGTCAGCTTCCACGCTGAATTCATAGATCGCGCCGTCTTCGCTCTGCAGGACGGCACGCGCGTTGATCTGCAATTGCTCGCAATCCCTGGCGATATCACGGCAATGCAGTTGCAGGCTCTTGACAGCGCCGATGAGAGCCACCCGCTGATCACCAATGCCCGCGCCGCTGAGGCTCGCGTGAATGGCGGCGGCCTGGGCTGCATATTCCACCAGGGCTGCGCAACCGAGTCGACCGCCCTGTGCCAGAGGGTTACCCGGCCGCCGATGACTGCGGCTCTGGCAGGTGATCCCGGATTCCGTGACCTGCAATACTGAATCCAGCAATCGCATACTGCCTGCGTGGGGCAGCAAGGTGTCGATGGCCTGTCCCTGGTACACAGTCAACCTACAGGCAATCGAGCTGCAGCAGCAGAGACTGGCCGGCAGAGGTGGCAAACACCAGCGTCGCCCCCTGGCCCAGGGCTAGCCGTTCCAGCAGTGGCAATATCCTGGCAGCGGGATTCGCGAGCCTGAGTGTCTCCAGCGACGCTGCACTGGCAGGCGTTTCCGGGTACTGCGCTTCCCCGCGCAAACCCAGCCGCAGTGACGCCAGGCTGTTGGCGCTGCGCGCCGGCGTCAGCCACAGCGCAGTGGCAAATGATCGGGTTACCGCGCGCACCTGATTCATCGGCGCGCAGGGGGCCACATCGAAAAACACCAGCAGTGCCGACTGCTGCTCCAGGGCCACCAGCGGAAGTGCCTCCATCAGGCCCGCACTGATACCGTAGTCGAAGGCTGACAAGCTGACCGAGGGGGCGGAACTGCCAGTGGCGATACTCCAGTACCCCGCCGGTGCATTGTGTACCGAGTTGTGAAACTGGGTGGGAGACAGCATTACCGGTTCTGTCAGCAGGCCCCGACATATCTGGTCATGGGTATTGTAATCACCGCCCGAAGACACGAAGACCGAGGCCAGCTCACGGGCCTCCTCCAGCCTGTCACCCACAGCATCCTCACAGGCCCCGAATGCCATACGCACGCTGGCGGTGGCCCGCCGCCGCTCGTTCGCGGCCAGCAGGGCGGGCTTGTAGCGTGGTAATACCTGGTCCTGCCACGACTGTTCGCCACGCAGTACCGGCTGGCTTACTTCCCATCCGGCGAGGCCGGGCCCAGACAGCCCTACCGCCTCGAGATAGACTTCATCCATGCGCCGCCCTTCCCAGTATTAGCGAACAGTTACTGCCACCGAATCCGAAGGAGTTGCTGAGAACCGTATCCAGCGCCTGCTCCCGGGCTGCCAGTAACAGCGCAAGGTTGATCTCCGGGTCGATATCGCGAATGTTCAGCGACGCCGGCCGCAGACCGCGTTGCAGGCAGAGCAGTGCAATTACAGCCTCGACGATACCCGCCGCTCCCAGAGTGTGGCCGGTAAAACCCTTGGTGGAGCTGCAGGGCACTGCGCTGCCGAACAGGCGTTGTACCGCCAGCGACTCGACCTGATCGTTGGCTCGCGTGCCGGTACCGTGCAGGTTGATGTAATCGATATCGGCCGGTGCCAGCGCCGCGCGGCTGAGCGCGTCAGACATGGCGCGGTAGGCACCCTTACCCTCGGGATGCGGAGCGGACATATGGTAGGCATCGCTGCTCTCACCGTAGCCCAGCAAACAAGGCGCCAGACCATCGTCACTGTTCTGTTCCAGCAGGGCGAAACCCGCCGCCTCGCCAATCGACAAACCCTGGCGCGCGGCATCAAAGGGGCGGCAGATATCCTGGGCGACCAGTTGCAGAGCGTTGAATCCGTGCAAGGTGGTCAGGCACAGGCTGTCAACCCCGCCAACCACCGCCGCATCGCACAATCCCGCCCGTATGGCGCGGTGCGCACTGGCGAAGACCTTGGCGCTGGAGGAACAGGCCGTAGACACAGCACTGCTGGCGCCCTCAAGGCCAAGCGTCAGGCGCACAAATTCCGCCACAGAGCTGGCATTGTGGGTGCCCTCATAGCAATACCAGTCGGGTAGCTGCGGCGACTCCTTCCCCATATCCAGCGCGCGGTAGGCGAGCTCCGTCTGCTGAATACCGGAAGTACTGGTACCGATGAACACCGCGACGCGGCTTGCGCCGTGGCGCGCCACCGCCTTTTCCACCGCAGTGCGAAAACTGTCCTGGGCAAGCCCCAGCCAGGCCAGACGGTTGTTGCGACAATCGAAGCGCTCAAGCGCCGCTGGCAGTTCGACCCGGTCCAGGCCATCCACCTCCCCGACAAAGGCATTCAGATTCTCGGCGCCGGGAAAACGGCAGGGCGCCAGGCCGCTTTGGCCGTTAAGCAACCGCTGCAGATGTTGATCCCGGCCACGCCCCAGACTGCTGGTCAACGTGTAATCAGTTATCGAGAGTGGTGTCATGCTGCCAGAAATCGTAGAAGTTAAACCAGTTGTAGGGATAGGCCCGCACCACATGTTCCAGTTCCGTTGCGTAGCGCTCGGCCAGGTCGGTCAACGCCGACTGCCGCTGCCGCCGCGCCACTGGAGTGCCATCGTACACCTCGGTGAAACGCAACTGGTAGCGATTGCCGCCCTCGTAGACGGCGAAACAAAGAATAACCGGCACTTTCAGCACCATGGCCAGCACCCAGGGGCCCCGCGGCAGCGACACCTGGTCCCCGAGGAATTCCACCTCTAGCGCAGCCTCGTCCCGGGCCAGCCGGTCCGCCATGATGCCCACCATATCCCCATTCGAACAGGCCTCTGCCACCGCCAGCACCAATTGCGAAGCATCAACTGCGGCGTCTATGGAGGCCCTGGCCAGATCCGGGTTAAGCGACTCGATCACCTGCATGGCCGCCGGATTGTGCTGTTTGTCGATGACGATTCGCACTTTGATGTCTTCTCCGGCCGCCGGGATCCGCATGGCATCGAAACTACCTACATGGGATACCAGCAAGACACAGCCCTGGCCCCGGGCGGCATACTGGCGCACGATTTCATCTCCGGAGAAGCTCAGGGAAAAGCGATCAGACTTGCCAGCCAGGAACAACAGGCGGTCGCCGGACACTATTGCGAAAGTATAGAAATGTCGCCACACATCCGGCAGGCCCACTGCCCGCCCCAACACGCGTTGCAGGTAGGCCCTGGATGTGCGACGCGGATCGGGTGCGCTGATCAGAAAAAACAGCGCGACCGCGCCACAGACCAGCCGCAGGAAACCACGACCCAGCGTAGTGGCGATCCAGGACAAGACGCGCAGCCAGAACAGGTTACCGCGCTCAGCGGTCTGCTCGCGCCAGGCAGACATCAACGGGCAGGTTCCAGCTCGAAGATCAGCTTGCAAACCGGGCCGGCGGTGGTGCTCGCCATCAATCGCAGGCGCATGCTGCCGGGCTCTAGCGTTGCCGCAAGTGCGAGGCTATCCCCGGGCCGCACCGGCGTGAGAAACTTGGCCGAGGGCACCGCGCTTACCCACCGGCCAGGCAGCGCCGACTCCACCCGCTGCTGCAACCACAACAAGAGCAACGCACCGGGAACAATCGGGTTATCCGGAAAGTGCCCGGCATACACCGGGTGCTCCAGGGGTACCTCCAGTCGCTTCTCTTGCAAACGGGCGATAATCTCCGACTCCGACATTCAGTCTCCACCGCCGCTGGTGCGCTGCAACATGGCCAACAGCTGTGCGCGAGGCACCTTGCCGACCGCGTTGCGCCCGATGCTCTCCACTGCGCGCAAAGGCCGCGGCAGGAATACCGGGTCTATCCCGACGGCCATGTCGGCAAGAATTTCCTGTGGCGGGCGCGCGCTTACGACCAGTGCAGCCAGTCGTTGCTGACCGGGCTTCGCGATATCACGCTGGAAAATTACGCCGTCTTCCACGCCGGGCACCGCCAACAGGCGAGCTGTCAATTCCGCCAGCGAGGCCCGCTTGCCGGCAATATTCAACATATCGGCACCCCGGCCAAGAAAACGAAAGTGCCGGTCGTCCACTGGCGCCAGCCGATCCTGCAGGGGTACGGGGCCCGGCAGGTGGGGCGCGACAACCTGCAACTGCTCTCCCCCTTGTACCAGCCGGATGCCGTCGAGCAATTCCCAGAAGTCTCCCTCCACGGTGCGCCGGCTGGCCAGACTACCGGCCTCACTGCAACCGTAAATCTCCATTACCCGGCAGTCCCAGCGCGCTTCAGCTTCTGCTGCCTGATCCGCCTGCAAGGGCGCTGTAGCGGAGATTACCTGGCGCAGCTGCGGCACGCTCAAGTCGGCGCGCAACAATGCGCGCAAATGCACCGGAGTCGTCACCAGCGTGCGCGGTGCCGGGACAGCTGCCAAAGCTGCCTGCACATCCGCCGGGAAGAAAGGCTGGGTTGCGCAGATGGAGGCACCACCGCACAGCCCCATCACCACAGTGGTTTCCAGGCCATACATATGCTGTGGTGGTACCGTGGCGACAACGGCACCCGCGTGTGACGAAAAAAAACGCCGCGCAATCAGATCAGCGGCGCCGGTCAGCGCGCCCCAGGGCTTTGCCACCGCAGCGGGCTCTCCGGTACTGCCGGAGGTAAAGACAATCGCTGCGCACTGATCAGCGGCAATGGATGACAGGTCAGTTGCGGACTCAAGCAGCCCTTGTCCGGACTCAGTGATATCCAGCAAGGGCACACCAGCCTTGCACAGCTCCTCCAGCAGTTCCGCGTTCAGCGGTTGGTCGCACAGCGCCACGCATCCGGGATACAGGCCGGCCACCTGCACAATCGTACCCGGCTGCCGATTCGGCGGCAGCAAAGTGATGGCACCGACCTTGAGGGCACTGGCAAAACCGACAGCAAAGTGGTGGCGACAGGCGGCGAGGTTGATGACGTAGGGTACACCTCCCAATCGGGCGGCCACCTGTGCCGCCTGCAGCATCAAACAGCTCCGGGACAAGTCCCCCTGTGCAGTGAAAAAGGCCGTAGCGGCCGCCGCCTGGCTCATCGAAACTGACGGAAGTCCACCCGCACGATACTTTGCAGGTATTGCCAGAAAGTCTTGTGCTCAATCTCGCGAAAACGCCACTGGCGATAGACAAACTCGAGCACAAACAGCAGCACGATAAGTACATAGTTGAGGCAGTTGGCGAACAGCGACCATAGGGCAGAACTTGCGAACAGTGGCAGCAGCGCGCACAACAGCGCCAGCGACAGGAAGCACCCGCTCCACAGTGCGGTCACCGCACGAGTATAGTTGCACAATTCCGGCGACAGACTGCCGCGAACCTCGCGTGCGATCGCGGTGATCAACGGCGTACGGCCGGGCCCCAAACTGCCCTGGAATACGCTCCACAGCAATAGCGGAAACACCACGGGCGGCACGTACAGGAGGTAGAGCAACGAGTCCAGCGCCATCAACGCCAGGGATCCCAGCGTCAGCGCCAGCATCAGGCCCCAACTCGCCAAACTGGTTTCCAGCAGACCGCGCAGGGCCAGGCCGAGCGCCAGCAACCACACAGCCAGCAGTTGCAACTGCGGCTGGTCCAGCGTTACGCCAGCGTGACTGCAGACCAGGTAGGCGATCAGCAACGCTGCCTGAATGAGTATCCTGGGGCTACCGATGGGCATCTATATAGGTGACAAGGGAACGCAGACTGCGAAAGACCACTTTGTTGCTCTCATCGTCTGCCTTGAGCTTGACGCCGTAGTGCTGGTCTATAGCCAGGGCGATCTCCAGCGCATCGATTGAATCCAGCCCCAGGCAATCGGCACCTTCGACACCAAACAATGGTGTCTCGGCACCGATATCGTCTGGTGCTATATCCTCCAGGTCCAGCGCCTCAACCAGAATCTCGGCCAGCGCCCGCTCCTCAGCCGTTTGATCTGTCATGCTGTCTCACCCTGCTGGCCTCCCGCGGCAGGCAACGCCGGCTTGGTCGCCCTGTATTCGCTGAAGGTACCGAACATCACATTGCGCCCAACGTCCTCAAGTCCGGTGGAGCGCATGATTCCGGTTATCGTGTCGGGAGGTACGCAGTGCTCAATGGTGTCCCAATAGTATCGCATCAGTTCCTGGGCTTCGACACTGCGACGCAACAGTCGCGTCAGGCCTGGCACCACGGTTTTCATATATAAGTGAAGCAGTGCGCGCGTGAACCGCCCTTCCGGACGGGTAATCTCGAGAATCAACAGCTTGCCGCCGGGCTTCAGCACGCGCCGGTACTCGGCGAACAACACGCGTAAATCGGCCACATGACGCAAGGCGTAACTCATGGTGATGCGATCAAACTGGTCAGCCCCAAACGGAAGAGTCTCACCCAGGCCCTGCGCGATGTGCCGAACGCCGCGCTTTTTCGCCTCGCCAAGCATACCGGCGCTGGGATCCAGCGCCACCACCAGACCGTCGACACCGACCAGTTCCTGTTCTATGGCGGCGACAACACCCGTGCCCGTGCCGGCATCCAGCACCATCATGCCGGGCTGGATACCTATGCGCTTCAGGGCGTCGCGACGATACCATTCACCGGTGCCGAAGCTCATTACCGAATTTATCCAGTCGTAGTGCTCGGCAGAGGCGTCAAACATGCGGTCGACCCGCTCACGCCGGACACACTCGCTACCGTAATAGTCTGAGAGCACGGGATGGGGCGCAACCCTGGAATCAGTCTGGTTCATATTTTTTTGCGATCCCCTGCCCTGGAATGTCGGCCACTTTATAGGCGCCGGAGGCATTAATCAATGCGGCGCGACAACGATGCAATCGTATTGCAGTGCACCTGTGAAAATGCCATTATAAATCCATAATATAAGTTAAACACAGCCTGTAAATCCCGGCGGGAAGACGCAGCAAGACACCCTTGGTCCCTCACACAACACCCGTGGGCCCCCAACTGGACTAGCACCGTGAGCCTTTGTGAGCCGAACCTTCGACCCTACGAGAGCCTGACCTGTTTTTACACTTCTCAACCGGTAGAACAGCTGCTGTCTTCCACCAACGTTCTGGCCGTGATCAGCAGCGGGGAGCCCAATTCACAGGTACAGGATCCGCGTCATTTTCACTGTGGCCTCGGCGCTCTGGACCGGGCCCAGGAACAGCTACAGGAAGTGTTCTACAGCGATGTTCCGGTTGCCACCGGTATTGAACACGGCGTGCGCTGGTCGCGTAACAAGGACATGCTGATCGCCGCCCTCTGGATGGACGCATGCGACTCCAGAGATTTACGCCAGGCTGGCCGCGACGCCTACCAGCGGCTGCTGCGCTTTGTAATTGCTGAAGGCTACCCGCAGATTATCCGCATGTGGAATTACCTGCCGGACATCAATCGTGGCGAGGGCGACGATGAGGGTTATCGCCAGTTCTGCCAGGGTCGGCAGGAGGCATTTTATGAAACCCGCTACCCACGGGAGGCCTTTCCTGCAGCCTGCGCCCTGGGCCACCACGGTGACGGCAGTGTCATCTATTTGTTGGCCGGAAAATCCGCGCCACTGCATATCGAAAACCCGCGGCAGGAGAGCGCCTACAATTACCCGCGCCAGTACGGGCCCGCGAGCCCGTCTTTCGCCCGTGCGGGTCTGGTGCACTGGCCGGTGGGCAGTCAGTTATACCTGTCAGGCACCGCCAGCATCGTCGGTCACCAGAGCCGCCACATCAACAATCTGGCGGGTCAATTGCAAACCACCTTTGACAATATCGATAGCCTGCTGGCACAAGCAAAACAACAGGCATCGTTGGCCGCAAGCCCCGTGCCGGATCTACTCAAGGTATACGTTCGCCACGCAGCAGACTATCAGCAGGTGGCAGACAGCGTGAACAGTCGCTTCCCGGGTGTGTCGACACTGTACCTGCAGGCCGACATCTGCCGCCGGGAGCTACTGGTTGAGATAGACGGCATGTGCAATCAGTTGCCGCGAACGCGAGCCTGAACGAGCGGTATGAATAAACCATCGCTGCACAGCATGGCCTCCCAGGTGGGCGAAGACGCGCCCTTGCTGTCCACCAAGGTCATGTTTTCGGGGCTCAGTTTTGCCCTGTTCGGTCTTGTCGGCGCCCTGTTATCCATCACCGTGTTTCCCATGCTGCACCTGCTCCCATTGGGCCGCCACCTGCGCCAGCGGTGGGCGCGTAAGATTCTCTCCACGCTGTTCCCGCTGTACATTCGCTTTATGGAACGCTGCGGTCTGATTCGCCTGCACCTGCATGATTGCGACTCGCTGGCACCCGGCGGCCAACTGCTGGTGGCCAACCACCCCTCCCTGCTGGATGTGGTCTACCTGATCGCGCTGGTGGATAATGCCAACTGTCTGGTCAAGCGTTCACTTTTCTTCAATCCCTTTACCGCCGCTGCAGTAAGGGCGGCCGGTTATATCCGCAATGACTCCGATCAGCTGCTGGAGCTGGGTAGCGCATCCCTGGCAGCCGGGGATAGCCTGATTATTTTTCCTGAGGGCACCCGTACTGACCCGCAAAAGCCCTTCCGTTTCCTGCGTGGCAGCGCCAATATTGCTCTGGCTGCAGGCTGCGATATTCATCCGCTGGTAATCCGCTGCCGACCGGCACGACTGATGAAGCACCAGGCCTGGTACGAAATGAGCAGCGAGACGCTGGATGTGCACATTGAGGCACATTCACCAATCCCCATCGCCCCGTATCTGCAGCAATCACTACCTCGCAGCCTGAGTGCCCGGCGGCTGACGGCGGATCTGGAGGCCTTTTACCGATGCCGTTGAGCGTGGATAGCGCCATCGCCTTTCTGCTAAAGTGCGCAACTGATACCGTCGCAGCCGTCAAGGACTAGATTCCCGTGCAAAGCAAAGACAGCATCTACAATCACCTGGCGACAGTGCTGGTACAGTTATTCGAGATTGACAGCGATGCCGTTCGCCCGGACGCCAGACTGGAGGAAGATCTCGACATCGACAGCATCGACGCAATCGATATCGCTGTAGAAATGCAGGCACTGACAGAACGCAAAATCCAGCCAGAGGAATTCAAGGATATCTCTACAGTGCAGGACATCGTCGACGCAGTCTATAATCTGGCGACCACCGAAGGCGACACCGCCGCCTGAGAACTGTGCAGTGCCGGCGAGCTCCCCCTCTCATCATCCCTGCATCCTGGTGCCCGTCTACAATCATCCTGACGGCATACAAATTGTGTGTGAAAAACTGAACCGGTTCGCCCTGCCCTGCCTGCTGGTTGACGACGGCAGTGATGCCCCCTGCCGCGATCTGCTGCGGCTATTGGCGGATCGATACGCGTGGGTGGAACTGCTGCGCTTTGAGCAGAACAGAGGCAAGGGTGCCGCCGTCAGCGCGGGTCTCGCCCACGCGCAGAAACTGGGCTTCAGTCACGCCCTGCAGGTTGACGCCGACGCCCAGCACGACCTGGCCGACGTACCGCGCTTTATCGCCGCCTCGCGCGCCGAACCGGCGGCAATCGTCACTGGCACCCGGGTCGCCGAGGGAATTTCTGCAGCGCGCCATTACGGCCGCAAGCTCACCGACATGCTGGTGTGGCTGGAAACCCTGTCCACCCGGATCGAGGACTCCATGTGTGGGTATCGCCTGTATCCGTTGCCTGCAACCATGGCGCTGCTTGGCCGGCACAAGGTAGGCCAACGCATGGACTTCGACACCGACATTCTGGTACGACTGATGTGGCGCGGTGTGCCGGTTACCCAACTGGCGACCCGCGTAATCTATCGCGACCATATTCCCTCGCACTTCCGCATGGTGGCTGACAACTTGCGCATAACGCGCATGCACACACTGCTGGTGCTGGGTATGATCATACGCTCCCCTCTTCTATTACGACGCAAACTCTTCCGAGGATAAGCACAGCTACCATGGATAAAGCTCTAGCCACCGCCATAGAACTGGAGATTCCCTTTCACGATGTGGACTCCATGAACGTGGTGTGGCACGGGCACTACACTCGCTATATCGAACTGGCCCGTTGCAAACTGCTGGAATCTTTCGGCTATGGCTATCGCGAAATGTGGGCATCCGGTTTCCTCTGGCCGGTGGTCGACTTACGGCTGAAATACGTGCGCTCAGCCCGATTCGGGCAAATCATCCGGATTGAAGCACACCTGGTCGAATGGGAGTACCGGCTCAGGATCCGCTACCGCATCGCCGATGCGCACAGCGGCGAGAAGCTGAGCACGGGCTACACCACGCAGGTGGCGGTCGCAGCGGACAGCGGTGAAATGTGCTACCAGTCACCGCCCATTCTGGCCGAGAAACTGGAAAGCTTTCTCTGATGCGCGCCAGCGGACTGCGTGTGCTGTCGCTGGTCTACGGCCTCGCCTGCACTGTGTATTGCACCCCGGCCTCCGCTACCGACCTCTCCCCGGAAGAAATTGCCGATAAGATCAGGAGCCACACGGTTGTTCGCGGCGAGTTCGAACAGTTGCGTGAGGTGCCGGGTTTGCCCGGTGGGCTCCGCTCGCAAGGCGAGTTCACTTTCTGGCGCGAACACGGGATCTACTGGGCCACCCTGCAGCCGGTACATAGACAGATTACCTACCGCAGCGACCAGACCCTGGCTTGGCCGGAGGAGGACGGCACGCCCCAGACGCTCAATAGTCGTCAAGACCGGCAACTACGCGGGCTGCTGATGAGCGTATTCAGTTTCGACCTGCAGCAGCTCGAACAGGATTTCTCCAGCCATTGGAGTATCGACGGTGACCACTGGGGAGTGACGCTCACACCCCGCAGCCGCAGCACCCGCCGGTTCCTCGAATCGGTCACGCTCGGCGGTAGCGATACGCTCTCCAGCCTGCGTATCGCCAGCCGCAATGGCGAGGTGCTGAGCACCCAATTTCGGCAGCTAAGCTCACCCGACAGACTGTCCGCCAGCGACTGCACTGCTCTGTTTGCCTACAGTGCCAGCGAGTGTGAACAACTACTCCATGACCACCGCCCGTAGCCTCGATATCGCCCTCGCCGGGCTGCTGCTGGCGGTGATTCTGGGTGGCCTGCGCCTGTGGCAACTCGATGCGTCCCTGCAAAGCAACCTGCTGGCTTTACTGCCCGCCGATCAACACAACAGGGCGGCTGCCCACGCCAGCGATCAACTCAGCACTGCCCTGGGAGACCAGTTTATTCTTTTCGTTGGCGCCGCCGATTCGCGGCGGGCTATCGCTGCGGCGACGCAGTTACAGCAACAACTGGAACGCTCGGGGCATTTCGAGCTGCAATCCGCACACAGCCAACTGGAGCAGCAATTACGCCACCTGGAGACGCTCAAGGCGTATCGCTACTTCCTTCTGTCTCCCTCGCGCGCCGCCCAGCTGGCGGAGGGTAATGACCACAAGCTCCTGTCGCAAGCGATCGAAAAGGCCTACGACTTCGGCGCAGGCGCGCGCCTGGCCGGCCCGCGGGAAGATCCACTGGGTCTGTTCAACGATTACCTTGAAAGCCTTGTCAATGACGCCTCCGGGAACACCGAGATCATCGACGGCTTCCCGGTACTGTACGATGGCGCAATCCATTGGGCTCTGCTGCATGGACGGGTCGACGCGGGCGCCTTCAATCTGGACGCACAGCAGGCCATGGCTTCGCTGGAACACACATGGGCGCGGAACGCGAGCCTGCAACTGGCGGATGTAACGATCTTGCGCGCCGGCGCCATCTTTCACGCCAGCCGCGCCGCCGCCAGGGCCAGACTGGAGATTGCGATCATCGGCGCAGGATCCGCACTGGGCATACTGACCCTGTTCTTGCTGACCTTCCGCTCGCTCTGGCCACTGCTGCTGAGCCTCTGCTCCGTCGGCTTCGGTTGCCTGACGGCCCTGGTCCTGTGCTGGAACCTGTATGGCACGCTGCACCTGCTCACGCTGGTGTTCGGCGCCAGCCTGGTGGGCGTCTCGGTGGATTACGCCCTGCACGCGCTGGTGCGCCAACAGCAGAGCCCTGGACGCCTGCCGGGACTCGGACTGGCTCTACTTACATCCACCGTGGGCTACGGCAGCCTGCTGCATGCGCGGCTGCCCGGGCTGGCGGAAATGGCCCTGTTCTCCATCACCGGCCTGCTCGCCAGCGCATTGTTCGTCGCCGCAGTCATTCCACGCTTACCCGCGCGCCTGCGCTCGCGGCGTCAGGGGTTTGTGCCGGTGTTGGCGCAACTCCCCAGACGATGGCTTTACAACAGAGTCGGGTGGCTGCTTCTGGCCGTTGTGCTGCTCGCCGCCGTGACCGTCCCTCGCCTGTATATCAGTAATGACCTGAGCATATTACATAGGCCCGACGGGCAACTGCTCGACCAGCAGGCGGCTATCGACCACCTGCAGCCCACGCCGGCTGGCAACCAGTTGTTTCTGTTACAGGCGGAGACGGCAGAACAATTACTCCTGTTGGGCGAGCGCTTCCGCCCTCGCTTGGAACAGGCGGTCAGCCGGGGCGCAATCGAGGATTTCCGCCTGCTCAGCGATGCACTACCATCAATCGAGCGGCAGCAGCGCACCCACCGACTACTCGCCAACACTGTGTACCGTGAAGGCGGCGAGGCGGATGTGTTTTTTCAGAGGCTGGGCTTTCCCGCGGAAGTAGCGGCCGAATTTCGCGCCGGATTCGCCCGGGCCTCGCCGCTGACCCCGGAAACCTGGCTCGCCAGCGCACCACCGGAGCAGGCCCTTTTGTGGCTGGGGAGGATTGAGCAACGCCACTACAGCCTGGTGATGCTGACGGGCGTGCATGATCTCGCAGCGCTGGACAGCATCGCCCGGGACTACACAGATATTGACTTCATCAATACGGCGGCTTCTGTGTCAACGGCCCTGACGGAGCGGACCCGCACCGCGGCCTGGCTATTGCTGGCTGCATACGGCACCATCGGACTGCTATTGCTACTGTACTACCGCTCGACGCAAGCGCTGCGCATCCTGTTGGTACCGTTGGGGAGTACGCTTTTGACCCTCTCCCTGCTGGCGCTGCTGGGTATTCCGCTGACCTTGTTCCATCTGTTCGCACTGTTTCTCGTTCTCGGCCTGGGCATGGACTATGGTATATTCCTGCGCGAGTCCCATGGACACGAAGACGATTGCCTGCTGGCAATCCTGTTATCTGTCCTTACCAGTTCCCTGTCCTTCGGCCTGTTGGCGCTGAGCGCCACACCGATGATCGCCGCCTTCGGCCTGACCGTGTTGACCGGCGTGCTGTGCAACTGGTTACTGGCATCCCTGCTGGTCAGCGGGGCACGACATCCCAGGACATAACATAAATTCAATAAAACAGATTGGATAGACAGCCTTATGACACGCTCGGTATTGGTGACGGGGTCCAGCAGAGGCATAGGTAAAGCCATAGCCCTGGCGCTGGGCCAACAGGGCTACGACATTGTCCTGCACTGTCGGAGTGACCTGAAGGGCGCTGCGCAGGTACAGGCTGACATTCTGGCAGCGGGCGGCACTGCGCGCACGCTCACTTTCGATGTCGCCGATCGGGAGGCCACTCGCGAAAGCTTGCTGGACGATATTGATCACCACGGCAGCTACTACGGTGTGATCTGCAATGCTGGCATCACCGCCGATAACGCCTTTCCCGCTCTCAGCGAGGCCGACTGGGACAGCGTGCTGGACACCAATCTGGGCGGCTTTTACAACGTGGTGCAGCCCATCACCATGCCGATGGTGCGTGGCCGACAGGGTGGCCGGATCATTACCCTCTCGTCAGTCGCCGGCATGATGGGGAATCGCGGCCAGGTGAACTACAGTGCCGCCAAGGCGGGCATTATTGGCGCGACGAAGGCACTGGCGGTGGAGCTGGCAAAACGAAAAATCACAGTGAACTGTGTGGCACCAGGCCTGATCGACACCACGATGGTGAATGAAACCGTTGCCAGCGAGGCCCTGGGCATGATCCCCATGCGCCGTATGGGTACGCCGCAAGAGGTGGCCGCTGTGGTGAGTTTCCTCATGTCCGACGGCGCCGCCTATGTCACACGCCAGGTCATCTCCGTCAACGGGGGTATGTATTAATGAAACGGGTGGTGGTCACCGGCTGCGGCATCATCAGTTCTCTGGGGAAAGACTGGCCCAGCTTTCGCGCAGCCCTGGACGAGGGCATCAGCGGTATACAATATATGTCCGACTGGGACCAGTATACCGGCCTCAATACCCGGCTCGCGGGGCCCGTCGGCGAACTACAGTTGCCGGCGCACTTCACGCGCAAGAAAACCCGCTCCATGGGCCGGGTCGCGCTGCTGGCAACCCTCGCTTCGGAGCGGGCGCTGACAGACGCCGGCCTGCTGGACGACCCGATACTGGGCAGCGGCCTTACCGGCGTGGCCTACGGCTCATCCACCGGCAGCACTGACGCGGCGCAGGACATGGTTAGCTTGCTGATCAACCGCGATATGGGCAGGGTCACCGCCACGACCTATATCCGGATGATGTCGCATACTGCCGCGGTAAACATCGGTGTGTACTTCGGTCTGCGTGGACGGGTGTACACCACCTCCAGTGCCTGTACCTCTGGTAGCCAGGGTATAGGCTATGCCTACGAGGCCATCCGCGCTGGCCAGCAGACCGTTATGGTGGCGGGCGGTGCCGAGGAGTTGTGCCCGACAGAGGCCGCGGTGTTCGACGCCCTGTACGCCACCAGCACCCGCAATGACGCCCCGGATGCCACACCCAGACCCTTTGACCGCGACCGGGACGGCCTGGTCATTGGCGAGGGCGCCGGCACACTGATTCTTGAGGAGCGCGAGCACGCACTTGCCAGAGGGGCGAATATCCACGCTGAAATTGTCGGTTTCGGCACAAACTCCGATGGCGGGCACGTTACCCAGCCCGATAGCACCACCATGCAAGTGGCGATGGAACTGGCGCTGGCAGATGCAGGTCTGGGGCCTGCGGCGATTGGCCACGTTAACGCCCACGGCACCGCGACCGACCTGGGCGACGTGGCGGAATCTCGGGCCACACAACGGCTATTCGGGTCTTCACAGGTATTCAGTGGCCTGAAAGGACATCTCGGCCACACACTGGGGGCCTGCGGCGCGCTTGAATCATGGGCCAGCATTCAGATGATGCGCGAGGGCTGGTTCGCGCCCACACTGAACCTCGACAATGTGGACGAACAGTGCGGTGATCTGGACTATATCATCGGAGCGGGTCGCAGCCTTGATGTCGAGCACGTCATGAACAACAACTTCGCCTTCGGCGGGATTAATACTTCATTGATCTTCAAACGCGCGGAATAACTTCGGAGGCCAGTCTGGCATCTAACTGATCCGGCTTAATCCAGGGTGACCACGTCACCGACAAAAGTGACACCCGCCATGATTGCACCATTACCGCATTCATACTCGCTGGTGCTGCGGAAGTCGTTTTTCTTGTAGTAGCTTCGAATATTGATCACTGCATTACCACCTTCCTGGGTGATCCTGTCCTGGAAGCTGAGCATGGCGGACAGAAAAGCCCATTCGCAGGCCTCCTTGTCAGTCTTGTTGAATGCGTTGGTCTTCTTGTTGGACATGAACTCGCCATGCCGCGCAGATACCTTGCCAACGGCCTGATCGCCAAACTTGAATGTGTAACCCTTGTTCAGCTTTTGCTTGGCAGCCTCGGTATTCATTGCATCCGCAACGGGATACTGATTTCTGTCATCCCGGGCCGACACTGCGACCGGTAGCGTCAAACAAACAAGCGAAATAACAATACGTTGTATCACTTTCATTTTCTTCTCCATGGTTGCTTTTATATCGTGGACCGGCGATGTTCAGCCAACGCACTTCAGTGTAGTGCATCTCTACCCTAATTTCCGCTACCGCCATTAATTTGCTGATTGGAAATGTGATGGCCTCAAAGATTTTAAAGCTGAACAATGGTAAAACCAGAAAAGCGTTAAACCCCACTGACAACATTCAAGGTTGCTGGTACATAACGTGTAGGCGCCGGGACTAAACCTGTAGAATACAATAATCTACACTGCACAGCAGGACCAAGGGTAGCCGCCGGGGAACCTCGCAACGCAGAGCAGCGTTCCTCACCCAACAGCACAGGAGACACAGCATGCCAATTTCCATCAGAGTCAGCGATTGTATGCACCGCAATCCATTGACGATCGGGCCGACGGACAGTCTTGCAAAAGCGATTTCGACGATTGTCGAAAACAAGCTGACGGGCCTGACTGTCACGGACGAGGGCGGCAAGGTGGTGGGCATTCTGTCCGAGCTGGACTGCATACAGGCCGTGCTGAATGCGCTCTACAACGATGGCGACCCGCAGCACCTGCAGGTGCAGGACGCCATGGAGGCAGATCTCAACACCTGCTCTGCCGGTGACAATATCGTGGAGGTGGCGCAGTCCATGGTCAACACCCGCCAGCGGCGCAGGCCGGTACTGGAAGACGGCAGCCTGGTGGGTCAGGTCAGCTCGAACAACATCCTGTGGGCGCTGATGGAGCACTCACGCCGCAGGGTGATGGAGTCGCGGACATAAACTGAGCCAAGGCTACATTCAACCCGCGCCAGTCATTTTTTCGCCCTGTGTCTGCAGCAATATATCGCTGATGACCTCGGCGGGCGCCGGCTTGCTGAAATAATAGCCCTGGTACGCGTCACAGCCGTTTTCGCGCAAAAACTGCCATTGCTCGCGAGTTTCCACGCCCTCCGCCACGGTTTTGTAACCGAGCCCCCGGGCGATGCCGATAATTGCCATCACAATAGCCTGGTCCTCGGCGCTGTCCGCGAGCCCGTCAACGAAGGATTTGTCGATCTTGAGCTTGTCTAGCGGATAACGTTTCAGATAGCTCAGTGAAGAGTAGCCTGTGCCAAAATCGTCAATCGCCAGGTTCACGCCAAGCGCGTTCAACCGCGCCAGCGTCGCGAGGGTCCGGTCGGAGTGCTCCATGGCGATACTCTCCGTGAGTTCCAGCTCCAGCATCGCGGTGGGCAGTGCGTGCTTGCGCAGGATGGCTTCAACCATGTCGCAGAAATCGCTACTGTAAACCTGCACCACCGACAGATTGACGGCCATAGGCACCAGCGGAATTCCTTCTGCCTGCCATGCGGCCTGCTGCGCCACGGCGGTTTCCATGACCCAGTTGCCGATTTCGATGATCAGGCTGCTCTCTTCCGCCACCGGAATAAACCGGCCCGGCAGTATCAGCCCGCGCTCGGGGTGTTGCCAGCGCACAAGCGCCTCAATCCCGGTCACCCGCCCGCTACGCATGTCTATCTGGGGCTGGTAATGCAACAGCAGTTCATCCCGCCGCAGGGCCTCACGCAGTTCGCTCTCCACCAGAAGGGTCTTTCTCGCCCAACTGAGCATTTCTTCGGCGAACAGCTCAACCTGGCCGCGCCCGTTGTTCTTGGCCTGGGCCAGGGCGGCATCGGCGCACTGCGCAAGCTCTTCGAGATTACCCCCGTGCTCCGGGTAACAGGCCACGCCGATGCTGGCCGATACTTCCAGCCGCTGCCCGTCGATCTGCATTGGCAGGGCGATGAGCTCCAACAATTCCGCCGCACTGCTCATCACCCGCGCGTGTGCCATGTTTGGCAGCAGCAGGTAGAACTCATCCCCACCCGCCCGGCACAGGGTGGCGTTCATGTGCAGGTGCTCGCTGAGGCGGCGGGCCATTTCCACCAGTATCCGGTCGCCCACACCGTGTCCCAGCGAATCGTTGATGATTGTGAAGCGATCCAGGTCGATATATAGAAGCGCTACAGGGCTTTCCGTGGCCTTGGCTGAAGCCAGGGCCACGCTGGCTCTCTCCTGCAGGAGCGTGCGATTGGGCAGGCCTGTCAGCGCATCGTAGTTGCTCAGGTAACGAATCCTGTCCTGATCCGCCTTTTTCTCGCTGATATCGGTGGATATACCGCACAGCCCATAGATTTCTCCGGCGGTGTTGCGCAGCGGAATTTTCACCGACCAGAAGGTACGGCTCAGGCCGCCCGCTTTCAGGGTATCGGTTTCCTCCGTCTGCACCACTTCGCCGCTGCGCAGCACCCGCCGGTCGTTGGCCTTCACCCGGGCGACGCTTCGGGCGTCGAAGAACGGGGAGTCATCGCGCCCGAGCACCGCTTCCCTGCCCACGCCCCAGAGATTCAGCACCTGTTGGTTGACGTAGGTATAGCGGCCCCGGGTGTCTTTGAGGTAGATGCAGGCTCCTACGTTTTCCAGGATGGTGCTCAGGCGCTCCTCGCTCTCCAGCAGCGCCTGTTCATACGCCACTCGTTCGGTAGCGCGATCGAAGTTGTCCAGGGCAAAACTGATGTCGTCGCTCATCTCCCGCAGCAGGCCTACCGTATCCTCGTCGAAGGCGCCAGCCTTGCGATGGTACACGTTGAGTACGGCCACGGGCTCGCCGTTGCGGTGCAGGGGAAAGGCGGCGCCAGCGTGCCAGCCCAGACGTTGCACATCCGCGTGCCAGTGCACGCCGCCCGCCTGCTCCAGGAAGTCGTTGACGATGACAATACGATTTTCGCGCAGCGCGGTGCCCACAGGGCCCGCGCCTTCGGGCCGGTCCACCAGAGAAGCCACCGGCATGGGCTGTAGCGCTTCCACCCCTTCCCCGTGCGTTGCCACCGGGACCACGTTCCCGGAGGCCGCATCGATCTGCCCCACCCATGCCATCGCCATGCCGCCGTCCTCGACCGCCAGACGGCACACCATGGGAAACAGTTCCGACTCCCGGTCCATCCTGACAATGGCCTGGTTTATTTCGCTGAGGGCGCGGTAGAGATGGCTCATGCGCACGGCGCGTCGCTGGTTGTGCACCCTACTGTATGCAATCACAAACACCAGCAAAGCCAGCATCACGCTGCTTGCGATGCCAGACCAGAGAATCAGCGACGAACCCCCCAGTAGCGCCCTGTTGGCGCGGTATGCGGCCGTGCTGCTGAACAGCAGTTGCCACTCGCGGCCACCCACGTTGAGGCTGCGCTCTGTTTGCAACTCTCCGGCTGCTGCCCGTTGCCCATGCGAGATGCTGTCGGCCTGGTGCAGTAGACCCTCAGCACCGCTGACTGCGGCATCGCGTATATCGATGTCGATGGTCGGGTCGAGTTCCGCCGCCATGCCAGCCATCAGATCGCGCATGCGGAAAGGTACGTCCACCCAGCCCAGCAGGGCACGGCGCCGGTCTTCGACACTGTTTATCGCGATATCGATATCGTAGACAGGCAGATACATAATGAAGGAGGTGTGCGCAGAGCCGCGGCTGTCCTGTACCAACGCCGTGGGTGGGCTGATAGCGATTTCCCCGGTGTCCCGGGCTCTTTCTGCGGCGGTGCGGGCTGCCGGATTGGTGAGAATGTCGAAACCGAGTGCGGCGAGATTGGCATCATCCAGCGGATCGATATAGCCGATGGGCGCATAGTATTGCCGACTTCCCGCGGGGTGAATGCGATAGGCCACCGGCAATTCCGCGGCCATTTGCGCAAGGTGTCGGGGCAGTTCCGCGGCGCTGACGAGCTTCGCGTACGCAACTCCCTGTACGCCCTCGAGTTCCTGGGTGAGATCGAGCGACGGCACATACTCGGCGAACTCGGCGTAGTACACCTGCTCCGAGCCGCGAAAGAAACCCTGCACGCCGCGCATGGCAACCTGGTAGAGATCGAGTTGCCGCGCAATAGTGGCGTGAATCCGTTCGCTGTCGGCCTGAAAGAGTTTCTCGAGGGCTGCACTGGAGTGGCGTTGTGTCTGTTCCCAATAAATCCAGGTGGACAGTAAACCAGTTGCCAGCACCAGCCCGGAGAGCAACCAGGGCGCCCACCACTTCGCGGGGCGCCCTGGTACTGGCACTGAAGCATTCGTGCGACGCATGGAACGGACCCCACCTACCGTTTCCGACCAGCATTATCATTACTACTATCCAGGGTCAATGCACTACCGCGGGGAATGTGAAGCCCTCCCTGCAATTGGGCGGATATACTGCAATCAACGCCCCGCACGCGCCGGGCATCGCGCGGCCATCGACAATCTCCCGATTGCTCCCAACAGGAACTCTCGCTAGTTGAGTCTGACAGTTACCTTGTTGATCTTGCCGCTAAACCGGGTTTCCTCCGGTCCATAGCCAATGCCAAGCGCCACGGGTGTCTGGTTATCCAGGCCGACATCGGCCGTTTCATCCGCGGAGAAAATCATCGGCTGGGTTTTATCAATTCGCCCCTGTGCCACCTGCGAACCATTCACCGAAAGCGTTGCCATGCCGCCCTTGCCCAGACCATCGCCATCGTAGGCAAAGTCCAGCGTCACTGTTGCTTTTCCGGGCGACAGGACGTCCTGGCTTTCCACCACAAACCGCTGCAGACCCAACCAGTTGTATTCATAGGCTGGCTTGCCGTCGCGCATATGCAAAGACCAACCGCCGAAGCGCCCGCCCTGAACCAATATCGCGCCGGATGCGCCGTCCTTGGGTATTTCCAGTTCCGCAGTGATGGATTTGGAACGATTCTTCACGTTGATAAACGTGTTTTCCATCATGCCCTCCATCCCCTCGTACAGGTTTAACTCACTGCGCCCAGCCATGAGATCCGGACGCCCCGCCAGCGCGGGGTTCACACGTTCGATGGTACGGTCATCAATGGGAAGTACGTTGTACTTTTGCGCTTCCTGCATGAACAGCGCCTGCATTGCCTGCAGCTTCTCCGGTTGCTCTTCGGCAAGGTTATTTGCCAGGCTGAAATCCGTGCTCACCCGATACAGATCCCAGGTGTCTTCGGTAAGTGGCTTTTGTTTCCCCACTTGCCAGGGCGCTCTGTGGATCGTGCGGGCAAACCAGCCGTCGTGATAAATACCGCGATTGCCGAAAATTTCGAAGTACTGCGTGGTATGACGTTCTTTTGCCTGCGCATCATTGAAGCTGTACAGCATGCTGGTGCCTTCAAATGGAATCTGCGCCGTGCCATTCACCATTTTGGGCTCCGGCAATTCCGCGGCTTCCATGATCGTGGGCGCAACATCAATGACATGGCTGAATTGCGTTCTTATTTCATTGCCCTTTTTAATGCCGTCAGGCCAGTGCACAACAGTGCCGTTGCGGGTGCCGCCAAAATCCGAGGCCACCTGCTTGGTCCAGGCGAAGGGCGCGTCAAACGCCACTGCCCAACCCGCGGACATATGCGGGAAGGTCTCCTTGCTGCCCCACTTGTCCATCAGGGGCAGCAAGTCCTCAACTTTCTCCTGCACACCATTGAAGTAGGTCATTTCATTGTACATACCCACCATGCCACCTTCGGCGCTGGTGCCGTTGTCACCGGCGATGTAGAAAATCAGCGTGTTGTCCAGCTCGCCGATCTCTTCAATGGCTGCAACCAGCCGGCCGATGTGGTGATCCGTGTGGCCGACAAAACCGGCAAAAACTTCAGCCTGCCGGCGAAACAGCTTCTTGTGGTCTGCTGGCAGGTCATCCCAGGCCGACAGATCAGCGGGACGCTCTGGCAGCCTGGTATTCTCAGGAATAATGCCGGCTGCCTTCTGCCGCAAAAACGTTGCCTCGCGCACCTCGTCCCAGCCGGCATCAAACTGGCCGTGGAATTTTTCTATCCACTCCTTGGGTACGTGGTGTGGCGCGTGCACAGCGCCGGTCGCGAAATAGATGAAAAAGGGCTTGTCTGGCGTCATTGACTGCTGCGCCTTGACCCAGTTCACGGCCTGGTCGGTCATATCTTCGGTGAAGTGATAATTCTCTTTGGCGGGTGGGTTGACCTTCTTCACACCGTCATAGATCAGCGGCGCCCATTGATCGGTTTCGCCACCGATGAAGCCATAGAACTTGTCAAAGCCCTGGCGTGTCGGCCAGCGATCAAAGGGACCCGACACACTGGTTTCCCAGGCGGCGGTTTCGTGCCATTTGCCAAAAGCGGCGGTACTGAAACCGTTCAGGCGCAACATCTCAGCCAGCGGCGCAACTCTGTTCGGGATGGCGCCGGTATTACCCGGAAAGGCCGTTGAAGTTTCCATGATGGAACCGGCATTAGCTGTATGGTGGTTGCGGCCGGATTTCAACGCGACGCGAGTGGGTGAGCAGAGCGCCGTAGTATGGAAATTATTGTAACGCAGGCCCGTTTGCGCAAGGCCTTCCAGAGTCGGCGTGGGGATGGGGCCGCCGAATGCGCTGGTAGCACCAAAGCCCAGGTCATCCACCAGCACGATCACAACATTGGGGGCGCCCTCCGGCGCTGTCACCTGAAAGCGTGGCGGCGGCGTGGCATTGCGCACATCGAGTTCGGTGCTCGCCGGATACACCGGCTCAGCGATCGGCAACACGCTGCGATCGATTGATTGAGCGGCTACAGACAATCCGCACAGGGACGATGAAAGACCCACGGCGAATACACAAAGGCGCAAATGCTTGTTCATTATTTTTCCTTGAGACTATGCAGCGAAGATGCGGCCGCAGGAAGACAAAAAATTCTCACCGTTGGGAGCTTAGCACTACCGGCGATTACTGCACTATAGAATATTCCGCGCGCGGGTTGAACAACAAGCATCCCGCCCGGGCATGCGTCCTCCCTTATCCCCCGCCTCGGCAAAAGCCTCGGGCCAGAAGGACAAGATGCTCGACACACATCGCTATTGCTTCCTATACTTGCCGTCTCTGGAACGAGCAATTCCACATGCCTACCGCTCACCCGCGACCCAGCATTCCCGGCTGGCTGCTGCTCTGCCTGTTGTCCTTCACGGCCGTCGCCGCGGTCGCGCAGGAACAAAGCGGCCGCACGGTCTCGGTGGATGCCGCCGAAGACACGCAGAATATTTTCCTCTTGCGCAAGCTGCTCACAGAGAGGCAATTCCGCTTCTTTGGCCGGGTGGAAGGGGATATCGCCCACTATGATATCCCACTGATTACGGATGAGACCGACTACGAGCTGCGACGCTTTCGCCTCGGCCTGATCGGTCTCAACCCGTGGTTTGAAAACCTTTCCTACAAGGTGGAAATCGATCTCACCGATGGCAGCAGCACCCTGTCGAGCGCGTATGTCATCGCCTCTTTCGGCGACAATGGCTCGTTCACCATCGGCAACCAGGACGGCTCGCAAAGCCTGTCTGCCAGCACTGGCTCACTGTCGCAGCTGTTCATGGAGGAACCGCTACCGATTCAGGCCTTTGGCCTGGACAAGCGCCTTGGCGTCAGCTACGACTACTCCGGACGTCGGTCTGGCGTGCACGCCCTGCTGTTTGGCGAAGACCTGAACAGTGACACCAGGCATCGCGGCGTAGCCCTGCGAGCCTTCGTCAATCCACTGCGCTCGGCGGGCGGCATACTGCACCTTGGCGTATCGGGCGTGCGCGAAGACATCAGCGGGTCCACCAGCCTGCGCACACGGCCGGAGTCGCATGTGACTGATACCTTCATCGTGGATACGGGCAAATTCGATGACGTTGAAACCACTCGTCGCCTGGGTGTTGAGGCCGCCGGCGCCAGGGGCGCCTTCAGCACCCGGCTGGAATTTCTGGTGAAAGAATGGCAGCGAGAGGATGGCTCGGAGAATCGCTTTGTCGGCGCCTATATGGAAGGCGGCTATTTTATTACCGGGCAACCCTTCCGCTACCTGAACGGCAAGTTCGTGAGGCCCGCCCTTGCCAAAGGCGACGCCGCCTGGGAACTCGGTTACCGGTTCTCCTGGCTGAATTTGAACGACGGAGACGTGGAAGGCGGCGAGCAACGCAATACCGGGCTGGCACTCAATTACTACCCACGCCCCAACCTGCGCGGTCAATTCAACCTTATCTATGTGGATGCCGAGGATTCTTCCAGCGATGGCTGGCTGGCGCAGGCGCGTATCCAGGTCAACTGGTGACACGCCTGCCCGCAGGCTTACCAGTTGAAGGAGGCGCCGAGCATCGCACCGCTGAAAGTGAGCTCCGAGGCGCTGGCGGCGGAATCCAGCTCGTAATCAAGGTAACGGTAGTTCAACATCACCGCTCCCCAATCAAACTGATAGCCGATACCTGCCATCGCCTGCCAGGTGAAATCCGAATCGCCCGTTCCAATATCCACATGATAAGGCACTAACCAGCGCTCGTTTGCACCGAGTGATACGAACCCCTTGATGCCGACGATGGCATCCCAGTTTGCTTCCGATGCGGAGGCACTGCCGCTGCGGGCTGGCAAACCCAATCCGGCCAGACTGCCGTTAACAGTCCAGTCAAGCTCCTGCGCAATGTCGATCACGCGGGCACCGAACAGCAGGTCGACAGGATTCTTCTCGTCATCGCTCAGGCTGTAAGTGCCGGCCAGTGTCCAGACCCAGGATTCAAGCTCGAAGTCGGCGTCAATGCTCACGCCCGCCGGCAGGTCCCGGCGGCCGATTGAGAATTCGCGCGAGCCATTGGTGGAGGCGCTTTCATCAAGATAGATGACATCGGTAAAGGCCCCCCAGGAACCCTTTTTAACCGAGAGCGCGCCCATAAAGGTGAAATCCAGGTTGTCCAGCAGCTGGTCCGGATCGACCTGGATCGAAGGCCCGCTAGCGCCACTCGAAAACTGTGACTTGCCTTCAATCGTCGGCAGCCAGCCGTAAATGGTGGCCCGCCACTGCCACGTATCCGAGTCGGCTCCCAGAGCCTGCATGGAGCTTGCCAGCACGGCGAGGGCGATGCCGGGACGCAGGAGTACCTGAGGCCGCAAGCGAGCGCATACCTTGTTCAATGCGATTTGTCGTTTCATTATTTTTCTCACCTCGGTGGTTGTCCATTATTGTGGCCCCGGGCCGGGCCTGTAGTTTCCCCGGCGGGCAGATGAAGACGCCAACAGCCAGGTTGCCCGGTCAATGATTTTTAGCGGGCAACGGCCCCAGGAACATTTCGCGCATCCGCTGCCCGCCCACGGCACGACTGAACTCACGCAGCGTACAGTACTGCAGAAAAAGCACCAACATCAGTATCTGTACCAGCCAGAAATGTGGCCAGACTACGGCATCAACCAGGTGCGACTGGGCGCCAGCGAAGCTACCGACCTCCCGGTAGGCGTCCCACAGGTGTTCGAGATAGCTCACGAAAATGGCGGCCGCCTGGTAGATCAGCGTCTTCCACACAATGTTGTAAACCAGCGGCTTTTCCGGAAAGCGATTAACGATCGGCAACAGGTCGGCCAGTAAAACAACTTTGGCCACGATCAGCGCCGCGATGGTCGTGTTCATGACCGTCCCGGCCTCCAGACCATATTGATGTTGCAGCAGGGCACGCAACAAGGCCACCAGGTGGAAGGCAACCAGAAAGAACAGGAAGGGCGGTATCGCCTCTTTCACCTCGTGTTTGAAAACATCACTTGCCTTGCTCATACCTTGTCTCCCTGAACGACGGGTCTCAATTGCTATGCATTGTCCGGCTCCATCAGAACGGAGGACGGCCAAGGTAGAAGAAGATCGAGTGAAAGCCATCCTCGGCATTGCCATAGCCCAGATACAGCGGCCCTACAGGCGTGTCGGCGCCGAGAAAGATACTGCCTGAAGTGATGCCATCGTCAAACAGATCGTTCTCGTCCTCCCAGACGCCACCGTATTCCAGGGAACCGCCCAGATACCAGGACAGAAACGGCAGGGCGTTAAAGCGTCTGTAGTAGATAGCATTGACCACACCCGCCTGCTGGCCACTCAGGCTATCCTCCGCGAAACCGGACAGGTTGAGAAAACCGCCGAGCGTGAAGCGATCCTGTATCGGCGCGTCGCCGTCCAGGGTTGAAGAGACCACACCGCCCAGCCCGAAGACATGGCCGTCACCGAAAGTTGAGAACTTGTTGGCGCGCACTTGTAACTGTTCGAAATCCTCGTCACCGCCATAGTCCTCGCGGGCCACATCGTACTCCATGCTGGCCAGCCAGCCGTCCCCCGGGAAATTGAAATTATCCAGTCGATCAAAGGCGATACGGCCGTAGACCTCCCCGGTGCTATAGCTGAAGTCGCCCGCATCGAAGACACCCGAATCCAGGTCCACGTCGCCGGTTCGATACCGATAGCCAACGCGCGCCTCGCCGAACACGCCGAACTCGCGGCCCGCAGTCACATCGACCTTCGCCTCGCTGACACGGAAATCAGCCAGCCTGTTCTTCCCCCTGCCATCGTACAGGCTGACATTGTTTTCCTGATAGCTGGTCAACCCCCGCACGAAGTAGTGCGACAGGTTGTCCAGCGGCTGATGCCACTCTGCGCCAACGAGAGGGTTCTCACCCACCTGCACAGCCAATCGAATCTCGCCGCCGCGAGCGTTTATGCCGGTGCGCAGATAGGCGAGCCCCAGGTCGAACTGGTTATTACCTTCCTGATCATTGGAAAGCTCCATACCCAACTGGAGATAGTTGGGGCCCCAGCTACGGGCGCTGGCATCTATCAACAGGCCCTGTTTGCCGTCTTCTTCAATCACGTTGTAATGCACTGTCTGGAATACCTCCAGGCCGTATATACGACTGAGGTCCTCTTCCAGTTGCTGCCGATCCAGCGGTTGCCCCAGCTCCTGTCGCAGCCGGTCGCGGATCATGCCATCACCCAATCCGGAATCATTCTCCACTCGCACAAATTCAATAACCGGCAACAGGGTTCTCACCGGGCGCGCAATCCGCGCAGCGAGATGCTGTGCATACGCGCTCTCCGGCAATGCCAGACGCGCCAACTCCTCCCGCTGCGCGACTGCCGCCGCGTACCCGGCCGGCACAATGCTGGTTGCATTGATAAAATCAGTGCTGGAAAAACCCTGCAGGTCGGGAACGATGAAAACATCCCGCTCCGTCAGGCTGGCAATCTGCTCTTCGACGTTGGTACGGGTCATGATGGAAATCAACTGGCTGGTAATCATGAACAGGTTGTTCACCTCGTCCGCCGCCATATTGGGTGTACCAATATCAATGGCGATGACGATATCGGCTCCCATCTCCCGCACCACATCCACCGGCAGGTTGTCCGTTATCCCGCCATCCACAAGCAGATGACCATCAATCTCCGTGGCGGCAAAGATGCCGGGAACCGCCATACTGGCGCGCAACGCCATGGCCAGGTCTCCCGATCCCAGCACTACTTTCTTACCGCTGCCGATGTCGGAGGCAACGGCCCGGAAAGGGATATACAACTGGTCGAAGTTGCCGGTTGTGGTCACCGGCAAGGTCAGCTCTCGCAGGGCGAGATCAAATTTCTGACCCTGGATTGCCCCGGTCGGGAACAGCACCTCGCCATCATCTGAAACACCCAGTTTGGCTTTTACAAGGTAGAGGTCATCGTCGCGCTTGCGGCGAAAGGAACGGTCTTTGCGTGGTGGTGAGTCATCGAAGATATGCGCCCAATCCATGCTCTTCAGGCCGAGTTCAATCTCATCCGGTGTCATGCCGGAGGCATACAGCCCGCCGATAATGGATCCCATACTGGTGCCGGCGATATAGTCGACGGGGATGTGCATCTCCTCCAGGAAACGCAGGACCCCGATATGAGCCGCGCCGCGCGCGCCGCCGCCACTCAGCGCGAGACCGATTTTCGGACGGGAGTTTTGCGCGGCGACCGGTTCAGCGGCCTGCGCCTGGCCCTGTTGCTGACTGACAGCGCCGGCATGCACCGCCGGCATGCACAGGCCACAAGCCACAAGCCACACGATGGCGAAGCGCCACTGAGAGAATATTCTTATCATTGCAAGCTCCAATCCCTTGATACGCTTCCGTTGTGCTCCGCCCAGATTAAAGCACTTTTGTGACGCTTCGCTCACAAATATTTTTCTATCGGCAGGCGCGAGAGCACGCTGGATTTGAAGCGTCGCCACCAGCCGGTTTCCGGCTCATGCGTCAAACCGCTGTCCACGCTGGATGACCAGCGCAAATGGCCTCCGTCAGTGGCACTCACCCGCCAGCTGTTGCGCGGCGACATGGCCGTCTCTATGGCACTCGCCACCTGTTCCGCAAGGGCCGGGCTATGGATGATAAGTACCGTTTCGCCATTGAGAAAAATGGAACGCAGGTTGATATTGAACGAGCCCACATAGAGCGTCTTGCGGTCAAATACCGCGGACTTTGCATGCAGACTTACTGCCCGGGAGTTGCAGTATTCCGGCGGCTCGACCCACACGCGGCAGGCCGTGGCGTCGGGACGTAACTCATACAACTGTATGCCATGGTCGAGCATGGCCGGCCGCCATCGCGCGTAGCCGGCGTGATTGGCGATCAGGTCGTTGGTCGCAAGGGAGTTGGTTATCGCCGCGACCTCTACACCCCTGTCCCCGAGTTCATCCATCATCTCGAGTTGGGGCTCGGCCAGGATCAAATACGCCGATTCGATCAGCAGCCCGGACTGGGTCCGGGCAACCAGCTCTCGTAGCGCGTCAGCGGTTTTCTTCGGCCTGTCTGCCGGGGCGTTCATGTCCTGCGGCGGGTCAAACACCAGCTCTGCGGGCGCCCATACAAGTTCCTGCAACACCTGCTTGAGAACCTCAAGGGCGGTGGCCTGATGCTGAACCGGCTGCGCACTCAGGCCGGCCACCCCGGCAGCGCTGGCGCGCGCCTGTGCAACCCATTCGGCATACTCGCTCTCGCCCGGGACATCCCTGGCCAGTTGGGCGATGGGGTAAGACCACGCGCTATTCCAGTAAGCGTCGAAATTGCGCGACATATCCTTCACGATCGGCCCGGCGGCCAGCACATCCCGGTCACGGTGATTCATACGCGGGTGCAGATCGAAGTACTCGTCGCCGATATTGCGCCCGCCGACAATACCCATGGCGCCATCCACCACGAAGGTCTTGTTGTGCATGCGGCGGTTCATGCGCTGAAAATCCACTGCGAAAGACAACAGCTTGCCCGGTCCATCCCTCACGGCGAGCGGATTGTAGATACGAATTTCTATGTTTTCATGCTGGTCGAGCGCGGCGATCAGCCGGTCCCTGCCACTCACATTGATGTCATCGAGGAGCAGGCGCACACGCACTCCCCTGTCCGCGGCCAGCAGCAGTCGCCGCGCCAGATAACGCCCCGAGGTGTCGCTGTTCCAGATGTAATATTGCGCATCGATACTGCGCTCAGCGGCTTCGATCAACGAGGCCCGCTGCAGAAAAGCCTGTTGCCCGGTATCCAGGATCAAAAATCCGGATCTTCCGGTGTGCCGCTTTGCCCGGTCAAGCACCTGGGCTTCGAGCAGAGTCTGCCCGGGCGCATGGAAGGCCTGGGAGATCTGCGGATGCTCTACTGGAGGAAGTGACGAACAGGCGGGCGTCAGTGATGCGCCCAGCAGGAACAGAATAACCCGAATGGACACGGCAACAGGGTCCGGCTCGCTTGAATGTCTGGCGTGCATGAGCGCATTGCAGGCGCGCCTCACCAGCATACTGCTATTTTACCGTGTAGCCGCGACCTTCCAGGCACGCGCTGTAAGCCCGGTTGTAGGTAGCGAACTGCTGCTCCTTGCCGGCCTGCGCCTGTTGCTGCTGGTGCTGCTGCTCCGCGGCATGCTGCTTCCTCGCCCGGGCGCCGCCCAGCATGGTACCCGCCACGGCGCCCACAGCGGCGCCCTCACCGGCATCGTCACCGGCAATTTCACCGATGATCGCGCCACCCGCCGCGCCACGCAATGCGCCACCGAGGCGTTCTCCGCCGCCTATGGCCGGCCCGCCTTCTGCCGGGGGAGGAGCCGGCGCCTCGGCAACGGCCACCGGGTCTATGCCGGTAGACTGCCTGGCCCATCCATAGCAGGCGGCCTCATCACTGGCTTGCTGTTCCGCCGTCTGACCCTTGGCCGGGTAAACAATGAGTTGCTCGGCCATTGCCGATAGCCCGAGACATAACACTGGAACGCCCAACAAAACCCGTGTGACTGTTCGCATGCGCAAGCCTCCCTCGAAGCCTCTGGATATGAAGTGACCGGAATTCTGTATCTATATACCCGATTGAGCAATACGCCCGCCAGCGATTTTTTTGAGCCGGGTGCGCATTGTCTGTCGCGCGCGGTTTCGCGCATGCCGGGAATCTGGAATTCCGGCGGCTGCTGGTGCGCGGAAAAATAGCCCCAGCGATTGCCCTTCACAATTTTGCTGCTATATTCAAAGGCCACTACGCCTGAGGAGGCCACCAAAGATGGAACTTACAGCACGAGCAACACGGAAATATTCTTTTGGGAAAAGTCTGAGCGCAATGGCAGCGCCTATTCTGGCACTGACTCTGCTGGCAGGTTGCGCACAGCAGGAGGTCAAGGACGAGCAGTTTTCCGGGTTCCTCGGTGACTATTCCGGCTTTGAGCAATTGCAGGCCCCCGATGGCGTGACCGTTGTGGGCTGGATAAGCCCCGATATCAGCGACAACTACCACTCGCTGATGATCGACCCCGCAATCGTCTATCCGCCGGAGCGCAGTTTTGATCGCTTCGATGAAGCCGACGTGGCCAAGGCGCTCGCATACCTCAGCGAAGGCATGAAGGATACTCTGGGCGAACACATGACACTGGTCAGCGAGCCGGGCCCCGGCGTGCTGAGAATGCGCTCGGCACTCACCACCGCGAGCGTCGGCTTCAAGCCCATGAAGTGGTACAACTATGTACCTGTGAGCGCCGTGGCGGTTGCCGCCGGTGAAGCCACCGGACTGCGCGACGACGGTGTGCAATTGATCGCCGAGGTGGAATTGCTCGACTCGGTTAGCAGCAAACGCGTGGCGGCCACCGCGAGGATGGGTTCGAGCACCGTGCCGCAGGGCAAGCCGGTGGCGCTCTCCAATATCCAGCCCCTGCTCGACGAATGGATACAGGCAGCCGGGCTGTGGTTTGATCGCTATATCGCGAAAAGCTGACTGATACGGCACGGATGCGCGCGGAGCACCCGCCGTTCCGTGCCATTCCCTCTACCGACCAGCGCGCAGTGCGTTTTTTGCGCTGCGTGCCGGTCACTCCAACACCCAAGCACCGCAACGACGGTATCTGGCCGCAGACAACACACGTCTGTGCCGGCGCGCCGGCACAACGCTCTATTTCTCTTCACCCTGCACTGCCACCAGCACCTCACGGAAGGCTCGCGATAACGCCGCCGTGGACACGCCGATCATCAGGGCGCCGTTGATCGCTTCCAGCGGACCGAGTATTCGATGTTCCAGTGACATCACAATATCCCCGTAGCCCAGCGTCGCGAAGTTGACGCCGGAATGATAGAACGCCACCTCGAGTGTCTCGAACTCACCCAGCATCAGGAACACCAGCGCCCACACGCTAACCTGTGCCAGGCTGCCGACAATGAGTATCAGCAGCATGCCGCTGGTGACGCGCATCGCCGCGAGGAACGACAGGTGCGCGCGACCGAGACGACGGGCGTAGAAGCGCAGAGCGGACACCACCAGTACACCCTGCACGAACAGACAGACGACCATTGTGGTGATTCCGAGCGTCAGGTTGAGCAACATCAGGTGATCTCCTCGAAGGTTTTCCCCGCCCGCGCACGCCAGGCCTCCAGCGCCGCCATCGCGAGCAAAGCGTAAATTGTGACGGCGAGGAACAGGCTGAAACGTACAGCAAACGCCTGGAATACATCCTTGCCGTTCGCACTGTCCTGCACCGCGGCGCCGAGCAGAATCAGCATCGTGGTGAGAGCACTGATCCAGAAGGTCGGCGCCAGCCGGCTATGGCGCGCGCCCGTGGCGCGAGACGCCAGCCACAGCGCGCACAGGCTCACCCAGCCCGCGAAAAACCACAGCTCCACCGCGAGGCTCAGGCAGAGCCAGACCAGCACAGCACAGGCGCCGCCGAGGGCGGTAGAACCGATCAGTTCTCGGCCGGCATTGCGCAGTTGCACCCGGGATGCCTCGCGGCCGAGCAGGATGCTCTTCACCGTCAGCGGCAAATAGGCAAGGGGGTTGGTGAGCGTGAACAGGAAGGCCGGCAGCACGATCAGTGTCGCGCGCAGTGACAGCCAGTCGCCCTCCTGCGCGCTGGGCGGGCCCGCGGGCGCCGCCGGCGCCGCTCCATCCTCGGGAAACAGCGGGTATACCAGCCATAGCGACACGACGGCGACCATGACGCCCAGCACCATTGCGGCAATCAGCGCACTCGCCAATGCCTGACTGACACTGCTGGCCGCCGGGATAACGGTAAAGCCGAACGCCAACAACGTGGATGGCATAACCTTGCCGCCAACGATCGCAATCCGGTTGCTGAAAAAAAGCCCGAGGGCGATGAGCAGCAGTGCGGAGAGCGGTGCGTACTGCAGCAGTGGCCCAAGCAGTACGCCAATACCCAGTGCCAGCGTGAGAAATACGAGCAGCAGCGCACTCTGTCGCAGCCCCGGAGGGGGCGCCGGCTGGGCGCCCAGCAACACGGCGAACAGCGGCGCGATAAACGGCACGCCGAGATTGAAGCCATAGGCCAGCGCCAGGGCCACACCGGTGGCGAACGCGAGGCGAAAACAGCGTCGGGCCGCTAGTGGCATCTGCCTGCCGCGCGCCAGCCCTGCCATTGAGTGTGAAGCCGCCATCAGTAGGCGTAGGAGAAAATACTGAGCACGCGCAGGTACACCTTGCCCAGCAGGCGCAGCACGGCATGCCCTTCAGTATAAGCAATCACCGAGGCCTGGCCGCCCAGGCGCAACTGCGCCAGCACTTCGGGCGGGAGCGGCGTCTCGAACTCGACGCGCACCGGAAAGCGCTGCGCCTGGCGCAACCAGTCGCGATCGTTGGTCACGCCGGGCAGCGCGCCAGGCGGCGGCGGACTGCCGGCGCTGACGCCCCGCCCGATGTCGCGCACGCGGCCGGGCAATACCCTGCCGGGCAGGGCATCCAGCACTATCTCCACCGGGGTTCCGGGTTGCAGGTGGCCGAGATTGTTCTCTGTGTAGTCGGCGCTGATCCACACGTCCTCAACGGCGATCAGGGTCAGCACCGGTGTGCCGGCGCCCGCGAACTGACCGACATCCGTGCGCAGGTCGGTAACCAGCCCGTCCGCCACAGCCACCACGGTCGTGTTGTCGAGGTCGAGCTGCGCCTTGTCCACGCCCGCCTGCGCGGTCTGCAGCAGGGTGTTGGCGTCGTCCGAAGCGCCACCTTTCTGCTCAATGGCGCGCTGGATACCGGCGC